>Ga0187827_10001620_pt1 | contig 32604 bp, 34 predicted proteins | sample ETNtaG_39_FD_167969 | JGI IMG/M metagenome (GOLD analysis project Ga0187827, IMG submission 167969) | Marine microbial and viral communities from oxygen minimum zone, Eastern Pacific Ocean - ETNP2014_SV_150_PacBio MetaG (Illumina Assembly) | ecosystem: Environmental > Aquatic > Marine > Hypoxic...
ATTGGAAAGTGAGGTGTGACTTGAAGTCAATTTCAGAGCAGTTGAGAGACATGGGGCTCACGGATGACATGGAGAGGTTTGTTAAGGTGACACTAACCTTCGTATGGTATGGTGAACATCTTCAAACAGCCATCATCGGTTCATTCAGTGGTATAGAAGAAGCAAAAACATGGGCTTCCCAATTTGGTCATAGAGTAAAAAAATCTATTTCCATTTCCATAACCAATAAAATCGATGATGTAGATGCTCTCCGATTCCAAGCCAACGAAACACAGTTGGAGGTACTCAGGCAAATGGATAGTATTGCACACAAAAAGTGGGGTCCTGCAGAGTACTAGACCCAACAACACCACGCGCCTAAAAGGGCGCAATGCTGGCGACCGCACAGTCGCCGAGAGGAAGAAGCTATGAGAGGTTGCTGATACAGACCGCCGCAAGGATGCTGCGGTCTTTTTTTATACTAAACAGGTTCGAACTTCGTACACCCAACGGAGCCATCACATTTATATGGCTTTACAGAGCCGTATTTAATGTTGTATCACTAGTGTGATATTCTTTGGATATGAGAGAAAAATTAAAAGAACATTACGACAACTTATACTCTTCGGAAAAAATAGTTTTTGGTTCAAGACCCTCCCAGCTCATAGAACAGCTTTTGGATTACACTCAATCAGGAACTGTTTTGGATATAGGTGGGGGTGAAGGTAGAAACGCTATCTTTTTAGCAGAGAAAGGGTTTGATGTGACGGTCATAGACATATCGTCAGAAGGTATAAAGAAACTTAATAATTTAGCCAAGGAAAAAAACTTGGATATAGAAACAAGTATTAGAGATGTTATTGAAGATAGGATTAAAAAAAATTACGACATAATGGTTTCTTCTTTTATGCTCCATCATTTAGATAAAGCAGAAGCTCTTGGTTTAATAGGAAATATGATGCAGCACACGTCTCCTGGTGGGTTTAACGTTATTGCTACATTTACAAAAGATGGAGACTTTTTCAGGAAAAAACCTGATACAAAACAGTTTTATCCTGACTTGGGTCAAATAAAAGAAATATATAAAGATTGGGAAATAGTCACATATGCAGAAATAAACAGCAGAGCACACGCCACAAATAAAGACGGCTCACCGATGTTTAACATTTCATCCCAATTAATAGCGAAGAAAATCTAAATAAAACCAAACTCTCTAACCTCCCTCTTTATCTTTAACCAATCAATAGTTCTAAATGCGTCCAGAGTGGGGAGCTCTATACTAGTTCACTTTGTTCGTAAATAAAAAGGGAATATACTTTTGAGATGAAATTATTTTTATCTGGAGGTGGGAGTGGAGAAGACTCAATAGAGTTGGACAAAAAGTTTGCGAAAGAAGTTGGTGATAAACCTCTTTTGTATATACCAATTGCAATAAACAGAAAGAAGCATCCATTTCGAAATTGTCTTGAATGGATATCTGAAACCTTCAATCCTTTAGGAGTTAGTAAGATAGAGATGTGGACGGAGAAAGAACTAAGAGAAAAATCCGAGGAAGAATTAAATAAATTTGGCGGTGTCTATATTGGAGGAGGAAACACCTTTTATCTTTTGAAAGAACTTAGAGATTCTGGTTTCATTCCAAAATTGATAAAGTTGATTAAAAACGACATCCCAGTATACGGCGGAAGTGCGGGAGCTGTAATTTTTGCTAAAACAATTCTTTCAGTTCTGTCTATGGACACAAATGAGGTTGGCCTCACTAATTTTGACGCTATGAATTTTGTTCATGGTTACGATTTATGGGTTCACTATAAACCAAAGATGGACAGAGAGATAAAACAATATGTAAATAAATATGGACTTACAGTGATTGCTGTTCCTGAAAATGCTGGTTTACATGTAACTGAAGGAAATATTGAAGCAATTGGTCCAGGCCACGTCCGCTATTTTAACGAAGGCTAAGCTAAACAGGTTCGAACAACGTCCACTGCACGGAGCTATGGCTGACAATATAATTTAAATAATGCACCGTTATAGACGGAAAGTGGGGTGAGGATGGCAGAAAAACTAATGGATGCAGATTTCCTGCAGGCCATGATTGAGGAAGTCCAAGCTCTAAAAGACAAGATGCCAATCAAGTTTGGTGAGGCATCAATTGACGCCGCACTTGATTCTCTTGCCGAAGCTAAAAGAGCATTGGAGCGCAATGACACTGAGGCGTGTCTGACTGCATACGATGATGCAATCAAGGTCTTAAATACTCATATGGGAGATATGAGAAAAATAAGGGATATGGCTAAGACCCTCCTCAACTAAAGAAACTTGGCCAGCTAGAAATGCTCGCCTACGAGAACACGGAGCCCGTGCTTTCATAGGCGGGTTTTCCATTTATGTATATATGAGAGAGGTTCAAACATCGTACACCCAACGGAGCTATCATCTTAAATAAGTCTTAACAAAACCATATTTAATGTTACTTAAAATGTGATATTCTTTGAATATGCAATATCTGTATCACAGGGTTCCACCAAATATGGATAGTTCAACACTATATCCACTCAATAAGCTAAAAAATACAAATCCTGCCATATATGCAGAGAGGATTAAGAAATACAAAGGGAGAGAATTTGTTATGGAACAGAGAATCCCAACATTAGATTGTTTATGGAATGACGTAATTCATCTTTCTGCTGTTCATCCTCAAAAAATTGAAAATGAATTGAAAAAATTTGGTAGTGCTTTAAGGGGAAGAAAATTTTTTCAAATTGACCCAAATTTACTTGAACCAAAAAATACAACTGTTTATCTTTTTAAACAGACAGATAGTAAGGATAAATTTGTTCCAGAAAATTGGACAGAATATAATCCAAATGATTTAGAAAAATATAATAAACCTAGCAATAAAACTATAGATTACTACAAAAGAACTCTTGCTGAAGGAGAGAGACCTCTTTTATGGCTTTTTATACCCCATATTTTATATAAGGGCTCTATTGATACAAGTAAACTGAAAATTATTGAAGTAGAATAGAGGTTCTAACAGCCTCCACAGTCCGGAGCCATCACATTTATACGGCTTTACAGAGCCGTATTTAATGTTGTATCACTAGTGTGATATTCTTTGGTTATGAACAAACAATACAAATTTATAAGCGTTGATTTACAGAATGATTTTGCTGATAAAGACGGAGTATATTCTGCTTCAGGACCATCTGTTTTATTTCTAAAGGAAACAGTGTTTCCATTTCTTAAGGAGCAAAATATTAAGATAAACGAAATTATTTCCGACTACAGACAACCAAGGCCTGGGGACAGGGGTGATTGTTGTCGTCCTGGAGAATGGGGCTATAAATCCATTGTTCCAAAAGAGATAGTAAATTCTACTTGGGTTAAATGTATGAATTCCCCTGTTTGGATAAGAGATAATATTGGTAATCCAGATAAAGAGCCAGGATTACCCTATTCAGACCCAGATAAGTTTGGTAAATGGCTAAAAGAAAACATTGGTAACCCCGAGTCAGTAGTTCCAGTAGTTTTCGGTTTAACAATAGATTGCTGTGTATTATCTACCCTACAAGAATTGTCATGGAGAGGATATTATCCTTTAGTTCTCAAAGAAGGTGTTGCACATTCAAGTGGAGAGAAAGAAGACACAGAAAACATTCTTGAATCGCCTATTCCAAACTGGGCTGAAGTAATTAGTTGGGAAGATTTAAAAGACAAATTCAATAAAAGCCTTCGAAGATTTAATAGCAAACGCTAACACAAACTATATTATTTTAAGTTATAACAATGAAGGTATAATTCCAAAAGATGAAATTATAAGAATTTTAAATAATAAGGGTAAAGTTTCTGAGTACACTACTGATTATCGTCGTTTTAGAACAGAAAGGGATCATAAAAAGAGACATTATAAAAAATGTGATGATAAGGTCGTTGAACATTTATACATTGTTAAAGTAAGTTAATGAATTAGGTGGCGTGCCAGCTATCACTGGCACAGCCTCAAGCCCTGCCGAAAAAAATCGGGCCCCGCTATCCAGCGGGATAAACTCCGCCAAAAAGCAAAAGGACAAAAAGGAAGGGGGTCTGGGGGAAGGAATTTTTGCCCTTTTGCGAATTAAAATAGAGCGTTTCCGCTTTTCTCTGATTAAGAGAAAACAAAAACAGAAAAATTTTCTTTTCCTTTTAAAAGAAAAAATTGCGCGCGAAAAAATTAAAAAATGTAGAGAAAATTTTTCTGTTTTGTTTTGCCGTAGCGGAGCGGAGGCAAGCGGAAACGCACCTCATTCTTGTTCTGGATTTTCCTTGAAAAAAGTTCGGATTTCATCATATAGACGGAGCTAAGGTTGACAAAGATGATTTAATATGGTAGTTTTGAAAATGGTTGCCTGGGTATTTACTCCAGGTATAACAAGTTCCTTTCACAAGGAGTTCATTTGCGTACTAAAACTGTGCAGAAAGTGGTGGCGGGTTTGGCAATCTTCACTGATATCCAGGACATACTATGTGTCCAGAGAAAAAATCTTGCCTCAGCTGTTTCAGATGATGAAAAAGCCAGGCAAGGTTTTGTAACCCTAGAGACTTCCGAAGAGCTCTTGGGAGATATCATCAGCAACGAGGGTATTATCGTGGCCAGATGTGGTAACAAACTGGCTGGATATTTGATACCCATAACGGTAAGAAGGAGTGCTATCTTTCCTCTCTTTTTGCCGCTAGCTGAGCAATTCCGATTCATGCGATATGACGGTCGGGTGATAGACATGCACAAAGTGTGTATCCTTGCCCAAATATGCATTGATAAGGAGTTCAGAAACGGTGAAAGCCTACAAGCCATTCACCAAGTCACAAGAAACCATCTTGGAAAAAAGTACGACATTGGTGTTGCCTTAATAAGTAGCACCAATCCACGGTCATTAGCCGCGAACACCAAAAAGGCGGGAATGACAGACGTCGGCCAGTATGTCTCTAGGGGGATAACCTGGCATGTGGTCGTATCTGATTTTCGAGCAACCTCGTAAGAAGCCCCGCGAGTATAAACAAAGGGGCTCTTGTTGTTTTAATACACCAAACAGGTTCGAACATCGTACACCCAACGGAGCAAAAATAGTTTAGTCCCAATGCGTATGTATTGGGGCTTTACTATTTTCTTCTAGCAGACAGGGCTCGAAAAGGTTCATCAGATATTTTCACAGAAAATATCGATAACCTGTACAGCTCCTGTAAGGAGAGAGCACCCTGTCCCCAAACGCCTCAGGCCTGAGGCGTTTGAGAGGCCTTAGTAAAGTCTCCTTCAGCATCATTTGAAATATGATATTCTCTAAGATATGGGTGCACATAAATTATTTAAAATAAATCAAGACGTTGTTTTGAAAAATAATAAAGGTGAGATATTAATACTGAAACAAAACGAACTTTGGAAACTACCAGGTGGAAGATTAGAAGATAATGAAACCCCGCATGAAGGATTATTGCGGGAAATCAAAGAAGAAACAGGTATTGAAAAATGTAAGATTGAGGAAATTATAGTTCCAGAATTAAGTGAAAGTAAGAATACATATAGAATGACTTTTTTATGTTCTACAGATGAAAAAAATATTGTTTTAAGTGATGAACATACAGAATATGCATGGATAAATAAAAAATTTATTGAAAGTTACAATTTTGCTTTTGATAAAACGAAAGAGATTATAAAAAAATTTCTATAAAACAAGTTAGAACCTGTTATACTTTTGGTATGGATAATTTGATTTATATAGAATTACTTGGTGTAAATAATAAAACTGCGTGTGTATTTATACCTGGTGGTTATCATACTGGAAAGTCATACACAGAAACTCCAGATGGACGAATAGGCTGGGCAAAATTAGCTTCTAATCTAGGATATAAGGTGTACGTAACTGATATACCAGGGAGTGGTAGGTCACCCGAAGTAGATTTTGATACTGTTGATAGTCATTTTATAGTAAGTGAGTATATGAAGCTTATATCAAACATAAAAGGTAACGTGATTCTTTTCACTCACTCAATATCAGGAAGTTTTGGATTTAAACTGGTCGAAATATTAGGAGAGAAGATTTCAAAAGTAGTCGCTGTTGAACCAAGTATGTTTGGTAATATTCAAGAAAAGGTAGTTCCGTCGTTAGAGACTCCAGAAAAAGTGATTGCTAATTTTAAAGGTCTAGATTTTGAATTAGACATGACAAAATCTTCTCTCCCAACACAAAAAGTAATAGATAGATTTACTACAATTAACGATAATAGTAAAAAGTTGTTTCCAAAAAACAAGGAAGAATATATAAAGAACTACATTAACAGTCTCGTCCCACTTCATCCGAAGCTTCTGTATGAACTATTTAATATAGGTGGTTCGAAATTAAAAATAGATGATTTCTCCAAACTTAAAAAAACTAAATTTTTAATTATTTCTTCTCCAGATGACCCTTTACATAAAGAGGAAGACCCAAAAATTGTTGAAAAACTTAAATCTGAAAATATTTCTGTTGAATATTGGAAAGATGGAAGTCATGGTACTTTTGGAAATAGTCACATGATGATGGTTGAGAAAAATAACCAAGATATTTTTAATGAAATAGATTCTTGGATAAAGAAAAACTAATTTTCTACTTTTTTATTCAAAATTGTATGAAAAACTGTAACTTGTAATTTGTCACCTTTTTTAGCACCTAATGGGTTTTTTATATAAGGCATATCTTCGCTCTCAGGCAATAACGAATCGGCATGGGCTAGTGGATTTTCTAAGCTTTTGTCATCAACCTCAAAATAATCACTAAATGGTGGTTTTTTTAAATCTTCTGGCTGGTAAAGCACTCTTTTTCTACCGTCTTTAAAATAAACAACCCTACCACTCTCTCCTAACATTAGTGCTGTTACAAACTTACCTCCATCAGATAATCTCTTATGGATTAGCTCTAAGTAGTTTTTTAAATCATCTCCTTCTAATTCAGTTAATATTGCACCCTGGTCCACGATAAGGTCTCTTTCTTTTTGGAGTTCTGTGTTTTGTTCTCTCCATTCACTATCTAGAAAATCACCATGATAAAATGATAGATGCTCATCTCCTTTAGATATTTCTAGGTCTTCTTCAGTACTTTCTGTATCTACACCAGACCAATTACTTCCATCACCAGTTTCTGCAATCCATCTAGTATTTCTACCCATACCAGTTCCAATATCCAAAACTGAGATGGGTCTATGAAAACTCTCTACAGCATCAGCCACGATTCGTTTTCGTGGGTTCTTATTCATATCTTCAGGACGAGTCCATGAATCTTCTTCTCCCTGACCATCATATTTACCCTTGTATCCTTCTTGTCCCATTAAATAAACAATAACACAAAGGTTCGAACATCGTACACTAAACGGAGCTGACGAAATTTGGTATACTTTATTTATGAAAAAATTATCACTATGGACGAAAATTTGGTCTATCATCATACTACTCTTTATCCTGTATCCAATTGCCTGGTATGTATACGAAGTGTATATCCAAAAATCAACCCTTCTTTATGAAACTGGTATTACGTTTATGTTCTTCTTTGGGCTTGCAGGAATCTCAATTTTAATCTGGTTATTGGGGGTATGGATAAAATCAAAAAGAAAACAAAAAGATATTTCAGAAGCTAATACTAATTTATAAAACAAGTTCTTATTCCCTTATTTTCAATAAAATAAGTTCGAACAGCCTCTACGCTGCGGAGCCAAGTAAGACTATCGGCTAGTTCTAGTACTAGATTGAAGGGAGAAGCTATTGAAAAATATAGCTTTTTCTCTTTTACGGTAGGGTTCTGAAGTAGGTAATTCAAAAATGCTCTTTTTTCAGCAGGTTCAGAACTGTTTTCAAAAATAGTTTTTGCCCTCAATAAAATATACAAACGAAAAGACTTAATTAGGAAGAATGCTTTTTTATTATTCTCCCGTGTTCCAGTTTAAATATAGCAGTATGACCATTATTAAATATAATTTGCACGGTATTAAGTGCTAATTGACGAAAAGTCTTTACATCTTACTTATCTATATTAAGGGCTATATAAAATTCTTGGAGAGGTAGCGTCTTCATTTCATGCTCACCTCCTCAAGCTTTGGGATGTGAATATAGCCCTTATGCTCTTGGATTATGGTTTTGACATCGTTGACGACAGGGAGCCATCTTAAAATAACCCCCAAACAAGGGGTTATTTAAAAACTTGTTATACTTTGAACTATGTTAAAATCTAGTATAATTTCTATATGAAAGGATATATATCAAATTTAGAAAAAGATACTTTAGAAAACACAGACTATAGGCGAGTCGTGTACACAGCTAAGAATAGTCAACTTGTTTTAATGTCTATTGCTCCAGGTGATGAAATTGGAGCAGAAGTACACAGCCTTGATCAATTCTTGAGAATTGAAGGAGGTGTTGGTAAAGCGGTTGTAGGTGATGCGGAATATGATGTTAAAGATGGTTCTGCAATAGTAATACCTGCTGGTATAAACCATAATGTGATTAATACAGGAGATGTAGATTTAAAACTTTATTCAATATACTCTCCTCCTGAACATAAAGACGGAACTATACACAAAACAAAGGCGGACGAGGTTGAAGAACATTTTGACGGTCAGACAACAGAATGATTCAACACTCAAGGATATGAAATTTATCCTAAACGTAAATCAATAATCGAACGATAAAAATAACCCCCAAACAAGGGGTTATTTTTTATACCCCAACAGGACGTTCGAACCTTTAGTTTATTTAATATACTTGTGGCGTGAAGAAAGAAGATTGGGAACGAACAAAGATTGTTGACAAAGATACATAAAAAATAAATAATGCAGACAGAAAGGAGGAAGTGGGATGTCTTCTCATTACTGTATTCAGTGTAGTCGACGCATCGTGGTGGGCATGAAACGAAAGCATTCAATTAACTATTGTTATCCGAAAGGTAACGGTCATAATCTTTGTCGGCAATGCTATCAATCTCTTGTCGACTCCTTGAGGGATCATAAGGACAACAGAGATTTTTATCGGCGCTAAGTAAGACAAAGCAGATAATTTAGAGAAGATTTTCACCCCCGACGACATTCGTACAACACTCGTCGGTTAGTTCCAGTCCGCCTCGTCATTGAGAACCTCCTCGTCTCTTTGGCGGGGCGGTTTTCTTTTCATTTAAATCAAACAGGCTCGAACATCATACACCCAGCCCCCTTCGGTTTCGATTGTTGGGGGCTCTCACTTTTATATAACAAACTCGAATCTGTTATGTCTGGTATACTTTTTATATGAATATAAAAATAACTAATTTTGAAATAGACAACAGGACAAGAGACTATCTAAATAAAAGGCTTGATAACTTAAGAAAGTTTGTAGACTTAGAAAGCCCCAATACAAAGCTGGATATAGAAATAGGAAGAACGACGGGACATCATCAAAAAGGAGATATCTTTAAAACTGAGTTTAATTTAAGTATTAGTGGAGAATTTTATAGAGTAGAGGAGAAAAGTGAAGATATTTTAAGTTCAATAGATGCTTCTACTGAGGAACTTTCAAGACAACTACGAAGAAATAAAGGCAAAAAAGAAACCCTTTTTAGAAAGGGTGGAAGGAAAATGAAAGAATTACTTCGAAGATTTAACTATAATAAAGAATAATCAATTTCTTTCTTACCCTCAGGGGTTACCCTCAAAATCTTCAACTTACCATCAACGAAATCAGCTGAATTTATGACAATTCTTTTTCCGTCTTTAAAAAAATGTGGTCTTAATCTTTCATAGGCCATAATTTTGCGATAATTTAAATAATCATCATCATCTAAATCTATTAAAGAATCTTCTTTTTGAAGCATCTTACTAAAAGTGGCTTTTGAATGGTCCTGCTCCACTGGTTTAATTTTTCCCGAAATCCACTTGGACAAAACATCAACTAGCATTTTTCCTCCAATTTTTGCTAGTTGTTCTTCTAAAACACTCAAGTAAGACCATTTGTCTATAGTCACCTCTTCCTGCACTACAATCGGCCCGTGGTCCATTTTTTCATCAACAAGCAGAATGGTTACACCCGTGTCTTTTTTATCCTCTAAAATCATCGTCTGAAGAGGTGAGGGGCCACGAAGCTCTGGCAAGAGTGATGGATGAACATTTAATGAACCTTGTTTTGGAATTTCTAGAACACTTTTTGGAATAATTTTCCCATATGATGCAACAATAAAAACATCCCATCCTTCCGATTCTAATTCATTAATAAGATCCTCGTTCAGTTTTTCCGGCTGAATAACTCTTATGCCATTTTCTTCCGCCCAAACTTTTACTGGTGGGGGAGTTAAAACAAGATTTCTGCCTTTAGGCTTATCGATGACTGTAATAATTAAAGAGGGAAGTATACTAGATTTCTTAAGCTCATCTAAAACATAAACACTAAACTCTGATGTCCCTAAAAAAGCAAATTTTATCTCTTCATTTTTCATTTTTAATATCTTTCGGTATATATTCTTTTAAATCATCAGCTTTATCTACAAAAAGCACCCCGTCTAAATGGTCTGTCTCGTGTTGGAAAATCTGGGCAAGAAGCCCACTAGCACCTCTTTGAAATTTTTTCCCCTCTTTATTGTATGCCTTAATCGTCACTTTAGATGATCTCCTAACTCTGCCATATTTCCACCTAACACTAAGACAGCCCTCATCAACCAAAGTTTTTTCTTTTGACAGGTTGGTTATTTTAGGATTAATAAAAATTTTTTCTGGAGAACCTTCTTCGCCCTCAAAAATCTTATCCGCTACAACAAAAATCCTTTTTGAATAGCCAATTTGCGGTGCAGCGATGGCCACACCATCTTCTTCTTTTGAAAGGATTCGACTCATCTCTTTTATGATTTCTTGAGTTTCGGTTGATTTAATATCGGAAATAGCGACTTCTTGAGCCGTTTTTCGCAGTACATTGTTACCAATTTGTAATATTTTTTTCATCCCGTTAAAAAATCTTAATTATTTACCTAATAGCTTACACCAACCCCGTTGAATTTCTAACGGGGCAAGTAGATTGATTTTAAGCTTTTTTAATAAATTGACAAACAAAAAATAAGGCCTTAATATTACCTTTGGCAAGAGAGAGGTAACTGGCAGGTGAGTAGCAGCATCATGCCACACTCCAGAAACTCAAGTAGGTATCCTTAGCAGAACTTTGGCTAATCAATCGGAAGTGACAGCCAAAGGGAAGTGAAAGCATAACCTCTCCGGTGATCGGGTCAGACCAACGAAGAAAAAGGTTCGGACTCGGTCACTTCAACAGTATATATGTGTGAAAGGATATCAATTGCTACATTGGGGGGGTGTTTGGTCCGCAACCAGGTACCCCCTTAATTTATTTAACCCAAAAGATAGCTAGTAACCCTTCATCTACCTAGTTAAAAATATAATGAAAAGAATAGAAAATAATCCTGGTAGATTTAAAGATAGCCAAAAAAAACCTCCTCCCCATGATTTATCAGCTATGACCGAGTTAATTAAAGAGGAAATAGGTTTTAATCAAAAATATGGAAGAGGTTACTGGTTAAGACATTTAAAAAAATCTAAAATATCTTATGGGGAGTTGATAGGAGTATTAAAGGAAATTAGTAATTTACCCTTAAAATATAATAAAGGTGGGAGATTAACAAATATATTGAATGGAAAAGTTAATTAAATTTCATGCCGAATTGGATTTTAAAGAAAGCCCAAGCCAATAGGAACTTTTTTTGAAGTAAAATATGAAAGACTCTCCTTAGATATTCCTTTTGAAATTGGGATGACTTCAGCAACTTGCATTGGAGCTATTATATAGCAACTTGCATCAAAGTATCTCCATTTAAAATATAGATTGAATTCTCGTCATTGAGGACAAATTCTGGACTACCACCCTCAAAAATAGGTTGAAAATTCTGGTTATTCTGGACATCTGCTTCTATGGCAAAGATTCCATTACTAAACGAGACTATAAAGATATCATTTCTGTTTTTGTAAAAATCAGCGTTCCTTAGACCCGCCCCAACTCCAAGAGAGACTAAAACATTGTGGCACCCAAATTCATTACAATAATATTCAGGCCTTTCTTCTTCATCTCCAAGCCATTCGTTAAAAAGAGTGTTGCTGTCTACCCAAATAGCAACTTTTTCGTCATCCGAGATTTTCTTATTTTCAAAACTTGGTGCAACAACTAAATTTAGTTGGTTAATTAGTTCATCATATTCCACGTCTTCTTTTTCAATCAAAAACCCATTAGTATTTTGAGGAACAAAAAATGGAAAGAGTTTGGTTGTTTCTCCAGAATTTATTTCTATTTCTTTCAACCACGGCCAATATCCGTCGCGGGAAATTAAAATCGAATGGAAACCAGAATCTATTCTTTTAATTGAAACATTATCTCTAGGCTTGTTAATCCGCCCGTTTTCTTGATTATCCAAAAAAATGATAGAGCTTTCATCTAAATGTGATATGACAATTGTCCCCGTATCCCCTGAACTAAAAATGGAATCACGAAAAAGGCCAATAACGAGAATGACCAAGATGGCCAGCCCAAAATATATATAAACCATTTTTTTATCCTTGGTAGACATTGACCCTTATATTACTAGAAGAAAAATAAGTGTAAAGTAAGCCGTTTATTTGAAAAGTATCTTATAGAGGCGTAAAATGGGTGCGATGTCAAAAGAAATACCCAGCGATAAATTTATCATCAAAGGCCTTTCTGACAAAAGAAAGCTTAAAGGTATAGTTAAAATAGGCGGAGCAAAAAATGCAGTTTTGAAAATAATGGCTGCCTCAATTTTGTTTAAAGATAGGCTGACTATCAAAAATGTTCCGCAAGTAGAAGATGTTTTTAGAATGATAGAACTACTTGAAGATTTGGGCGCTGAAGTTAAAAGGGTTGGAGAAAACACCTTAAAAATAAGTACCAAAGGAATAAACAAGACTTCTTTGAATGGGAAAATAGCAAAAAGAATGAGAGCCTCTATTGTTCTGACTGGACCAATCCTTGCACGATTTGGAGAAGTCCATTTTTCTCGCCCAGGAGGTTGTACTATCGCCGAAAGACCTATTGGGATTTTCTTAAACGGCTTCAGGGGTATGGGAGCAAAAGATACTAGAGATAAAAAGGGGACTTACCATCTCAAGGCCAGAGGCGGAAAATTGAAAGCAAAATCAACTTTTTTTAACAAGCCAAGCGTAACAGCCACAGAAACATTCCTAATGACAGCCGTTCTTGCTAAAGGAAAAACCATTTTGAAAAACGTTGCTCTTGAACCAGAAATAGAAAGTTTGGCTAATTTTTTAGTGAAATGCGGGGCAAAAATAAAAGGTATCGGCTCAACTACCTTAGAAATAAATGGCGGAGGGATGCTTCAGACAAAAGGAAAATCCTACGAAGTTATCCCTGACAGGATCACTACTGGAAGTTATTTAATTTTAGGAGCACTGGCATCAAATAATTTAAAAATAGAAAACTGTCAGCCAAAACATATTGAAGCACTTGTAAGCAGTTTGAGATTCTCTGGAGTCAAAATGAGAATAGGGAAAGATTGGATTAAAGTCTTAGATAACTCAAAATCAAAATTTAAACCTTTAGAAATTAAAACTCACGAATACCCCGGATTTGCTACTGATCTCCAAGCGCCTATGACTGTTTTTCTAACCCAAGTTAGAGGGGAAAGCACAATTTTTGAAACTATTTTCGAAAACAGATTTGGCTATACAGAAGAACTTAATAGGATGGGAGCTAAAATAAAAACTTGGAATCCTCAAAAAATTTCAATAGATGGCCCCACCAAATTGAAGAAAAGAGTTCTTTATGGCCCAGATTTAAGAGCGGGCTTGGCTTATATCATTGCTGGAATAATCGCAAAAGGTGACTCTACGATAGAAAACGCGTATTATATCGACAGAGGTTACGAGAAAATAGAAGAAAAACTCTCCTCAATTGGTGTAAATATAAAAAGGATAAAATAGAATTTTAAATAATGTCATTTTTTCAGAAGAAATTGGGAATAGATTTAGGCACCGCTAATACCTTAGTTTACTTTCCTGAAAAGGGAATCATTTTAAATGAGCCTTCGGTTGTGGCTGTCTCAGAAAATGATAATAGAATCGTGGCTGTCGGACTTGAAGCTAAAAGTATGATTGGAAAAACTCCAGATGATATTGTGGCTTACAGACCAATGAAAGATGGGGTTATTGCAGATTATAGGGTGACAGAAGCAATGCTTAATTATTACATCAGCAAGGCATTAGGCAAATGGAATTTATTAAAACCAGAAGTGATGGTTAGTGTCCCAGCTGGAGTAACATCAACTGAAAGAAGGGCCGTGGTGGAGGCGGCCATGAAAGCAGGTGCCAAGAAAGCATATATTGTAAAAGAACCAATTCTGGCTGCAATTGGGGCAGGAATACCAATCCACGAAGCAGAAGGGCATATGGTAGTAGATATAGGAGGAGGAACAACAGACGTAGCAGTTATCTCACTTGGCGGGATTGTAGCCTCAACTTCGGTTAAATGTGCTGGAAACAAAATTGACAGTGCTATTGCTGATTACATAAAAAAAACTCATAACCTTAGTATAGGAGACAGAATGGCAGAAGATGTAAAAATTGCTATTGGTTCAGCCACCGCGTCTGACGAAGAATTAATGATGAAAATAAAGGGACGGGATTTTATAACGAGCCTGCCAAGAACAACAGAAATTGGCACTAACGAAATTGTAAAAGCGATGAATAAGGAATTGCGTGAAATTATAAAAGCTGTTAAAGATGTCTTTCAAGAAACACCGCCAGAGCTGGCAGCAGACATTATAGATAAGGGAATAATTATGACAGGAGGGTCGTCCCAGCTTAGAAATTTTCCGGAATTAATTTATCGAAAAATCGGGGTCAAAGCGTATTTGGCAGATGACGCATTGTATTGTGTTGCCAAAGGAACTGGTATCGCCTTAGGACATTTGGATACTTACAAAAAGAGTATTATTGCCAAGAGATAAAATGGTTATAAAAATTGATAAAGACACCCTTCATCATGCTTATTGTTTAGAAGGAGATGTTGCTTTTATAAAAGAAGAGCTTTTAAAGAATCTTGGTAAAATTTTAAGTTTCAAGACGGAAGCTAATCCGGATTTTCTTCATATTGAATTCGATAAATTTGGGATTGACGATGGTAGAAGAATAAGTGATTTTCAAATTAAAAAAGCAGTAACAGGGGATAGAAAAATAATAGTCATTGGGGTAAAGACAATAACAATGGAAGCTCAAAATTCCCTTTTGAAGACTTTTGAGGAACCTGCCCCTAATACACATTTCTTTTTAATCATCCCTTCGTCAGAAGTCCTCTTGCCAACACTTAAATCAAGGCTTCAAATCCAAAAGATAATTCCAAAAGAGACAAAAACCAGCTTGGGTAATAAATTTTTAAAAGGAAGCAAAAAAGAGAAACTTAATATAGTCAGAGAAATTGTGGAAGAAAAAGATAAGGGGCAAGCTATAAAGTTATTGGACGAAATTGAAGTATTATTTTACAAAAAAATAAATATCAAAAATCTGAAACCAGACGAAATACTATTTATTGAAACTATAAACAAATTCAGAAGTTACCTCAACGACAGGTCTCCGTCACTTAAAATGCTTCTGGAACATCTGGCTTTAATCACCCCTAAATAGTAAGATAGGTTTCGATGGATTACGATTTTTCAAATTTTGAGCAAAAAATAAAAGATACAGAAAAATGGCTCTCGTCAGAATTTTTAACTATCAGAACCGGCAGGGCAACACCGACGATTCTTGATTCCATCTCGGTTGATTCTTATGGTACCAAAGTGCCAATAAAACAAGTTGCCAGCATAACAATAGAAGATGCCAGAACTTTAAGAGTTTCTCCTTGGAATACAGACCAGATAACAAACTTAGAAAAAGCTATTACAGAGGCTAATTTAGGACTTTCGGTTAGTGTTGATGAAAAAGGTTTAAGAGCTATATTCCCAGAGTTAACAACTGAAAGAAGAGAAACTTTAACTAAATTGGCTAAAGAAAAATCAGAAAAAGCTAGAATTACAGTTAGAGGAGAAAGAGATGAAGTTTGGGGAGACATTCAAGAAAAGCAGAAGAAGGGAGAGTTAAGCGAAGATGGAAAATTCAAATTAAAGGAAGAAATGCAAAAAATTGTTGATGAAATAAACAAGGAAATTGACGAAATGTTAAGTAGGAAGGAAGAAGAGATTAAAAATTAATAAAATGTGGTACATACCATATGACCGTCATAATCTTTTTAATAATTTTAGCAATTCTGGTCCTGGTTCATGAACTTGGTCATTTTATTACTGCTAAAAAATCGGGAATTAGAGTTGATGAATTTGGAATTGGTTTCCCTCCAACCGTTTTTTCATGGAAACCAAAGAAAAGTGAGACAAAATACTCGCTTAACTTAATTCCATTTGGAGGATTTGTAAAAATTTTTGGTGAAGATCCTGACGAAGCTTCAATTCGAGGACCAGAATCAAAAAGAAGTCTTACCAACAAGCCAAAATCCATCCAAATTCTGGTTTTAGCTTCAGGAATTATTTTCAATATAATCTTTGCTTGGGCCCTCTTATCCTTCGGTTTCATGTGGGGCTTACCCCTGACTATAGATGAGACAAATGAGCAATATGCACAAAATATAGACTTAACAATAACTGCGGTCTTGCCAGATTCACCAGCGGAAGGGGCTGAACTAAAAACTGGAGATAATATTATAGAGCTGGTTCAGGGTTCCTTTATTTTAGAAAACCCAAATAGCGACGAGGTTAAAGAATTTATTTCAAAGAATGGAGAGAAAGAATTTTTACTCAAATATAGGAGAGGGAAGGAATTGGGAGAAGTTAGTTTAATTGGAAATAAAGAAATCTTAGAAAATGAGATTGCAGTTGGAATAGGGTTAGATAGAGTTGGAATTGTAAAGTTTCCGTTTTTAAAATCAATTAAAGAAGGGACTGTTACAACAATAAAACTTCTAGGACTCATCACAGTAGGACTTGCCAACTTTATATCTGACGCCTTCACAGGAGAAGCAGACTTTTCACAAGTAAGTGGGCCAGTGGGGATAATTGGATTAGTAGGAAACGCCTCAGCTTTGGGTTTTGTTTATCTTCTGACATTTACAGCTTTAATATCATTACATTTGGCAATTATTAATCTCATTCCTTTTCCGGCCCTTGATGGAGGAAGAATCCTTTTTGTTATTATTGAAAGCATAAAAGGTTCTCCCATCAGTCCCAAAATTCAAAACTGGATAAATGGTATTGGTTTTGCCTTGCTCATCCTTTTGATGTTTGTCATCACCTATAATGATATCCTAAAGCTTTTCTAAGCTTTCTTTGACCCTACTTATTAAATGGCTTAAAATAGAGCCATGCTCCAGTCTAAGCTTTTTACGAAAACCAAAAAGGAGGCTCCAAAAGACGAGGTTTCGAAAAATGCCAAACTCTTAATAAGAGGAGGTTTTGTTCATAAGGAAATGGCCGGAGTCTATTCTTATTTACCACTTGGTTTAAGAGTTTTGAAGAAAATAGAAAATGTTATTAGAGAAGAGATGGATGCTGTTGGAGGACAAGAACTTCACATGAGCGTTTTACAAGAGAAAAGCCTTTGGGAAAAATCTGGAAGATGGAATGATGAAGTTGTAGATAACTGGTTTAAGACAGACTTAAAAAATGGTACAGAAGTTGGTTTGGGTTCCACCCACGAAGAACCACTTTCAAATATATTGAAAGACCACATATCTTCGTATAAAGAATTACCAGTATATCCTTATCAAATACAAGTTAAATTTAGGAATGAAGCCAGAGCTAAATCAGGCTTAATGAGAGGCAGAGAATTTTTAATGAAGGATATGTACTCCTTCTGTAAAAGTGAGGAAGAACAACACGAGTTTTATGAGAAGTCCAAAAAAGCTTACACCAAAATATTTGAGAGGGTCGGCTTAGGAGACAAGACATACATGACTTTTGCTTCCGGTGGAACATACTCAAAATATTCCCACGAATTTCAAACCCTAACAGAAGCAGGAGAAGACACGATTTACTTAGATGAGTCGTCTGGCTTAGCTCTTAATAAGGAACTTCTGGATGAGAAAGAAAATTTAGAAGAATTTAAAGGAAAAGATTTAGTAGAACATAAGTCTGCGGAAGTAGGAAATATCTTTAACTTAGGTACTAAGTTTTCTGAAGCTGAAGGTTTTTTCTATCTTGACGAAAACGGAGAGAAACAGAAGGTTTGGATGGGAAGTTATGGTATTGGACTTGGAAGAGTCATGGCAACTATTGCCGAAGTTTTTGCTGATGAGAACGGTTTAGTGTGGCCAGAAGCAGTAGCTCCTTATAAGTTCCATATTGTCGCACTTGATGTGAAAAATGAGGAAGTCAGAAAGACCGCGGATGAAATACACAGAATGATGGAAAGGAGTAATATTGAAGTTCTTTATGACGATAGAGATTTATCAGCTGGAGAGAAATTCGCCGAGTCAGATCTTTTAGGGATTCCCTACAGAATAGTAATTAGTGAGAACAATCTTAAAGAAGGAGTACTCGAAATAAAAAGTAGGAAAGACGGAGAGATAAAGAAAATCGAAAAGGAAAAGATTCTAAAGAGTTTGTTGGAGAGCGACTCTTAGAAATAAGTTCTGCAGCATACTGCAGATTTGAGTGAGGAGAAGATTATGTCAATCAGAAATTTTTTTAGAGAAATAAAAGAAAAGTTTTTTAGGCTTTTTTCAAATGAGATGGGAATTGACTTGGGTACCGCTAATACCTTGGTTTATTTAAGTGGAATTGGAATTGTCATTGATGAGCCTTCAGTTGTGGCTATCAATACCAAGACTGGGAGAGTTGTCGCCATCGGCAGGGAAGCTAAGAAGATGCTTGGCAGAACACCAGCCCATATTACGGCTGTAAAACCGCTTGTAGAGGGCGTAATATCAGATTTTGAGGTTACGGAAGAAATGCTTGCATATCTTATAAATAAGGCTGAGGAAGGGAATAAGAAGCTTTTAGGGCCAAGAGTCGTTATAGGCGTACCTTCGGGTATTACCAATGTTGAAACTAGAGCTGTCAGAGACGCAGCCAAGAATGCCGGAGCAAGGGAAGTCCACATTATTGAAGAGCCCATCTCTGCCGCAATAGGCATTAGATTGCCGATTGACAGCCCTATCGGAAGCATGATTATAGATATTGGCGGAGGTACCACCGATATTGCAGTCATATCACTAAATGGAATTGTTAATGCCAAAAATGTCAAAGTGGCTGGAGAAAAATTTAATGAAGATATAATTTCTTATATCAGAAATGAATTTAAGATTTTAATCGGAGAGAAAACAGCAGAAAGAATAAAAGTTGAAATTGGCGGAACATTAGGAAGCAGAGAAAATAATGAAACGATTATTAGAGGAAGAGATTTGGTAACTGGATTGCCGAAGGAAGTTATTGTAACTGATGCAGATTTAAGAGAAGCCTTAGCCGTACCAATTGATACTCTGATTGAATCAATTAGAGAGGTTTTGGAGACCTCACCGCCAGAAATTATTTCAGACATAATGAAACACGGAGTTTATCTAGTTGGTGGCGGGGCACTTTTGAGCGGCCTCTCTGAAATTTTTCATGATTCTCTTAAAATTCCGGTTTATATCGCGGAAGATCCGTTAAAATCGGTGGCTAGAGGGACAGGGGTCATTTTGGAAAATTTGGAAGAGTATGAAGACCTTTTAGTCCAAAACGAAGATGAAATACCTCCTAAAAAATAGAACAAAAAAAAGCAAAAGTTTCTTGATGGTTGTTGCTCTTATTTTTATTTTTATATTAGTTAATCTCTTTATACCTAATATCATACCTGGAAAATTTAATAGCTTGGGAAAACCAATTTGGAAACTCAGGGAAGGAATTCTGGAAAAATTCGGTGAAGTTGGCGGGGTTTTGCATTCCAAAAGTTCTTTAGTCGTGGAAAATAAAAGACTTAGGAGCGAACTTAAAAGCGCCGAGTTGTTAAATATAAAAGTCAATTTGTTGGAAAGAGAAAATAGAGAGTTAAAAAATCTTTCAACAAGGGAAACGGTATCTGGAGATTTATTGAGAGTTTTGTCAAAAGCTAGTCAGTCCCCATATGACACTTTAATAATAGATATAGATAATAAAAAAGTTTCAGTTGGCCAAGAGGTTTTCTCCGAGGAGGAAATTTTAATCGGCGTAATAGATGAAATCTATAAAGATAGTGCTAGAGTCAGGCTTCTTTCATCTGCTGGAAATAAATACAACGTTGAAATAGGAGATGAATCAATTGAAGGAATAGCAGAGGGATTGGGTGGGGGAAACTTTGAAATTACTCTGCCTAGGGGAGTAGATGCGGAAGTGGGTGATGAGATAATTTCTCCAGATTTGGCTGTAAAGCTTTTGGGGATTGTCGAACACATAGAATCAAAACCACAGAATTCATTTCAAAAAATACTTTTCAAGAGTCCTGTGAATATAAATCAAATAAAATGGGTCAAAACAGGAAATGATTAGAATTCTCTTCAGTTTAATAGCTTTTTCCTCTATTTTTTTCTTGAATTGGTGGCTTTTTATAATAATCCTTATTATAGGAACCTTTTTATTCAGGAAATTTTATGAAGGTCTTTTTTTTGCCTTTATATTTGATTCCATTTATGCCTTGGAAAATCCCGAACATTTTTACCTAAAATTTTGGGTTACTATCATTTTCGTTATTGCTCTCACCGTGATTGAAAGACTAAAAAAATATTTAAGATTCTATCCAGGCAATGTTTAAAAAGAAAAGGAATTTTTGGAAAGAGAAAAAATTAGCAAAAGATATAGATCCGGATGAGATTTTCTTGGATTCTAGCAATCTGCCAAAGTTTGATATAAATCAATTTGAAGGTAGACTCGAAAAACCAATAGGGAAGAGAACCATAATCTTTCTGGCTGCATTTTTTGTGCTGGTTGCCTTAATTTTCTCAAGCAGAATCTGGTACTTACAAATTGCAAAAGGTGAAGCGTATTTGCAAAGAAGCGAGGATAACAATTTAAAAAATCTAATTCAGTTTCCAGAAAGGGGAATTATTTATGACAGAAATGATGTAGAGCTGGTATGGAATATACCAAACGAAGAAAATCCAGATTTCCCAAAAAGAGAATACACCAATAAATCAGGACTTTCACATTTACTAGGTTTTGTTAACTATCCAAAACAAGATAGTTTAGGTAGATATTACGAGTACAACATTGTCGGAGAAGATGGAGTTGAGAAAAAATTTGATAGTAAAATTGGTGGAGTTAATGGACTTAAAATAATAGAGGTAGATGTTTTTGGAGAAATTTTATCTGAAAGTACAGCTCGAAAAGCAGGAAATGGAAAAGATTTGAAATTATCAGTTGATCATCGTATTCAAAACAAACTCTATAATCTTATAAAAGAAACTGCTATCGAAATCGGTTTCCAGGGCGGGGCCGGAGTAATAATGGATGTGAATTCCGGAGAAATATTAGCTATAACAAGTTACCCAGAATTTGACTCACAAATTGTAACAGACGGAGACAATACTGAAATCATCTCTGATTATAATAATGATTCTAGGAAACCTTTTCTTAATAGGGCTGTCTCGGGGCTTTACACACCAGGTTCGATTATTAAGCCTTTTATTGCTCTCGCTGCCCTAAATGAAGATATTATTCCTCCCAGCAAGGAAATATTGAGCACAGGAAGCTTGGCTGTTCCAAATCCCTATAATCCAGAAGAAGAAACCATCTACAGAGACTGGAAGGCTCATGGTTGGGTTGATATGAGAGAGGCTATTGCTGTTTCGTCAAATGTTTATTTTTATACTGTCGGAGGAGGACATGATAATCAAAATGGTTTAGGTATAACAAAAATTGAAAAATACCTGAAAGAATTCGGATTTGAAAAGGAAACAAATATTAATCTGTCCCAAGAAGCCAAAGGGCTGGTTCCAAACCCAAGATGGAAAAAGGAAATCTTTGATGATGACTGGAGACTAGGTGACACTTATATAACAGCTATAGGCCAATTCGGGTTTCAAATTACTCCAATACAAGCGGCCAGAAACACCGCCTTTATTGCAAACAGCGGAAAACTGATTGAGCCTAATGTTTTAAAGATTAAAAATCCTAAAGTAGAGAAGAAAGTAAATATTGATAAAGAAAAATTTGAAATAGTCCAAGAGGGTATGAGATCGGCTGTAATTAAAGGTACTGCTAACTCCTTGAATTTCCCATATGTAAAAATTGCTGCTAAAACCGGAACAGCCGAAATTGGTGCAGCAAAAGAATCTGTTAACTCTTGGATAATTGGTTATTTCCCTTATGAAAACCCTAGGTTTTCTTTCGCAGTAGTTTTGGAAAGAAGACAAAGTTCAAATCCAATTGGTGCCCTTTTTGTTATGACAAATCTAATAGACTGGATGCATATAAATACACCAGAATATTTAGAAAACAACACAAACATCTAATCTGTCAATAAAAACTAAGTTATCCAGACCTTTATTGACTTTGATTTTGGAGAGTGTAGTATGTCTTGCTAAGAAAAGTTTTCTGCAAAAAAGTATGGAGAATGAGAATAAAGAATATTTAACAAAAGAGAAATATGATGAGCTCGAAAAAGAGCTCGCTTTTCTTACTACAACAAAACGCAAAGAAATTGCTGACCAGTTAGAATTCGCAAAATCACTAGGAGATATTTCAGAGAATGCCGAGTATCACGAGGCCAGAGAACAACAGGCTTTAACTGAAGATAGAATTAATAAAATAGAAAATGTCTTAAAAAATGCCGAGATAGTTGAATACAAAAAAAGTGATACTGTTGTAATCGGTTCAACAGTGACGGTAAAGAAAGAAGGAGAAAGAGAAAATAGAGAATTTATATTGGTTGGTTCGGAAGAAGCTGATACAATTGCTGGAAAAATCTCACACAATTCTCCAATAGGACAAGCCTTGATGGGAAAGAAAAAGGAAGAAGAATTTAATTTCAAAACACCAGGCGGAGACAAGATTAAATATAAAATAATCTCGGTAAAATAATAAAAATACATTTTTCACCGACGCATTTCTATTATCTTCTAACTCTTGACTTTTATAAAAAACAGTATATTATGAGCAACGAACTAAGTTGTAGACTACGCCATTTGGCAATAAATCTGGAACTTTTTGGTCTTTAACAATCCACAAACTTCTACCAGAAAGGACAACGAAATGGGAACCGACCAGGTTTCGACAGGAAGTTCGACAGAGGGTCAGAGCCCTCAGCAGTCCGCCGAGAGAAAGATTGACCTCTTTCTCAGATTTCTCAGGAGGGAGATGATCGGGGAGGAACTCCTGTTCACTCCAGACATGACCAAACAGGTGGAGAGAGAACTCTCAACGCCGAGGGCCTATGTCCATCAGATGCTCCACTCCTTGGAAAGGAAAGGTTTGGTCTCTCTAACCAAACGAAGCCGCGGAAAGGGATTCAAGGTCTCTTTCAGCACTTCTGGCAAGACAAAGAGAGTTGTCAGAAGGAAAAGGAGGGGGTCAAAGACGAAAGACCCGTCGATCATCGACAAGATCGATGGACAGATCGCCCGCCATGAGAGCGAGATTGCCCGCCACAAGAGCGAGCTCGCAAGGAAGCAGGGGCTTCGTAGGGATGTTGTCAAGCTCCTCGGAGGGGAGAAATGACAGTCAATATTCTCTCCAACGAGAAGTTCATGTCCGCCATAAGAAGGTTTATGGCGGACAACAACTTGAAAGGGCCTGATGCTTTAGCCGAGAAATCCGGGATACCGAGAGGAACGGCTAGTCACTGGCTCTACTACGGAATAAAGAAGGAGAGTAGACGAGCTAAGGTCGTCCAGCAATACCCGCAGATCTTTAACCCTGATGGTGTTTCAAGTCCTTCTATGGAAGGGGGAGAAATACTAATCTTGGTTAAGACTGAACTGGCACGTTTACTCATCACTGACGTAAACACACTCCTAGAGTGGTTCCTGACAAAGGCGAGTGCCGATGACAGAAATCGCTTCCGGGACGAACTAGAAGAAAACTGGGGAGTTTTTTTGGAACTCAGCCGCGCTATGACTAGCGAGACTGCCTACGAAAAAGCCCGCGAGGAGAACAGAACCCCATGGATGCAGAAGTAGTCGATCGAATTGAGGTCGGGCTCCACCAAGGGAACGTGATCCAGCTTCTTGCCCAGAATTACGGGGCAGGAAGTGCGGTCATCCGAGAAGGTGTCCAGAATGCTATCGACGAAGGTGCAGAAAACATCTTTGTTGATATAGACTGCAAAAAGCGGTCTATGGACATCTTTGATGACGGTCAGGGTGCTGGAATTGAGAAAATCCGAGAAAAGTTCGACCAGATCGGACTCTCAACCAAGGCGACTCAGAAAGACGCCATAGGAGAGAAGGGTACCGGCAACTTGGCTGGTCTCTCAGTCTCTGACCGTTGGCAGCTTGTCACTCGTGACACCCATGTCAAGGGAGACAAGTTGAAAGTCTTCACCTTCGAACGCCAAGAGCTTGAGAAGGGGTCAGGTATTCACCTGACTTGCGAGTGTCTACCCTTTACCGGCATCCACGGTCCGCCATTCAAGGCCAATACCGTCTTGAAGCTGAGTGGAATCGACAAGACGACACTCCGTCAGATGGGCGACAAGGAAACCGTAGAGTCCACTCTTCGTGAAGCGTTCAACGCAAAGTTGCACTCCAAAAGGATAACTCTGAAGGTCTCTTACCGAAGCTCCGGTGGTCAGGCGAAAGTCTTTTTCGTCAAGCCCACCAAGTACCGCGGACTTTGTATGGATCCAGTGGAATACGAAACGGAACACGGCTATGTTGTTTTCCAATTCTTCCACTCGCCTCATACAGTCAATAGTCCGTCTGTCATCGTCGAGCATCAGGGTGTCTACTCGTTGCCGCTGAAGAATTTCTTTTTATTGAGGATTCTGCCAAAAGAGATCGAGCATCTCTTCTTGTCTGGATACTTCGAGGGAGAGATTCGACTCGGCTTCTGTGAGATCAATGGTTCGCGATCTGCCTTCACTCACAATAGTGAGTTGCAGGCTTTCATCAAGACCGTCGAGGCTTTTGCCGACGAGGTTTTGAGGCCAATGATTGAGCAGTTCGAGTTGGCTGACCGGGAGGAGCGTCTGCGTCGCGTGGCGGAGGGAGTTCTTCGCAAGATAAGGTCTTTCCTGAACAAACACCCCAACCTTCTTCCGACTTCGTTGAAGAGTGTCATTCTGAGACAAGAGCAGGAAGAGGAGCCGGATGTAGACGGCGAAGGGGGGAGGAGCAAGAAGACAGGTCAAGAGAAACACCCGAAGAAAAGAGGTGAAAGAAAGCCTCTTGACCCAAACGCCCTCGAGAGACAGAGGGACAAGAGTAGGGCAATCAAGGCTGGCGTAGTAACTCCAAAGCGCAAGAAGACCATCGTCGAGACAACGGAAGGACTAGCTATCCAGCTGATCCATCCAGACGCTGAAGATGGTTTCAACTGGCGCTCACGAACGACTACGAAGGGCGTCATCCAGATCAACATCGTTTCGAGCGAGTTTCTGGAAACGGAGAGACGGGGGCAGACCGAGCTCTCCAGACTGATGCTCCTTCTTGTTCAAAAGGAGTTAACCTGCGCATCACTCCCTATTGGGGAATGTGAGGCCTTCGATCGAGCTTTCGAGGGCACTTTCCTCTCTCTCTGGAGATCTTCCCTGCAGGGATAGGGTTATCTAGAAAGGAGTTTGGATGGGATCTTCCTCGCCATGGTGGTTAATGGCATTCCCCGCTTTGGCACTAGTCAAAGCGGGGATTAATTTTTAAATAGTATTTCTTTAAACTTTAAACTTTTTACTTTATACTAGAGTTTATGGCGTCTCTGGAAGAGATTAGAAATGAAAGAATAAGAAAGCTCGAAACCCTTAAGAAAAAAGGGCTTAACCCTTATCCGACCGAGACTGATAGAACTCATAAAATTTCGGAATTTTTAAAGGAATTTAAGAATTTAGACGAAGGAACTTTGGTGGGAAGAATAATGAGTTTACGTTCTTTTGGTGGCTCTATTTTCTCTGACTTAAATGATGGATCTGACAAAATTCAAGTCTATTTTAAAAAAGATGATCTGGGAGATGACCTCTTTAATCTCTTCGAAGAAAATATAGACATCGGAGATTTTATTGAAGCAACCGGTTCTCCATTTACAACCAAAAAAGGAGAACAGAGTCTTTTAGTTTCAAATTGGAAAATAATTTCAAAAAGTTTAAGACCCCTGCCAGAGAAATGGCACGGCCTCCAAAATCACGAAGCAAGGTTTAGACAAAGATACTTAGACATTCTTTTAAATCCCGAGCTCCGAGAACTTTTTAAATTAAAAGCAAAATTTTGGGATACAACCAGAAGCTTTATGAATGAAAAAGATTTTGTTGAAGTAGAAACACCAACTCTTGAAATTACAACCGGCGGAGCTGAAGCCAGACCTTTTCAAACTCATCACAATGATTTTGATATTGATGTATACCTTCGGATTTCAATAGGAGAATTATGGCAAAAACGATTGATGGCCGCTGGATTCGAAAAAACCTTTGAAATAGGCAAAGCTTACAGAAACGAGGGTTCGAGTGCTGATCATACACAGGAGTTCAGTAATATGGAGTTTTATTGGGCTTATGCCGATTACAAAGACGGAATGGGGCTAACTAAAGAGCTTTATCAGAGAATTGCACAAGATGTTTTTGGAAAAACTGAGTTTGAAACAAGAGGACATAAATTCGACCTTTCCGGAGATTGGCCTGTAATTGATTATGTTGACGAAATTGAGGACAAAACTGGTATAGATGTCTTAGAAGCAAATGAAGGAGATATCCAAGCGAAACTAGAAGGGCTTGGAGTTAAGTATGACGGCAACACCAAGGAAAGGATGATGGATTCTCTTTGGAAACATATTAGAAAAGACGTTTCGGGTCCAGCATTTCTTATTAATCATCCAAAACTTGTTTCGCCTTTAGCAAAGGATAATTTAGACAAACCGGGAACCGTTGAAAGGTTTCAAATAATTATTGCAGGAAGCGAGATAGGAAACGGCTATTCAGAATTAAATAACCCAATTGAACAAAAGAAAAGATTTGACGAACAGAAAGAATTAATAGCAAAAGGGGATGAAGAGGCAATGATGCCTGATGATGAATTCGTGGAAATGTTGGAACACGGAATGCCTCCGACTTGCGGCTTTGGATTTGGAGAGCGACTCTTTGCCTTTATGGTAGATAAACCAATTAGAGAAGTTCAAATGTTTCCTCTAATGAAACCAAAAGAGTAGAAAAAGTGTTTAAAAACCCCGCTCTTTTTAAAGAGCGGGGTTTTTAATTTTGGGAAAAGTGCTTGCACCGTTAGAAGTAGGTCATCTTTAGATGGCCGCAACTTTCTAATGGTGTGGATAACTTATTTGCTGAAGTGGGAAAGAGTGTTATAGAATACAGCGCAAGTGGGAAGAAGTGGTAAATAGTGATTTGTGGAGAATCACTAAGACTGCGGATTTTTTATGTTTGAAACTCATGTTAATTGGAGAATACACTCATACTTTAGATGAAAAAAAGAGATTATCACTCCCAAGTAAATTTAGAAAAGAACTTGGTAGAAAAATAGTTATTACGCACGGGCTCGATAACTCAATATTTGTTTATCCGGAGAAAGAGTGGGCAAAGGTGTCAGAAAAACTCTCTGCTTTAGGCGTTGGTCAATCTGACAGTAGGGGCTTTAACAGATTCATGTTAGGTGGTGCTGTTGAGGTTTCGGTGGATTCAATTGGACGAATTCTGATACCTGATTTTCTAAAAGAATTTGCAAAATTAAAAAACAAGGTGGTTCTAATCGGTGTTCATTCAAGGGTTGAAATCTGGAACCAGAAAACTTGGACTGACTACAAAAAAAGAATCCAAAACAAAGCTGACGCACTAGCAGAAAAACTCGGAGATATTGGGGCAATCTAGAAACTCCAAAAAACAGAAAGGAAAATGTCACATATAAGCGTCCTCTCAAAAGAGGTAATAGAAGGACTTGATATCCAGAAAGGAGAGACTTTTGTTGATGCCACTTTAGGTAGTGCCGGACACAGTCTCCAAATATGTCATGAACTGAACGCTGAATTAAGGATTGTTGGCATAGACCAAGACGCAGAAAGAATAGAGGAGAGTAGAAAAAAATTAGAAAAGAGTGAATGTCTTGTAGAAATCGTAAAAGAAAATTTCCGAAATATAGATAAAATCTTAGACCGATTAAAGATAGGCAAGGTAGACAAAATACTTTTCGATTTGGGCCTCAACTCGGAGCAATTAGAAAATTCTGGTAGGGGATTCAGCTTTAAAAAAAATGAACCTCTCTTAATGAATTTCTCTCCTAATCCGGAATTTACTGCAAAGACAATAGTCAATGAATGGAGCGAAGAGAGCATAGCTGATATTTTGTGGGCTTATGCTGATGAAAAATTCTCAAGACAAATTGCAAAAAAAGTTGTTGAGTTGCGAAAGGAAAAAGAAATTCAAACTACAAAAGATTTGGTTGAAACAATAGAAAAGGCAGTACCAAACTGGTACAAACACAAAAAAATACATTTCGCCACAAAAACATTCCAAGCGCTTCGTATAACTGTAAACGATGAAATAAGTGCATTAGAGGAAGGACTTCAAAAAAGTTTTGAGAAATTAAATAAGAAAGGAAAAATAGCAGTCATCTCATTCCATAGTTTAGAAGACCGCGTGGTTAAGCGATATTTTAGAGAATTAAAGAATAAAGAAAAAGCAAAAATTTTAACCAAAAAACCCATAACCCCGAACGAAGAAGAAATTAAAGAAAACCCTCGGTCTCGTAGTGCCAAACTTCGTATTATAGAAAAAATATGAAAGTAGCCTCTTTTAAAAAAATAAACTCCAAAGGAATAACGATTCCTAGTAATCCCAATTTAGAAAGAAAATTGATTATTTTTCTTTTTGTTGGGATAGTAGTCTTGGGAATCAGCTATGGCTACTTTGTAAAGCAAACCATAGTCAATGTTGTCTCGCGTCAAAATGTAGAAGAAGAAATGGGAGACTTAGGCTCCAGGGTTTCTAATCTAGAAGTTAGATACATTGAACTAAAAAATAAAATAGATCTTGATTTTGCATATTCCCTTGGTTACAAGGATGTAAGCGAAGTTAAATTTGTCTCAAGAAGTGAGTTAAGTAAGACCTTGACTCTGTACGGTAACCAGTAAAAATTAAAACACAATGCGCTCAAGTTTCTTGCCAAGAATCAGAATAATATCTCTTGCCCTGTTCATCTTTGTTTTGATACTCTTATCAAAACTTTATCTAGTTCAAGTCGTCCATGGCGAGGAATACATCGATAGGGCAGATAGACAATATATAAAACCAGAGAGTACACTTTTCGACAGGGGTACTATCTACTACGAAAATAAAGATGGCCGGCTTATTTCGGCTGCTACTCTAAAAACTGGGTACACTTTGGCTATTAATCCAAGGCTTTTAGAAGACTCAGAGAGTACACATTCACAAATTGAAAAAATTATAGATATAAATGATGAGGATTTCTTTTTCAGAGCGGGCAAAAAAAATGATCCATACGAAGAAGTTCTTAAAAAAATGGATGAGGAAACAGCATTTGAAATAGAACAGCTTGATATAGACGGCGTAGATGTTTTTAAAGACAAGTGGAGATTTTATCCAGGGAATGAGGTTGGAGCTCAAACACTTGGTTTTGTCGGGTTTAATAATGATGATTATGGAGGAAGATATGGCCTAGAAAGGTATTACGATGATGTTTTGAGAAGAGATAGTGAAAATATGAATGTAAATTTTTTTGCTGAAGTTTTCTCCAACTTAAACAAAACTCTCGGCGGTAACAATCTTCGAAATAAAGGAGATATTATCACAAGTATAGAACCGTCTGTTCAAACCTTTTTCCAAACAAGAATGAATAAAGTCCATGATACTTGGAATTCAGAATTAACTGCTGGAGTTATTTTAAATCCAAAAACAGGTGAAGTTTTTGCCATGGCTGTTTCTCCTTCTTTTAGTTTGAATGAATTTAGTAAAGAGGAAGATATAAATATCTTTAGAAACCCGATTGTTGAAGATGTTTATGAAATGGGTTCTATTATGAAGCCCCTAACAATGTCCGCCGGCCTTGATTCTGGAGCTGTTACGGCAGAAACAACTTACAATGATAAGGGATTTTTGGAGCTGGATGGTTATAAAATTTCAAACTATGACGGAAAAGGAAGAGGGGTCGTCAATATGCAGGAGGTTCTAAATCAATCCTTGAATACAGGAGTCGCTTTTGTCGTCAGTCAAATGGGAAATAATATTTTCGCCGACTATATGAAAAATTTTGGATTGATGGAAAAAACAGGAATTGATTTACCAAATGAAGTTTCGCCTTTAATAGGTAATCTAGACAGCCCAAGAAATATCGAGTATGCAACTGCCGCTTTCGGGCAGGGAATTGCCCTTTCGCCAATTATGACCACCCAGGCTCTCTCAAGTCTGGCTAACAATGGAATTTTGCCAAAACTACACGTAGTTAAACAAATAAATTATGAGATAGGGCCAGCCAAAACAATTGAAGTAGAAGAAGGTAGAAGAGTACTAAAATCAGAAACTGCCGATGAAATCACCAGAATGCTTGTAAAGGTTGTTGATGAAGCTTTAGCTGGTGGAACTGTTAAGCTTAAAAATTATTCCATTGCTGCTAAAACAGGAACGGCTCAGATAGCCAACCCACATGAAAAGGGTTATTACGATGATAGATTTCTCCATTCATTCTTCGGTTATTTCCCTGCTTACAACCCTGAATTTTTGGTATTTTTATATACAATATATCCAAAAGAGGTCCGTTACGCTTCTCAGACTCTAACTGATCCTTTCATGGACACGGCAAAGTTTTTAATCAACTATTATGAGATTCCACCTGATCGATAATTAACAAAATTCTTTAAAAAAAACTTAATAAATATCTTCAGTTCGATGCGTAATGTCTTGTTGCATAAAGAATGGCTCTAGGAGGGCCATTATTTTTTTACATATATAATGCTAGTATAATCAACTCATGAAGGGTATTTTTAAAAAAATCATATTTTGGAAAATTCAGTTTTTGGCCAAATTAGTTCTCAAAAAGTATAAGCCGAGAATTATTACCGTCACTGGAAGTGTTGGAAAAACCTCCGCTAAAGAGGCAATTCATGCTGGTTTAAGCTCTATTTTATATATAGGCAAAAATCAGAAAAGTTATAATAGTGAAATTGGAATTCCTTTGGCTATTCTCGGGTGTGACAGTGGTTGGGGAGGGTTTTGGGGAAGCTCCTGGAGATGGACTAAAAATATTCTTGAAGGGGTAGTTTTGATAATTCTGCCAAATATTTATCCAAAGTGGTTAGTAATCGAAGCTGGTGTTGATCATCCGGGGGACATGGACTTGATAAACAAATGGATTGAATCTGATGTTGTTGTTTTTACGAAATTTGCCGAGACCCCTGTCCATGTTGAATTCTTTGACTCCCCAGAAGATGTTTTGAAAGAGAAAATAAAATTAGTTAAATCTCTAAAAGATGATGGGGTGCTTGTATTAAATTGTGATGACAAAAATGTTCTAGCAATCAAAGAGGGTTCTGGAAAACGTGCTATCACTTTTGGATTTGAAGAAGAAGCAGATGTGCGTGCTAGTAATAACAAAATTTTTTATGAAAATAACCGCCCGGCTGGAATTGATTTTAAAATCAATGTAAATGGAAATTCCCTGCCAATAGTTCTAAAAGGAGTTCTGGGAGTTCAGCATGTATATCCGATTCTTTCTACTATTGCCGTAGGGAAAGCTCTCAATTTAAATATTGTAAAAATAGTTGAGACATTTAAAAATTTTCAAACAGCACCGGGACGAATGAAAGTTCTCGATGGAATTTTCGGTTCAACTATTATAGATGATTCATATAATTCCTCACCCATAGCAATTGAGGAAGCAATTAAAGTACTTCAGTTAACTGAAACAAAAGGAAGGAAAATTGCAGTTTTGGGAGATATGATGGAGCTGGGGAAACATATGAAGGAAGAGCATAAAAAGGTAGGGGCTCTAATAGTCGGGAAAACAGATATTTTGGTAACAGTGGGAAAGAGGGCAAAATTTATAGCGGCAGAGGCTGAAAAATCTGGATTCAAAAGAAAGAATATTCATATTTTTAATAATTCAATTGAGACAGGAGATTTTATGAAAGATCTCGTAAAAGAAGGAGATATTGTTTTGGTGAAAGGTTCACAATCTCCAAGACTTGAAAAAATTATAGTTAAAATTTTAGCTAGACCAGACGAAGCTCGGTGGCTTCTGGTTCGTCAAGAAAAAGAATGGTTAAAAAAATAAAGAAAGGAGGGGAGATTTGTCACGGGCATGTGACTACCACATCGTAGTGGATGACTACGGTCGTTCCTCTTTTTTATTTTCGCATGGGAAGATAGATAAAAATTTGCTATATTAATTTTCGCATGGCCCTATCGTCTAGCGGTTAGGACGTCGCCTTCTCAAGGCGGTAACCCGGGTTCGACTCCCGGTAGGGTCAC
>Ga0187827_10001621_pt1 | contig 32593 bp, 21 predicted proteins | sample ETNtaG_39_FD_167969 | JGI IMG/M metagenome (GOLD analysis project Ga0187827, IMG submission 167969) | Marine microbial and viral communities from oxygen minimum zone, Eastern Pacific Ocean - ETNP2014_SV_150_PacBio MetaG (Illumina Assembly) | ecosystem: Environmental > Aquatic > Marine > Hypoxic...
AACTTGGATGCCGATGACGATAATGACGGGCAGATAGATTCCCAGGATGCTTTCCCATTAGATGATACCGCCTGGCAGGATAACGATAAGGACGATATTCCCGATTTTAATTACTACTTGGAGAATGATACCTATGTGAATACCGACGAAGATGATGACGGGGACAACTGGCCCGACTACGGCCCGGACGGACAACCGGGCGTCGCCGGTGTTGACGATGGCGGGTCCCCCGATATAGATGAACGCTGGGAGCAGGGGTGGTGGGGAAGCGACGATGACATGTTCCCCCTGGATAAACGTGAATGGAAGGATACTGACGGAGACGGCATGGGCAATAACGTTGATACGGACGACGACGATGACGGTTTTCCGGACCTCATAGAGCAGTCGGTGAACACCGACCCGGAGGATGACGAGGATATGCCCGCCGATGAGGACGGGGACTGGATACCGGATCTGACCGACTCGGATGATGATAATGACAACTGGACCGATCAAGAAGAGAACGCTGCAAAGACCGATCCGCTGGACAGTGAGTCGTTTCCGAAAGATTCCGACGATGACGGGATACCGGACTATCTTGACGGGGACGACGATAATGACGGGTATTTGGATAGTCTGGAAGTGGATGCCGGAAGCGATCCAAAGGTGGCTGGTGACACCCCTGATGATAATGACGCGGATTACCTGCCCGATGGCCTTGACCCGGATGACGACAACGACGGTTACTCCGACGTAGTCGATGCTTTTCCTTTCATTTCCACCGAATGGTTGGACACTGACGGGGACGGTATAGGCGATAATGCCGACCTCGATGACGATGGCGACAATATTTCGGACGTCATGGATCCCTTTCCCCTAAATCCTCGGGAAGTGATGGATTCCGACAAGGACGGCGTGGGGGATAACGCTGACCAGGACATAGATAACGATGGGATCGCAAATCCCCTGGATGCCTTCCCCTATGACAAAAATGAGTCGAAGGACAGCGATGGTGATGGCTTAGGGGATAACATAGACACGGACGATGATAATGACGGTACTCCCGACACTGAAGAAGCGCAACTGGGCTACAGCCATGATGCATACGGCACAAACAGATCTCTGTTGTTCTCCGAGGATCCGCAGGAATCGAAGGACACAGACGGGGACGGAATAGGCAATAATGCCGATCCCGACGATGACAATGACGGCATCCCGGACAAGGACGACCGGCATCCCAAGGATCCGGACGCCGGGTGGATACGGCTATTCAGCTACAAGCTGCCTACAAAATACATCATTAACTTCCTCGAAATAATTGGAATGTCAAGCCCGTTACTGGTGTGTCTGCTGGTGCTAGGCCAGGCATGGAAATGGCGCAGATATCATTTTATAAAAAACGGAATCGAAGGAGCCGAGACTCGTAAAGAGATCGACCGTTTCTGGGATTCACGTGCGGATCTCATGATAAACGGCGGAGTGGTGGACGTAAGAGAAGCCATAAAGCTGAAGGACCTCTTCGATAAGAGAAGAAAGAAGATGAAAAAGAAACATAAAAAGAACAAATACAAATACTGGGAAGGTCCCCAGCCGCCCATGATGCCCATGGCAGAATATCCAATGGAAGGAATGGAGGGGGCGCCGGAGACCGGGGATGCGCTGGCCGCACCCGCCATTGATGATTCATCAGAGCAATCCGAAGAGATGATCGTGGAAGAACCAGTGGAAATTCCAATGAAAGAAGATACGCAGAGACCCGATATTATCGAAGAGATCCCCGAGGATGCTTTCGAGGAACCGGAAGTGAAAGAAGAAATAACGGTGGTGGAAGATATGGTTTCTGCACCTGAAGAAGAACCGGAGGATCAAGCGGAGCCGGACAGTCCCGAAGAAAGTTCAGGGATTCTTTTCGAGGAAGCATTGGACAAACCGGAGCCGGATGTGGGAAGCGATTGGGATGAAGTGGAAGAAAACCCGGCCGATGCTCTCGAGGAAGAACTGGAGGAAGAAATGTTCGATATGTCCGAGGATTCGATAGAAGCGGATGAGATCGGTAAAGGCACACCTGTTGGCGTGCCAAACTTTCAATCCGAGCCAGACGGTCTCGGCTTTTCAAGTGAAGATGAGTGGGGTGAACAAACCGCACCCCCGACTTCGATAGATATTGAACCAGCAAAGGAACCATCGGATACTCCTCCGCCCCCCGAGGCCCTGCCGCCCTCCGATGAGATCGATTTCGACGACCTGATGGACGAGCTGGGTTAGTTACGGACCGCACTGTTAGAAGTGACGAAGGTGCATAGAGACTGAACAAGTCACACCTTGTTCAGTCAGATGCGCCAAGGGTACAGCGAGATTTAACAAGTCACGTCTTGTTCTGTTTAGGAAACTGAGCTTGATCGCTAACTGGATGGTTAAGAGCTGACCACTAATTGCCAAAGTAATTCTATTTGGAGGTAGAATAAAATGGTTGAGAAATCAATTACTCTCATTATTGTCATTGCATCGCTATTGGTCGTTGGATGTCTAAATAATAGTCCAGAAAAGGAATTATCAGAGTCAAGAAACCACCGACAGGATATGCGAGATCTTGTCCAGGGGATAAGTGCATATTCAAAAAAGATCGATCCGGATTTCCTGATCATTCCTCAAAACGGGCATGACATCCTGTCAATGGATACAGACGCAGCAGCTCCCCCGGCTATGGAGTACATAAATGCCATTGACGGCGTGGGACAGGAAGACCTTTTCTACGGCTATACCGACGATGACAGTGCCACGTCGTCTTCAGACAGTGAAGGGCTTATGGCTCTTTTGGACCTCGCCGAGGAAAACAGCGTCCAGGCTATAGTCACGGATTACTGTTTTACCGAATCGAAGATGGATGATTCCTATGAGAAGAACTCCAATAAGGGTTACATATCCTTTGCAGCAGACCACAGGGATTTGAACAATATTCCGGTTCATCCGCAGGAGGCTTATAACGTAAATGCGGATGATATCGTTTCGCTTGCCGAAGCCAAGAACTTCCTATACCTACTGGACCCATCCGGTTTCGACGAAAAAGCGGATTACTTAGAGGCGCTGAAAGCCACAGACTATGATGTTCTCATAATTGACGCGTTCTTCGACCCGGAGATGCTTTCAAAAGAAGAAGTCTCATCACTGAAGGTCAAGAATAACGGAGGGGGGCGACTTGTGATCTCATATATGAGCATCGGCGAGGCAGAGAACTACCGGTATTACTGGCAGGATGATTGGAAAGTCGGCTCACCGGATTTTCTTGATAAAGAGAATAAAGAATGGGAAGGTAATTACAAGATCCGCTACTGGGAACCGGAGTGGCAGAAAATAATCTACGGGCAGGGGACGTCCTATCTCGACCGATTGCTGGACATTGGATTCGATGGAGTGTACCTGGATATCATCGAAGCATTCGAATACTTTGAGAATCAGTAAAAAGATTGTTTATAATAATTCCAGCAATTCTTCCACAGGTATATCGGCAACTCTTAATATTGCTCTCAGAGTGCCCTTTGCAATTTCTTTGTGATTGGGGATTGTCAAAGGATTTTTATATGGATGTCGTAAGTGAATATGGCTTCCTCTTTGATCCCTGACATAATATCCAATCTTCGCGAGGGCTTTAATTAGTTTTTTTCCAGAGATGACCGGTATTTGGCTCATATTGACACGGCCAATAACACTTCTTTTATATTTTCATCTCTTCGCAAAGGTACACCATCTTCAGCTAGACAGGCGACATGTAATTCTATAGCCTCACGTATATTCTCCAGTGCTTCATCTTCTGTTTTTCCTTGAGAGATACAACCTGGCAGGGAAGGAACGGTGGCGATATACCAGCTATCTTCGTCCTGTTGAATAACTACTTTAAAATTCATCATATCACAAGATGATTATTGTTTTTGTACCATATAAGATTTTTGATTTTACTTATTCACTAGCACTTGGTTTTGATCAATAAGAAAAGATTAGCCTTTGGATTCACTTCTCCACTGCATCTGATTCGTAAGGATCATAAATAGTTTTCAATCCCTCGCCTCCAAAATCTCAGAAACATTTTTGTCTATTCCCGGATCGGCGTGGATAACTATTTTTATACCTCTATCCAATAATATCTCTTTGAATTCTTCAATACTCAATTCAGATATTTCTGCGGCTTTGCCAAGTGATACTTTTTCCATTTTATACAATTCGATAGCAGCAGCAGTTTTTAGTTGTGTACGGTTTTCAAGGAAAACACGAAAGGCATCTTTGATCACATCAGATTTGGAAGAATAGTATCCCGAATGTACCAATGATTCAATTTCCATTTCCATTATTGGAGGAAGGCTGAACGCGCTAACCATTTTATCACTTGTTTATAAATAGTTTATAATAGTTATAAATATCCCCATAGAAAACACTCTTTTTATTATTTAATTACAATAATATTAAGCCCTTAGTGAATGTTCGTTATAATTAACCGACAGTAGACCTACATGGTTTCCTTTAGACTTCTAAGATTACTTATTATTCTGGTGTTTACGACATTTCATTAGCACAATAATATTGAACATTTGTCCAATAATATGGGGGGGAACATTTGTTGATAATTGAACTAAATTGAGGAATACATCATTCCCGATTAGACCCTGGTTCATGCACCTTATGATTCACTTCCCCACTCCGCCAAACCCTCCGTGCGATTCTCTACAGTCTGCATGAATTCCCACCTGTCTATCGGTCTACCAGACCGGACCAAAGGCTTTGATCGAATAACGCAGGGGGGGATAGGAATCTTGGTTGGAAGTTATCATTTTAACCCGCTCATCCATATCTTACGGTATGGGGGATTTCATCATCTTTCTTTATTATTTGCCAACCGCCATTTGGAGCAATTTCCTTTTCAAAATGTATTTGATGATAATCGGATAGATTATCGTTTTGTCTTCCAAAGGAAAAAAATACTTTGATAGTGATTTTCTTATCGGATACAGTCCTATTTTTTTCCGAAGTATTTGAATATATGATAATTTCACTTATATTGGGAGATGTGACGTTCTGAAGCCTATCATAGTTAAAATTGGGTATTAGTGTTAACATCATTAGTGTGAACTCAGAAGAATATTGATATGTAACAGTTGCACATAAGTCTAATGTTCTGTTCGATGAGATTTTAATAGCTTCACCATAGTTTGTATTAGTAATGTTTAATGAAAGATTGTTTGATTTATAAATGGGCTTAAATTCGTTTATTATATCCACGGAGGTACCATTTAGCCATATAGGAATTGGCAGATAGAGAACATATGAATAATTATTTGGATTCTTTATGTAAACAATGTAATCCCATACATATAGATCATCTTCTTTTTTATTCCCATTAGGTTTAGACATACATCCAATAAATAGGATGGTCACAAACAATGTTAATATTATTGTGCATTTTTGGTTGATTATAACACCTCCTCGATACTAAAAGAGGTTATATTACTATCATTTTCTTTCCAATATCATATGTCGGTCCCTCATGATTAACATAGCTATTATAATAATGAGAGTCTGCTTGGCCATCCACGTCAAGATCGAAATCTATTAATTCGTTATACCCATCGATTCGGTTCGTCATTCTGAATATTGTTTCCCAACAAGATTCCTTATTATTATCATGATATTGGTCGATGTCATCTATTTCTATGTTGATATTACTATAAGCCCTCACTAAATAATCTCTAGTCCCTAACCAACCATTTTCACCATTATAATCTGTATATGTTGAGAACTCAGTATTCTTATATATGTTCATTGTTGAATAGAAATAATAGATTGACTCGTCATATTTATCTAAATCTTCTGCTGACATTTCTTCACGATATTCACTACGAATAGTAGCATAACGTTTTTCTTTATATGTTTCATATTCCTCACCAAGCCAGAATAAATAATGTCCAAACTCATGTGAGATAATTTCGTCATTACCGACCCAATCCATATATATTGGGTCCGCAGCTACGTTTTCCCCATGACCCGCATGAAGTTTTACATATTCCGGCACTCCATCTTGTAATATAGTATGATGCACTTTAGTAACGGGACCCTTTGCCTGAAAATCAGTAAGATCTTTATATACACGTATATCTGCACCTTCCCATATATTACCTCCATCATCAAGCGTCTTTACCGTAAGCGAATTGATAAAGAAATATCCATCAGTTGCATCTAGCAATACATTTGAAGTTGATCTCATTCCTTCGATAAAATTGTTTATAACCTCTTCTCCCGTATATGGTTCAGGTCTCATATGCTGTATATCATTGTCATTTCTGTAAAAGTTGAAGGAAATTGTCAAATCAAACCCATGAACGTCATACGGATTTTTTGGGTCTTTGAATAATTCTACTTCCAGAGCATCCCCTAAACCATCGCCATCCGTATCGCCATGATTTATCCGAGAACCGTACCAATCTTCCACAAAATCATTGAGACCGTCCCCATCGGAGTCGGAAGAATGTATGTTTGGTAAGCTGTGGATGGCAAGATATCTTCCAAGTCGATATGCAACTTGTTGCGGTGTACAATCCAAGATCGGCATGCAAAATGATTTCTCACCCAGGGATACTCCATTTGCCAGATCCCTTTGTTCATAAAGAGGATCGTCTTCTTCCATTGTATCCTGGAAGAAACAATATGAGAAAGTGCTTCTTCGTGAATAATGGAAAAGGGGTGATGGCATGTTTTCAAAACCGATTTCCGGTCTGAAGAAGTTTCCTATTCCTCTGTCAATATTATTTTTCCCCCCACCCAAGCATCCGTCATCGATGTGCAATGTTATTCCCTCCTCTGAGGTCCTATTGAAGGTAGTACTATTCTTCAAGCATCCGTCACCCGTAGGGCAACCGCCCGAGGGTGCAGTTGTATCCGTAGGCACACTTGCCGAGGATGTAGATGAAACTTGTTTCATCAAACATCTGTGATGCCACGTAGTATAACGGGCATCGATGTGCAATGTTATTCCCTCCTCTGAGGTCCTATTGAAGGTAGTACTATTCTTCAAGCATCCGTCACCCGTAGGGCAACCGCCCGAGGGTGCAGTTGTATCCGTAGGCACACTTGCCGAGGCTGTAGATGAAACTTGTTTCATCAAACATCTGTGATGCCACGTAGTATAATGGGCATCGATGTGCAATAATAAACTTGCATCGGTATATTTAATTCCACCCCCACCCATGCCTCCTCTATCCGTAGGAAGCTTGCTTCCGAGGATGCAGATGCATCTCGATGAATCCGTAGGCATCCCTGCTGAGGATGCAGCAACGCCAAAGGTGTTGCGGAACGCAGTGAGCATCGGAGTAAAACGGGCATCAATGCGGAGCAATATTTGAACATTTACCATACGGCATTCCCTGGTAGAAACTATGTATCGTAGATATTGTTCTTCATCCTACTTAACTAATTTGTATAAATAGATTTCAACCTTCTTCCGAATATAATCTCACTTAAATCATAGAAAAAACAATCTACCTGTAGTACGACAATTTAAATAACAATCGATTCATATATTATTCTATGACTCAAAAAGGGAATTCCCGCCAATATCGGAAAACATTGGTATTGCTCGCGGTATTCCTGATAATACCTACCTTGATAAATATCGGAGTTGTGAAGTTCCATCCCAAAATGGATGTTGGTATCGTACTGGTAGACGACTGCAACATGACCTATGCGCGTATCGCCAAGGAAGGGTTCGAGTATCATCATGAATATTTCCGGTCCAAGGTGATCACGGACTATCGTTTCAACTCGTCCGGTGTGAAAGTACAGGACAATCTTTCGCTTACCACCGATTTCTTCGATAACAGTCGTTCGGAAATTCTTACTGATAAGTACGAAGTGGACGTGATTCTGTATGTTACCGATAAAAGAATAAACAATTGGGAAGACCACAACGGCGGTGCCTGGTGGGGTCAGGCCAGCGTCGAGACCCGATCGGCGGTGATGACCGTTACCTCGTTCATGAGCGGCGACTTACACGATAACGAGAGGATCCAATCCATTGCAGTGCACGAGGTGGGACACCTGCTTGGATTTATCCATCCACCGGTCAAACAGTCGAGAAGCAATATTATGAACTATGCCGATCCCTCTCGAACCCTTAATTTCAGCTCCTATCACAACTTCAAGTTGCCTTTCCATCTTTTGACATACAAGGTGGGAACTGGATATCGGCTGAGCTTCGGAGACGACGGGCGGACCTTCAACATGGCGTTTATCAAACTTCTTGCAGACCTCTTTTTCCTGCCATACATTATCGGTTTCGGTCTCGTAATGATCAAGTTCATAAATATCTTCGTAAAGCAAGTAAACATACACTGGGCTGCCGTGGGAATTAGCTCTTCTACGGGTTTCCTGGTCCACGTTATAATGGTTCAAAGCTTCATGGCAATAGGATCGGTTTTAATGATAATGGCACTTATAGCCTTTGTTTATTACCTTGGAATGGCGGTGGTTGTGAAAGAGAGGGGAAAACAAAGAAAAAACCCTCGTAAGAATAAACATAAACAAAACGAACGGATAAATTTTCCAAATAATTAGCGATTATCCTTCCCCACCGCCAAATACAAAAATCCTTTATCCTCCATATCTCCCTTTTTATACACGTTGCGCCCGTCCACGAACACGTTCCCTGCCATTACATCCCGCACTTTTTCAAGGTACAAATGCTCATACTCATTATGTTTTGTGACGATGACGAGGGCGTGCGCCCCTTCCAGTACCCCATAAAGGTTCCGCTCGATCTCGACAGGTGTGGGCTCCTCGTCTCTCACGTGGGGATCGTGCAGCCGCACCGTCATTCCCTTGCTTATCAGTAATTCTATAACGTCTTTCGCGGGAGTGTTCCTGGTGTCGTCGCTGTTCTCCAGAAACGCATATCCAAGTACCGCTATCTTCGCCCCCCCTGCCGGAATTCCCGCCCGCTCAAGCCCCTTTTCCACCAGCTCAGCCGTATGGACGGGCATGAATGTATTTATTTTTCTTGAATTTACAATGACCTCGGGGGTGAAGCTGAACTTCCCGTATTTGTTCATTCCCCAGATCAAGAGCCAAGGGTCTTTTGGTAAGCAGTGGCCGCCCACACCGGCTCCGGGAATGTGTAAATTTCGTACCGGATTCGCCGCCGGGTTGGACGGGTCGTACGGCAGGGTATTGACCAGTTCTCTCACTTTGAAAGCATCAACTCCCAGAGACTCGCAGATCAGGGCCACCTCGTTGGCAAAGGCTATGTTCACATCCCGATAGGTATTCTCCACCACTTTTGTTATTTCGGCGGTAAGCGAATCGGTGGCATGGCGCGGGGCCTTCACGATATCCGCATACAGTTCCATGCCTCGTTTCGTACTTTCTTCAGTGACCCCTCCCACAATTCGCGCGAGATTGACAATATTGTGGATAAGCCTTCCCACCATAACCCGCTCGTAGGCGAATGCCAGATAGAAACCCACGTCCACGGTCTTTCCCGACTCACGCTCCAGTATCGGGAGAACTATATTTGCCGTAGTGCCGGGAGCCACCGTGGATTCTATGACCACCAGGGGTTTTCTGCTGCTGTCACGAAGGTATCGTCCGGCAGTGGCGGAAACTTCCTTCAGCGACAGATAGCGAGGAACATGATCCTCGTCTGTTGGGGTCTGGACATCTATCAATACATAATCGGCATCCTTTATCTCGGAATAATCGTCGCTTACCCGGAAGGTCTTCTTATCGACAACTACACGGCGTATCATCTCTCCCAGTCCGGGCTCATTACCGCCTATGGGATTCGAACCGCTGTTGAGATGGTCGATCTTCCACCCCGACCGTTCGGAACGTCTTTGAATTCCTACTACCTCGTATTTACCCGTATCCGCAAACAGCACCGCCGCCGGAATACCTACGTATCCCATCCCGATAACGACCATCTTCTTCATTCCTGCATCTGCCATATCGTAACCCCTTTTCCGTATCAGGAAAATGCTATAAAAATTATTTGGGAAAAACGGCGGAAATGCCTCGTTCGATTTGATTGCTCTGGTAACTGCCGGATAAATTATTTTATCGAAGACCATATTCGTTCATCGAATGATCGCCGACATCTACGAGGGAGCGGTATTCCGGCCACCTTCCGAGGCGTACAGTCTGATACTCCAGACCACCATCGGCTGCTCATGGAATCGGTGCACCTTCTGCGTTGCATTTACCGATAAAGAGTACAGGGTCAAGAGCCTTCGGGATATCCAGCGAGATGTGGATAAAATAATTCCTTACTACAAAGATGTTCAGCGGATATTTCTTGCAGACGGCAACGCTCTTGCCATGCCCACTGCTGAGCTTGCATCGATCCTCGATTTTCTTTATTCGAAATTCCACATACTTGAGAGGGTTTCCATCTACGGGGGGCCTCTCGATATAAGGAAGAAATCCGTTGACGAGCTACGAATATTGAAGGAAAAGGGACTTGAGCTGGTGTATTTCGGGCTCGAATCGGGGAGCGATGAAGTGCTTCGAAAGATCAGAAAGGGCGCAAAATCCGACGTAATGATAGACACTGCCCGGAAGGTGAGGGAGGCCGGGCTGAAACTTTCGGTTATATTCATATTGGGACTTGGCGGTACCGAATTATCCGATGTTCATGCTAGGGAGACCGCACGGGTCATATCTGCGCAGGATCCGGATTATACCGCTGCTCTTACCCTGATGGTGGAGCCAAATTCGGAGATAATAAAAGAGTTAGGATCCGGTAACTTGACCTTGTTAAATCCGTCGGAGGTGCTAAAGGAACTGCGCAGCATTGTTGAAGGGATCGACGTCACAAATACCGTTTTCAGGGCGAACCATGCGTCAAATTATGCCCCCATCGGCGGAGTGTTGCCATCTGATAAAGAAAGAATACTCGCACATATCGATAAAGCTATGAAGAGCGGGAGATTCAAACCGGAATTTTTAAGGGCATTGTAGTACCGTCATCGAACGTAAATTATTATCAGTACACTAAAACGGGAATGAAGAACATGAAAATCAGAAGCCTTACTGCTCCTCGCCAAGAAGGGTTTGAACATCCGCATAGGTCCTAGCTCCAGCAAGGACGAGATAGGGAAGGCTAGGAAGCAGATAATCATGATGTATCATCCTGATAAATGGCAGACTGATAAGGAAAAAGCGACTTTTTTCACGCAGAAGGTGAATGTGGCGTGGAGATATTATCTAAGAAGTAACCGATGTGAGACCCTGGAGAAGAATTATTTCGACGGTAATGATGGAGAGTACGGAACTCTATCAAAGGCAAATGTATTCTAAATTGTCCAAGTTCGCTGTATCATGGCATAATCCTATTTTTTACCCTGTTCCTTCTCGACAATCAACCTTTTCCCGTCGATTTTAATTTTTACATGACATCACTTTGGTCAAATTGGATTACAGCAAGAACAAAACGGTCTATAAAGTGAGCTCTGTGAAAAAGGATACAAAGAAGATCGCGACAACGTTGGGAGTAAAATTGAAGATATAGTGTAGTTACTAAATCATCTATTTAGACCGATTTTTATATCTGATTGGTTCATCATTCAACCATAACTTGTAAACTCCAGGAGTAACCTCGTTTAAAATCTCATTCACCGCTTCTCTGTCGTATCCTCGTTCTATTGTCTTATAGGAGAAATTCTGGTTGATACCGAGTTTCTCCCAAAATAAAAGCAAGAGACCTTCTGCTACCCTATTCGGCGAACCAGTATATGCCTGTAATAATAACGCCTTGGTGATGTCAGCAGGATCTATAGGTAGTCTACCTGGCCCTCGTTCCTTGGGGGGTGTTCTTCTCTCTATCCGTTGCTTTGCCTCATCAACAAGGTCTCGTACGTTACCAAGATAGGTGGCCATTTCCCATATCTGGGCTTGGTCATACTGGGTCCAGTTGATTTTGGGTACTTCTCTGGGTTCATATTCGAATGTTCTCTCTCGAATTTCTGTGATAATCTCTCTGAGTTTTTCGCCACGCTGTTTGAAATTCATTAATAAGGGAATATACCAGCAGGTTTATATATCTTTTGTGTGTATTACTACTCACAATGAAAGGAACAATAGTTATATTTCGTCTTCCGCCTAAAACAGAACACAAAATCCTTAACAAGTTCTGTCAACGGCTCTATGGACAGAATACGAGTTCATGGGGTGGAAAATATAGGTATCGCCGAAAGGGAATCCTTGACGAGATCCCCCATAGGAAACTTCTCAAGGGAGTAGTGCTCCTGTTACCCAAGGATTTAGAAAGATTATTGAGCTATCTCGAAGAATTTAATGCCTTGGTATATGTCAGAAAAGTTCAACTTGAGTATGAGGACTTAACGCACATGGAAATCCCCCTCCAATAATTTTGTCCCAAAACCCAAAGTGATGATAGTATTATAATGCTGTTCTCGATTTCGCATAATGACCAATGGATTCACGAACTTCCAAAGCCTGCCGAATGAAGGGAGGTGGCGAAGGATCGCTAGAAGGGCACGGAGCGACCGTAATGGAGCGAGAGTGCTCGAATCCGTTTGTTATGCAAGGTCGCTAGAGGCAAGTACCAAAGAACAAAGTTCGAGGTGCGCAGTTTATGTCGCAAGAACCAGTGGAAACTCTTCTTCCAAATATATCTATATAAAAAATTCGAGAAGGCATTATTTTTTTCGAAGAACTTTTAAAAAGACCTTATGTATTATAAGATAGTAAAACTTAGTATCTAAAGCACAGTTTCACCATAAACCTCCAGCAAGGCGGAATGAGGCTTAATCATGTCCGGAAACTATTGGAACGCAAAAGCAGTAAGACTACCAAAATATACATTACATCAGCAACCTGACCATGAAAAATATCAAGAATCTAGTGGACAATGTATTTCAAAAAGGGGTTGAAACGAATACAGAATATTAATAGAAGTATCTGTGTCCAAAATAGGTAAGGAGTTGTCTGAAATGCCAGAACCTACCTTTATTGCTCTTATATTAGGAATAGTGATCTCTTTTGTCTAAAAAAATGTTAAAAATCGATAAATATTGCCCCTTCACAGATAGAAAATGCAATGGAGAAATAGAATATAAAGGTAAAAAATCAAGCTTTTTCGCCTATCCATTTCAGCATGATTGGCCAGAAATTATGAACGTCATAAGCCAAGGGCTAATAAGTCGTGGGTTTATTGTTGAGTTACCTGGAGATATCGTTCAATCTGGAGTTATTGCTTGTAAGCTTTGTAAGATGATTTTGTCATCGAACATGATAATAAGTGAAGTAACTGAGCCGAACAGAAATGTAATGTTTGAACTAGGTTATGCTATGGGTTTAGGAAAAGAAGGGCTGATTTTGGTGAACAAGTCTTCTAAATATGAATCACTAAGATCGAGATATAAACCTTTAAAATTACTCAATGACTTAGAGCAAATACATTACGAAGATTCTAATGATCTAATTGAAAAGATTTCTAATTGGAAACACAGATATTCAGAAGATACATCAATTCGCCCACCATCTTTTTTTGAATGTCGTACATGTAAATTGACCGAGGATGAGGATATATAATCTCTCAATAAGGTAGTTATATTATCTGCAGAAGACCTTAAAAATAAAGAAGAGATATATAGAGTGATCGAAAAAAATCTTCATGACCGTAATTTGGAAGTAAAATATGTAGATGAATATCCCCATATACTTTGTAGTCACTGCCGTGCAATTAAGAAATCAACTTATGTGATCGGTTTTCTTATTAATGAAAAGGCGGAAAATTATGCTGAAAAAAACGCAGAGATCTCTTTTTTACTAGGAATGGCATCTGCCTATGGTAAAAAATTAATTATTTTACAGGAAACACCAATGACTAAAATAATGTTAGATGTTAGTGGAAAAATCAGAGAATATTCAAAAATGGAGGATGCTTCGAAGATAATAGAAAAGAATATCCAGAGAGAGGAAAAAGAGAGAAATTTCGCCATTAAATTAATGGGAATTATTTTGGCGAATATCAATGAAAAAAAGCTGGATCCACTAATCACTAAATTGGATGAAATTTTAGAGTTAGTCAAAACAAAGAATTTAGATATAGATCTAACAAATATCGTGGCTAGATTATCCGAATTAATAGAAGATAGAGATGAACATATTCGATACTCAACCGCATATGCTTTCGTAAAATTGTCGAAGGATTTCCCTAAGTTGATTCCCTACAATATACTAATAACACTGGGAAAAGATGATGATTATTCCATACGAGATTTGTCAGCTAAATCCTTTATAAATCTAATAGAAACGTCGCCCCGAGCATTGTCTACCTTAAAAAACATAGCAAAAAATCAAAAGGGAGATTCAAGATATTTACCGGCTAATGTTTTCAATAAGCTAGCTGAAATTAAACCAAATCTTGTGCCTTTAGAATTATTAATATCACTTACAAAAGAAGAAGACCCTTACGTTCGGTGTAAAGCGACAGAAACGTTTATACCATTAGCCAAGACCATACCGAATGAGATACCAATTAACATTTTGAAAACGCTAGCTAAAGATGATGACAGTAGTGTCCGATACGCCGCCATTAAAACATTTAAAAATTTGGCAAAAACAAGACTAGATTTAGTGCCATTGGAAGAATTAACAGCTCAGTCATTTGGCGAAAATTGGGTTACTCAACTCACGGTTATAGAAACGTTAGGTATCTTTGCTAAAATTAATCCTGATTCCGTAGATCTATCTGCACTAGAGAAATTCGCACAAGATGGCAATCAATTAGTTAAAGCAAAAGTAGCTTGGGCTTTGGGAGAATTTGCAGATAGCAAACCAAACCTTATACCCATAGAAGTTCTAAGTTTGTTAGCAAAAGATGATGAAGATAATGTTCGTGAGTCTGTAGCTAAAGCATTTGTAAAAATAGCTAACTTCAAACCGGATATCATACCAATGGATGTCTTGGAAATCCTTGCCATGGATAGGGATATGCGAGTAAATGGATCTGCTGTAGAAGCTTATGTAACGTTTATTCATAAAGAGCCGAAGGTTTTAGAAATATTGGGATTATTAGCTAAAGATAAAAAATGGTTTAGACGACATTCTGTTGCAAAAGCCTTGAAAAATCTTACCGAGACAAGACCAGAGTTAGTCCCAAAGGATTTACTCGAAGAGCTAGCTAAAGACGATATCGAGAGCGTTCAGAATTTGGCTAGAAAGGCCCTCCAGATATTAATTGACAATGATATTGAACTCGATTATTTAAAGAAACTCTATACAAGTTTAAGTTTTAAAATTGGATCATATAGAGAGATTTCAAAAGAAACAAATGAATTTAATAAATTGCTTCGAAATAAATTTGGAGAAAAAACATACAAAAAAGATCGATTGGATGCACATCATGTAATTGAGGCAAGGTGTTTTTCACAATTCAAAGAGTTCTTCCAAATTTTTGATTGGCATTCTCCATTGGACATGCCCACTATAGCATTACCCCATGAGGTACATATTGAATCGCTTAAGAAAAAATTGATAAATGATTATGGGGTCAGTTCAATATCTTCGGATCTCAAACATGCAATTGATCTGTTAGATATAACAAGAGGAGAAGATTTAATTCAAGCTTATAAAAATTTTTATAAGAAATATGGTTGGTGGAATAAAGTTAAACCATTATTTATCGAACTTGAAGAAAAATTACATCTTACTGGCCAGACCTTCTTTAAGCCTTAATTTTCGAACTCCTCGAAAAAATGGACTAGTCGAATCGAATACTTTGAGAATATTTTTTCATAACCCTGCGCATATCCGTGATATTTATGCAAAGGTAATCCTTAGTATCTTATATAAGTAATAACAAGAACAATATAAATTTGGAGATGAAGTAAATGAGATATCGGCTCAACACACAAAAAATCTGGCTTTCCCTGGTATTTATGGTATTTATCTTACAGATCGTTAGTATTTCCTCTATCGCTGCAGGCCAGCAGATATCACCGGATATTTCAGAGCCAAAAGGCAACAGTCTCGCTCCAATTCCAACAAAAAAAGAGACTAAAGAAGATTCAATATCTCTTTCATATATTTTCATCGGGATCGGTGTTATTTTACTGATAGGAACACTGATTTATGTCTATAGAAGCGTGAAAAAAGATAGTTCAACTCATCTCGAATAATATCACATCACAAGTGGGAACACGAGATAAAGGGCAACTATGGTGCCCATCAATGCCTCGCCAACGATAAGGCCCGTTGCCATCATGTAACTCTGTAACAGAGCAAGTGTTTTTTCCTTGTCGCCCCACCCCAGTTCTTTTGCTTTTGGTTCCAGATAATATTTTTCCCAGAGGTCTCTCGCCCCACCACCAACGAGAAGTATAAGACCCAGGCCCAGAGGAAAGTACATCCCGAGACCGAAAGCCGTTCCCATTCCTATGAGAAGCTCCACGAAAATTCCTATTAATACTCCCAGCAGCAGCAGCCACCACGAAACGTTCCCCGATATAAGGACCTGTACGAACTTGGCAAAAGCGTTTGCCTGGGGTGCGAGAAGATCGAGATGGGCTGGATGATCTATGGGTAGAGCCAAGCCCCTTGAGAAAAGAACAGCAAAGAACGCCGCGATTGCCGCCCCCGGAAGAATTCCAAGGGTCACTGCTTTAACCAGATGGAACGGGCGGTTCCCCACGTAACCTCCCACCTTGAACATAAGAATGATATCCCCGCTCATGGATATGGCGCCGCCGAAAACTGTAACACCGATTATTGACAGGAGAACGATGGTTTCATTACTGGTATCCGTCAGGTGCAGTACGTTTAAAAGCTTGAAAGTGAACACTATGAGCATGAGTACGATGAAGGAGGTTGCTGAAACCGGCTCCGTACCGCACTCGCCCATTACCTTCACCGCTATGGCGCCAATGAAGAAGGTCGTGCTGACCAGCAGCAGTGCCAGAAAGAACGAGTTCAACCAGTATCCACCACTAGACAGGCCGAATATCAGAAAGACGGCAACGAATGTCACTATTACCATTATCTTGATGTGGGACACCGGCCACTCGTACCACCCCTTGTTCGGTACGAAGTCCTTCTGTACTGTTTCGTCACCCTTGGTCTTGAAAAGATCCGCCGTTGCCGTCTTGAAAACCGGCGCCATCTTTATCAGGCCCGTGAAACCGCCGCCCAATATCGCCCCTATGGCGATCACCTTGGCAATGTTCACATTCGCCGCCTCGGGAGCGATCATTGCAGCCCCCGAAATACCTTCGATGGGAAAACTCGACAGGTTCACCATATTATCGAGGGTTGGTATGTAGACCGGAAGGTCGAACAACACCGCCGCCGGTATGATTATGAGCCAGGACACAAGAGTTCCCATTGAAATGATCAGAGCCGTCTTGAATTTCATGAACCAGCCTATACCGAACTGGATCGGCATCAGGCTGAAATTGACAACGGTATATTTCCCCAGGACGGGCGTGGTGGCGGGCAGGGTCAGGTCACCGTGATTATAAAAACGGCCACCGAAAATACTGTCGAGAAGCGGCACCCGACTAGTACCCCCGGCCTTGAACAATGGGAAATCCTTTATGAAGGTCAGAACCATGGTTCCCCCGATCCAGACAGTGACCGTTTTTATGGATTTCATGGCCTGGTCCTTCGCCCCGCTGGTCACATCCTTGGCTATGCTCATCAATTGTACGAAACCCTCGAATGACGGCGTGGGAAGCGGGTCTTCCACTAGCCATATTCGTCTGAATATAATGAAATAGAATATTCCCAGAAGTCCCGCAATGACGGTGGCGAGAAAGGCCCCGAATAGCAATGCCGTGGGCGGAACATAGGTGAGAAATCCACCTCCTGTCTTCTCGTAGGTGGGAGACATGGCAAGGAGATATATGGCCGGGAAGGAGAACACGAAGCCAACACATATCATGGCGGCCCCGTTGCCTGCGGTAGCGGCGATATTGAGCTGCGGAGGATCCCACTTAAGAGCAAGCCCCAACAGGTATATCACATACCAGGAACCGCTGACTACCATCCCCACCTTGAGACCCACATACTGGTTTATCATGGCGAACAGAGAACCGATAATGATGGATATGATGACCATCTTCCAGTTCCATTTGGAAATTACAAAGCTGTTCTTCCGGTTCTCTTCCTCAAGGTACTGTTCGCAAACTCCCGTATTGAAATTCGCGAACATCTCGGGATCTAGAGATCTCAAAGTGCCCTCTTCGATCTTTTTCAAACCGCCGGGTGTAACTGGTTTCCGGTATGCGGACTTGAGCACTTTACCCATAAGGATACACCTGTGAGAATTGATATTTAAAATTCAATCGGCCCAATCGAAGGCTTCATCCTTATCGCGCCGGATTCTCTGCCCGTATTCGTCGAACAAATCTTCATCGATTCCCTCGTCTTCACTCTCATCGGGCGTCCCTTCACCCCCGCCCCATTCCACATCTTCATCAATGAACTCTATCTCATCACTTTCCATGTATTCCTTGAACACCGCTCCGTACCCGGTATGTACAAAATCTTCCCCTTTATCAACATAACGCCCCTTCTCGATAATCTTATCGAGTATGGCCATTTCTTTCTTCTGTTTTTCCACCTCTTTTAGAGGTTTCTCCTCTTCTTCCTTCAATTCAAGGGTCTCGGGTGTGTATATCTTCTTTCTGTAAACATCATCCCTTTTCTCCTTCTCCTGCTTCCGTTTACTGTCTTCCTCCCCAATTATCTCATCGGCGGATTTTATCACTTTCTTCTTGTGGAAGGTGACGAAATACAGTGCGATCATCAGGTTGATAATAACAACCAATATGAAAAACGAAAACCCTCTCGCGAATTGATTTTCATCTTCTTCTGACCCTGACTCCAAAGTTTCCAGTTCGATATCCTGGACCAGATTCTCATTGGGAAGCACGACCACCTCGTCGATATAGGTCCGGTAGCCTTTCACAATCACCCTGACATCATACACTCCCCTGGGCAGTTCGATCTCGTAAAAACCATTCTCATCTGTTTCTGTTGTGCGGGGCGTGTCCTTGAGTTGGAATTCTATTACAATCCCTCTCATCAATTTTCCGGAAGGCAGCATTACCGTCCCTTCCACATACCCGATCTTTCTTTCAATATCTTTGAGAAGGGGGACGGTCAATACCGTCTGATTGGTATCATTGATAAAAAGGGTCGTCCTGTAGGTATCATACCCCTCTTTTCGCATGGTGATCAAATATTTCCCAACAGCGAGGTCCGGGATAAATATGACGCCTTCGGAATCCGTTTCATACCACCCTTGGCCTACATAGTGCTCCGTCCAGAGACTTGCATTGACAGACATGGGTATCGAAAGACCAGGAACTTCGAAAGAAAGAAACTTCAGGGTCATGTTCGTCCCCGTCACAAAATTGTTCGAGCTATCGTGAACGGTCAAGCTGAACTCGGTTGTAGGCATGGGTAAAAGAGTAATATTCTCGAATATGGCATTGCCTCCCTCGATCATAACCTCATGATCTATTGCCCAGTATCCCTTCTTCCATATTCCGAAGTTATTTATCCCCTCATAAATGCTTTTGAACGTCACTTCACCGGTTTCGTTCGTGACCATCTTCACAATTCCTCCGGTTATGTTGACATTCGTCAAGGGACCTGTTGGACCCGTTACCCTGAAGGTGACGGAACCAAGAGTCGAACGGGGTCGTACGGTAACGTTGAAGGTCGAATTTACCCATTCAGTGCCATCCGAAACCCGTAGCTCGAAATGGAACGTCCGTACCTGATGGATAGTGGGGGAAAAGACGATGCTGCTATCGTCATGCGTCAATATGGCGCCTTCAGCGTCGCTAATGAGAACCACATCAAGCCCGTCATCATCGGGATCCCGAACCTTGATCGGTATGAGAAGTTCGTCTCCCTGATATATGTTAACGTCCTGGATATCATCTATAAGCGGCGGTGTGTTATCGATAATCACCTTGTCAGAAACGTAGATGTTGCTCCAGAACTCACCGTCGGATACGGACAGAGTGAAATACCACTCCTGATCCTTGGCTGTCAAGGATGGGTCCACCGATGTGATATTGTTCAGTTCCACCCGTACGTTCCCATCCATGAACCAGGTCAGCGTCCGGTTCATTTCCTCATCATCCTCGTCCGCATCGGAAAAGGTCCAGTTCGCTTCAAGTGCATCCTCCGTTTGCGGCAGGGAAGGTTCCAGCTCAACCTTCGTTGCCTCGGGGGGTGCGTTGAGCCGAATGACTATAATGTCAGTGCCCTCTACCACGTAGACTTCGTGAACATTGACCCGGCCTTGGTAAGTTGTTTGTATGGTGTTTTTTCCATATGAAAAGTTCACGCTGTCATTACCGATCCTGCCATGAACCAGAGACACGTCCCTGACAAAACCGTCATAATCTACAGTGAATTCTTTGCTGTAGGTAAGCGAGCTTATCTCAAAGGTTTGCCAGCTTACATTGTCGCCGTTCTTTTTAATGATGTGAATATCGTGAAAACCGCCTTCGATCACCATTGATGCATCATCTATATTCACTTCGTCCGGATGAGTGGTAGTGTTCAACATGGTTAAATCCGATGTCTTGATATCCAGGAAAAGGCCAGTGGGGTTGGCTATGGTGGTATTCTTGGAGAAAACTGTGGAATCTGTGGAAATGAAAGAGTTCGTAAGGGGCCCTATGCTGCACCTCTCAATATTCCCCCGGGAGCCGTCCATGATAAATCCATTGCTTCCACCCACCCCACCACCCTGTATGACAAGGTCTGTCAGATCAAATATTGAGCCATTAGAGGCGGAAACATAGGTCTTGCAGGTGCTGAAGGTAGATGTCGTTACTACGGTCCTGGAATAATTTATAAGCAAACCAATGTCACAACCGCTGATGGTGGAGCCGTTTATCGTGGGGGATACAGCTCCAACGCATCTCTCGGCTCGCAGCCCCACATCACTATTGGATATCTGGGAAGTGCTTACAAGGCAGCGGGAATTCGTGATATTTAAGCCATATTCTTCGTTATCGCGTATCGTACAACCAATAAAACTTGGATACCTGGCCAAGAAGTTTGTGTTCAGACACTGGACTCCCTCCACATTTTTGTAGATCGTGGTCATTTCGAATCGCACATTTGAGGCCCCAATTGCGTAAACTCCGATCGTGTTATCATAGATATTACAGTCCTCCACAGACATCTGTGTCGATGTTGCGTAGATTGCGAGGCCTATGCCGTTATGGTGAAAATAACTGTTCTTTATGACGGGGGAGCAGCTTACTATGCTGATACCGGTTTGGGATGAATTGAACGTGGAATTCTCTATTCGTATGTTGGACGATTGGACGAGCATTCCGTGCAATCCCACCCCGAACGAAGTGTTCATCCCATATATATTGGTACCCATTACGGAGCCGAGGGAACCTGCTCGAAATCTGAATGCAAACCCTCCGGAATAGGCAAACCGGGTAGAAGCTGGTGCTATCGTACAATTGATCAAATTCAGTTCGCCCTGATTGAAAACATCGATAATGGGTTTCGCAGATACGTTCGTACCCATGAACAGAGTCACATTGGTAAGGTTCAATGTCGCTCCGCTCCTTACTGCAAGAGAGCCATTGGTCAATATTTTCATATTGGAATATTCCACCTCGTCACCGTCTTCGATATCCCATAGTCCCTCTGTGGTGAATATGCCATCACCCGGGCTCAAGTCGGTTCCCGCACCATCATCCTCCGGTGGATTAGATTCGGAACTCGCTGAAAAAGATATCGTTGAAGCCAGGATGAGAAATATGGAAAATAATAAAACGTAGTTCCGGAATCCAATTCGTGGATGGTACGGGCCCTCATTTTCTTTAAATGAAGCAAACGGGAATGAGCGGGAACGCTTCGATGTTTTCATAACCTCAACCTCTGCTTTTTGAATGCAATGAAGAGAGCGTAGATACTGCCGAATCAATACACAGCTAACATTATGAATAATGCCGTGCGGCGAGCAGCTTAAGCAGATTAATAATTCTCTTATATTATATACTTTGGTATATTCTTCCTTCTTCCTTTTTTATCGACATACTTTTGATGCTGTGCCATCATAAGATACTTCCACCTAAGCCTTTTTGAATTGGTGCTGCGCTGGGCAGGGCGGGTCAAAAAGTATTAGGAATGCAAAAAACCCGCCCTGGACCTGCTCGCACCAACAAAGAGAAAGAGGACCTGCTCCCGTTTCACTCCGGCGCCCACTTCGTTCCGATGCATCAAGATGCAGTAAGAAACGCAGGTCCGATCTAAAAATAAAGTAAAAGGGGGCGTCGGCCCCCAACAATCGAAAATAGGGAATCATACGTGAAATTTCGGAATTTTTCCACCTATGGCTTAGTTTGAATGGTAATGGATCTTGCTTAAGGAATAGATGAAAGAAATAGGTACGACCCGGTTGGTTTCAGAGGAGCGACGGAGTAGAACATCACGATGGTACAAAGTAAGTAGCTCGGATCAAGCGTCCTTCCACTCTCGCCTTTCCCGATCGGTACGGTAAAGATTTTCGTGAAAATATCGCATAACTCCCCTTTTCCGAACTTTTTGTTCGTGAATATGGGAGTTATACAAAATCCCCTGCTCTTTTCTTCTGGCCAACCGGGTAGGTTGGCACAACTTCGTAAATATTCATATTTACGGTGAATTATGCGAAATAATTCCCCCAAATACAGTGCGAAAAGGCACTGCGTAGACTTTATGCGAAAATACATCGAAATATTTATTAATTCCAAATCTGTCTTCTCCAATCCTACCCGGAGGAAAGCGATATGAACGTTATTGACAAAATAAAACCAATTCTCGTTAATGAACTGGCCCTGGATGAATCAGAGATCACTTCAGAGGCGAATTTAATGGACGATCTTGGTGCGGATTCGATAAATCTCTTGATGATCTATTCCGAAATTGGCAAAATTTTCGATGTAAAGATAGACGACAAAATGAGATTGAAAATAAAGACAGTTGGGGATATGATCAAGATAGCGGAAGGCAAGGGGGATGAAATTGGAATATGAAGAGTTACTGAAAGATGTCGGAAAGATGTCGCCGAAACCCAATATGCTGGACTATGGGGATATCTATCAAAATTTTGATTGGAAGGAGATCGAGGGCCAATTGAAATCCCTGGATGACGGAAAGGCCAATATGGCCTACGAATGCATAGACAAACATCTGGAAACCGAACTAAAAGACAAACTGGCGTTCATATGGGAGGGTTTGGATGGAGCCATAGAGAAGTACACGTTCGCCCGGTTTTCAGAAGAGACCAACAAATTCGCTAATTTATTGAAGAAGCACGGGATTAAGAAAGGGGATCGGGTATTCGTTTTCCTGGAAAGGGTCCCGGAACTGTACGTGGTTTTCTTCGGAGTGCTGAAGATCGGAGCGATCATAGGGCCGTTGTTCTCTGCCTTTGGACCCGAGGCGGTCAAGGACAGGCTGGAGGACAGCGGTGCGAAATTGCTTATAACGAGCCCTAATCTAAAAAGGAAGGTCAAAAGCATATTGCATGAACTTCCGGATCTCCACCACCTCGTAATCGTCAATAAAAGAGGGGGCCCGGTAGAATACGAAGATAAAGACATATGCTACGAGAAAGAGATGGCGGAGGCCAGTACCTCTTTTGAAATCGAGCCGACCAATCGAGAGGATTATTCCGTAATGCACTACACCTCGGGAACCACAGGAAAACCCAAGGGCGTGGTTCATGCCCACCAGGCCATCATCGGCCAGTATGCCACCGCAAAATATGCTCTCGATCTGAAGGAAGACGATATATACTGGTGCACGGCCGACCCCGGGTGGGTCACAGGGACCTCGTACGGCATGTTCGGCCCCTGGAGCAACGGGGTCACCCAGATCCTCTACGAAGGCGGCTTTAATGCGTCCAAATGGTACCAGATAATACAGGATTACAAGGTGACGGCATGGTACACAGCGCCCACTGCCATAAGAATGCTCATGAAGGCGGGGGATGAACTGCCGGGTCAATACGACCTTTCAAGACTAAGGCATATCTGCAGTGTCGGGGAACCGTTGAATCCGGAAGCTGTCGTCTGGGGAGAAAAGGCCATGGGATTAGCGTTCCATGACAACTGGTGGCAGACCGAGACCGGAGCGATCATGATAGCGAATTATGCCATCCAGAACATCCGACCAGGCTCAATGGGCCGCCCGTTCCCCGGTATTCAGGCCGATATCCTGGACGACCAGTACAATCCCGTACCAGCGGGAGAAGAAGGGCAGCTGGCATTGAAACCCGGCTGGCCGTCCATGTTCAGAACATACTGGAACAGAGAGGATTATTACAACTCCCGGTTCAAGAATGACTGGTATATTACCGGAGACAAGGCCTACAAGGACGAGGATGGTTACTTCTGGTTCGTGGGAAGGGCCGATGACGTCATCAATACTGCCGGCCACTTGGTGGGCCCCTTTGAGGTGGAGAGCGTGTTGATTCAGCATCCGGCGGTTGCGGAGGCGGGGGTGATAGGAAAGCCGGATCCCATCGTCATGGAGGTGGTAAAGGCCTTCGTTTCATTGAAAGAGGGTTATGTTCAATCCGAACAGCTCAGGCGGGAGATCAGGGTCTTCGTCAAAAAGAAACTTGCCGGCTGGGCGTGCCCGAGGGAAATTGATTTTCTGGATTCTCTGCCGAAAACAAGAAGCGGAAAGATCATGCGAAGGCTTCTCAAAAGCAGGGATCTGGGGCTTCCTGATGGAGATATTTCCACTCTTGAGGATTAGGTTGCCCGCCTATAACGGGACAATATAACGTATTCCTGATTTCCAAAATTGCATGGGTGGTGGGATCACTACCACATGGCTTATGGTGGAGGAGCAATTTGGGCAAAGCACGAATGACTATATTGTACGAAGGCGAGAGTCCGACCTTGCAGGGGGTAGTTAATCTTCCGGCTCCAGGGTATATCGATCCTGGAAACTTTCCTGTCCTTTTATTCTTACTATTCCATTTGCTTGAGATCTTGTAGAGGTAATAGTTGTTCCCAATCTTCCGAATTTCTGTTCCTTTGGTCTTGTGCTTCAAGACCCACTCTGGATGTTTCATGTTACGTAAATGCGTAACAGGAGCACGTATATTTTTCTGCTTGTTTAGATTGAAAAGTAGAAAAAAGATCGCCTGTTAACTATTTTTGACGAGTTAGGGGTTAATCTATTTGTGGAGAATTATAAGCATTGTAATTCAATAATCCAAATCCAAAACTGCGCTTGTGGGTGGACTACCGCCCACCCCCAATGCTCGGTGCTACCGCGCCCGCATAACTCGCGGGTTCTAGGCTCACTTCGATAGCACTTAAAAGAGGCCCGAATTGGTAGTGTTCTCTCCCTAAAAATTTTGGCTCGCCTTAGTAGTATTTCATAGCCAACAATTGCGGACAAAACAATATAAATTGCAGAGATTCAATAAGGTAATGTTAGATTTGTAAATTCCACGCTAAATGTGATCCATTAAATTCGATTTTTTGTTCTAAAGATTGATTTTTTCCACAATCTTTATAGTATAACCACATGTTTGGCCGAAACGGTCATTTGTGGCTACTAATTTTCAATAAAATACTACATAAAGATAAAAAGAGGTTTTACAATGGCGAAGAAAAGTATTGACGGTAATACGGCAGCAGCTCATGTTGCCTATGCGTTCTCGGATGTGGCGGCGATATATCCCATCACACCCTCTTCTCCCATGGGAGAGATCGCAGATGAATGGGCGGCTTACGGACGGAAGAACATTTTCGGACAAGTACTAAAAGTAGCTGAGATGCAGTCAGAGGGAGGGGCCGCTGGAGCGATACACGGCTCGCTGGCGGCCGGGGCCTTCACCACGACTTTCACGGCTTCCCAGGGACTTATGCTGATGCTGCCCAACATGTGCAAGATTTCGGGAGAGCTTATGCCTGCCGTTTTCCATATAGCTGCTCGCTCGCTGGCAATGGAGGTTCTCTCAATATTCGGAGACCACTCTGATGTAATGGCGGCGAGACCATCCGGATTTGCAGAGATCTGCTCATCCTCCATCCAGGAGATAATGGATATTGGGCTTGTGGCTCATCTTTCCACACTCAGGGCATCCATCCCATTCCTTCACTTTTTCGAAGGTTTCAGGAGTTCTCACGAGATCCAGAAGATCGATGAGATCTCATATGAGGACATGGCAAAAATGGCGGATCAGGAAGCTATCAGGAAGTTCCGAGCTCGTGCACTCAATCCCGAACACCCTCACATGAGAATGGGAGCCATGGGACCCGACACCTATTTCCAGGTAAGGGAAAGAAGCAACGAGTTCTATGACCGGGTTCCGCAGATCGTCCAGGAAGAAATGGACAGAGTAGCGGCGCTTACGGGAAGACAATACCACCTCTTCGATTACATGGGACACCCGGAGGCGGAGAGGGTGATCATATGCATGGGCGCGGGCTCGACAACCACGGAGGAAGTGGTTGATCACCTTGCCGCCAGGGGAGAAAAGGTGGGAGTGGTGAACGTGAGGTTGTACCGCCCGTTCTCGGGTGACGACTTCTACAAAGCGGTCCCAAAGACCGCCCGGAAGATAGCTGTGCTGGACCGGACAAAGGAACCCGGTGCCTACGCCGAGCCGCTTTTCGAGGACGTCTGCACCGTTTTCCAGCAAAAAGGAGATAACAGAAAGATCGTTGGCGGCAGGTACGGTCTCAGTTCAAAGCAGTTCACGGCAACCATGGCCAAGACGGTTTTCGACAACCTGAAGCTGGACGAGCCCAAGAATCATTTCACCATAGGTATTACCGATGACATCACCCACACGAGTCTCACGTTATCGGAGAAGATAGACACCGAGCCCGACTCCATCGTGAGATGCAAGTTCTGGGGAATAGGGGGGGACGGAACGGTGGGTGCCAACAAGAACGCAATCAAGATCATCGGTGACAACACCGACAAGTACGCCCAGGGGTATTTTGAGTACGATGCGAAAAAATCCGGCGGCGTCACGCGTTCTCATCTGAGGTTCGGCGACGTGCCTATAAAGGCCAGATACCTGGTGGACACTGCGGATTATATTGCTGTGCATAATTCATCTTACGTGGAGAAATACGACATACTGGAGGGCATCAAGGAAGGAGGCATCTTCGTGCTGAACTCCCACTGGGACCTTGATGAGATGGAACAGAGATTTCCGGGGCAGCTCAAGAGGATGATCGCCGCAAATAAACTACAGTTCTACAATATAGATGCTGAGGCCATCGCCATGGAGGTGGGGCTGGGCCAGAGGATAAACATGGTTATGCAGACGACCTTCTTCAAGCTTGCCAACATACTTCCCGTGGAGGAGGCAGTGACTCTACTCAAAAAGGCCATAGAAAAGACCTATAAGAGGAAGGGAGACGAGGTAGTGAAGATGAACTACAGGGCGGTGGATATCGCCCTTGATCGGATTCAAAAGATAGAATATCCCCAGAGCTGGAAGGATGCACCCGACGAACCGGTCGTGGTGGACGAGAACAGGCCAGAGTTCATCAGGAGGATCGTGGACACCATGTCCAGCTTGAAGGGAGATACGCTGAAGACATCGGATTTCGAACCAAGCGGCTTCTTCCCATCCGGGACCTCGAAGTACGAGAAGCGCGGAACCGCAGTAAACGTACCACGCTGGATCGCCGAGAACTGCATACAGTGCAACCAGTGCGCCTTCGTGTGTCCCCATGCTTCTATCAGGCCGTTCCTGGTGACCGGAGAAGAGGCGGAGAAAGCCCCCGAGGGTTACAAGGGACTGCGCGCTGTGGGCAAGGACCTTGGGGATTACGAATTCACAATACAGGTGTCCGTGTTGGACTGCCAGGGCTGTGGCAACTGCGCAGACGTTTGCCCCGGGAGGAAAGGAGAAAAGGCGCTTGAGATGAAGACGCTGGAATCTCAGAAAGAAGTGAAAGCCCCGCTGTGGGATTACATGGACACGCTTCCGGTACGCCACGGCAACACGAACAAATACTCCATCAAGGGCTCCCAGTTCCGAAGGCCGCTGCTGGAGTTCAACGGGGCGTGCGCCGGCTGCGGCGAGACCCCTTACGTGAAGGCCATCACCCAGCTTTACGGTGACAGGATGATAATCGCCAATGCAACCGGCTGTACATCCATCTGGGCGGCATACGCCCCCAGCGCTGCATACTGCAAGAATGAACTGGGTCATGGTCCCGCATGGGCCAACTCCCTTTTCGAGGACAACGCTGAGTACGGATTCGGCATGTATCTCGCCACCTCGGCGAGAAGGGACAGGTTGGCGAACTACGTACGGAAAGCAATTGTGGGAAAGAAGGTCGGGGGAGAGTTCAAAGACCTTCTGGTGAACTGGCTTGACGTTATGCACATTGGAGACGACTGCAAGCCGGTATCGCTGAAGATACAGAAATTCCTGAAGGAGAGGTCCGACGACGAAAACCTCGGGGGCATGTTCGACGAGAAGGACATGTTCACCAAGCCGTCCCACTGGATAATTGGAGGCGACGGCTGGGCCTACGATATCGGGTACGGCGGCCTGGACCACGTGCTTGCCATGGGCGAGGACGTGAACGTTCTGGTGGTGGATACCGAGGTGTACTCCAACACCGGCGGCCAGTCGTCCAAGGCGACACCCATCGGTTCTGTGGCGAAGTTCGCGACCTCGGGCAAGAAGACCACCAAAAAGGACCTTGGATTGATGGTCATGACCTATGGCTACGTTTATGTTGCATCCGTGTCCATGGGCGCCAACAAGAACCAGTTCCTGAAGGCCATAAGAGAGGCGGAATCCTATCCGGGCCCCGCTCTCGTCATCGCATACGCGCCGTGCATCAACCACGGGATCAAGGCCGGCGGAATGGGTAAGTCCCAAGAAGAGATGAAAAAGGCGGTGGACGCCGGATACTGGTTCCTCTACAGGTACGACCCCCGGCTGAAGGCCGAGGGCAAGAACCCGTTCCAGCTGGATTCAAAAGAACCGTCGGAAAGTATCAGGGATTTTCTCATGGGCGAGGTAAGATACCATACCCTGACCCTGTCGTTCCCCGATGAAGCAAAGAAATTACACGACGCCCTGGAAGAGGACCAAAAACTTCGTTATCAGAAGTACAAGAGAATGTCGGATTAGTTTTTTACTTATCGGTGTAGATAGGTCCCGGGATGATACACGGGTCCTGCCTCTTTAGTAGACCTAGGCGGCAGAAATGTGAAAATGAAGTTTAGGGAGAGTATGCTAAATAAGATTTCATAAGTGTGGAAAATGATTTCTTTCAATAACTATGATGCCAACGCCAATATTGGTCCGATCTTCTCTTATTTTTCTTTTCCTCAATATCTTTTAAATTTGAGAGTTTCTCTTTTAATATCCTGTGGTTTTTAATTAAGGGTTTACATTTCTTACAAATGCCTATGCTTTCAGTCATACGAACCCTTACCCGCCCGCTACATTCGGTACATTTAACATATTTATATTTCTGAGTTAGAACTATAGTAGTTTGCATAGGTTTAGGTTCTAATTGTACAGGTATTTTCGAGTTATGAACGTGTCCATGGCATTCTGCACATAATAATGTCAGATTCTCAATGTTATTATTATTTCTATTCTTATCTATGTGATGTACATGGCCAGATTTTCTCAACTTCTCATAATAAGGTTGAAGTTCATTATAACCTGTCTATCCGCAATTTCAGTGACTAGGTTTGAAGGGTTGCAATCCCAAATGGTTTGAACAGCTTTTTCACATTATCCGTCATATGTGTCCAGCGATGGATTTTCTTGCCTTTGAACGTCATTTCTATCTCATATATTTTATCCGCTTCTTGCATCAATTCTTCAAACCCGATTTCAATTTTATGCGTTCTTAACTTCCATAGGACAGCTGCAATTAGTTCATACGCTACGAAGTTTACTACCGATAGATACGATTCGACTCTGCCCGGTAATTGATATCTGACAGGTGTGAGACAAGCATCCTTTTTCAGAAAACGGAATGCTTTTTCGACGTGATCCTTCTGAAAATATGTTCTTACAATATCTTCGCCAGACATTGCAGTGTCTGTGCAAAAGAACAATGATCTGCCATCACATTGCCGAGCCAGAGATTCTGCGTTACGGTCTATCTTGTACCCCCGTCTTCCTCGGGAGGGTACCACCAACGGTGTCAACTTCTTTTTTAAACGAGCAATGTCTTCCTTCTTAGATTCATGTTCGAGAGTATGCAATAGAAGATCTCTGGATACCCGTGCATGATTGCGCTTTTGAGGGTCGATTGTGACCACTATCTTACACTTCTGTCCATATAAAGTTCCAATCTCGTCCTTATGATAAATGCCCTTGTCTTTTGCCAAACGCATTATGTTCTCTCTCTGTTCGATCTCATCGTCAGAGTATTTTGAAATCCAACCTATCACTGCTTTACTGGAACGGACTCCGGCAGAGAGGACGTGCATTTGATTATCTCGGGCTAGTTGAATATTTTTCTTACCGACAAAACCACGATCCCAAACTAATGTTATGTTCTTCATATCTGTCCTTTTCAGATTAGAAACGGTCTCTCTGACAGTTGTAGAATCATGATGTTGACCCCTTACAGGATATCCCATGATGGGCATGTAATTGTCTTTTGATACTACCAATCCAAATCCGATATGTGGGCGTCCACTTTGTTTTTCATGCCCGTTGTTTGCGTAAAATGTTGTACCACCATTCCATTTTATTCGCGTGATATCATGAAAGAAGAAATATCGTTCTGGCTCATGGCCGAGGATACTGCTCCAACCATTCCTCAGATTGTGTTGGATGGAATTCGAATATGAACAGAAAACCGAATCCACATTTTGCGATATGTTGTCCAATGCAGAGAGGAAGTAATCTTTCGTAAGATTTTTCCCCTCAAGTCCAAGCCAGCGTGACAGTGGACCATTAGAAACCCAAGATACTAATTTAGTAAGTGATTTTCTTCCTACAAGCTGGTTTAACGCTAATATCTGGATACCTTTTGCAATGTCGTCGTTATTGAGATCAAAGCTCTTTGAGATTGAATCATGGACATTGAGTTCTTCCATTAGTTTCCAATATACTGCCAATTTCCCGACGGGATATGCATTATCGATTTGATCTATCTTCAATGCCGATGGTTTGAGAATTTCTTTCCCGTCTTTTTCTATAACAGTTCCGAGATGTTTCAGAACAACCGTACGTGGTTGCTTTTTCTTTGGATCCCATCTGGATTCGACTAATTGCCGATACTTATGACCTCTACTTGTTACGGTACGTTCGTATGCCATAGGCACTGTACAGTGACTATGATATATGAAGTTGTCGGTAAGAATTATCAAGTAGCCAGTAAGAAGAAAAAAGGGACGAGAATGGTCTATAATTTAGACCTCGTCACTGAAAATATCGATTCACAGGCTGAATTCACCTATAGGCCATTGGAAGAATTTTTTTAATCCCCTTGTTTAGTGTAAAAGTTAAAATCCAAAGTTTTCTAAAATTTAATATAGTAATTATGATGTTTTATAATAGAAGTGTTGCTGTGAAGAAAGTAATCATTTCCCAAATAGTAATAATCCTATTAATTGTCTCATTTGTAGGTTGCTTAGAAAATGAAAATAATGAAGACAATTACTTCGAGAAACTTACAATAGCTATATTTTCTAGTAGTGATCTTAATTATTATGTTTTAATACCAATTATAATTGATGGGACTGGGAGTCAAGTTGAGTTTGTTGACTCAATTGAAAAGAATGGTAACTTTTCAATAACAATACAAAACACACGCTATGGATTGGCTTACAATATTTCAGCAAAAGGGAATATTGAGATGATAATGAAAAATAACATTGAACCAATGTATGAAGATTATTTTGGTTATACCATGACATTGTTACACAATTCTACGGATGTAAATGGTTTTTTTTATTTATTATTACTACATTTCATTAGATAAATCTATATTAAATTTGGAATACAGTTTCTTAGCAATATCAAAACTTTGTGGACGATCCGCACATTTCAACATAACAAGTCCAAATGTGAATAAATGGTCTATCGGACAAGGATTTGGTGGTGGTAGTTGCGAATAAACTTTTCAACTATATCAGGTACTCTAAAAAAAATCCCCCTAATAAATCAAGGTCTCTTTTCGGTAGAACTCTGCGTCGCAATGCTCCTTGCCTCATATTCATTCGGTCAGATAACTAACGACTTCTCGTCTACGCACGATTTATTCATTCGTAGTCCGTTCAAATTCCCACTCTACTCTAGGGAACTTCGAGACCTCACAAGACACTATACACCTATATCTCAACAATCTTTACAAAAAAACACGAAATCCGGGAATAAAGATACACGTCATTTTACAATTTCTTTATGAGTTTTAACACCTGAGAATAGTTGATAGGTTTAATCAACGACTTGATCGAATTGAAATGAGCGTCATTAGTAAGAATGTGACTGGCTTTATGAATTATCCCCGTAGCGCCAATGAGAGAATCAGCGGTGGGGATATCATATTTCAATCTGAGATAGCCGGCTTTTTCCGCGATGGGGAGACCCAGCACCTTG
>Ga0187827_10001622_pt1 | contig 32588 bp, 14 predicted proteins | sample ETNtaG_39_FD_167969 | JGI IMG/M metagenome (GOLD analysis project Ga0187827, IMG submission 167969) | Marine microbial and viral communities from oxygen minimum zone, Eastern Pacific Ocean - ETNP2014_SV_150_PacBio MetaG (Illumina Assembly) | ecosystem: Environmental > Aquatic > Marine > Hypoxic...
TGGGCAGTTTGAGCAGCAATTCCGTTATGCATTCAAGTGGAGCGGAAACCCAAGCGCAGCCTGGATTATCAAACACTACTTTGGACGCCGCGACGAAAGTGACGATGAATGGCAGCGAACTGTCTCGGCAGCAAAGCGGCATGGCAGGAATCCGTTTCTTTCCCAGGGCTCACGCCTCATGGCAGACTGGGCCGGCATCCTTGAATCGGGCGCCGAAAGCAACGACTACAGATTCAAGCGAAGCGCTTACTTGAGAACCGGACTGGGAGTCGGCCACGCACACAGCGATGCGCTCGACCTGCAGTTCATCGCTCACGGTTTCCGTGCACTAAACGATCTGGGCCATCGCGGCTCGTACTCGATGCCCAAAGCGCCGCGTGCGATCGTGCACAACCGGGTCATCTTCAATTCGAAGCGGCATCCAAGGGACAGCGACTGGAACGGCTACTCCTGGATCGGCACCTTCAAGCCGCTGCGTGGCGCAATGTACATGCAGGGCACGGCCATACCGGCATACAACCACAAGAATGTAAAGCTGTTTCAGCGAAGCGTCGCCTTGATAGATGTGGATGAAGGAAAGCCATCGCCACAACCATTTGAAGGCCTGTACATGGGCGGCAAGACCAGGCACGATCAGAGCGTGGTGACGCCGAACAGTTACGTTTTTGACGTGCAGCGGGTCGATGGCGGCAGTTGGCACACGTGGTGTTTCCACGGATGCTGGTCGGACGACTTTCAGACCAACATGGTCGGCCGTTCACCGGTTGGGCAAAGCACGCACGACAAGACACCAACAGACCCGAGCGAAGATGCAGCGTACCTGATGAAGTTCCTCGATGGCGATGGATACAAATACGCTGGTGATACGCAGTCCAATGGCCATGTGGTTGCCACCTGGCGTCTTCGCCGCAAAGAGGAGTCGTTTGGGGGCTTCCTGCCCCACACCAACGAGAAGCGCGCGTGTGCCCAGCGAAACGCAGAAAAGGCCATGCTTGGCGCGGATTACGACGAGAAAGCGCCACGCCGTTACACACGAGTGCACCTTCTGGGACGCCAGGGAGATCGGATGCTCGTCGGCCAGCCGGCACCCATTGGGCCAGAACAGGCCGGACAGAGCTGGCCATTCCTGATGGTTCAGAATCGGAACGACGAGCCCAATTCCTCGATCTATCCGGCCATCATCGAAGCATACGTCGGCCAGCCGTTCATCCGGCGAGTCACGATGCCGGGGGTGGGCAACAATGATTCAGGTGCACTGCGGGCGGTGGCTCTGAAGATCGAGACCATTAACGGCCACGAAGACCTCTGTATCAGCGACGGTCACGGGGACAGGTGGCGAAAGATTGACGATACGGAGGTCGCCGGACGTTTTGGCTTTGTGTCCATCGATGAAAAAGGTTTGCGCATGGCACAGGTGGTCGAGGGAAAGGGATTGAAGTCACCACGCATATCCATCGAAATTGAAATGACCGCATTTCGTACCAGGATCACCAGTGTGGATTACTTGAAAAGAGAGATCCAGGTCCAGCCACCGATGCCAGAATTGATGGGCCGCAACTCAACTTATTTCGAAGTCGGCAATCGAGATCACAAGACCTCGTTCATGATTACTGGCGGACCCGCGGAAAATCCAGATGGCAAGACTTTCATTCGCTTTGACCGGCCGGCCGATCGCAGTTACGCGCGCGTCCTGAAGATCGATCCCATCCGCAAACGCGTCTACACCAACATCGGCCCCGCCACCATCCGTCCCGGAAATGACCGAGGCCTGACCTGCACAAACGAGAACATGACGAAGGCATGGAAGTGCAACATCCTTGGCCGACAGGATGGCGGTTACGCCTACCAACTGCTCGGCAATCTCGCCGAAGACGATCTCCCGCCAGGAAGCACATTCCGCCTGTGGGAGTTCGGCGTCGGTGACGAGATTCGGATTCCGACCCACGCTCATGTCTGGCGGCGATCGGACGGCAGATTCATTTTGAATACCAATACCAAGGCGCGTCTGAAAATGAACGGACGCAGCTACGACTCCACTTCCATGACAGACAGTGAGAAACGCAAAGGAAACCTGGTGCTTCCTGAATGAGCCAAACAACGATGAAAAAAAATGGTCCATTTTACGATTTCACCTCGGAGCAGTGGGAAGAGGTCCGCAGGGCCCATCATCTTTTCTGTGAGGACAGGGACGTGGGACATCCGTTGTTCATTCCCACGAATGGTCTTCAGCTTCCGGATATTTCTGAGGACATGCTCCCTCATGAAGAAATAACGTTGGCCGGGCCGAAGAAGCGTAACGAGAAGATGGACGAAGCGATTCGTTTCTGGATCCGGATGGCTCACGTTCTCAGCCAGAGCGAGTATCGCGGGGCCAGCTTCCCCCGCCTTTACATTGCCAGAGAGTTTTACGGGCATTCGCAGCGCCTGGCTGAGCCCTTCGGGACGACGACGCTTGTCAGCTCAGGGCACGCTCAGGCGCGGCCTGCGATCCACTCGCTGTCTTCTGTCCACAACATGAGGCTCAAGGCTGTTAAAGACTGTCTCTGGCTCTCGCGCAGTCTGGAAACGCTTCGCTATTTCCACGAGAGCACGGAAGGCCGATACTACATCCCTCACATGGTCACGACCGGCCCGTGCGACACGGTCAATTACGCAACCGGAACGACACTCCTGCTGCAAGGCTTTTACGAATCCCCGAAGGCTGTGCACCAGCTTTTGCGGATGGCCACAGACATCACCATCGAACACATCCAGGAATGCAAGAAGATCGCTGGCGACAGGCTGATCCCGGACCACACGTACCTTCTGGATGGATGCTATTGCCTCTGTTCCGAAATCCGGTGTCTCTACAGCCGCGAGCATTACGAGGAATTTGACGCGCCTTACTTGAAAGAAATCGGTGAGGCAGTCGGGCCCCTGCACATCCAGGCATCCGGACCGGTGGACCAATCCATGGAGCCAACAGCGACCGATCCTAATATCAGGCACATGAAGATATGGCTTCGGGACTCTGACCTGGGCCTGGTCGCTCGTACAATCGGGGATCGGATCTCGCTGGACTTCTTTGAGAACACATGCATGCCCGCGCTCAGTTTTGAGAGCAAGGCGAGCTTCTACCGGCACATCTTTGAGAACATCCGCCCGGAGACACGGTGGGTCATCTCGAACTATGATGCCAGGCCCTACAACCAGGCATACGACCAAATGGAACAAGAAGGCGTACTGCCGGAACAGATCCGAAAGCTCGGCCGGCTTTAGCAACAGAACACTCCACTTTGGAATCCTATCAATGTTGGCTGAAAACCAGTTTGGCTGCGCAGCGAAGCTATACAGGAAGTCCGGGCATCCGCGAATGCTGTTCGATCAGGGACAGCTTGATTCGCTGCAGAAGCTCGTGAAGACGGACGATGGAAAGAAGATCCTCGGGGCAATGCAGAGGGAATTGCGACCTATTGTTCAACGTGCCAGGGAGACGCCAGACCTGACGAAGCTCTTCCTGGGGAAGGATGACGACAGCGCCGGCTTCAGCTTTTCGCTCGTGTCTCGCTCCTTCGAGATTGGGCTTGTTGGCTTGCTCACAGAGAATCGGTTGGCGGTCGATACTGCGCTTCGGATCCTCGAAACCATCCCAAGGCTGGGGAAGGGCTTTGTAGACGATGACAGTTGCGGCATCTATCCGCTTTTCTACCTGGCCTACGATCTCCTTCACGACCGGCTCGGCCCCCAGACCGCGGCCGAGATTCGGGAATGGACCCTCGAGCATGTCCTCAAGGGACTACGAGGAAGAGTCGAGAGGTTACTTTACATCGGCCCGGGCATGAACGTCCCGCTCTGCAATTGCCGATACGCTATTTATCCAACGCTGGCCATTCAGGGAGATCCTGGAGTGCCCGATTTGTCAGACTTCATCGAAGTCGGCTGCCGATTCATGAAAGCGTTCTGCAAAACCGGGATCGGACCGAACGGGTTCCCCGAAGAAGACATTGGCTATGGAACTGCCTGCATTTCCTATGTCATCGAGATTGGCGAGATGCTGCTCCGGTCAGGCCACATGGACCTTTTCAAGCAACCGAACCTGCGGGCCTTTGGTCGGGCCCTTCTTCACTTTGTTCAGCCATGGGGTGAAGCGCTCTCGATTACCGGTGACATTGGGAACGGGTGGACCTACGACCATGTGCCGCTGGCACGAATCGCTCACGAAACGAAAGACCCCACGCTGATCTGGCTTTTGGATTCGACGATTAATCCTTCATATGGAGAGCAAGTGAAGCTGAAGAACGGAAGGCGCGTGCTCGGCCGCTATTCGAGTCTGCTCTATCTTGACGTACTCAAGAGCGCGCCCGTTCATCCCGCAGATGCCGATTTGCCTACCGCCTTTGAGGCAAGCCAGCGCGGCATCGTCAGTGTGAGGAGCTCCTGGGACAGGAATGCGACCTTTGCCTTCATGGATGGGAGCCAGCGACGTGCCTCCGTTGCGGGGCACTGGCATTCTTCCGCGGGCCACTTCAGTCTGACCGCGCTCGGTGAATATTTCTCAGTCGATACCGGCCGATACAACTGCGATTACGATCAGCACAGCGTCATGCTCGTTGATGGCGAATCCCCTCATTCGACAGAGGGCGAATGGGGCGGCGTCAATCGGATGGGACGGCTGCTGGATTTCACGCCGGGGCCGGTCTGCGATACGGCAACAGTCGATTCCAGCCAGATGAACGACTGTTTCTGGTCGTTCCGTACGATGGGGCTCGTTAAAGGGGACGAGATCACTCCTTACCTTTGGACCGTCGACGATGTCAACAAGGCAAATGACTTTCGTGAATTCTGGTGGACCTTGCAGACGCACCCCAGGAATCAGATCAAGGCCCGCGGCGAAGAAGCCACCATCATCGGCGCCAGGCACGGCAACATGCTGGACATCGGTTTCGCCTATCCGAGCCCGGAGGAATACCCGACCCCGCACTCGTTGAAGATCACCCAGGATGTGATCACGACTTCCTCCTATAAATACGTAAAGGGCGACCTTGACGAATTGACCGAAGAGCGCGCCCCGCTCACCTGGTCCGTCCTCAAGCGTCCGCGCCTCATTGCCAAATTGTCCGGGTATAACGGAAAGCTGATGAGCGTGATGGTCCCCAGACGGAAAGGACGAAAGCCCACTAACATTCAACGCCTGGAATCCTGTCCCAATTCTCTGGCCGTGAAGATCGTTTTTCCTAGAGTGACGGACACCCTGATCTACGCCTACGAACACGGCTTCCTCGAATCTGAAGACATCGTGGCGGAGGGAGATTTCCTGATCGTCCGCCGCCGTCGCAGAGACAACAAGGTGGTGGCTTCCGCCATGCGCAACGGCACTTCGCTCACGGTGGCCGGGAAACGGATCCATCAGAAGTAAGAGGCGCGCAGCGATGCACCGACCAGAGGGGCAGCGAGGAAGGAGCAGGTCAGTGGCGGCGATGGTTGCCGAACTGGGTTTTCGCTTCATTCAGAATTTCCATGATCCATTTCCCGCCCAGGTGCATCTAAGAAAGCAAAGGACTCAACCACCCAGATGAATCCATCATCCGCCGATTCCGATTCGGGGCTTGCGGGCTCCGTCGAAGAGTCAGACGAAACAGTGCTATCCAGATTTCTCAGTGGCGAGGAAGAAATGTTTACAAAATTGGTCCGCCGCTACGAACAATCCCTGTACGCATTTATTTACCGGCTGTCGGGAGACCGGGCGGATGCGTCAGACTCATTTCAGGAGACCTTCGTGCGCGTTTATCAGCACGGGGATCGATTCCGGGGTGACAGCCGTTTCAAGACGTGGCTCTACTCCATTGCCACCAACGTCTGCCGTGAGCAGGCGCGCAGAAGGCAGAGGAAGGGCGTCATCGGCGAGGCGGTCGATCCGAACTCACCGGACAGCCGGCCTGGTCCGGGGATGGCAGCGCAATCGTCCGAGATCGGCGAGCGCATCGAGGTCGCGGTCAGCGCTTTGCCGGACGAACAGCACGAAGTGTTCGTGATGAAGGTCTACGAAGAGCTCACGTTTCAGGAGATTTCCGACGTCATCGATTGCCCGCTCGGCACGGTCAAATCCCGAATGCGAAACGCACTGATGAAGGTGCGAACGGACCTGCGTGATTTGGCCGAAGCTTACGACTTCTCATAACGGAAACAGAACCATGAACTGCCAGAAAACACAGGACAAACTTTACGAGCTCATCTTCGAGCTTCTTGAAGGGGAAGAGCAGCAGGAGATCGAAATCCATCTCGAATCCTGCGAAGAATGCCAGAAGGCACACACACAGGCCCTCAAGGAGCAGGGGTTGCTCAAAGAGTGGTCTCCGCCGACAGCGCCAGATGGACTGGCGGAGAAGACCCTGGCCGCGGCCAGGGCATCGAAATCCGACCAGGCCGGGGGCGAATGCCAACCTATCGAGCCCGATCTGCCGTGGCTGGGCAGTTCGCTATTCTGGCGGATGGCTGCGGCTGCCAGCCTTCTGCTCGTGATGGGGGTTGGCGTGCAGTCTCTTGTCGTCTCTTACCGCGAAGCCCGGCCTCAGGAGGCGTTCCTTTACGGGCCAAAGGAACTGGCCCCTGGATTGCCCGCGGCCTATCGCGTGTATGTGCGTAACGGAAAAACTGCGTTGCCCGTTGCTGATGCGAAAGTTCGCGTCCGGCTGGTTTCCAATGCGGGTCGAACGATTCTCACTGCGGACAGCAGAACCGATGAGCGGGGCATCATCGAGGTGGTGCCTGAGCTGCCGGGCGATGTGCCCGAAGATAAATACACCATCGAGGTGATCGCCAAATCGAATTACGGCAGGAGTGAGCTGAGCCAGGCCGTAATCGTCAAGAGATCCTTCCGGATGATGGTGTCGACGGACAAGCCGCTCTACCAGCCCGGCCAGACCATTCACATCCGAACTCTTTCGCTGGCCAGGGCCGACCTGCGCCCAGTGAAGGATCGCCAGGTCGTCATCGAAGTGCAGGACGCCAAAGGCAACAAAGTCTTTAAGAAGATTGGGGAGACATCGAGCTTCGGCATCTTCTCAGGCGATTTCGTTCTCGCCGATCAGGTCAACATGGGCTCCTATACCATCTCGGCTCAGATCGGAGATACATACTCCGAGAGATCCGTGAAGGTTGAGCGATATCGCCTGCCGAAATTCAAGGTCAGTATGACCACGGAAAAGGGCTTCTATCAGCCGGGCGAGGTGGTGCGTGGGAGTCTGTCGGTTCAGTACACCTTTGGGAAACCCGTTGCCGGTGGGCGAGTAGCCCTGACCGCTTTCGAGTTCATCGACCGGTTTCGTCAGTTCGCCTCATTCGACGGCACGACTGACCAGGAAGGGAAATTCGAATTTGAGATTCCTCTGAAAACGCACTTTGTGGGACAGCAATTGAAGAAGGGTGATGCACTGGTCACCCTCGAAGCTGCGGTTGTAGACCTTGCCGATCACTCCCAGAAGAAGAGCCTCGATCTCACCGTAACGACGCGGCCGATTCGTATCGAGCTGTTTCCTGAGAGCGGAACTCTCGTGCAGGGAGTCGAGAACATCCTTTACCTGGTCACAACCTATCCCGACGGCCGACCAGCCAAAACAAGGCTGACCATTGGGGCGACGAGGCAGGTGACGGAATCCTCTTCGTCCGGGATTGCGAAGGTCAAGCTCACTCCGAAGAATCAGAAGCTGCAGTTGACAGTGACTGCTGAGGACGTCCGGGGTGTGCGCTCACAGGTGCGCAGAACGCTTCGCATCGAGCAGCGGAGCGATGCGTTCCTGATGCGAACCGATCGAGCGGTCTATTCGACTGGTGATACCGCGGAGATCACAGTGTTGTCCCCCCAGGCAACCGGGCGGGTGTTTATCGACGTTATCAAGGAACGGCAGGCGGTACTGATGAAGGCCATCGACATTGAGGATGGAAAAGGCGCGCTGTCACTGGATCTCCCATCAGATTTCTTCGGCACGCTCGAGCTCCACGCCTACCGGATCATGAGCAGCGGAAACATCATCAGCGACGTGAAGGTGATTCAGGTTAATCGCGCCGGCGACCTGGTGATCAAGGCCGAACTGGACAAGGACACTTATCGCCCTGCTGAAAAGGCCCTGTTGAATTTTCTGGTGCAGAGGTCGAACGGCGAGCCGGTTTCAGCAGCGCTGGGGCTGAGCGGTGTCGATGAGGCGGTCTTTGCCCTTCAGGAAATGCGGCCCGGCCTGGAGAAGATCTACTTCATGATCCAGGAAGAGATCCTGAAGCCCCGCTACGAGATTCACGCACATCCTCCGATTTCAGCGCAGCAGACAGCCATTCCTCAGCCGACCCCGCAGCCGGAATTCGAGGAGGCCAGCGTCGTGCTTTTTTCTGCCGCGCAGGGGTCTGCGCCGGTTGTGCCCAAGGCGAGCCCGAACTTCGTGGAGAAGCAACAGAACTTCCGCCGCGCAAAGAAGGCACATTTCAAGCAGGTGGCGACCGGTGTTGTCCTCACCCCTTATGTGCTCTTCGTGCTCTTCACGCTGCCGATGCTGTCTTATGGGCCGTTCAAATTCTTTCGGCGAGAGCCGCTCTCTGGAATCCCCGAAGGAGAGAGAAGTGATTTGAAGCTGGCTGGCAGGCGGACCCTTCTGTGGTGGGCCTTTGGGCTGTACCTGCCATTCGGGGCCGCCCTTGTCGCCGGGATTGTGGGGAATGCGATGAGGATTCGGTGGGACGAGAATCTCATGCTTGTCGCTGCAATTGGGGCAGCATGCTTTGTCCTGTGGAAACTCATCTCAGCCACGCGACGTGTCGTTCGCTGTGAAGCAATCAGGGCGCTTCCTTTGCTGAAGAAAGTCACTCGTTCTCTGCCGTATGCCTACTTCTTTGGATTCTGCGCCATTCTGTCTCTGATTTTTGGGATGGAATCCCACCCTCGGCTTCTGAATGAAGGTGCGGGCATTGGCCTTTTCCTTTCCACCCTGATCATCTGCTGTGTGGTAGTGGGCGGCCTGTCCATCGCAGGGACTTGCGCGGTTCAGAAAGTTTCTAACGGGCGATGGCTCTGGCTGGCATTCAGCCGTCCCGTCTTTACCGGTCTGCCCTGTGCCAGCTTGATGATATTTCCCTTGATGATGACAGGCGGGATGAGGGCAGCCGATATGAGAATGATGGCGGAGCAGAAACCAGCATTGGCCCCCTTCATGTTGCCGGGCGGTGCGGGCAATGAAGCGAATTTGATGGAGGTTAGTGCTGCGATGGAGGGAGAAGGGGCAGCCTTGCCCGAAGAAACCGAAACCAGTGCGTCCGGAGGACAAGGCCTGAAAGCGCCATCCCGTATCCGCAGGTATTTTCCGGAAACACTTCTCTGGTTGCCCGAACTGATCACGGACGCCGCGGGTCGGGCGCAACTGGAAATCCCGCTCGCCGATTCCATCACCACCTGGCGGCTGTCCATGAGTGCCGTGTCAGGTACGGGTGAGCTGGGTTCGGCGACGAAAGGGTTGAGGGTCTTTCAGGATTTCTTTGTCGATATCGATTTCCCGGTCGCACTCACCCAGCATGACCGCGTCAGCGTGCCTGTTGCCGTGTACAATTATCTGGAAAAGCCGCAGACAGTGAGGCTCGAGGTGCAACCGCAGTCCTGGTTCAAGCTCCTGGATGAGCCCACACGGATTATCGAGCTGGGGGCGAAGGAGATCACGAGCGTTTACCTCAGCCTCGAAGCTTTGAAGCCGGGAAGTCATTCCCTCACGGTCAAAGCATTCGGCACCGAGATGGCGGACGCGGTTCAGCGCCAGGTCAGGATAAAGCCGGACGGCAAAGCATTCGTCGAGACCATCAACGGCAACCTCGAAGAAAACCTGACGAAGGAGATCTTTATTCCCAATGAAGCCATCGACGGCTCCCTCGACCTGCTGGTGAAAATCTATCCCGGCTCTTTCAGCCAGGTGATGGAAGGATTGGAGGGGATATTCCGGATGCCGTCCGGATGTTTCGAGCAGACCTCTTCGAGCACCTACCCGAACGTGATGGTCTTGAATTACCTGCGGGAGACGAATCAGATTAAACCTGAGATCGAGATGAAGGCGTTGAACTACATCAACGTGGGCTACCAGCGCCTGCTTTCTTACGAAGTGAAAGGAGGCGGCTTCGAATGGTTTGGCCAATCGCCAGCCCACAACGTGCTGACCGCCTACGGGCTGATGGAATTTAACGACATGGCCAAGGTGTTTGAAGTCGACCCGGCCGTAATCAGCCGGACTCGTGATTGGCTCTACCGGCAGCAGAAGGGAGACGGCTCGTGGGTGCCGACGCAGGGAGGCATTGCCGAAGGTGCCATCAATCAGTTCCGTGGTGCGACCCTCCGAACTACGGCCTACATCGCCTGGGCTCTCGCAGAATCAGGCAAGACGAACAATCGATTGGAGCGAGCCCTCGATTTCATCATCCAGAACAGCGGCAGCGAATCGGATGCTTACTCGCTGTCTCTCTGTGTGAATGCACTTGCTGCTGCCGGACAGAAGACCGAGGCGGGAGAAATCCTCGAACGGTTACACGCTCTGAAGCAATCCAAAGAAAAACTGGTCTATTGGACTGCCGGCTCGCAAGGGGTGACCTTTTCCCGCGGAGATGTCTTGTCCATCGAAACTACGGCCCTGGCAGCGTATGCGTTCATGCGGTCCGGCCGTCACGTGGATTCCGCTCACAAAGCACTCGCCTGGCTCATCGAGCAGAAAGATTCCCTGGGAACCTGGAGTTCCACCCAGGCGACCATCCACGTCATGAGAGCGCTCCTTGCCGGTTCAGGCAACAGCGGAAATGTCGAGGGCGAGTTGGATGTCACCGTCGCGGCCAATGGTGGACTCGTCAAAGAAATAAAGATCTCGGAAGAGACAAGTGATGTGTTCCGGCTCATCAGTCTGAGGGACTTCGTGCAGCAGGGAAAGAACACCATAGCCCTTGAGACGGCAGGCAAAGGCAGTCTCGCCTACCAGATCGTGGCCACCCATTACCAGCCCTGGGAAAGGGAAAGCGTTGATGCTGATCGCCAGGTGCTTTCTATCGATGTGACCTATGACACCACGTCTCTAAAGAAGGACGATACGCTCACTTCCAGGGTCAGTATCCGATACAACCGCGCAGGTGTAGCCCCGATGACGCTCGTCGACCTGGGCATCCCACCAGGATTCGAAGTGATGCCGGATGCATTCGAGGCGATGAAGTCGCAGGGGATGATCGAACGCTTCTCGATCACGGGCAGGCAAGTCATCCTCTACTTCCGTGAGATTCATGGCGGGAAGCCGGTGAGTTTCAGCTACCAGCTCCGGGCAAAGTTTCCCGTGAAGGTAAAGACCCCGCGCTCGGTGGTGTATCAGTATTACGAGCCGGAAGTACGAGACGAGGCGGAGCCGGTGGAATTGACAGTGCTTTGATTAATCCTACAGCCTTGGATTTACCAGAATCTGGCCTACACCATTGCGTTTTTCTTAGTCTCCATCCCGCATTTCTCACAAATCATTCAATGTCCTTTGGATTTAATCCGATGAGGCCACTGGCTTGCCCAGTGGAGTTTCACGTTTCTTCCTCGCGTGGTATGCAGAGGCCGAATGAGGCCACTGGCTTGCCCGGCTTGCCCAGTGGAGTTTCACGCTCTGCACAGGAACGTGAGGCTCCACCGGGCAAGCCGGGCAAGCCGGTGGCCTCCTGACATGCAGGTTCATAGCTCGCGAGGAAAAATCGTGAGGCTCCACCGGGCAAGCCGGGCAAGCCGGGCAAGCCGGTGGCCTCTTAGATCGAGAGACCCATCTCCCCACGAGAAAGCTGCCATTTAGAGAGCACATGTGGATCGCAACCATCCTAATCTGTTGACTTGGATGAACATTCAACGCTGTAGTATTAAGCAAGAAGTTGGATTCTGAACAGTGTTGCTGGACCCTCTTCTCCAATCCGTGTCCCTGATTCATCCGTGGCACTGCTTTCTGAACAGGGTTCCTGATTCAGCCATGGAGTAACTGCTTCTGACGGGCCAGCGTGGGACGGCTGAAGAGCTCTGATTACGCATTACGAATTACGCATTACGACATGACTGATACGCAAGTGAAATATGTCGAAGCCGAAAGAACCGATGGTGAGAAGTATCGAATTCCTTACTGGAAGGTGGATTCAAACCAAAGCGGGCCGTGTGTGCTGGTGACTGCCGTGCTGCACGGCAATGAAGTGCAGGGAGCAGAAGTAATACGACGATTCCTTCCGATGGCTGAGAGTGGGCTGGTGCGGGGTAGTTGCCTGCTGGTGCCATTTGCGAATCCGGTCGCAGTGCGCGGACACCAGCCCCACATTGATTTCGAGCTGAGCCGTTTTCCAGGCTACAAGGTCTCTGACAATGTGAACTGCACGTGGCCCGGCAAGCCCGATGGAAACAATGCCGAGCGGCTGTCCCATGCTCTCTTTGAGGCAGTGGTCGGGGACGCCACACACAGCATCGATCTGCACTGCTGGAACATCTTCTGGGCCACCACTGCGTTGGTCCGCGAGGGCCACGACCTTGCCAACCGCTTTGCGGAGGTCTCGGCCCTTCGCTTTGCCAGGAGAACGGAATGGAAGCCGGAGATTAAGGATCGGCCGGTGGTGCCATGTTTGTTGACGGCGTACTTCAATGACACGGAACGCACGGGGATATGCATCGAGTTTGCCGGCCAGTACGGGATCTGGGCCGCGGAAGTGGAGCGCGGCATCCGCGCTCTAGCGAACTGCTTCCGACTTCTGGAAATGCTGCCGGGCGAACTTGAAGGACAGGACGAAGGCCCCATCTGGTTGAACGATGCTGAGGAAGTCAAAGTGCCAACGACGCGTACCGGGCTCTTTGTTCGCTCCCATTGGCACACTTCCGACTGGGTCGAGGAAGGCGCACTGCTGGGGCACGTGTTTTCAGACGAAGACCTGGGCAGTGAAGAACTGCGGGCGCCCGCGTCGGGGTACCTTTACCAGTACGGCTGCGCCCACGAGAACACTTCGGAGCATTCAATGATGTGGACCCACCCTCACGTCCAGGAGGGCGAAGTAGTTGCCACTATCATCGGTTAGGCAGTCAGTTCAGCAGAGCGCCAATGCCCCCGCATACCAACGGCACAGGCTGCGCCATTATTTCACCACAGCATGTCCCAGCACGGGACGCCAGAGGCCGCCATTGGCTTTGGAGTTGAGGACGCGCACCGCGAGGACGTTCGGCTTGCCGTAATTCAGGTGGTTGGGCTTGACCTCGGCGGCGAACGGCTCTTCCCAGAGCTCGTTGTATGACTTGCCTTCCGACTTCTCCGTGTGCTCTCTGACGAGATGGCCGTTGACGTAGACCCATGCTTGCTCGTCTACAGACCCGAACAACAGCCGAACGGATTTACCTTTCCATTTATCAGGCACGGTGAAGGTCGTGCGATACCAGCCGACGCCCTGGTACTTACCTGTTTCGCCAATCTCAGCCCAGAAGGATGGAATGGTTGCCTGATTCCATTCCTTCTTGCTGGACGAGGCCTTGTGCCAGCCATTCGCAAGTCCCTGCTCTAACGGGTCGGTGCGGAAAAGCCAATCTTTCAGGGGAGGCAGCGGGTTCGGCAGCTTCTTCCAGTCGGCGGGGATCTCGAAGGTCTCAGCGTAGTATTTATCTCGCCATTCTTTGAGTGGATTCCTGGCGGGTCTTGCTGCGGTCTCAGATCCGGGAACGTGAAAGACAAGCTCGCCGAAGGAGTTCTTATCGGACACTCCTTTCGTCTGCGGGTTCACAGATAGCATCGAACGACGGATTACGCCGGGGGCCGGGACATGACTGCGGCCCACGTTGCCACGCCAGAATGCGCCTGCGACCGGTGGACTGGTGGCGATGGTCTTGAAGGGGATCGTAATCAATGCCAACCAACGATTCTCGTTTCGATCGAGCCTTGATACGTAATTCCATTCACCGTCCCAATCCGGATCGAACTTGCCGTGTCGAGGATCCATCGCATCGGTGATGAAGCCACTGGCCGCGTCTTCTTTCTGCTCTGCGCTCAGCCCGACCTTGAAGCGATAGGCGACTTCCCCGGACTGCGGCTCGAGATAGATCTCCAGCGCCTCTTGCTTTGACAGGTCGGTTTTGGTTGCGCTCGTTTTCATCAAGGGAGACGGCAGATCGCTTTCAATGCGCAGGTAGAGGTTGTGCTCATCAAAGAGAGCCTTCAATACCGTCTTTCGAGGTTCATCTGCCACTCCCTCTTCGTCGTCCAATTCTCTGCCTGGAATCGGCAGAGCAAGCGGAGTTCTCGGCTTGGTACCGCCACCTGATTCGGCAGGAAGCTCGGCGAATGTATAGCCGGTCGTGTTCTTCCAATGGGGCGAATCCATTGCGACCGTGCCTTTTGCCTGGCTCACGGTGAAACGTTTGGCGCCAGGCAGCGGAGCGTTGCGCATGGCTTTCGTGTCCCAGTTAAAGACCGATTCTGCGAACGGCTCCTGGTAGCGGTTGTATTTTAGCCGCAGATGGTTCGCGTCGTGGCCGGGAGGCGGAAACGTCAGGTAGTCCCAGTTGGCCAACGGCTTGACGCGGCTTCGCTGTCCGAAGTAGCTGTCGATTTCGGCATTGCGCGCATCAATGGCGTCGAGCAGACGATCCCGTGACACCAGGTCCGGTTGAATCTGGTAGGCGTGGTAGAGATGAACCACTTTGGCCAGGCTCCTTAGATAATTGAACTCTCTTCTGACGAGAGCCAGGCGGGCCTTGACTTTGTCTGTGCTGGTCGATTTTTCCGCAAGCACCAGTTGCTTCTCCATCGAGGCCAGCAGTTTCGGAGTATAGAGGAAACCCAGAAAGCGAAGCGGGTCGGCCAGCATCTTGCGGCCCTGCCCGTAGATGTTCCGGTAAGTCCACGCTGGATCGCGTGTGCCGAAGAATTGGGAATAGGGCTCGACGGCGTGGTAGAGCGCGTCGTAGAAGCGGAGCATCGCTCCAGCAGAATTGCCGAACGCCGCGCCGCAGAATTCATGCATGAGAAACTTGGCCTGCGTGTTCTCCGGGTCATCAAACATCCGACCCATGATGTAATAGACCGGGCCCTCCAGCCCATTGAGAGCCCCGGGGCCGTCCCTGTAAATCGATTGCACTTTGGCCCGATGAAGCCGCTTCGCCTGCGCCTCGACCGTGAGCGGTGTACGCATCGGCGTGTAGCGTGAGCTGAGATTGGCTGTCCAGTTGTAGAGATAGGAAGTGAAACCGCCGGGAACTTCGTAAGCACGCCACGGAGCGATGTCTTTCTCGTTTGTGCCGCACCACATAATGCGAGTGTTCTTGGGAAAAGTCTTGAACGTCTTCGGCGGCTTCTCGGTCAGGATGTAAGACATCATCGTCACGAACTTCCCTGGTCGGGCTTTCAGCACGCGTTCGGCGAGCCAGCGGTGGAAGATCCAGAGCTTCTCGCTCCAGTCGGCGCCGGTGTCATAAAGCTTGTTGCACGGTTTGCACTGGCAGGCACGAAAGCCATCGGGCTGGCCGAGATCGACCGATTCATAGCCAAGGTCGAGCCAGTGAAGCAGGTCCTGATAGACAAGCTTCTGAAACTCCGGATTGGACACGCAGTATTGGCCGCGCCCCGTGGTAAGGCGCTGCCCTCCGACCAGTGCAAAGTACTCCGGATGCGTTTCTTTATACTCATCCAGCGGAACCGCCCGTCCATACGTATGCCCGCCGAAAACATCATCGACCAGAGGAAACCGATTGTTGGCGATGTCGTAGAAGCTGCCTCGCCGGGGGTAAGCGACGTTGAATTTAATCGTAGGCGTTTTCTGCACATTCAGATCAGCCGGAATGACGATCTTCTCCATCGGCAGAAATTCAAAGGCCGGCGATTTGAGCAGGTCCACCTTCGCCGCGTCTCGAACAGAGCTCCATGGCCGAAGGTCCGGATAGAGAAACCGCGTGCCCGCGTATTCCCGCAGAAAATCAGTCACACCTTTGGCCGTGCCGACCTTATCCCAACCAGACCTCGGCCTCTTGCCTTTCTGTGGCGAAGGCGCCGGATGGTCGTGCCCGGCGATGAGGACGTCTCGCCCCACAACCTTATGCACGTAGCCCCAGCCCTTCAGCTCTGTGACATCTATGCCGTTGGCGCGGGCCAACGCGGTGTTGCCGAGATAGAGGCCAGGTTTCGCAGGAGCACGTTTGTCTTCCGACACCACCGGCACTTCAAATCCGTTAGCCTTTAACGCTGTCTGAAGAAGGCGCGCCGTCTGCTGCAGGCAGTCTCCAATCGCCGGGCTGGGCACCTTTGCCGGCACGATGATCTGATAGATCGATTTGCCGTCAGCGGCGAGCACGAGCTCGTCCGCCTGGGCATTGCCCCCCACAAGAATGAAAGAGGCAAGGAGAAGGAGGAGTGGGCTGTGGAACATGTTTGATCTGGAGAGGCATTCGAAATCGAGAATCGTGCAGGCCGGCTGTCCCTGCCATGTCACTTTTTTATCAGCCTTGCTTCGCCCCAGAAGGTGTAGTCGCCGTAGAGGCCGTCTCCGGCTTCTTCAGTGAGGAGCACTAACATTTTTCCGCCTGCGATATCGACGACTACCGATTTGACGGGCGTGCCGAGTTTCATAACGCCGCTGTTGTAATTTTCTTTGCCGTCGACAACCACGCGGAAGATTGCAGACGACTTCTGGTCTTTGTTTGCGAAGCCGGCCGCAGCGGCGAAGGTCACGGCGCCTTCGGGGATGTGATATTTGATGGTCGTCTCGGCGTGGGCCCACAGGCTCTTCTTGTAGAGCTGTCCGGAGTCGTTGGGGCCCGAATACAGGTTCAGGTCGTTGGAATTGAAATCCGGGAACCAGACTTTGCCCCGGAATTTGATCTGCGGAATCCAGCCCGGTTGCGGCATCTCGATTGGCTTGATGTCGGCCAGCCAGAGAATCTTGTCAGCGGGCGCACCGGCCACTGTTTTGGGGTAGACGACACGAGGCATGGCCGCGGCGACCGCCGTATCCGTGCCTTCTTCAACGGCGGCCGGCGCGTACTTGAGTAGCACACCATCTCCCGGCTTCAATTTGACGGAGGCGGCTCCGGACACCCACTTCAAATCGGATCGTTTCGACACCACGGTGTCTTCGGTGATTGGGACTTCCTTGTCAGCAAACAGATCCCGGAGCGATGCGGTAACGTCGAGATTGTAGAGACGCCCATTCGCCGATTGATCGGTGTCCTTGTTGACCAGGTAAAAATACTGGGCGGGATCATCCTTGCGATTGAGCCTGAATGCTTCCAGGAGAGGAGAGCCGGCCACAAACGCATAGCGCCCGCCCCACGTGCACTCAGCTAACAGGCCGGCGTTTTTCAAGATGCTTGCAGCGGCCTCGCCTGCCGCGGCCCACTTGCCGTCCAGCGGCAGAAGCGTGACGGGGTCAACAAGGGCATCGTGTTTCGGAAACGGCGTCTGGTAAGTCCAGAAAAAGAGTCCTCTGGCCTGGAAAGCGGCTGCCAGGTGCATCATGCAGCGGATCTGTGACGGCAACGGACTGCTGAAATAAGCGTTGACATTTTCAGGGTCGCCGAAGGAAGGCATGATGAAGTAGTACGGGCCTTTGCCGCGGCTCAGCCCGCGCAGCGTCTCCGTGAGAGCCGGAGCACTGCCGTAGGGGCGCGTGATTCCGCTCAAGTATTTCTTGATGCCGTACCAGCGCATCATGCGCACGACATTTCCTGTTTCACTGAGCGGCGTCCATGTGTCCCACCAGGAATTGCAGCCCTCAACGCCGCCGTCACCGATCATGCAGGTAGTCCAGACTTTGTCCGGGTATTTCTCGACCAGCCGGGTGTAGTCTTTGATGTAACGCTCCTCCTGCCCCTTGTGCGGCTCGTCGCCGATGAATCCGCCGATGACATTCGGGTGCGAGACATTGCCCTTCGCCCCTTCCCCGCGAGTGAAACAGCGGATGCCGTACTGCCCGGCGATCTCGATGCTTTCGACCGGCATGCCAATGGCACAAATGATGGTGTTGAAATGATGGCGGCGTAGATCGTTGCACGCGGCATGCATGTAGGTGTTCCACCAGACCTCGGGCAAGCCCTGCCATCCAAAATAATACCAGTAGACCCCTGTCAAGATTTTGGGCATGGTGATCTGCTCATGGGTCACCGTGCCTTTGGCATGCACAGCGAGTGGGAGCGTCTTTCCCGTGGGCTGGAACGTGATGCGATAGAGGCCTTCGGGAATTTTTCCAATGTTGATATCGACTTCCTTTGCAGTTTCCGCCTCGATGGCTGCTGGCTTCATGGCCTTCTTCGAGACAACCTTGTCATCAAAGGTCGCCACCTCGATGCCCAGTTGTGCCTTCTGAGTCACATCCGCGTGGTTGTGCAGGCGAACTTTCAGATTCACGTCCTTGTCGGGAGAAAACACCAGGGCCCGACCGTCACCAGTCACCGGCTCAAGAACCAGGAACTGGGCCGGGTCGAGGTGGGTATCGAGTTTGACGTCATCGAAATAGACGTTGTGAACCATTCCCCGCTGATACAGGGCAATTGGCCCCGGTGTCATCTCAAGCTCATCGAACTGCCCTTCGAACTTACCATCGACAAAGAAGCGAACGGTCGGCCCGACAACCACGATTTTCAGCCGGCTCGGTTTGTGGGTGACACGATTGCGCGAGAAGCCGCGCCCTTTGGCGCCTTTTGGGCCGCTGAGCTCGAGCCGGCCCGGCTTTCGGAGGTAGACGCGATACCCGTTACGGAATTGGAAACCCACGTGTGACCCGGACATGTCATACTCGCGGCGCACGGTGGCTTCGATCGAAAAGTTGAGAACCTGCTCATTGCCCAGTTCCATCACAGCGTTCTTGCCCAGTTCCAGAACCGTGTTGTCGCCATTCTTTTCAAGCTCGGAGCTGGGTGTCCCTCTTCCGCCACTGGATGACAGCTTCCAGCTTTCAGGCAGCCCGTTCTCGAAATCACAGGTCATCTCCTTAGCGGCTGTTGTGGAAGAGACGATGAGCAACACCATCGCGATTGGCAAAAGTCTTCCAGGCCATTTCATGGCTTTTTCCTCAGTATTGATTGGTTTTCTGTCGGTCTGCGCCTGAAGGCGACACTATTCTGCGCTACAGATTTCTACTTCGCATATGGTGCAATCAGCCCTACAGCGTTGGATTCATTCGTACTAAGGTTGAATGAAGATCTGGCGAATTCGGCTGCGACTCACCTGCTGGTCGAAGAATCTAGCGGGTCAAGACGGGAGAGCTTTTACGGTTTTAAGAAATGGGAATCCTCTTGTTCAGGGGCGAAGCCCCGGTCGTTTGCCTAGCCCAGCCCAACGGGCTGGGTCTGAGAAAGATAGCAATTCAGGGGCAACGCCCCGGCCATTTGCAGCATGTCAGTCGTGCAAATGGTCGGGGCGTTGCCCCTTTGGTTGTCCTTCAATACTTCCCAGCCCGGCGGGCTGGGCTAGGCAAACCGGCGGGGCGTTGCCCCTGAGATCCGTAAAGACACCCCCGTCTTGACCTACTGGCGGAGTAGCATCAGTCAGTTTACCGCAATCTGCTCTGAAGCGGGCATGTGCCATAAGGTCGGCGCTGTCAAGTTGTTCTTTTTTCACCGTTTCACTGGTGTGGCAGTAGTGTAGACGATAGTGATGTCACAGAGGCTTTGCGCACCGTGGACGTGTTCGGTTCAGGGCTTAAAGGTATATACGGATGCTCACGCTGTTTGAGGGGTAAAGTCTAAGAGGCTTTTGACCCTCGAATGGCCTTCGACGGCGGCAAAGAATCCCACCGGCCTTTCTGATGAATTCACGCTCTTACTCCTTAGCCTCGTTGGCAGAGAAATTCCTTGCACCATCTGTGGCGATTCTTCTGGCCACTGTCCTTTGGCTGCCCACGATGCATATCTTCTACTGTCCGGCAGAAAGAGTGGGCCCTTCTCACCAGGGCGTCTCGTCTCAGGCACGTCTCCTCGCCGCCAGGCATCTGAGAATCTGGACCGAACCGGCTCTCCGAGAGCGTGAGCTGAGAAAGATGCAGGCACGCAATCCCGAGTGGGACTTCATGAGCAGGGCTTTTCTTGTACTCTCGCTCTGCAATATGGCACTTCGGGATCCTTCATACCAGAAGCAGGCATGTGATATCAGCGACGTGATTATCGAGAACACCTTGGCGCTGGAACGAGAAAAGGGAATGCATCACTTTCTCCTGGGATATGCCGGGCGGACAGGACCCTGGGTGATGCAGCCTGCGCGCAGTCAGTTCATAGACGGCGAAATCGCACTCATGATTGCCGCAAGACGACTGGTGGCGGAGAAGGACGGCTACAAGAGCCTGTTGACCGACCGGATTCGTCTCATGACCGAGCGTATGCGCAAAAGTCCTGTGCTCTGCGCCGAAAGTTACCCAGACGAATGTTGGCTGTTCTGTAATGCCATCAGCCTCGCCGCTATACGCCTCTCCGATGTTTTGGATGGGAGCGATCACTCACAGTTTCTGGCCCAATGGGTCCGGACGGCGAAAGACAAGTTGATTGACCCTCAAACAGGAGTGCTAATCTCCGCATATGGCGTGGACGGACGGCCGTCACCAGCCGGGTACTCACCGGAAGGCACTTCCATCTGGCTTGCCTGTCACATGCTGCAACTCGTCGACAAGACCTTCGCATCTGAGCAGTATCGCCGTGCGAAGAAAGAACTGGGACGTTCCTTTTTCGGTTTTGGGTATTCGAGGGAGTGGCCGGAATCGAGCCCTGGCGAGATGGATATCGACTCCGGACCGGTTCTGCCGGTCCTCAATGCAAGTGCGAGCGCCAGCGGGTTGGCCATCGTAGCAGCCTCCGCATTCGATGACTGGCCTTACTTCTCTCAACTCCTTTCCTCTCTGAACCTGGTCGGCTTTCCTGAAGAAACGAAGGGGCAGCTCGAATACCATGCGAGCAATCCCGTGGGGGACGCCGTGCTCCTCTACTCACTGGTTCTTGGCCCCCTGTTCGGCGAGGCGAAAGGGAGGGCCGACCAATGAGTGAACGCGCGCGGCCCCCTTGCCGGGACTCCGATGGAAGAGATGCCTTTCAGTTCAAAGGAAGGCGATTCATTGGATACTCGCTGTTCCTCTCCGCCACATTTCTTCTTTTCCGTTTAGTTAGCTGGGTTCCGTGAATACACATCAGTGCTGTCCGGAACAGAGGCCCTCGGCAGTCTGCAAAGATTTCTCGGATTTGCCTACATCATCCTCTACTTCCTGTTTGCAGGTGTCGTACCCATTCTCCTGATCGCGTTCTTCCTCTTGAACGCGGCCTCATTCATAAAACGTCGGCTACTTGTCAGCGAACCCGAGTGAGCGATCCATTCTGTGAACCGGGCAGGATGGAGTGATCTGGTTTTTTATCCGAACGGTGTGTTGCACAGCGATAGCGCTGCCTGGCAAACAAACGGATAGTGGTTTTCGCCGCGGGCGCAATGCTTTGCCGGTAGCCTTCATGGCTGTGGGCTGCGACCGCCGTCGAGACGAACGGCCGCTGCCTATCGTGTTTTACCGTTCCAGGTCTCTTGATTGAGATTTCAATGCGCTGTAAAGCTCCGAGAGGCGTCGGCGGTGGGCGTTGAACGTGTCTTGCGCGGAGTTCATGTTAATCGTTGCGTAAGACTTCTGAATTTCTGCTTCGGTGGACTCAAGGCGGCCTTTTTTCGCGGCAAGGGTGCGGACAACCTGGGTCGCCGTAGCGTCCTCAAGGCCGAAGCGAAAAGAACAGACACGGAGAGTCGGCAACAATCCCTGGAGATCGTAGTCGGGGTAAAAGAGCGTGAAGAAAGTGCTGTCAATATTGAAGAGGCGGGCTTTTCGCTTTTTTCGGTAAGCCGGATCGAGAACGTGGGACCACACCATGCCGCCGTAATAGGTGAGGCCGTCTGCGCCCTTCATGTAAGTATCGAGGATGAGGTATCTGGCCTGGGAGCGAGGCCGGGTGGACCAAGCGTATGGGCCGGGCCCGCAGACGTATGGCCATATCTGTTCTCCCGCTTGATGCCGTTCGTCCCTGAATTTCTTCGAGAAGTAAATTGGATCGTCATCGGCTACAGGCACGCTCCAACGGCTGAGGAAGAAATTGTAGAGCGGAATCCAGAGCCCCATGGTATTTACGCCCAGGTGTTTGTTGAATACTCCATATCCGTTAATGGCAACGGTCATCTTGAAACCGCAGCGCTTGTATATGCGCGCGCGGGGAAGCCAGCCTTCGTAATCAGCTATCTCGTCCGCATGGCGGCAGAAAAGCTTGTCCGCCAACTCAAGCTCTCTGAGCTTCGTTCTCATTACCGGTGCTATTAATTCCCAGGCTTCGTATTCATCCGCAACAATCTTGCGGATTTCGTGGGTACGAATGTGGTTCAGGGAGTTAGTCAGCATGAGGTCGATGCATCCGGAGGCCCGCACGGCTTCAACTTCCTTTTTGAACTCTGACGCGTCGACGGTCGGATTGCCTTTGGCATCCGTTGAGATTCTTATCGCGCTCACGTCGAGAGAGTAGGCATTGGCGCCGAACTCGGCCCGCTGGCGGAGGAGGACAGGAAGCCGCTGGTAATAAGTGGCATCGTCCCATTCGTAATAGAGTTTTAGCTCGGATTTGTTTCCGCCCATCGGATAGAAGCCAAGGCTCGGCTTGTCTGGCAGGACGAGGGAGAGGACTTCTGCTTCCAACTGGATGACTCGTTCCCCTCCGTCGTATCGAAGGTGTGCCTGATGTTTCTGCAGCCCCGGTTTCGCTGCCTTCGTGACGGGCACACTGATCCAGATGGCCAGAAGAGTGCCTTTCTCCAAATTGGCAGGAAGCTCTGAAAATGCAGCGTCGTGAATGGGTTTGACCAGGGGGGTATCCAAATCGTCTGCCTCGAACTTCCACGGCACAAAACGGCAGACCCCTCCAGGAGGCGCCTTAAGTTTGAGGCCAGACACCGGGCAGTTGGCGCGAAGAAGGAACAGAAAATCTGCATGGCCATTTGGATAGGCAATGGCGGTGAAAGAGCCGCTATGATCGCGAAGCCCGGACCATGGTTGGGGCATCCGATCTGTCCAGGAGTATGCAGCGATGGAGATATCGGGACGTGTCAGGTCAGGCCCGGCGCGACCCAGAAGGTCGACCACAGCCGAGCGTGTCGCTCGTATCGTGTTGCCAACAACTGCCAGGACGGGCGTGCTCCCTTCCTTTTCAAAGAGGGCGACCGTTCTTCGCTCCTTGTCGAGAGGGTAGGTGTCAAAGACGCGATGCGAGCGATTAAACTGATCGAGGAGGGGATTCGTTCCGGGCTCGCCAACCAGAACGATCAGGATGGAAGAGTCCGGCTTGCCGGCCATTAATCCAAAATACGGAGCAAAACCTTGCGACGTGCGAACTGTTCCGCCTAGACCCGCCGCCAGCCGATTCCACAGTTCAGTTCGGTCAGGAAAATTCACCTCGGGGGTCACGACCACCACATTTCTTTCAGCTAACAGGTCCCGAAGACGTTCTGAATTGAAGGATGGCGGCTCCTCCGTGGCCTGATGCGGAACGTGAAGCGTCGCATTGAACTGGCGAGACAACGCATCGCCGTCGGCAGGCTTGTCGTCTTCTCCTCCGAAGTAACAGACGGTTCTTATTCGACGGTTCTGGCCTGCCGGGAGAGTTCTGAACCTGCCGGCAGGCTGAACCGAGTTGGTATAAGCGCCCCGGTCTTCAAGGTAATGATAGACCGGCATCAACTGGAGACCCGCCCCCCATTTCTTCTTAACGCCCAGGTCGCTGGTTCTCCGGTCGATGAAGAAAGCAACCCAGGCGTTCCTGGTAATGGCTTGAGCCCAAAAGTTGCTGAAAGTAGTTTTCTGATAGGGTTCGAGGACGATGCGTTTCTTGTTGTTGAGCGTGATGTCAACAGGTGCAACGCGGGGAGGCTTGCCTTTCTGCCCCATCACGAGCTTCCATGGCTGACTGACCGAGTCCACCCGAATCCCGCCAAAGAGGACGCGCGCTCGGGGTACGTCCTCTCCCAGATTCATCGACACATCGAAAAAGAATCGTTTGCCGAAGCGGGGAAACGAAAAGGACTGCCGGGCCGTACATGGAGCGACGACCTTGGAGACTCGCCAGGGGCCGGGATGGAACAGTGTAACCACCGCTCTGACTGGCCCTCCCCAAGCCTTCAGATTGCCGGAGCCAAGACCAATCGCTCCCTGAACGGCAAACGGCAGACCTTCATCGGCAAATGGAACGTTTACCCCTCCTTCGCCACTCTTGATGACTGGGCCTTCCTCAATGCCGGGCCCAGGGTCTTCAGCTTCCCCGAAGAGCGCCTCCATCTCCTCATCTTCCGACACTTTTGGAGTCAACTTCGGCTGAACGACAGCGAGTGTTTCAGACTTCACGACCTTGGCCGAATACGCGGGTGTGGTTACCTCAACGACGTTGCCGTTGATTCGAACGCGACAAGGTGGTTTCTCACTGTTCCGCTTCGTGTCCATAAAGCGAAACCGGAGCCTGCGGACCTCAAAGGGCTTTAGGTCAACGATCAGGGCGACTTCCGATCGGAAACCTTCAACATGGCCGAATCGGTCGAGCTGGCAGAGCAGTGTCTTGCCGGATTCTTCCACGACTTTGACATCCTGAATTTTCTGCTCCAACTCAGGCGGAACGTCCAGGTCCGGAAGCGACACGGCGACAAGCTCGTTCAGTCTCTCCACGTCGAGAGTGTTGCGCAGAAGAAGCTCCCTTTCAGCAACCACTCCGGAAAAAGCCAACTCAGTGGTCAGCAGGCACAGAAAGATGGTTGAGAGTATCGGTGTGTGGGTGGAAGAAAGCATAGGCGTGAAAGGATTCCGGACCATTCTCATTTACCTGTCAGAATCATCGCTATCGTGCCATCGGCAAGGCCGACATAACATGTCTGGCTGATGACGCCGAGTGATATGGGCGAGGCATCGAACTGCCCGGCGTAGATCTCGTCCCATTTTCTGAGATCACTGGTTGCCACAATTCGGCCTTTTTTCTGAGCATTGTCAGCCAGAAGGACATAACACCTGCCCTGCTCAACGGCCACATCGCTCGCTCCGTCCATTCCCGGAATTCGGCGGGCAATGAAGGTACGGCCAACCTGAGCATTGCCTTTGCCGTTCTTTGCATGAAACAGGCCCCCTTTCTCGTCGCGAACAGCCCCTCCCTCAGCCACAATCGTGTACAGAAGACCCGAACTGAACGGGACGTCGTGGGCGAGGAGATGCCCAACGTCTGGGAGGCGGCTGCCTGGGGCGAGCAAACGTAGCGACGGCAGAGGTCGTGGTGGTCCGTCGAAGATAAAACCTCGGTCGCTCTTGCCCGGATAATAATGAAGGACATACCACGCCCCCCATGCTTGCGGTGCAACACGAGCCATGGGGTTGGGGTCGGGCTGTCGTTCCGCCAGAAGCGTCAGATGGTCCGTGTCGACAAGAAAACGCGCCGCAAGTGGGGACCAGCGTGCTGCCTGTTTCGTAAGCTCCACGATCTGCCATTGTTCATCTCCTTTCGCCCGCCAGGCCACAATGCCTTTTCCGTCCAGGCTGCCCGCGAGGAAGGTCTTGTCGGCGAATTGCGAGATGTCGAAAAAAGCCGCCCGTTCTTTCATGACGGCGATACGTTTCCAATCGCCCTTGCCCTCAGAAACGTAATACCCGCCTCCATCGGCGCCTTCACTGGGCGCGGCATCGGGGAGGAAAAGCTTCTTGTCAAGCAGGCGGAAGTTCCCGAAGCCAGCGCTCTGCGTGATGGTTTCCTCGATCAGTTCCTGCTTTGCCGGGTCATAGGAGATTATCGGGGCGTCAAACGTTGGCTCGATCTTGGGTGCCAATGAAATGTAAAGTCGACCTGCAAACGGTGTAAGGTCGAGAACTGGCTGAACGCCTTTCTTTGTTGCGCCGAACCCGATGTCCGGTGTGCTCCCAGGCGCGGCTACTTCGAGCCAGTCTCCTTCAGCGGCGAGCTCCGGCAGTTGCGAAAAGAACCACGGGATCAGGAGAAGGAGAATGGAAAGGAATGATTTCATGTGACGCCCAGACCTCTGTCAGCTAACTAATCCTACAGCGTTAGTTTTCTGAGAGATGTTGCATTTGAAAGTACGAATCATACTCCTTGAGGCAGGCTGGTTGGAGTAACGGCTTTAGCCGGGCCCGAGTTGGCGACAGATCTCCAGGCCGGGCTAAAGCTGTTACTCCAACAAATTACGCCTGAATTCTTCGCTGTAGGACTAATAGGCCTCTGATTCTGTGCATTGAATGTCCAAGCCGCGAGCACAATTCTGGAGTGCGGGGACTTGTCACCTCTTTGGATTTCTGAGGCTGTCGTGAAACGATCCAAAGCTGCGACAGCCAATAGAGGCGGCCGTCATCCGGACCGGGGTACCTCATTTGCGATTTCTACGACCTCTTTCAGCTTTGCCAGGCCCAGGTCGAAATCCTTCTCGATCATGCCGGACATCATCAGCCCGATGTAGCGCATAAACGGATTATGCCCCCACGGTACCGTGAACGACCAGGTCACCTTGGTGCCTCCGACGACTGATTCGAGATCGAAGCTTCCAAGGCTTGGTATGGCCGCGCCGTCAAACCAGCAGTGGTAGCCCATGCTGGTGTTGCCTTCGACAGCAACGATCTCAAGTTTGCCGTTCCCGGATTTCTTGCTGGTCCATGTGTGGATGGCTCCGACGCCGGATTCCGGGCCTTCTCGTTTGATTTCGATGGTCGGGTCTCTCTCCTTATTCCAGGGCATCCATGCAAGCCAGTTCTCGAAGTTGGTAATGTGCGGCCTAACCCCAGCGGGTTCAGCATTGATGACAACGGACCGAGAAACCCTGGTCTCCCCCGGCAGGAAGAGTCCAACGACCACGAACAAGAGGAACAGAACGAATAGAATAATTGCTGGTAACTTGAGCTTCTGTTTCATGAGTGCGACGCGAGAAAAAGGGTCTTGAGAAAGGAGGCTTTACCCTCAGTGCCGCGGATTATGCCGCGACAGATTGCGGCCTACAAACCGGGGAGAGCCTCGTGGGGCCGCAGACGTCATAAGAGATTACAGGAGCCCCTCTGCTCTGGTGCGCCGGCGTCCCGACTGCGACCCGGAGGGTAAACGTGTTATCGCCTTACTTCGTAATAAAAGGTCTGCTGGGTTCCGTCGATAGAGAATGAGCCGTTCGCCGCGACCTCGATGTTTTCTTTACGCGGCACACCGTAAACATCGAGGGGACGAACCGTGCTCGGCCGGCTGCCCTTGAACGTGAGCGTGGCCTCAACCGGTTCCATCAGGAGCGGCGGGCCGCCCACCTGTGTGAGTTGGGACCAATCGGCATTGTACAGTGAGCCGGTCTGTTTATCTCTGGCCATCGCAGTGATGAGGATGTGTCTGGATTCAGCGAGAACGAGGTTGTCGAGCGGTGTAAAGATCAGTGAGACAAAAGGTGTCTTGAGGCGGACCGTTACGCCCGGCAAACTGATTGTCTTTCCGCCGACGAAACCGATGACGGCCTGGGTCTTGGGCGAACGCACTTCGACGAATCGCTGCTTGTAGTTCCAGATGAGCTCTCCCGTGGTTGATCTCAGGATGCCCCGCTCTTGATCCCAATAGGGTGTCAAATCCCGGCCGGTAGTTTGACCGCCATCAAAGTTTACGGTGACGCGGCCGATGGCGACGACTTCCGGCGGGGTGGTGAGATTGCCGGTAAGCGTTTTCAGGTCGTGTGTGCCGCCGGACAGAGCCTGGCCAAGCTCATCGCGGCCGGTGAATAACTGTTTCTTCGTCAGCCTGCGTGCGGCCACGACGTCTCCCTCTTTGATGTGGTTGTTATGGAGCGCGAAGGCGAGCGCTGGAAACTGCCCCATGTAGTGCGGGGTGTGGCTGACGTATTTGCTCAGATTCGGCCAGCCGTCCCCGTAGCGGCTGCGTCCGCAATTGAAGTGATACGAAGCGTCCCAGCCCTGCAATCCCATGCCGTAAAAAGCATAGAGCGGCGCAGCCTCGGCCTTGAATGGCGCAGGAGGCAGCATGCTCCATTCGCTGACGCCGAAGGGGCGCCCCTCGACCTGGAAGAGCGCGAGATTAAGCAGGCCTCTTCCCGGCTGGCCCAGATGCGACTGGTTGTTGATCTTGCCTTCGGTGATGCCGTGTCCTCCTGCGCCGCCGCCAAAGTAGTTGTGCCGGTCGATCATCTGCGCCGCGGTGTCGGAGTAGAGATTCGCCATGCTCGCGGCCGGGCCGCCGGACTTCCATGCGGTCGTCACGGTGACTCCTTTGAATCCCAGTTGCCGCACCTCTTTTTCGCGGCGGTCGTAGTAGCCCTTCTGAATCTCGGTCAGGAACTCGATGTAATCCCCCGCCCGGCGGGTATGGCCTTTGAATTCATAAAGGGGGCCGTTGCTGCCCCAGTGATACGCGCCCATCAGGCCCATCACCCCCTGCTCCCATTTGTCGTCCCGATCCCAGCGATTGCTCCAGGCGGCTGCGAGGGCCGTTTTGGTCTTGTATTTTTTCTGCAGGAAATCGAAAAAGCCCCGGCGCATTATCTGTGCGAACAGGGGATGTTTGTTGCCGCGGAGACCGTTGAGTGTGTGGAAGAAAATGTTGCTCTCATTCTGAAATTCCAGAATCGCCAGGGCCGGATCGTCTTTGTATTTCAGGCCGGTATGCGGATTTGCATGATTGAGCAGTTTGTTGAAATACTTGAGAACGATCTCCTGCAGGCTTCGGTCGATATTTATGAAGTCGTTCAGCACGATGGGGCGCCGATTGCCGTCACGATGTGTATCCGATTGATCCATCTCTCGAAACAACGCGGGATCGTAGCCGTCGTGCTTTTGAAGGAACGCGCCGTGATGAGGATAGACCACCGACCAGGTGCTGTAGATGCCGTGCTTCTTCATCGCGGCAAACCATCGGTCGTACCGATCCAGCCGATCCGCATCAAACTCGCCCCGCGCATTCATCAGACCGGTGACGCCGACCACGGTGTGCTGGCGCACGAGATTAACGCCGTGCTTTCGATACCACTTTGCGGCCTGCTCCATCTCATCGGGAGCCATCTGGCCCGGGGCCGAGCCAAAGGCCCAGAATTTGACTGGCCTGGTGTCTTTTTCGAATTGGAGTTTGTCGTCTTTCTGCTTGAGGAAGCCGCGCCGGCCCGCGGGGGCTTCAACAAGGCGGCTGATGTCGATAACGGATTCGGCGGAAAACTCATCCGAATCCGCAATGAACGGAAACCAGTCGCTCGGGCCGTTGGCCGCCGTTTGAACTGTCGGCTTTTTAAAACCACTGGGGACAAATGGAATCCGCACGAGGGTGAAGCAATCGATGGCGCCGTGATTGTGGCTCTGGCTGTCCATGCGGAAGGAGAGCTTGTGATTGCCCGCTTTGAGCTGCAGCTTGCCGGCCTTGACCCAGGTGATGTAACGCATGTCCGGCTTGCTATCGGAGGCGATGTTAACCGTGCCTCGGGCATCCTTGTTCCAATCCACGAGCTGCCAGTTGCCGTCGTCGAGCTGCCAGGAGAGCCGCGCCCCGGCAACCGGATTTGCCCGCAACCAGAAGGTGTAGGTATCCGGAGTGATGATCTGGAAATCGTATTCGAGGGTGCCGGCCTCTTGCTTGGTGAAATTCGATGCCCAGGCGCCGCCGGAGAGGGTGTTCTTTTTTACGCTGTCATACCAACTGTGCGGCTGGATGCTCTTGACGCTTGCGTGCTCGCCTTCGATCCAGACCGCGTCTTTGGGGTCGGCGCTTTGTTCTTTCGTCGCTGCGGATTGTCCCGGCTTGGTCGCGCCGGATGGCACCCACGGGTCAGTTGTCAGGCAGAAGCAATCAATCGCGCCGTGGCTGTGGTTCTGGGAGTGAAACTTGAATTCGATTTTGTGTGCTCCCCTGCTGAGTTGAAGCTTGCCGACCTTTACCCAGGCGATGAATCGGAGGTCCGGTTTATTGTCGGCCGCGATATTCATGGCGCCCCGCTGATTTCGATTCATGTCTATCTGAAACCACTGCCCGCCGTCCATGCGATACGACAAGGCAGTCTTCACATGATTCGCCCGCACCCAGAAGGTGTAGATGCCGGCCTCTTTGACCCGCAGGTTATAGGACGCGGCGCCCGGCCCGTCTTTGGTAAAATGGGAAAGCCACTGGCCGCCGGAAAGGACATTTTTTTGACCTTGTCGTACCACCAGGGATGCGGTTTGTTGGTTTTGGAAGAGGCGTCTTCGCCTTCTATCCAGATAGATGCGGCCCGCGTGGATGTGAGGAAGGCGAGTGTGAGTATGAGGTTCTTCATGTAGGGCGGAATGAATAATGAGTAAGTGTGGGCTTGTATGTCCGTTGTTGCTGGGACTGAGGATGGGATGGAAATGGGGAATTCTAGGCAGAGCTCCATGATCCGCATTTTGCGTTACACATTCATGACGGGGCAAGTAGACTCGCCACCCGCACTACGTTCATTCTCGAGGGAATTGCCATGCCGCTGTTATTCGACTTGCCACTTGAAAGCCTGAAGAGCTACGAGGGGCGCACCCATCGGCCGGAGGACTTTGATGATTTCTGGAATGACGGCCTCGAGGAAATGCGAGCCATCGATCCGGAAGTTGAACTGTTGCCTGCCGACTTTCAGTGTCCGTTCGCTCATTGCTTCCACATGTATTTCACCGGCGTCGGCGGGGCGCGGGTGCATGCGATGCTTGTCCGGCCCAAGGAACAGGACGGGCCCCAGCCGGCCGTCCTGCAGTTTCATGGCTACGCCGGCAACTCCGGACAGTGGAATGAAAAGCTGGCTTATGCCGCGATGGGCCACAGTGTGGCCGCGCTGGATTGCCGCGGCCAGGGAGGTCTTTCCGAAGACGTAGGAGGGGTGAAGGGCTCGACGATGCGCGGCCATATTATTCGTGGGCTCGATGGCCCACCCGAGAAGCTGTTATTTCGTCAGATCTTTCTCGATACCGCGCAGATGGCGAAGATCGTGATGGAAATGGAGACCGTTGATGAAGACCGGGTCGGCGCTATGGGCGGCAGCCAGGGCGGTGGCCTCACACTTGCCTGCACATCGCTCGAGCCGCGTATCAAGTTGTCCGCGCCTGTCTTTCCATTCCTCTGCGATTACCGGCGGGTTTGGGAAATGGATCAGGCCAAAGACGCGTATTGGGAATTGCAGGATTACTTCCGCAAATATGATCCGCTGCACGAACGCGAAGAGGAGGTCTTCACGAAGCTCGGATACATTGATGTGCAGTTCCTCTGCCCGAGGATTCATGCGGAGGTGATGATGGCGGTGGGCCTGATGGATACCGTCTGCCCACCTTCGACCCAGTATGCCGCTTACAACAAAATCCAGTCTGAGAAATCAGCCGTCATTTATCCTGATTACGGCCACGAAAATCTGCCGGGCCACTCCGACCGGATGTTCGAATTCATGTGCCGGCTGTGAGACTGGACGGAACGCTCAACCCTTTTTGTAGAGATGAGCCACCTGTGCTTCGTACCCGTTATACGGGAGCGTGGGCACGCGGGTGTAATCGATGGAACTGCCCTTGAGTTTCCCCAAAAGACGTTCGGATGCCTGTGACCAGCGCGGGTGAGGCACCTTGGGGTTCACGTTTGACCAGAAATCGTACTCCTTCGGGATGAGGTCGCTCCAGAAGGTCTTGGGCTGCTTGTCGATGAGCTCGATCTTCACGATCGATTTGATGCTCTTGAACCCATACTTCCAAGGGACAATCACCCGGATGGGCGCACCGTGCTGTGGCGGCATTTCATGGCCATATATCCCGGTGGCCAGCAAAGTCAGCTTGTTATTTGCCTCTTCCAGTGTCAGGCCTTCGTAGTACGGCCAGGGGTACCGGGTTGTTTTCTGATTGGGGGCCATGTCCGGATCTTTGAATGTCAGGAAACGGACATACTTGGCCTCAGCTTTTGGCTCCGCCTTCTTAATGAGGTCGCTGAGCTTAAAGCCAATCCAGGGCACGACCATCGACCATGCCTCGACGCACCGGAAACGATAGATGCGTTCCTCCTGCGGGAACTGCTTTAGAATGTCGTCGATATCGAGGGTCAGCGGTTTGTTTACCAGCCCACCGACTTCGACCTTCCAGGGCCGGGTCTTCATATTGCGGGACAGAGTGATGACCTGGCCTTTCTTTTCTGAGAATTCGTAAAAATTGTTGTAGTTTCCCGCGACGGCCTCATCCGCCATGGCCCGCTTCACTTTAAAATTCGCATTCTTGACGAATTTCATTTTTTTGTAGCGAGAGGAGTCATAGACGTGCTTTTCCGCATTCAGATGGTTCCAGGTCAGACCGCCGATGGTGCCCGCTCCGGCGATTCCGAGTCCGGTCTTGATGACTTTTCTGCGGTTCATAAAGATATCTTCCGGTGTAACGGCATTTTCTGATATTTCCCAGCCTTCTTTCAGGTGGATGGATGGCATGTAGTCTGAGCCTCGACGGTTTTCAATGAATAGCAGAGGCGGCAACGGAGCGCCCGCTCTGCTTAGAGGACGTAAAAGGCCCGGGTCTGTGCCCGGGCCGAATCAAGATGCTATTGTAAGTCGCCGGCTGCTGCAAAAGCTTACTGCCCGAAGGCGAAGAGCTCGTCCCGCCGCTCA
>Ga0187827_10001624_pt1 | contig 32586 bp, 28 predicted proteins | sample ETNtaG_39_FD_167969 | JGI IMG/M metagenome (GOLD analysis project Ga0187827, IMG submission 167969) | Marine microbial and viral communities from oxygen minimum zone, Eastern Pacific Ocean - ETNP2014_SV_150_PacBio MetaG (Illumina Assembly) | ecosystem: Environmental > Aquatic > Marine > Hypoxic...
GGAATCCGAGTGAATCAGGCCGCATTTGACGCCCTTGGAATGCGAGATTATAGTTGGCGGTATCCCAGAGGGAGCTATATCCAGGAAAGTCGGTTTGATCTGGGGAATCCCGGGGGAAATCATTTCAACTAGATAGATTAAAAAGGTAATCAATCCATGAGATTGAGGGGATAATGCGGCCCAGTTACTCCAGAATAGCCCTGACTTGCAATGGGTTGGACAAGACTACCAGCGAGGTCATGTAGTCTGAGATGAATTCGTGGTCTATGAGATGAATCTAAACGAAAAAAGATGGGCTAAGTATTATGCGGCTGTATTGCTAACCGTCGTCTTGGCGTTGGCCATGGGATGCGCCAGCCCAGCCCCTTTACCAACTGCTACCCCAGTCCCGGCTGATGCCCCAGTTCCTTTTCTGGCCAGACAACTCGATATAAAAATCGACCCAAAGGAAGCTGCTACTGTCCTGCTGAACCCAAGCCCCCTTGGGAAAGGCGGTTACTCGAAAGGGATGGTAGTCACCATAGACATACTGCTGAAAGAAGGTTGGCAGGTCGATGAATGGGTCGGGCCGGTTTTCAACATAGATGGGAATACGGCTCAGATTCAAATGGATTCCAGCCAGTCAGTAGCGGTGAGACTGAAGTCCACAACGCCAGAACCTACCCCAGAACCCACCCGGGAGCCTACCCGTACGCCCACACCGACACCGAATCTGCCTTTTTGCTTTGCTGCTGGCACACCAGTCCTCACGGCCAATGGCCTCATAGCTATTGAGGAACTGCAGAAGGGTGACATCGTACTCTCCTACGACCACAACTTTCAAACGCGGGTGGAGGCTAACATCTCATCCCTGGTGGAGGCCAATATCGCAGCCGTTGTATCCCGTAAAGTCAACGGTTTGATGAGAGTGGAGTTGGCCGATGGCACAACCATCCAAGTAACCAGAGAGCACCCTTTCTATGCACCGGATGAGTCAAGATATAAACCGATAGGCGAGTTCAAACCCGGGGAACGGCTGGCGAGCATAGGGCAGGATGAAAAACTCGAAGCCATCGTTGTCACCGGTATTAAGGCTGTCAGGGGAGAGTTTACCGTCTACAATCTTAGCGTCGAAAGTAGCCACCACAACTACGTCGCGGCCGGCGTACTGGTGCACAACAAGACGCAGGAGCCGACGCGAAAGCCAACGCCAGAACCTACCCCAGAACCCACCCGGGAGCCAACACCTCCGCCCACGTCCACACCTCCGGGCATCATTCCATCCGGCGAGACAGCGTGGGAATGGGACTTGGGCGCCATAACCTTCCAAGAGGCGCCCAAGACTTGGAGCCTGGAGCTCTCCGAAGACTTCGGCAGGGTGCTTGTGGGCGCCTACGGCGAGGGCAGCTCAACAACCAACAAGTACGCAGGCTGGAACGGCTCCCTGGTGGTCAACGGCACCCCGGTTTGGGAGTTTCGGCGCTGGAACTCCGCTGAAGGAGGCATCATCTACGACTTTCTACAGGGCAAAGAGGTGCTGGAGAGCAGCGGCAGGGGGGAGTTGCTGGACTGCACCGAGCTGTTCCGTCCCGGCGCGAACACGATAACCTATGACCACTTTACCGACGGCGCCCACGGTGTCAAGGTGCGGGTCGAGCGGTAGGCGCCGCACCCACATCGTACCAGCCACGTTGCCATTGGGTTCATTGAACAACGTGGCAACAAGGTGGCAATAACAGAAGCCCGGCAGGCATGCGGGCACATTAGCGAAGGCCTCCGGTAGGCGGGGCGCCTCGCGTTCCTCACCTTCCCGGCGGCTCGAAAAAGCCCTCTTTGATCAATATGGGCATGACGCCGCCCTCGTCGGCGATGTCCCTGAGGGCTTCAGGCAGGGGATTGCCCTTCATCGAGGTGCCCTGGGTGAGGTTCTTGACCTCGCCGCCGGCCCAGTCCACCTGGGCGATGTCCCCCTCGTCAAAGAAGCCGGTCACCCCGGGGGCCGTCAGCACGGGAATCCCGAAATTGATGCAGTTGCGCATGCCCAGGCCGTTAACGGTCTCCGCCAGGATCCCCGCGATTCCCAGGCCGGCGAATATCCTCCCGATGGCCCGGCCCGACCCGGTGGCAAAGTTGCGGCCCCCCACAATCAAGTCTCCCGGTTTGACCTCCCCGGACCAGCCCGGGCGGTTGGCGGAGAAGCAGTAGGCCGGCTGCTCCGCCGCGGGCTTGATGAAAGCCACGTTGGGGAAGATGAGGTCCGTATTGATGTCGTCTCCGAACTTCCAGACCCGGCCGTTGAATGTATTCGACATGATGCCTCCGGACAAAATCTTCGGTCCAGGCTCGCTCCCGCCCTACAGGTCCCGGGGGTCGGTAATCACACCCTTGATGGCGGAGGCCGTCACCGCCGCCGGGGAGCCCATGTATATCTTGGCCGTGGTGCTGCCCATGCGGCCCTTGAAGTTTCGGGTGCTCGAGGTGATGCAAACCTCTTCGTCCGCCAGGAGCCCCATGTGTCCTCCGTAGCAGAGGCCGCAGGTGGAATTGGTGAACAGCACCCCTGCCGCTAGAAGGGTCTCCACGTATCCCGCGTTCACCGCCTCCCTGAAGATGTTCTGGCTGCCCGGCGTGACGATGAACCGGGTGCCGGAGGCTATCTGGCGTCCCTTCAGCATTTCGGCAACCAGGGCGATGTCCTCCAGCCGGCCGTTGGCGCAGGAGCCGACGAAGGCCTGGTCGATCTTGGTGCCGGTCACCTCCCGGATGCCGACCACGTTGTGGGGCACCCTTCCCGGCAGGACCACCTGGGGTTCCAGTGCGCCGAGATCTATGGTGATGGTGTCCTCGTAGGTGGCGTCCGGGTCGGGGGCGGCGGGCTCGAAGGAAGTCTGGGCCCGGCCATCCAGGTAGGCTTCGGTGACCGCGTCGTAGGGGAAGATGGAGAACTCGGCCGAGACCTCGGCGGACATGGTGGTGATGGTGAGACGCCCAGGCATGGCCATGCTGTGGACACCCTCGCCGTGCCATTCCAGGTTGCGGTTGGCGAAGTCGCCATATTCTCCGCCCAGGAAATGAATTACGTCCCTGGCATAGACCCGCTCCGGCAACTCGCCTTCGAGGACAATCTTGGTGGTGGGCCCCAGCATGTACCAGGTTTGGCCCTTGCAGATGACGTACATCATTTCGGCGCCGCCAAGGCCCCGGGCCAGGCAGTTAATGGCTCCGGCGGAGCAGGTGTGGGAGTCGGAGCAGGCCAGGATTTTGCCGGGAAGGGCGAACCCCCGCTCGGCCACCACCACGTGGCCGATGCCGTGGGCGCCCTCCGGGAAGAAGTTCTTGATGCCGAACTTTTCGGCAAACTGGCGCATCCGCTTCAGGCCGTTGGCCGCCTCGGTGCTGGGGGCCGGCATGAAGTGGTCGGGAATTATTACTATCTTATCCGGATCGGCCACCCGGGTGGGCATGGGGTGGAGCCCCTGGATGATGAAGCCAAGGTCCAGGTCCAATATCACGTCCACCCCGACCACCACGACGTCTCCCGGCTTGACCTCAGTCTGGCCCGAATGTTGCGCCAGAATCTTCTCGGCAATGGTCATCCCCATGCCGGACCTCCTCGTTTGGCATCTTGCCCAGGCAGGGTTTTCTTAAAGGGGTCTGGGGGAACTTCTTTTACAAAAGAAGTTCCCCCAGCGTGCCCAACATCAGATAACCCCCGCCTCTTTCAGTCGGGCTACCTCCCCAGGGCTATAACCCGCCAGGCCGGTCAGAACGTCTTGGGTATGCTCCCCCAAGAGGGGCGCTCCCCGGGTGGGCGGCGCCGGCGGCGTGGCGCTGAACTTTGCCGTCGCCCCGGGCAGCTTCATTTCGCCCCAGCGCGGGTCGTCCACCGAAACGATGTACCCGTTGGCCTGGCACTGGGGCTCATCGGCCAGGTCGTCGTAGGAGTAGACCGGGGCGGCGGCGACGCCGTGGGTCTGGAACGCCTCCACCCATTGCTGGCGGGTACGAGTGGCGAAGACTCGGGCCAGCAGCTCCACCAGCTCCTGGTTCCCCCGGCGGCCGTGCCTGGCCTGCCACTCGGGATGGTCCTTCAGGTCCTCCCGGCCGATGACCTCGCAGAAGCGGGCCCAGCTACCCTGGGCCATCAGCGATATAACGAACCATTTCCCCTCGGAGTCCTGGTGAAAGTCCCTGATGGGGTCGTCGAGGATCATGCCATGGGGGACCGGCCAGTGGAAGCCGTGGCGCAGGGCCGCGGTGATCCGCCACCTCTGGAGGGTGACCAGGTTGCCCAGACCCGAGGTCTCCACCTTCTGACCCAATCCGGTGCGGCTTCGAGCGATGATGGCGGCCAGGATGGCGTGGGAAAAGATGATACCTCCCACCGAGTCTCCCACGTTCATCTGGACCGGCTCGGGGCGGGTGGCGTCCTTACCGGCCTGCAGCCACATGATGCCACTCATGGCCTGAAAGATGCTGTCCATGCCCTTCCAGTCCCGCAGCGGGCCCTCGGTACCGAAAGAAGTACAGCTTCCGTAGATCAAACCCGGGTTCAGACGAGAGAGGTCATCATAGCTCAGGCCCAGCCGGTCCATCACCCCAACCGAATAGTTCTCGGTCACCACGTCCATCTTGGGGATGAGCCGGTAGATAACCTCCCGGCCCTCGGGGTGCTTGAGGTTGATGGTGATGCTCTGCTTCCCGCGATTGTGGGCCTCGTTGCCGGATTCGTACCCATCGGGGGCGATCCGAGCGGACTCGGGGCGCGCCGCCTTGTCTCTCCCCGGAGCCTCCACTTTGATGACTTCGGCGCCCAGGTCGGCCAGCATGACGGTGGCCACGGGACCAAGAATCACTTGGGTGAAGTCCAGGACTCGGATTCCGTCCAGAGGCATGGCCATGAGCAACGTCCTTATCGGAGAATCGCCCTCTCGAAAGAGAGCCGGTCAGTTGGGGGGAGGCCCATCAAGCCCCATCCTAGCCGGGGCGCCCAGGGGCGTCAACCCGACCGCGATGGTCTGCCTGCGTTGGTCTGATTACTGGAGGACCGCTCCGGCAGGAGTTCGGGTGACAACTCGTTCCCAACGGGTCTGGGGTCCGCCGCCAGCGGGGTGGGAAAGAAGTTTCCCCACGGGCGGAGGCCGTCACCCCGGAAAGCCGATCAGGTGCAGGCCGCCATCGACGATAAAGGTCTGTCCGGTCATGTGCTCCGCCCCCTCCAGCAGCCAAACCACCGGCTCGGCCACGGCTTCCGGTGTGCCTGCCGCCTTCAATGGGGAGCCTTCGGCGACCCGCACAACCTTTTCCTGGAACTTCTCATTTCCTAGAACGTCCCACCACCACCGGGTCTGCATGAATCCGGGGCATACCGAGTTGACCCTGATCTCAGGCCCCAGGGCGCGGGCCAGGGACAGGGTCATGGTGTTCAACGCGCCCTTGGACGCGGCGTACGCGATGGAGCTGCCGCTCCCCGATATCCCGGAGGTCGACGAGACGTTTACGATGGCTCCCTTGCCCTGGGCTTTCATCTGGGGCGCCACCGCCCGGGCCATCTGGAACGGGCCAACCACGTTTACGGCACAGAGAGTGAGGAAATCATCGGCGGACAGGGCTTCCAAGTCCCTCAGGTTGACGAATTTCGAGCGCCCGGCATTGTTGACCAGGCCGTCGATCCTCCCCCATTTCGCGATGGTCTGGGACGCCATGCGCCGGCAATCCTCATCGACCGCAACGTCGCCCCGGCAGAGCAGGGTTTCGGCCCCAAGCTTCTCGCACTCCTCGACCGTCGCCCGTGCCTCGGCCTCACTCCGGCTGTAGTTGATTACGACCTTGGCGCCCTTGGACGAGAGATGTTTCGCCACCGCGGCGCCGAGCCCCGTGCCTGAGCCGGTCACGATGACCGCCGCTCCTTCTAGGTTCATGGGTCCTCCGATCTATGAAATTGTCTGCCGGTTCAGGCACGCCGATTCTGTAAAGAAAAGTGGCTCACCACCGGCCCCGTGGAGTTGGGGCATGCCGGTGAACGCTCACGGCGCCGGCGGCTCGGGTATCCAGCGGCCTTGGGACTTCAATGGGAATCAGCGGGAATCAGCGCCTTTGGCCAGACCCAAGCTACCACACCATCCGAGCCGGTGCCAACCGGGTCCCGCCAGGCCACCGGGTCGGCAAGCCGGTCCTCGGCTACACCTTTACCTTCGCGATCATACCCGCGGATATCAATCTGGTCCCGGCCATGGCCAGGAATACGATGGGCCAAGGGCTCCCTACCATGTCCAGCAGCACGCTGAAGACGATGGCCTGAAGCCCGGCATACAGGTAGCCGTGGGCGTCCACCAACCCCGAAGAGGTGCCGGCCATGCGCCGTCCGCCGAGGTCGGCCGCGATGGTCACCATGGGGGACATTCCGATGGCCAACCCGCCGATCAGCAGCAGGGCCGCCCCCAGAGAGATGTTCACCGGAGGCGCAAAGGCCAGGGCGGCCAGGGTCACCGCGCTGACGCCACAGGAGGCGATAACCATGGGGCGGCGCGCGCCGTGGAGCAACCGGTCGGAAATGACCCCGGCCAGGGGCGGCGCCAGCAGGTATCCCACGGGCAGCAAGACGGTCAGCAGCAGGGTGGACTCGATATCCAGGCCGCCCCTCTCGAAGTAGTAGATCGGCACCCAGGTCATCAGCCCGTGCTTCACCACGTTCTCCAACCCCTTTACATGGCAGGCCAGGTGGAATCGGGGGTTGGACAGGAGGAATTTGTACGGCCCCAGCCCCCGGAACCGTTCCGGAGACAACGCCTCGGGCCCGGCCGATACCTCATCCTCTTCCACGTACTCGGGCAGCCCTACATCAGCCGGCCGGTCTCGGGTAACCAGGTAGAAGACCACTCCCAAGACGACGATTATCAGAGGCGGAAAGCGGAAGGCGGCCCTCCAACCGAACTCGGCGCCCACCCAACCGGAGATCCACCACACCAAGAGCATCGCCCCGCCTGCCGCCGTCAGCAGAACACCGAAGGCCATCCCCCGGTCCCGCCGGGGCCACCACTGGGCGATCATGCTCGCGCCGGGAGGGAAGCAGGCGGCGTTGGTGAACCCGGCGAGGGCCCATGGAATGGCCAGGGTCAACGTGGAGCTGCAGAAACTGGTAACCCAGTTGAAGAACGTGGTCAGCACCGCTCCCAGCAGCACCCAGAGGCGCAGGCCGTAGGTCTCGCCCAGCCGCCCGTGCACCAGGTCTCCCAGCATGAAGCCCCAGAGCAGCGCCGCGTTGATCAGCCCGATCTCGAAGTGGCTGAGACCCAACTCCTGTTTGACCAGAGGCGCCACCGGCCAGAAACCGAACCTTCCCAGATACAGGAACAGATAGAAACCGCTGAAACCCAGCAGTATCCGCCACTTCCAGATGTGGTAGCTTCGGGGCAGGTCGGAGTATTTCACCGCCGCCTGGCTACCCATCAGCGGTCCCCCGCGACTATCACAGGCTTCTTGGCGAACAGGAAGAGGACGCCTCCCAAAACGTTCAGGGCCGCCAGGGTAAGAAAAGCCTGGGTGTACGTGCCCTGCACGTCGCGCATGAACCCGGCCAAGGGCGGCGCCACCAGCAAGAGAACGTTCATCGGCACCGTCGACATGCCCAGGATCTTGCCGTAAGAGGCCCGGCCGAAGTATTCGCCCCGGATGGCGGTGGTCAAGGGGTTGCGTCCCCCGAACCCCATGCCGAACACCATCGCGAACAGGTACAGCATGGGGAGGCTGGATGAGATGGTGAGCAGCACCACCGCTCCCGCCTGAATGAAGGTGAAGAATGCCAGGGCAACCCGCAAGGGCACCCGGTCTCCGACGAAACCCCCGACCAGTTGAAACACCATCGAGACCGCGGTATACGCGGCCACCACCCACCCGGTCGTCTGCACGTCAAAACCTTTGTCCTTCATGAACAGCCCAAGGTGGGCCATGATGGCCAGGATCACCATGGAGGTAAACCCGTGCCCGAAGGCTATGAGCCAGAAGGCGGGCGTCCGCAAGGCCTGGCGCGTGGTCATATCGGTGACCGCCGGACGGTCCCGTTGAGACCTGGCGCCGGATGCCCCTCGTGACACAACGGCCGCCGAATATGGGGCCGGGGGGTCGCCGTCTGGTCTCAGACCGTACTCCGCCGGCCGGTTGCGGATAAGCCTGGTGAGGGGATAGGCGACCAGAAAAGCGAAAATACCCAATATCATGGCGGTGGTCTGCCAGCCCAGCCGGTTGTGTGCCGGGTCAACCGCCCAGGCAATGGCTGGGACCAGGATCAAAGCGCCAAGCCGGCCGCCCACGTTGGACCAACCCATGGCGGTGGCGCGACGCCGGATAAACCAGTGGTTCAGCACCGTCATGACCGGCACCCAGCCTCCCAGGCCACCCCCCACCGACATGACCAGGAAAGCGGCGTAGAACATCCAAAGGCTGCGGATCTGGGAGAACAGCAGGAAGCCGGCGGCCAGAACGAGCAAGCCGGTGAGCACCATGCGCCGGGTGCCCATCCGGTCGGTGAGGTAACCTTCCACCGGCCCCATGAGGCCGCCTTCCACCCGGCCGACGGTGAGGGCGAAGCCCAGCTGGGTCCGGTTCCAGCCGAAGTGACTCTCCAGCGCCACCGTCCACACCGACATGGCGTGAAAGAGCGGCACCATGGTCAACACCATGATGAAGCCGGTGATGGCCACCAGCCACCACCCGTAGAATACCCCTCGAACCTGGAGGTGCATCTGCGTTATCTGTCCTACGGTTCTAAGTAATTTGCCCGGCTCTCTCCGGCCATTCTCTCGAGTCAAAGGATCGCGTCGGCCGGCCCAAACGCTGGGGCCGGGGCATTGGGGCCCAGAGCGCCCACCTGGAAGCTCCGTTCGTCCCAAATGACGATTTGCGGGCAAGCCCTCAGGCCGATTACGGGTGCATACCCTCGCGATCCGGCAGCGCCGCCTGTAGCCTGACACCTGTAACGAAGATCGCTTCGGCCATTCGACTATCTTAATCCAGTGTGGGAGGGCATACAACGTGTTTAATCAGGCGACGGCAAACCTAAGGCGCCAGCCAATGGGCTTGGAGCGCACGGGCACGGCCCGGCAAACCCTCCGGAGCCTCATTGCCAAGAAGAGGTTTGGCAGCATACTGCTCTACACCACCGGGGCGTTCGTCCTGGCAGTATCAGCTTCTTTCCTGTTCAATTTCATGGACCACGACACCGAGTTCGCAATTGCCGTCATCGGCTCGCTCATCGGAGGCTTTCTGGGGGCGATGCTGGCCGCGGCGGTGATAGCGGACGGGTTGACCGGCATCAGAGAGACGGCCGAGAAGTAAGGGCGAGGGGAAGGAGGGTCCACCAATGAGAGCGCAAAGAAGCCTTTCGATCATCGAGATTGGGGCGGTTATCGCCAACCTCGGGCTGCTAGCCGCCGTCGCGCTGGCCATGACCGGTTAGGCCGGGCCAGTTGCCGGGTAATTAGCGTGTCATTTGTCAACGGCGGGCAAGCGCCGTTGACGGCTCGAAATTTTCCACACTGGCCCACGGAATCCGGCGGCGCCACGAAAAACGGAACCTGGCGGGTCCGCCGGATGCGGGTCAACCGGATGCCATCCCAAGAGGGATTGGAGGTACGGTTGGGTTGGCCCGCCGGAATATTCGCAAATAAATCCGGTTCTCGGCCCGCTCCGGGACGGGAATCGGATTCAATACCGGTCACCCCGGCGGTTTCGAGTCACCTGCAGTCCCAGACTCTTAGGCGGGTCGGCCGGTTCTGCTCCATTAGTACCCCGGAATAGGTCACCCCGAGTTAAGCGAGGGGTCTCGGGTGATGGGTTTAGACTCCTGAGGAGGAACCCCGCCCCAGATTCCTGTTCTCTTTGCTCCTCGGAATGACAGGGGGCGGTTTCTCCTCGGAATGACGAGGGGCGATTCACGAATCGCCCCTACGCTGCCGATGGGCTCACCGCGAGGGGTGTTGATATCGCCCATTCTCGAAGAGAGCTACCAGGACGGGCAAGGAAAATTATCCAATAGCCGGTCGAATCGGAGCTGAACTACCGTGGCGTCATCCCCAGTCAGGGTAATCCGAAACGCCGTCTGGGGCAGGGTGCAGACTCAGGTGCCGATGAGGCCGCCGCCCGCGGTCGCCCCGCCGGAGTCCGAGGTCTTGAAGCCGCCGAAGACGCCCGGCTCCCGGTCCACGACGATATCGCCGTCGCGAATTGGGTCAAAGGTGAAATCCGGCTGGCTGGCTGGCCCGGAGAATGCTGTAAGTGTCGGCCAGGAAGGTCAGTGATTCACGGCTCTCCTGGGGGGCCCAGATGAGCGCTACATTACCACCCCCGGTAACGAAACTGACGGCTCCCTGTTGGGAGTTGGGTTCCGGCCCGGTCCACCCGGTAACCCGCACGCTGGCCTCTTGGTCTAGCTTGAGGGTGAGTCCGTACTCATTGACGGCGACCGGCAGCGCCGGAGTCGGCGTGGGCGCCGGCACGGCGGTCGCTTCCGGAGCGGGCATCGCCTCAGGGACCGGCGTAGCCTCCGGTGCGGCCTCGGGCGCTTCAGTGTCCATGAAGCCGAAGTGCTCGCCGCTCATGACAGCCGCCCCCTCGAATAGCTGACCGGGGTCGAACCCTTCGATCTGGGTACCGTCCATCGCCCCGAAAATGCCGGCGAGCTGTTCGCCGCCCATGCCCAGGGCCTGGTCGAACCCCATAGTGTCGAACATGGCGAAGGCGCTCTCTGGGTTCATGAACTGGAAGTCCGCGCCTCCCATGGCCCCGGCGGCGTCGAATCGCTGACTGGGATCGAACCCGGCCACCTGGCCTTGGTCCATTGCGCTGAACATCCCGGCCAGGCCGTCCCCTCCCATGCCCAGGCCTCCGATACGGTCACCGTCTACGGTCACCGTCTATGACGCCGAACATTCCGGCAAGTTGGTCCCCGCCCAGGTCCAGTGCCTGGTCGAAGCCCATGGTGTCGAACATGCCGCAGGCGCTGCCGCCGTCCATGAAGCCGAAGTGCTCGCCGGTCATGCCGGCCGCCGCATCAGGGTGGCGATCGGCGGGTGCAGGCTGCCCGGCGAATCGACGGCTTAGACAATTCGAGCCTTTTTCATTGAACCTCAGGCCTGCGTTGTCGGGTAGGGTGCGCGCACCAACTTTGGGATGGTCGCTCTGAGGCCTCTCTCGGGTGCACTTGATCGGGCTTACCCGAGTTCGGCAGTTCCTATTTGAACCTCCTCTGCTACCGGTAGGGGATTCACCCCTGGCGACATAGGTGCCTACGCCCTGTTTGGCGCCGGACCCGGAGCTTATGTTAGGCCTATGCAAATGGCGGGCGATGCGCCGACCCAGCCGAGGAAGCGGTCTTCAGGCGGACCCCGGCGGGAGGAAGTGGCAGCATCATCCTGCGGCGAAGCTGAATTCCCAAGTGCAGAGAACACGTGATAGGAGGTCAGAAATGTTCTGGTTCAGGCAATGCCCCCGTTGCTCAGGAGACATCTATGTGGACCGGGACCAGTACGGGCCGTATATCACCTGCATTCAATGCGGTTTCAGCCGAGACGTGCCCAATGTGTCCGAAGGCCCGACGGTAATCTCCGCCGAGCCCGTCCCAGTGCCGGTGGTCCCCCGGGAAGAAGGAGGACGCCGCCGCCGGATTTCCCATGGCGGACGCCACTTCGCGAAAACCTTGGAGTTCGACCCCGAGCCGGACCTCGAAATAGCCGCCTGACACCCTGGCAGCCGGCCGTGCCGGGGCTAACCAGGACTGCGAGGAACGGGCAGGAGCTTCGGGGCCGCCACCGGCATAGGCAACACACCGCCGGTGGAACCCCTCGCCTCTGCCACGACCTTCACGGGCTCGGTGTCTTGTATCGATACCCCTTGCATTCTTTCTTCCACCCGCCCAGGGGAGAGAGTGACGGGCCAAGCTCGTCGCTCTCTCTTCAGTTGAGGGGATCCCGGGTTCGACGAAGGAGGAGTCTCGACCCCAGGTCCGCCTATCTGCCCGCGCCAGCCCGCCGGCAGCACCACCCGGTTGGCTCGCCGCCACTCCATGCCCGGCTCCGTGTTCTTGACTGTCGTACCCTCCGCCGGAGCGTGTCCAGCGCCCGCCACCCTGTGTTAACATTGGGTGCGCCATTAGGCGTTCTTCCCGTCCAACGGCGGCCCATCCCCGCGGGGCGGCCGGAACTGCCCACCGGAAAAACCTTGACGGTGCCGTAGTGGTGTTGGAACGGGCTACGCTGGGGCAAGGAGACAACGGCGAGATGAAAGCGCTTCAAGGGATTCGGGTGCTCGATCTGACCCGGGCTCTGGCGGGTCCTTTTTGCACCCTGATGCTGGGTGACTACGGGGCGGATGTGATCAAGATAGAGATCCCCGGTATGGGAGATGACACCCGGCACTGGGGCCCGCCTTTCATAGGTGACGAGAGCGCCTATTTTCTCTCCATCAACCGCAACAAGCGGAGCCTGACCCTGAACTTCAAGGAGCCCCGGGCCAAGGAGATTTTTCTGCGGATGGCCCGGGAGGCCGACGTGGTGGTGGAGAACTTCACCCCAGGGGTCATGTCCCGGTTCGGCCTGGACTACGAAACGGTGAAAGGGACCAACCCCAGGATTGTCTACTGCTCAATCTCCGGATTCGGCCAGGACGGGCCCTACCGGGACCGCCCGGCCTACGACCAGATAATGCAGGGAATCGGCGGCATCATGAGCGTCACCGGCGGGCCAGACGACGATCCGCAGAAGGTCGGGATCGCTATTGCCGATATCGGGGCCGGAATGTGGGCCGCGTTCGCGATTATGGCCGCGATTCGACACCGGGACCAACAGGGTGAAGGCCAGTACATCGACATCTCCATGATGGACGCCCAGGTGGCCTGGCTGACCTATCAGGCGGGCTATTTCTTCGCCAACGGAGAGCCGCCCAAGCGCCTGGGGGCCGCCCATCCCAACCTGGTCCCCTACCAGGCATTCATGTGCGGTGACGGCAAGTACCTCAACGTGGCCGTGGGCTCCGAGCGCATCTGGCAGCGGTTTTGCCAGGGCATGGGGCTGGAAGACCTGCGGGAGGCCCCGGACTATGCCACCAACGGCGACCGGGTACGTAACCGGGCCGCACTGGTGCCCAGGCTCCAGGAGCTGTTCCTCACCCGGTCGACCTCGGAGTGGGTGGAAGCCCTCATCCCCGCCGGTGTCCCCTGCGGACCCATCAACGACCTGGCGGACGTATTTGCCGACCCCCAGCTTCTCCACCGTCAGATGTACCTGGAGATGCCCCATCCCACCCTGGGGTCCGTCAAGCAGACGGGCATTCCCATCAAGTTCTCCTTGACTCCCGGTGGCTTGGACCGGCCCCCGCCTTTGCTGGGCGAGCACACCAGGGAGATCCTGCGGGAGCTGGGATACTCGGAGTCCCAGATCGACGATATGGCTGAAGAGTCGGTTACCTAGGAGAATCAGAGGCTTCACCGTTCGCCGTCTCGACCATGCATTCTTCAACGACAGCAACCAGGGCTGGCCTGGCGCCTTCTTTGCCGCCGGCTGCGCCGGCCATAAGCCCGGCCACGGCCCCCTTTTCTGTAACCAGCCCGCCTCGCCCACCGTTGCCGGGTGAGAATTGGGGCCTTCGGGTTGATATATATCGGGGTTCAGACATCTTGCCTGAGGCCGGAGGTCCGTTTATCATGGGACGGAACCGCCGTGGGCGAGGAGGTTGACCGGCAATGGACCTGGGATTGAAAGACCGCGTCGCTATCGTGGGAGGATCCAGCAGGGGTATGGGGAGGGCCATAGCGGTAGCCTTCGCCCAAGAGGGCGCCAGCGTCACCATCTCTGCTCGAACCGAGGCCGACCTGCGCCGCACCGAGATCGAGTTGGCCAGGATTGGGTCGCAACACCACGTGCTGGCCATCCCCGCCGACCTTTCGGTGCCCAGGGATATCCGCCGCGTGGTTCGTGACACCTTCAACCGCTTCGGCCAGATCGGAATCCTGGTGACCCACGTGGGGCACGGTCCGTCCGGCCGGGCCTCCGAGTTCAGCGACGAGACCATTTTGGCGGCCCTGGAAGAGAACTTCCTCAGCGCCATCCGCCTGGCCCGGGAAGTGATTCCCTACATGAAGCAGCAGCGATGGGGGCGCATTATCCACTTGCTCCACAGCCCGGTGGGCCGCCCGGACAACGGGGCGGCCCTCTCCGCCGCCAGCCAGTCGGCGCTGGTGGGTTACTCCAAGCTGCTTTCCAACGAGCTGGCCCCATTCAACATTACCGTGAACAACTTGCTCTCCGGCCCCATCCAGACGGAATACCTGACCGCTTCGCTAGAGGCCAAGGCCAAGGAGACCGGCCGCCCGGCCGAGGAGCTGGCCAAGGAGGCGGTAGCCGCCATTCCCATGCGCCGCTTCGGCAAGCCCGAGGAGGTTGGAGATCTGGTTGCCTTCCTGGCGTCGGACCGAGCCGGGTATCTCACCGGCACCAGCGTGGTCCTCGATGGCGGCACGCTCCAGCCATTCGCCCGGCAGTCCCCAACCGATCCCTCCAGCCGGCCACCGGTGATCCCGTAGGGCGGAGACCGGCTTGGGAGTGCCGGCCCGATGGATTTGCCGGGCTACTCCGAAGATAGCGGTCGACAGGTGGCGTGCCAAGAGTACCTCCACATGGGCAGCGTCGCACCGGTGACGCTCCCTTCCCCCCGTCTTTCCGGCGAAGGCCGGAATCTAGGGAAGAGCCGGCTTTCGCCGGGGTGACGGAACGGGTATCGAGCCATTTGCGAGACGCCAAACTGGCCCAATCAGCTCGATGTCGACATTTCTCTTTGCAAGCCACGTCGGCTGAGGACTAACCCCGCGAAGTTAAGATTGGACTGTGATGCTCCGCCGGAGGTGGCGCATCACAGCCTTTTCGTTTCTCCGGCGAGAGAGCGTGGGCCGGGGAGGGCAAACGCCACTCGGAAGACGCCCCAGCCAGAGGCTCCAAGCGGTACAATGGTTGCAACCGCTTTCAGGAGATTTCGAGAAATGCCGCTGTTTCTGAAAAGACGTGCCGGTGTCGCGGTCGTGGAGATCGAGGGAGTGATCGGCACCCGCGTCCGCGTGCCGGCGTACACTCGTCTCTTCGACTCCGTCGCCCAGAGCACCCGCTACCGCGCCCTGCTGCTGGACATAGACTCTCCGGGGGGGTCCGCCTCCGGCTCGGAGGTTCTCTACCGGAGCTTGAAGAGGGTGGCCGAGCGAAAACCGGTGGTGGCCTACATTCGCGGTTTGGGAGCTTCCGGCGGCTATTACCTGGGCTGCGCCGCCAGCAAGATCGTTGCGCTGCCCACCGCGCTGGTGGGTTCCATCGGCGTCATCTACCTCCGGCCCGTTCTGGAGCAACTGCTGGGTAAGGCCGGCGTGGATTTTTCGTGTTCAAGGGGGGCCGGCTAAAGGACATGACCGGGTTCTGGCGCGGCCCAACCGCCGAAGAGGGAGAGAAATTCCAGGGGCTGATCAACGAGATTTACGATAATTTCGTCGCGGTGGTGGCCCAGGGCCGCCCCTTGGACGAGGGTCAGGTCCGGGAACTGGCCACCGGCGAGGTGTTCACCGCCCGCAGAGGGAATGAGCTGGGTCTGGTTGACGAGCTTGGGGACTTCCAGGACGCGCTGGAACTCGCGGCACGGCTGGGAAGCATCCGGCCCCGCCCGCTCATGGTGCGTCCCAAACGCTCGATAGGCCAGCGGATGTTCGGCGGCATGGGCAATCGCAGCTCCGCCCTGCCCCCCTCGCCGCCCAGCTCCAGCGGTTGCTGGCCGGCGGCATCTACTACCTGGAGCCGTCGTATCTGATGAGCGACTACTCGCCGGAGGGTGAGTGACCCTGGGGGCACCCAGCCGGTCCCAACGGCGTCCTCTCTGCCGGATTGCGGTGAGCTAGCTCTTCTCCAGCCGTTTCGCCTCCTGCCAGAGGGCCTCTTTGTCGGCCAGCGGAAGCTGGATGAACTCCTGGCCGCGGCCGGCCGCCAGTCGCTCCATCGTGGTGTACCGGCCCTGGAAGCGGCGGTTGGCCTGCCTCAGGGCATCTTCGGCGTGGATGTTGAGCCACCGGGACAGGTTGACCAGGGTGAAGATGAGGTCGCCCACCTCGTGGATCTTTTCTTCCTGGCTGGCGGCCCGGCGAAGCTCCTCCGCCTCTTCAACCACCTTGTCCAGCACGCCGGAGATGTCATCCCACTCGAATCCGGCTTTGCCCACCCGGTCCTGCATTAGCTGAGCGTAGGTCAAAGCGGGCAGGTCCCGGGGTATGCCGTCCACCGCCGATTTGCGGACCCCTTTACTCCGGTTCTCCTCCGCTTTCAGACGCTCCCAGTTGCGCTCCACCTCGCTGGAGTCGGCGACCTGGGCATCGCCAAAGACGTGGGGGTGCCGGCGCACCAGCTTTCGGTTGACCCGGGCCAGCACGTCGGCCAGGTCAAACTCGCCGGCCTCACTGGCGATTTGAACGTGGAACGCCACCTGCACCAGGATGTCTCCCAGCTCCTCGGACAGCGCCGGGGCGTCGTCGCGATCCACGGCCTCCAGTACCTCGTAGCACTCCTCCAGGAGGTTGCGCTTCAACGAGGCGTGGGTCTGCTCCCGGTCCCAGGGGCAGCCCCCCGGAGCGCGGAGCCGCTCCATGATGTCCATCAAGGTCTGGAATTTTCCGAGATCGCTTTCGGGGATCGGTTCGTAAGGCATGGGCGAATTATAGCCAGGCCGGTGGTTGCTTCACAAGATGTTGGGATGCTAACGTAGAACTCACCCTAGGAGGAAGCGTGCGCCGGGTCGCCTGGGTTCCAAACGCCCTTTTCATCGTTGCCGTGCCCCTGTTTCTGGTGACCGCCAGCGTTGCCTGGGCGTTCAACAGCGTCGGTGTATACGAGAGGGGATTCGACAAGTACCAGATTTCCAGCTACACCGGCATCACCCGGGCGGACCTGGTCCAGGTGGCCGCCGACATCCGCCACTACTTCAACTCCGGCGAGGAGCCCTTGGCGGTGCGGACCCGGATTTTCGGCGAGGAGCGGGACCTGTTCAACAGCCGGGAAGCCACCCACATGCGGGACGTGAAGCGCCTGATCTGGGGAGTTTACATAATCGCGGTGCTATCCACGGCCTACCTGCTGGCCACGGCGGGCTGGGGCTTGGCGCGGTACCGGCGCCGGTTCGCCGAGACCCTGGCCCGCCGGTGCCTCTGGGGTGGCGGAGTCACGCTGGCGCTGTTATTGGCGGTGGGACTCTTCGCGCTGGTGGGGTTCGACCGGCTGTTTCTGACGTTCCACCAGATCAGCTTCGCCAACGATCTGTGGCAGTTGGACCCGCGGACGGACTACCTGGTGGCGCTGTTCCCCCAGAACTTCTGGTTCGACGCGACTATGTGGGTAGCCACGCGGGCCGTTGCCGGAGCGCTGGTAGTAACCGTCTTCTCCGGTGGCTACCTGCTGTACCTCCGGCGCGCCGCCCGGGGGGAGGTGTAGGGGCACAGCATGCTGTTCCCCTACGCGTGGTGGCGCTGTTCCCCTAGAACTTTTGGTTCGACGCGACGATGTTGGTAGCCACGCGGGCCGTTGCCGGAGCGCTGGCCGTAACCGTCTTCTCCGGTGGCTACCTGCTGTACCTCCGGCGCGCCGCCCGGGGGGGAGGTGTAGGGGCACAGCATGCTGTCGGCGCGCCGCCCGGAGGGGAACGTAGGGGCACAGCATGCTGTGCCCCTACGGCCGCCTAGCCGCAGGCGCAGCCGCCGCCACAGCAGCCACCACCACCCATAGGGGGCGGCGGGCCGGCCTGGCCGCCGGCAAATTCGCCGCGAGTCACCGAGGCGAAGACCGAGATCGCCCGGTTTGCTGGTTGCTCGCAGACCGGACAATCGGAGCCATCGGCGCTCATGGACTGGAGTTTCTGAAACTTATTGCCGCAGGTGGGGCAGTAGTACTCATATATTGGCATCTTAGATCTTCCTTCACTAACAGGCGTCAGGCACGAACGGGCTTCGGGCGCGAACGGCTTCGCTGTTCTGACCTCGAGGCAGGACCCAGCTACTTGCCAGCTACTTGAATGTATCCGAGCCGGCGGCCCGCGTCAAGGGGCGCGCCTGGGCGCTCCCCGGTCACGGCGAAGACGAACTTTCGACTCGCCTCCGGCCCCGGCACGATGCCGCGAAGATGAACCGCTTGACAAAAAGCTGGTTTGGCCCAGAATTGGTTGCTGTTTCGCCGTTGCATACCGGGTGTCTTGAACTTCCGGAACGGGCGGGCAGCCGGGCCGGGGCCGAGGAGCTACTCATAAACAAACGCACCCAACTGTCCTGGCTGGCACGCATCCGGACCTTCGACTCTCTGCGACTGTACCGGGACTACCGTTACCTCTGGGCGGGCAACTTCTGCGCCAACTGCGCCCAGTGGCTTCAGCTACTTTCGGTAGGCTGGCTGGTGCGGGACCTCACCGCCTCCACCGGGTCCTCGGCGCTCCTGGTGGTGACCGCCGGGGGACTGAACACCGTTCCCGTCTTGTTTTTGGGCCCCTGGGGCGGGGTTCTGGGCGACCGCATCAACCGCAGGAAGCTGGTGATGACGCTCCAGGCCTTCATGGCCTGTACGGCCCTCCTGTTTGCCTTCCTGGTGCGGTCTGACTACATCGAATGGTGGCATGCCTACGTCTACGTGGTGGTGGGCGGTTCGTGCCATGCCGTGACCCTCCCGCTGAGGCAGGCGCTGGTGGCCAACACCGTGCCCAGGGAATCGGTTGTCAATGCGTTTGCTTCCAACATCTTCACCGTTACGGGAACCCGCATGCTTGGCCCGTTTATCGGCGGTGTCCTTATCGCCACGCTGGGGTTCTTCTGGAATTTCGCTTGGGAGTCCGCGTTGTACACGGGCACGGTGCTGGCTTATTGGCGCATGAGGACACCCTACTCCCACGGAAACGCTGCCGCTGTGAAGGCTTCCCTATTGTCCAGCTTGAAAGAGGGGATCACGTACGTGAGGAAGGGGGAAAGAGTGATCTTCAACCTCATAGTGTTGGGCCTGATACCCAACGCCGTCCTCAACCCGGTCATGTTCCTGTTGCCCATATTCACCACCGAGGTGCTGCACGGCGGCGCCGACCTGGGAGGGATTCTCCTGTCGACGACCGGGCTCGGCGGGTTCATCGCCGCCTTCACCATCGCTTCCGGCGGATTCAAGTCCAGGAGGGGGTTGGTTTGTCTGGGGGCGATAGCCGCGAGTTCCGTCTGCATCATTATTTTGTCCCAGGCCAGGTGGCCGGTGGTGGCGATCTTGCTGGTCGGGATGATGTCGTTTGCCCAAGGGACCTTCCGCACCACCTCGGGCTCGGTGATCCAGTACATGACGCCCGATGTCCTCCGGGGCCGGGTAACGTCGTTGCAGTCGTACGCCCAGGGGTTCTTGATACTGACCAGCTTGCTCATCGGCTGGTTCATCGACTTGACCACGGTCGTCATCGGCATCATGACCATCGGGGCCGTGGGTTTGGGCTTGGCGATTCTCTCAAGCCTCGCCTTCCGCCGGGTCCGCCAGTTGGCGTAGCGGCCGGGCAAGAGAGAGATTGTCGTTGCTGAAAGCTACAAACTCGAGGGCCGGCTCCCAGTGGTTGGGTTTTGACGCCCCGGCCGTCGGCACTTCGACTTTCGCACCGGCGGCTCGCGTCGAGGGGCGCGCCGGGATGGCCCCTGGCCGTAGCGGGGACGAACCTTCGACTCGACTCTTGCTTTCGTCCGGGGCCGCGAAGTTGAACTGCTTGACAAAAAGCTGGTATAGCTCAAAATTGATTGCTGTTCCGCTGTTGAATGCCGGGTGTCTTAAACCCCCGGCTCCGGGCAGGCAACCGGGAACGGGCGGGGCCGAGGAGCAGCTAATAAACAAACGCAGCCAACTGTCGTGGTTGGCCCGCATCCGGACTTTCGATTCTTTACGACTATACCGGGACTACCGCTACCTTTGGGCGGGCAACTTCTGCGCCAATTGCGCCCAGTGGCTTCAGCTACTCTCGGTGGGCTGGCTGGTGCGGGACCTCACCGTCTCTACCGGGTCTTCCGCGCTCCTGGTGGTAACCGCCGGGGGACTGAACACGCTTCCGATCTTGTTGTTGGGTCCCTGGGGTGGAGTCCTGGGCGACCGCATCAACCGCAGGAAGTTGGTGATGACGCTTCAGGCCTTTATGGCCTGTACGGCCCTCCTGTTTGCCTTCTTGGTGCGGTCCGACTACATTGAGTGGTGGCATGCCTACGTCTATGTGGTGGTGGGCGGATCATCCTGGGCCGTAACCCACTCCCTCCGGCAGGCGCTGGTGGCCAACACCGTGCCCAGGGAATCGGTCGTGAATGCCTATGCCTCCAACGTCTTCACGATTACGGGGACCCGGATGGTTGGCCCGTTCATCGGCGGCATCCTGATCGCCACGCTGGGGTTCTTTTGGAACTTCACGTTGGAGGCCCTGCTGTACGCGGGCACGGTGCTGGCCTATTGGCGGATGAAAACTCCCTACTACCACGGGAACGCTTCCACCGCGACGGTTTCCCCATGGGCCAGCCTGAAAGAGGGGATCAGGTACGTGAGGAAGGGGGAAAGAGTGGTCTTCAACCTAATAGTGCTGGGCCTCATCCCCAACGCAGTCCTGCACCCGGTCCTGTTCCTGCTGCCCGTATTCACCACCGAGGTGCTGCACGGTGGCGCCGACATGGGAGGGGTACTCCTGGCTACCACCGGGCTCGGCGGGTTCCTCTCGGCTTTCACCATAGCTTCCGGCGGGTTTCAGTTCAGGAGGGGATTCGTCTGCCTGGGGGCGGTAGCCGTGAGTTCTGTCTCCGTCATTCTTTTCGCACAGGCCAGCTGGGTTGTGGCGGCGATGCTGCTGATTGGGATTATGTCTTTCGGGCAGGGGACCTTCCGCACCACCTCGGGCTCGGTGATCCAGCTCCTGGTACCCGATGTCCTGCGGGGCCGGGTAACCGCGCTGCAGCAATACACCCAGGGGTTCTTGATACTAACCAGCTTGCTCATCGGCTGGTTCGTTGACTTGACCACGGTCGTCATCGCGATAATGAGCATCGGCGCCACGGGATTGGGCCTGGCAATTTTCTCCAGCCTCACCCTCCGCCGGGTGCGCCAGCTAGGGTAGCGCAAGGGCAGAGGAGAGAAGAGAGATTGTCGGTGCTGAGAGGTGGGAACTCGAAAGCCAGCTCCAAGTGGTTGGTTTTTACCGCCCTGGCCATCGGCACCTTCTTGTCGGTGGTGGACCACGGCAGCGTCATTGTGGCCCTTCCCACCATAGAGGCCCATTTCGGCACCGACCTGCCCACCGTCCAGTGGGTGATCGTGGGCTATGCCTTGACCATCAGCGTCCTGCTGTTGCCCATGGGGCGGTTGGGCGACATGGTCGGCCGGAAACGGATCTACATCGCCGGCTTCTCCATCTTCGTCGTGGCCTCCGCTCTAGCCGGCGCATCTCCCGATCTAGCGTTGCTGATCGGCGCCAAAATCCTTCAGGGAGTCGGGTCGGCCATGATCCAGGGTAATAGCATGGCCATCGTCATCTCGACTTTTGCCGAGACGGAACGTGGCAAAGCACTGGGCTCCCATCTCAGCGTAGTCGGCACGGGGGCGGTGGCCGGCCCGGCGTTGGGCGGCCTACTGATCAGCGTCCTCGATTGGCGTTGGGTCTTCTTCATCAACGTCCCCATTGGGCTCATCGGCATCGCCGTGGCACTCCTGGTCTTGCAGGGGGAACGCCACATTGAGGAAGCGGAAGATAGCGGACGGCAGTCCTTCGACTGGATGGGTGCGGTGCTCTCGGGGGTGACCCTGCTGGCCTTCCTGATGGTGGTCGGCAACGGGGACCGGGTTGGGTGGACCTCCTGGCCGGTTGTGGCGGGAACCGCGGCCGCGGTTCTCTTTTTGGCCGCATTCATCTGGTGGGAGCTGCGGATTGAATCCCCCATGCTGGAACTCCGGCTGTTCCGGCGCAAGCTGGTGGCCCTGGGCGTGGCAGCCGGCTGGATATCCTTCCTGGGCACGGCGGCAGCTCGTTTCATGATGCCCTTCTACCTCCAGCGGGTCCTGGAATACAGCCCCGGAAAGGTTGGTCTGTTCATGATCCCCGCAGCGCTTTGCATGGTGTTCGTGGGCCCGGTGGCCGGCCGGCTTTCCGACCGGTACGGCTGGCGGCGGTTTACCGCCGGCGGCCTGGCCCTCTCGGCGGCCGCCTCATTTATTCTGGCCATCGGCCTGACGCCGACCTCGCACGTCATGCTGGTTATCGTGATGCTGATGCTGCTGAGCACCGGCACCGGCCTGTTCAACTCGCCGAACAATAGCTCCATCATGAGCGCGGTGGAGCGGTCCAGGTACGGCGTGATCTCGGCGCTGACCCAGTTGGTGCGCAATTCAGCGAACGTCACCAGCGTGGCCCTATCCACTACCATCGTGGTGATCACCATGGGTTCGCAGGGCGTTGAGCCCAGCCTGGATGCCGTTTCCCCCGAGGTGGCTGGAGCCTTCGTCGATGGCCTGCACAACGCGTTCCTGCTGATGGGAATCCTTCTGGTCGTGGGCATGATTATCTGCCTGGTAAGAGGAGATGCGCCCCGGCAAGTACCGGCAGAATCCGGGGCGGAAGAACATGGAACCGCCCGCCTCCATTAGCCCCCATCCAGCGGGGTCACACCTTGACCTTGACACCCGATTCCGCGGATGGCAGAATGCGGTGCTATCCGGCGGCTGATTGCAGGAACGGCCCAGGTTGCAACGTGACACCGCCTGACATTGCCTGACATTGAATGAAGCGAATGAATCCCGAAGGATGGTGAGGAGATATGCCCGACGTCAAGATAGAAGTCCGCGCCAACGCCGGAAACCGCGTCTACGGACCCTTTGAACTGGTAGACCAGGACGGCAACGCGTACACGATCCCCGAAGGTCAGTGGGTGTCTCTATGCCGCTGCGGCCTATCCAAGAATAAGCCTTTTTGCGACAGCGCCCACCGGGACTCCGGCTTCGAAGCCGCCTCGAAAGCCAGGTAACGCCCTAACCCGGACCCGCCAAGAGCCCGGCTGAACCGCCTCCGCCGGGGATGCGCGAGCTGAAGCGGCTGGGTTTGGTTTAGCGTCTTGTAGATAGCGTGACGTCGGCCCAATCGGGCGTCATTCCTTCCCCACGCCCGTCTTTCCGGCGAAGGCCGGAATCCAGGGATGTGCCGGCTGGGTCCCGGCCTTCGCCGGGATGACGATGGGGTATCAAGCCATCTACGAGATGCTGGACTAAAGGCCTGTCAACTGATTGCTGATGACGGTCTTACGTCAGTCCCCACGGTCAATATCCAAGAATGACATCCTGAAATAACCAAGTAGACTGAGTACGCGCAGTATCAAGCCCCCGGCCAACTCCGTAGAGCTGGGAAAGCCGCCGAGACTATCCGGCCCGCGCCTCGCGGCCGTCTCGGAACCGCTAGGGAGCGGCGGTGAGAGAGGCGGCCCAGGCTAGGTAGACCGGAACTTCCTCTTCATGGCCCGGACCGAAGCCAGGCGTTCCTCGGCCAGCCGGTCGGCGGCCCGGGCTGTGGGAATTTCCTCTTCCTTGGATATCTGGATTACCCGGCCCATGGTGTCGTAGATGCGCTCGGTCTTCTCCCGGGCCCGGTCGGGGTGGTAAGCTGTCCCGATTTCCATGGCGACGTTGATGATGCCACCGGCGTTGATGATGTAGTCCGGGGCGTATAGGATCCCCCGCCGGTTCAGCGCTTCCCCGTCGCCCTCCGTCAGGAGTTGGTTATTGGCCCCTCCGGCCACCACCCGGCACTTGAGCCTGGGAATGGTGTCGCCGTTCAGCACGCCGCCCAGGGCGCAAGGGGCGAAGATGTCACAATCCACGTCGTATATCTGTTCCGGCGACACGACCTCGAGGCCCAGGCTCCGTGCCCGGTCCAGTGCGTCTTCGAAAACGTCGGTGACCACTACCTGAGCGTCCTCTTTCATCAAGTGGTGTGCGGTGTAGAGTCCCACCTTTCCGAACCCCTGGAGGGCCACCTTCTTGCCCGTGAGGGAATCGGAGCCCCAAACCTCGCGGGCGCAGGCTTTCATGCCCACGTAGATTCCCAAGCCGGTCATGACGGAGGTGTCGCCGCTGCCGCCTGCGGTGATGGGAAGTCCTACCACGTGAGCCGTCTCCTGGCGAATATACTCCAGGTCGAGACCGGTGCTTCCGACGTCGGTGGTGGTCAGGTAGCGTCCACCCAGGGTGTCCACGAAGGAGCCGTAAGCCCGCAACAGGGCCTCGGTTTTCTGGGTATGAGGGTTGGCAATGATCACGGCCTTACCGCCTCCGAGAGGCACGTCTGCGGCCGCCGCCTTGTAGGTCATGGCTTGGGAGAGGCGGAGCGCGTCCTGAACTGCGTCCTCCTCCGCAGTGTAGGGCCAGATGCGGGTACCGCCGCAGGCTGGGCCCAGGGTTGTGTCGTGAATGGCGATGATGGCTTTGAGGCCTACCGCCGGGTCGGCGCAGATAACCAGTTGCTCGTGTCCGTGGCAGCCCATGTAGTCAAAGATCTTCATCGCAAGGGACCTCCTCGCCAAAGGATTGGGGCCATATCGAAATCCGCTTCTACCCTAGTAGGATTCACGACAGGTATAGCCGGTTCAGGGTCGGAGTTGAGTGCCGTGGTTTACCATTCCATTATAACCCGGCGGGGCGGAAGGAGGACATAGGCGCCTCTACCCGAGAGCGCCGCCATAGGGGTCGCCCGAATCCGGAGGCTCAGGTCCCTCGTTCCACGGCCTCGGCCCGGCGGGCCTCAGGCCTCCGTAGCGACGGCTTTTTGGCAATGAAGAAGAGGATACCGCCGATGAAGTTCACTGCGGCCAGGACCACAAACGCGATGTCGTAGGTGCCCGTGGTGTCCCGGATGTAACCCGCGAAAGGGGCGGAGAGCAACATCATGATGTTCATCGGCAATGTGGAGAAGCCCAGGATCGATCCAAAGGACGCCCGGCCGAAGTACTCGCCTCGGATCGTTACAGTCATGGGATTGCGTCCTCCCCACCCGATCCCGAGCAGAACCGCGAAGAGGAAGATCATGGTGAGACTGTCCGGCGAGGTTAGCAACACCACCGCCCCCGCCTGGATCGTGGTGAAGACGAGCAAGCCCAGCCTTACCGGTATCTTGCTGCCGACGTAGCCTCCCACCAGTTGAAAGACCATCGCGAGGCCGGTGTACGTGGCAACTACCCAGGCCGTGGTCTGCACCTGAAACCCCGCGTCGCCCAACAGCAGGCCCAGGTGGACCCAGATGGCGGGAAGCGGAATGGTGGTGCATCCGTGGCCGAAAGAGATCAGCCAGAAAGCAGGGGTCCGGAGCGCCTGGGAGAGGGTAAAGTCTACGTCTGTCCCCTCGGTTTCAGCCTTTGCCTCGGCAGAACGGCGTCCCGGCGCGGCCACCACCGGGCGAGGCGCCGGCGCCGCTCCGTCGGGGAGCAGGCCGTATTCCTGGGGGCGGTTGCGGATCAGCCGGGTCAAGGGAAAGGCCACCGCCAGAATGAAAATGCCTATGATGAGGGCGGTGAGCTGCCAACCCAGCCGGTCCTGGTCCGGGTCGATGGCCCAGGCGATGGCCGGCACCAGCAGCAGAGCGCCGAAGCGGCCGCCGGCGTTGGACCACCCCACGGCGATGGCCCGGCGCCGGGAGAACCAGTGGTTCAGCATGGTCATCATCGGGACCCAACTGGCGAAGCCTTGGCCCAGCGCCATGACGATGTAGGCCAGGTAGAACATCCAGATGTTCTGGACCCGGCTGAACAGCAGGAACCCCGAGCCCCCAATGAGCAAGCCGATCAGGACCATGCGCCGGGTCCCGATCCGGTCGGTCAGGTACCCCTCGATGGGCCCCAACATGCCCCCCTCGATCCGGGCCAGGGTCATGGCGAAGCCCATTTGCGTCCGGTTCCAGCCGAACTGCCGCTCCAGTGCCACCGCCCAAACGGTCATGGATTGGGAAAGGGGTACACTGGCCAGCACCGTAACGAAACTGCTGATGGGGACCAGCCACCAACCGTAAAAAACTCCCCGCAATCTGCCGGGGAGGTGTGTCGACGGGCTCGGGGGTTCCAAAGCTAGTTTCCTTCCGGCTCGGCCCTTTGTCTTACTGCGGGCCTCGCGGTACGGCTTTTGGAAGAGTAGCATATCAAAACATTTGCTGTCGAAAGCATCATCGCCGGTGGGTCCGGCTAGCCGCCCCGGCTGACCGCCTCGGGCTGGCTGGCCGCCGGACTCCGGCGCGCCGGCTTCTTGGCCATGAAGAAGAGGATCCCACCCAGGAAATTCAACCCTCCCAGTATCAGGAAAGCCATGGTGTAGGTGCCGGTGGTGTCCCGAATGTAGCCGGCGAAGGGGGCCGAGGCCAGCATCAGGATGTTCATCGGCACCGTGGAGAAGCCCAGAATCTTGCCAAACGACTCCCGGCCAAAGTATTCGCCACGAATGCCTATGAGCAGCGGATTGCGTCCACCCCAACCGATGCCCATCAACACGGCGAAAAGGTAGATCATGAAGTGATTGCTCGGCGAGGTGAGGGTCAATATCGCGACCGCTTGGACCGACGTGAAGATCAGCAACCCGAATCGCTTGGGAAACATGTCGCCGATATAGCCCCCTATTAGCTGGAAGATCATTCCAACGCCGGTGTAGGTGGCGACGACCAGCGCAGTCGTCTGCAACGGGAAACCCGCGTCTCCCAGGAGCAAACCCAGGTGGACCTGCATTGCTGGGAGCACTATGGTGGCGAACCCGTGGCCGAAGGATATGAACCAGAAAGCGGGGGTACTGATGGCCTGGGTGAACGTAAAGTCGGTGTCCGGCCCGTCGACCGGCGTCTGGCCGGCGGTGGGCCTGCGGCCATGCACGGCCACCACCGGGTGGGGCGTCTCCTTCTCGCCATCGGGAAGCAGTCCGTACTCCTGGGGCCGGTTGCGGATCAACCGGGTGAAAGGGAAGGCCACCACCAGAACGAACACGCCAATAATCAGCGCCGTGAGGCTCCAACCAAGCCGGTCGTAGTCCGGGTCGATGGCCCAGGCGATGGCCGGCACCAGGATCAGCGCGCCCAGGCGGCCGCCGGCGTTGGACCACCCGACCGCGACCGACCGGCGACGGGAGAACCAGTGGTTCAGCATGGTCATCAGCGGGATCCAGCTGGCAAAGCCCTGGCCTATCGCCATGACCACGTAGGCCAGGTAGAACATCCACAGGCTGTGGACCTGGCTGAAAAGGATGAAGCCGATGCCCCCAGCCACCAGGCCGAACAGGACGGTGCGCCGGGTCCCAATCCGGTCGGAGAGGTAGCCCTCCAACGGTCCCAGGATACCACCCTCGACCCGGGCCAGAGTCATGGCGAAGCCCAACTGGGTCCGGCTCCAGCCGAATTCGCGCTCCAGCGCCACCGCCCAAACGCTCATCGCATGAGAGAAGGGCACGTTGGTCATCGTGGTTGCGAGGCTGCTGATCGGGACCAGCCACCAACCGTAGAAGATCCCCCGCTTCCGGCCGGGGAGGTTTTCGCTTGTATCGCTGGAACTCAAATTCAGTACACTTCCGGCTCGGCCCGTGGGCCCGCCTCACATCTGGATTGCCACATTAAAGTATCATGAAAACGTATAGTATCCCGATGATAATATCATGTCGCTCGCCTACGTGTCCGCCTCGGGCGGGCGGGTTGACGGACTCGGCGACGGTCTCTTGGCCAGCAAGAAGAGGAGGGCGCCGAGGAAATTCAGGGCAGCCAGGACCAGGAAAGCGACGGTGTAGGTACCTTGAACGTCCCGGACATAGCCGGCGAAGGGGGAGGCGATCATGAGCAGGACGTTCATCGGGACGGTGGACAAGCCGAGGATTTTCCCGAATGACGCCCGGCCAAAGTAGTCGCCACGGATCGCGACGGTCAGGGGATTGCGTCCCCCAAACCCCATGCCAAACAGGACGGCGAACAAGTAGAACGTGGTAAGACTGGTCGCGTACGTGAGCACCACTATCGCGCTCGCCTGAATCGTGGTAAAGATGAACAGAGCCACCCGCTTGGGGATTCGGTCACCGACGTAGCCTCCAACAAGTTGGAAAACCATCGAGACGCCGGTATAGGCGGCGACGATCCAGCCCGTGGTCTGTACGTTGAACCCCTTGTCTTCCATCAGCAAACCCAGGTGGGCCATGATGGCGATGATCACCATGGAAGTGAACCCGTGGCCGAAGGATATGAGCCAGAAAGCGGGGGTCCGCAAGGCCTGAGCGGCCGTGAGGTCTCCGCCGGCCCTCTCGCCCTCACCCGTTTCCCCGGCGCCGGCGCCCGCCGGGACCGGCGCCGAGGGAGAGACGGCCGGCCCGCCATCGGGCAGCAGGCCATACTCCTGGGGCCGGTTGCGGATCAGCCGGGAAATGGGGAAGGCCACCAGCAGAGCGAACAGCCCCAGGGCCGTGGCCGTGACCTTCCAGCCCAGCCGGTCGTGGTCCGGGTCGATGGCCCAGGCAATGGCCGGAACCAGCAGCAGCGCCCCGCCCCGGCTGCCCACGTTGGCCCACCCCATGGCGGTCGCCCGGCGCCGGATGAACCAGTGGTTCAGCATGGTCATCAGGGGAATCCAGCTGCCCAGCCCCTGGCCCAGCGCCATGACGAGGTAGGCCAGGTAGAACATCCACAGGTTTCTGATCTGGCCGAAGAGCAAGAAGCCGGCGCCGAAGATCAGGAGGCCGAACAAGACCATGCGACGGGTCCCCGCCCGGTCGGTGAGGTAGCCCTCGAGGGGTCCCATCAAGCCGCCCTCGATCCGGGTGAAGGCCAACGCGAGACCCAACTGGGTCCGGCTCCAGCCGAAATGGCGCTCCAACGCCACCGCCCACACGCTCATCGCGAAGAAGAGGGGCACGGTGGCGATCACCATGACGAAACTGGCGACGGGCACCAGCCACCACCCGTAGAAGACTCCCCGGGGACGGCCGGGGAGGTGTCCGCTCTGGCCTGCGTTTCCCAAGGCCCACTCCGATCTCGCTCGAACCGTTGCCCCGGTTCGAGCCGCCGCTTCCGGTCACCCCGAGACTATCAGAAGTTGGCGTGGGTGGTCTATCGGCTCATCGAAGCGGAGGAAATCAACCCACGGTGGCCAGGGATCGAGCCCGGCTAGGGCGGCTCCCGGTCAGCCCCGGTCACTCCGGGTTGTTTCGAGCCACAGTTGGTATACCGTGTTCTTGGGCATATCCAGCGATACGGCCACCTGGGCCACCGCCTCTTTCGCCCGGGTCCCGGCCTCCCGCAGCCGGGACAGCTCCCGGCGGGCCTCCTCCAGTTGGGACGGCGGTGGGCCGGCGGGCAATGGCTCTTCGGGCGCTCCCCGCACCACCAGGACCAGCTCTCCCAGGGGGGCCTGAAAGTGTTCCACGGCCTCGGATAACGAGCCTCGGAACACCTCTTCGTGTAGCTTGGTCAGCTCCCGGCACACGGCGACCTCCCGGTCCCCCAACTCCTCCAGCATGTCTTGCAGCGTGGCCCGCAGCCGGTGGGGAGCTTCGAACGCCACCAGCGTCAACGGGAGGGAGGAGGCCGCCCGGAGGGACTGGCGCCGGCCCTTTTTCCGCCGGGGCAGGAATCCCAGGAAGAGGAAAGCGTCGGCGGAGAGGCCGGAGACAGCCAGGGCGGTGGTGAGGGCCGACACCCCCGGAACCGATTCCACGCGAAACCCGGCGGCGGCCGCCCGGGACACCAACTCGCTGCCCGGGTCGCTGACCGCCGGCATCCCGGCGTCGCTAACCAGCGCCACATCGCCCAACGCCAGGGCCTCCAGCAGCCGGGGAATCCGGGCCTGCTGGTTGTGCTCGTGGTAGCTCAGCAGCGGCACCCGAATCCCCAGATGGGATAGCAGCCGGCGGGTGACCCGGGTGTCCTCGGCGGCGACGAGTTGCACCTGGCCCAAGACCCGGGCCGCCCGGAGGGTCATATCCTCCAGATTTCCGATCGGTGTTCCTACCACGAAGAGAGTGCCCATGCCTTAACATATACCCTGTAATGAGGGCTGCTGGCAAATATTGGACTGGCTCGGTCCGCCCCCAGGTCGAAAAGGCCGGGGGTGTCCCCGCCCTGGCGCTCTTGGTTCTGGTTGTCCTGGTAGCTACGTCGGGGTTCCTGTACCTGCACGAATGGGGGCACGCCTTCGGTTCTTGGCTCGACGGCCTGGCGCCCTGTGTGGGCCTGAACAGTTCGTGGCCCGCTCCGCCCAACGAAGACGTTATTACCCTGATGGGCGGCCTCTTCGGTCCGTTGCTCGGTATGGGGCTAGGTCTGCTGTTCCTGGCGTTGCACTTCCTTCTCAGCTTCGCCAAAAAGTGGACCATGATACTCAGCGTGGCGAACCTGGTGGTACACCCCTTCTTCGTCGGCGGGTTCATCTATTCGGTCCTGATGTCCGGGCGCCCTTTCTACTGGGATGATGAGAGTACCGTTTCCTTGATGCTACCCGACACTTCGAGCACTGCAAGTGCCCTCAACGATCTGGTTGGCGAAGTAGGCAGAAGCTTCCTGTTCGATGGCTGGTCATTGGCGGTGGTTTGGCCGGGGGCGCTGCTGCCACTCTTCGCCCTCATTGGCCTGACGTGGTTTGGCCGGCCTCTCGGGAACCAGCGCGCGGTCACCTGGACGCTCGTGGTTGGAGCGCTCTGTTTGGCCGGCGCTGCTTTGTGGGCGGGGGTTGCCCAGTTCGGCTGGAAAATTTGCTTCTGATCAGGCGCAAAGCGGGCTTCGAGGCATACACGCGGATTTCCCCACCCCCCCCCCATGATTAACGTTGTGACACCCCTGCGCCTCGGGCGCAGGGGTGTCACAACTACTCTTCCCTATGGGTGGGGCCGAGCCTTGCTCGCCGCCCTTGCCGGATGGCGGCGTGGCCGGTAAGCTCAATAGAGCGATCGGATTCCAACGGCGATCCCACGGGAACAACGGACCCCGGATCAAGACCCGAAACAACACCTGAAACAACAACGGAGGGAGCATGGCGAGCCTTACCGGCGCCCATTTATTCATCCGGTGCCTGAAGCAAGAGGGCATCGAGAAGGTGTTCACCATCGTCGGCGACACCATTCTGCCCCTGGTGAACGCGGCCGCCGAGGAGGGCATCGAGTTCATCGACACCCGGCACGAGGGCGCCGCCCTGCACATGGCCGACGGCTACGCGCGGATCACCGGCCGGCCCGCGGTGGGAATGTTCACCGGGGGGCCGGGGTTCTCCAACGCCATCTCGGCGCTGCCGGCCGTTTTCACCTCGGAGAGCCCCGTGATCTTCATCGCCGGCTGCGCCGAGCTTCCGGAGAAGGGAATGACCACCTTTCAGGAGATCGACCAGACCGCCATGGCCGCGCCAGTGACCAAGGGCTCCTGGCTGATCCACGACCGGAAGCGCATCCCGGAGTTCGTGGCCACGGCCTTCCGAACGGCCATGTCCGGCCGGCCCGGCCCGGTGCACCTCACGCTGCCGATGGACGTGCAGGAGCAGGAGATCTCCGAGGATGAGCTGCCCCGGTACCTACCCCGGGAGTACCGGAGTCAGGGCCGTTCCCAGGGAGACCCGGCCCTGATCGAGGAGGCGGCGGCCCTGCTGAGCGGGGCCAAGCGGCCGGTGATCATCGCGGGAAATCCGGCTCGTTACTCGGTGGCGGAGGAGCAATTGCAGTCTCTGGCCGAGGCCACCGGCATCCCCGTCTTTACCGTGGAGCAGGCCAGGGGATTGCTGGACGACGAGCATCCCCTGTGTTTCGGCTATGCCGATGGGGCGCTGAATCCGCCGGCCCGCCGTTTTAGCGAGGCCGACGTGGTGCTGCTGCTGGGTAAGCGGCTGGACCACCGTTACCGCTACGGGGATATCTTCAGCCCCGCCGCCCAAATCATCCAGGCCGACCCCTCTCCGGCGGAGATCGGGCGCAACCGGGGCGTTGCCGTGGGGCTGTTGGGAGACCTGGGGGCGCTGGTGGACCAGTTGACCGCCGCCATCAAGCCGGGCTCTCGGGACGGTATCGCGTCCTGGGTGGACCAGCTCCGGGAGGACCGGTCGGCCTGGATGCAAGAGATGCGGGACAAGGCTGGGGGCGAGCCGATGCACCCGATGGACGTGTACTCCAGAGTCGAGCATCTGATCGACCGGGACACGGTTATCGTCTTCGACGGCGGCGACTACGTGCAGTGGGGCCGCGGCTACGTCAAAGCCCGGAGGCCCGGCCACTTCATCCGGCTGGGACCGCTGAGCCACCTGGGAGCCAGCATCCCCTACGGCATGGCCGCCAAGCTGGCCTATCCCGGCAGCAAGGTGCTGGTGTTCATCGGCGACGGGGCCTTCGGCTTCTACGCCATGGAGTACGACACCTGCATGCGCCATAACCTGGCGATAACCACGGTGATGGGGAATGACCACACTTGGGGAATCGACAAGACCTTTCAGCTTGCTTACTTCAACCGGGCCGTGGCCACCGACCTTCGCTCCGTCCGGTACGACAAGCTGGTGGAGACCTTGGGGGGCTACTCGGAGTATGCCCAGACGCCGGAGGAAGTAGC
>Ga0187827_10001625_pt1 | contig 32584 bp, 31 predicted proteins | sample ETNtaG_39_FD_167969 | JGI IMG/M metagenome (GOLD analysis project Ga0187827, IMG submission 167969) | Marine microbial and viral communities from oxygen minimum zone, Eastern Pacific Ocean - ETNP2014_SV_150_PacBio MetaG (Illumina Assembly) | ecosystem: Environmental > Aquatic > Marine > Hypoxic...
TGCAGTTCGCAAATTAGTTACAAGGAATTGCTTATCTTTAGTTTCATGAATTTGTTTTGCAACTTTCTTTGAAGCTTCATCCAAAGCTCCAATAATAACACGATCAGGATTTAAGAAATCCTCAACTGCGCGACCTTCTCTGAGGAATTCAGGAGTCATACAAACTCCAAAATCTGCACCAGCTTTCTTTCCAGATTCTTTTTCAAGAATTGGTATAAGCACATCTTCAGTTGTTCCAGGAAGAACTGTGCTTTTCATAATTACAACATGATAATCAGATTTTTCTTTAAGAGATTCTCCAATAGATTTTCCAGCGCTTTTAATGTAGGATAAATCAATAGAACCGTCATCCTTCGTTGGTGTGCCAACGCAGATGAATGTGAGTTCAGAATCAAGAACAGATTTCTTTAAATCAAGAGTTGCAGTGAATTTCTTTTTTGCTAGAACTTTTTTCAAAAGTTCATCAAGACCTTCTTCATAAATTGGGGATTCGCCCTTATTGATTTGATCAACTTTTTCTTGAATAACATCAACGCAAGTGACTTCATGGCCCTTGCTAGCAAGACCTACTCCGGTGATTAGACCAACGTAACCTGTACCAACTACACTAATTCTCATGAAAAGAAAACAGCTTGATAACTCTTAAATACTTTCTGAAGGAAGCTTCGAACATGAGCTCATTGCTTCCAGAAAATTATGATTGGGGAATTTGTATCACCCATGATGTAGATCATCTTAGCCATAACGAGCACAGTTTATGGGAAATCCTAAAATTCCAAGCAGTTTGCAAAATTGAAACATTTAGATTCAAAAGAAGTCTTTTGAGTTTCATGAAAGTTATAAAAAATTCTATATTCACAAAAAATGATTCCTGGGATTGTATTGAAGAAATGATAGAATTGGATTTCAAATATGCAATACCAAGCACTTTCTTTTTCGCTATGCACCCAGGTCGTGGATTAAAATACACACGCGAACAAGCACGTGAGAAAATAAAGAAAATGCCTGCGAATTTTGAAATTGGAGTGCATGGACAATTTCCAAACAATGAAGCAGAAATCAAAAACGAATTTGCTGATTTGTACAATATGATTTCAAGACAACCTCGCGGAATTCGAATGCATTATCTGAAAACAAGTGAAAACATGCGAGAGTATCTCAAGAATGCTGGTTATACTTACGACTCAACAGAATTTGACAAAAGCGGAGAATTGAAACAGGCTTACAAAACAAAAGAAGGTCTTGTGGAAATTCCAATTCATTTAATGGACACTTACATGTTCAGCCCATTCTATGATAATCTATCTGTTAAAAAAGCAAAAGCAAAAATGGAAGAATTTATTGCAAACGCGAAAGCAGAACACAAGATAATCAACATTATAATTCATCAACGATCAATTTCAGAAGACTTGCCACGCCAAAAAGAATTCTATGAATGGTTGGTTCAGAAAGTTTCTGATGATGTAAAATGCTGGAAAACTAGCTGCAAAGGAATTGCAGATAAATTAAATGGAAATTAAAACTCTTGAGGAATCAAAAACAATTTTAGAAGAATACGCACAGCTAGAAAATTCCACACCATTTCATTCTTATGAATGGTTAAAGTCCCTTGAAAAGAATCTAGGAACACCATGCAGCATTGCTGTTTTGGACAATGCAATTTGTCCATTGTTCAAAAAGAAAATGGGACCAGCTAAAATAAATTTCTCCCCAATCTTCGGAACTGAGACTGCATATATGGGAATTATTTCAAAAGATGAAAACATTGATGGAAAATTAAAAGAATTGAAAAAAGATGGGAATTTTTTTATGATTCTTCCACCAGGAATTAACACAAATTTTGGAAAATTGGAAAAAGCTCAAACAATTATTACAAAATTCGACAAAGAAAGTTCTGAAGAGCATTTCAAATTAATTACAAAAGGTCATCGTTACTGCGTGAACAAAGCAATCAAAGAAGGAGTAACAATTGAAGAAGATTATTCTGATGAAGCAATTGAGGAATACTTTGAACTTTTGAAAACAACATACGAATCAAATGGTTACACACCTTTACCAAAAGAATTCTACAAAGATATTATTCAAGGACTTCATTCTAAAAATAAAATAAAACTTTTACTAGCAAAACACAATGGGAAAACAATAGGCTGCGCTGCATTCCCATACTCTGGTAAAAAGATCTATTACTGGACTGGCGCTTCACTTAAAGGAGAATATTCAAACTTGTATCCAAACAATGCAATTCAATGGCACTTAATCAAATGGGCTTATGAAAATGGATTCAAAGAGTATGACATGCTCGGAGCAGGTATTGAAGGCATTCGAAAGTTCAAACTTGGTTGGGGTGGAGAAATTGTTGATTACACCCGCATTTATTCTAGTGGTTCATTGAAATTCGCTGCAACCATGTATTCAAAAATCGGAAGCGGGTTAAAGAGTAAAATACGCTCTGGAATAAGATAGTTTTAGATTTCATTAACTTTAAATAACAAATTTTTGAGTTTTTTAGTATGACAATAGAAGAGCACGCTGAAAAACTATCAAATCTAGCTAAAGAAGCTGTTGGACTGAAAGAACCGATTATGAAAACTGTTGAGATGATAAAAGAAGCACTAGCAAGCGGGAACAAAGTATTATCCTGTGGAAATGGTGGAAGTGCTTCAGATTCAGATCATTTTATAGGCGAACTTGTTTGCAAGTTCAGAAAAGATCGCGCTCCTCTTGCAGGAATTTCACTTAATTCTAACACTGCTGTAATAACAGCAATTGCAAATGATTATGGATATGACAAAGTTTTCGCACGGCAAGTTGAAGCTCTTGGAAAATCAGGAGATGTTTTAATTGTTATTAGCACAAGCGGAACTTCAGAAAATGTTGTTAAGGCAGCGCAGAAAGCAAAAGAACTCGGAATAAAAACAATTGCACTCACAGGAAATGTAGGAACACTAGCTGGAGAATGTGATCACAGTATCGCGATTTCAAGCGACGATGTTCCACGAATTCAAGAATTACATGCATTTACATTGCATGAAATTTGCGAGGCACTGGATGAAAACTGAAGATGTTAATGTTTTGATTATTGGAGATTTAATGCTAGACCGTTATTTAATTGGAGATAATTCTAGAATGTCTCCTGAAGCCCCAGTTCCAGTTATTAAGAAAGAAGATACAAAAGATGTTCTTGGTGGCGCAGCGAATGTTGCAAAGAATATTGTTGAACTTGGAGCAAATGCAGAAATTATTGGAGTTATTGGAAATGAAGAAGAAGGAAATGCTTTGAAAAAACTTGCAGACAAAGCTGGAATCAAAACAGATGCAATAATTATTGACAATAACAGACCAACAACTGTGAAAAACCGAATTGTCACAAAATCTTTCCAGCAACTTTTAAGAATTGATTCTGAATACACAGAAAGTATCACACCCGCTGATGAAGAAAAGATAATCAACACAATTAATGAGAAAGCAAAAGACGTTAGCATCATAGTGCTTTCAGACTATGCAAAAGGTGTTATTACAAAAAATATTGTTGAAGCTGCAAAACAAACTGGAAAGAAAGTTCTTGTTGATCCTAAACCAAGTAATGCTGAGCTTTTCAAAGGTGTTGAAATTATTACTCCTAATTTAAAAGAATCGCAAGAAATTGTTAAGAGTGATGGTGCACCTGAAGAAATCGGAAAGAAATTAGCAGAACAACTTGAATGTAAAGTTCTGATGACAATGGGAGCTGAAGGAATGATGTTAATTTCTGATAAAGTTGAGCACATCCCTATTGAAGCAAAAGAAATTTTTGATGTAACGGGTGCAGGAGATACTGTAATCGCTGTATTGAGTGTGGCGCTTGCTTCTGGTCTTAATGAATTAGAATCAGCTAAGATTGCAAACAAAGCTGCAGGAATTGTAATTGGAAAACGTCGCGTTAATGAAATTAATTTGAAGGAGGAATTAGGATTATGAAAATCCTTTCACGCGACGAAGCAAAAACAAAAATCGCAGAACTGAAAAGTTCTGGAAAGAAAATTGTTTTCACAAACGGTTGTTTTGATATTTTACATATCGGACATATTCGTTATTTGAAAGAAGCTAAAGCTCTTGGAGATGTTTTAATTATTGGACTTAATTCTGATGAATCGGTTAAGAAATTAAAAGGAGAAGGACGTCCAGTACAATCTGAACAAGAACGAGCAGAAATTCTATCTGCTCTTGAAGTAATTGATTATGTTGTAATATTTAATGAAGATACCCCAAAAGAAATCATACTTGAATTAAAACCAGACATCCAAGCAAAAGGCGGGGATTACAAAGAAGATGAAATCCCTGAGAAAGAAGCTCTGGAAAGTTATGGTGGAGAACTCAGAATCTTGTCAAAAGTTGATTGTGATTCAACAACAGAATTAATTTCAAAACTTTAAAATGTCTAAATTAAAAATCCCAATTCATATTAGAATATTTGATTTTATTTTTGGGATTAAAGCAAAAGCGTGGGATTTGATTTTCGCTAACCACAAGCCGATTTTCGGACCGTTCCAAAACATTCTTGTAATAAATTTAATGGGACTGGGAAATATGATATTCTCAATTCCATTAATGAAAACTTTGAGAAAGAATTACCCAGAAGCTCGAATAACTTTGCTTGCATCTTATGCACCAGTGAAAGAATTAATGGCAGAGCACAAAGATCTTGTAGACAATATTATTTTCTTCAACTCAGACGAGCACAAAGGACTTTTCAAAAAAAAGAGATTTATGAAAAATCTTGGGAAAAGAAAATTCGATCTTTCAGTTCTGACTTATCCAAGTGGAAAATTCAGTGGAATTGCTGCTTGGTTTATTGGAGCTAAAAAACGAATTGCTGTTGAACAGAAAATCGGATTGTTCAAAACAGGTGTACTAGCAACGAGCATTGTTAGGTCTAATAGCAAACATTGTGTTGATGTGAATCTCGATATAATGAAAGCACTTCATGCAAAAGATATTGACAATAGTATTGCTTTGAATGTTCCAGAAGAATCTGTAAAGAATGCAAACGAGTTATTGAAACAACGTGGATGGTTGAGTGGTCAGAAACTAATTGGAGTTCATACAGGATCAGTACCAGAGACCTGGTACAAACAATGGAACCAACATGGTTTTGCTGAAGCTTGCACAACTCTTGCAAAAAAGCACAATGCAAAGATTATGATTGTTGGTGGACCAGATGAACTTCGCGCTGGTGAAAGCATTCACGCAATGATGAATGAGAAACCAATTATGTTCTTTAATAAAACAATTCCTGAAACAGCTGCACTGATTAAGAATTGTAATGTTTTCATAAGCACAGATACAGGGCCGGGGCATATGGCTTCTGCATTAGGAATCCCAGTTGTTAGTATCTTTGGACCAACTGATTCAGAGAAAGCAAAACCATATGGGAAAAATGTTATTGTTGTGCAAAGTAAATTGGAATGTGTTCCTTGTATTGATTCATTTACAGCGAATTATTTTAAATGCAAAGAAAGAAAATGCCTTGTTGAATTAGAACCTGAGAAAATTGTTGAAGCTGTTGAGAAAATGATTTAACCCTCATGCGCAAGCATTTCGGAAACTTCTTTGTAATCACCGAAATCGTGAATCTCACTCCATCCTTTATTTATTTCAAGTGAATTAACTGTCTCACCGTTGTCAATAAGTTTCTGAATTGCAGAAGCCAAACCCATTTTCTTATCTCCAGAATCTTTGTAGACTTGCATGAGCTTCCCCATACCGGTTTTTGAGAACAAGGATATTCCAATGAATTCATAATTTGCTTTTTCCCTGTCAAGACCTTTTCCAAGATTCAAAATTTTATTTGTGCGATTAACACTAACTACTCGGTCACCATTTAATGGTGGTTTTTCGGCAATAACCAATTCAATATCTGAACGCTCTTCTGTTTTTCTAATTGATCGGTCAACCACAATAGTAATGTCATCTTCAGTTTTGAGAAGTTTCTCCAAAATTTCATTATCGAAAATAATATCAGCAAAAAGTATGAGATTCTTGTTTGAGTAATTGTCACCAGCTTTTTCAATTGAATCCATTATGTGGCCTTGCTCATAATTTTCATTTACAATTAAATTAATATCATCAGCAACAATGTGCTCAGCTTTGTAACCGCCAACAACAGTGATGTCATCAACACCACAGCGCTTCAATGATTCAACACTTCTTTGCAAAATTGATTTTCCATTAACATCTAACATAGTAAGTGGTCGGTCTTCAAGAAGTTCTTTCAAAGTTGGTTCAATACTTCTATCACCAGCTGCAGGGATAATTGCTTTAATTGGTTCGTTTGTTCTAACAAATTTATCCTGATCTTCTTTGAATTTATCCATTTCCTGTAATGCAAAGAGGTCTTGCACGCTAGCGATTTTAGGTTCAATATTAGCAAGTCCGTTTTCTTTTATTTCTGCAAGAGTTTCATTAACATGTTTTACAATTGTTCGAATTCCTTGATTAGCATAAATAACAAGTTTCACACCATATTGTTTCATCTGCTCTTCTGTGAACGTTGGATAATTTGTTGGAACCAGAACAACTGGTTTGTAATTGTCCCAAGCTTTTAGGAAATCTTCAATTTCTTTTGGATCTGATTTCTTTGAATGAATAAAAATTGCATCTGCACCAGCATCTGCATAAGCTCTTGCTCTTTTGAGTGCTTCTTCCTGGCCCCAGCCAGCAATCAACGCTTCAACACGAGCAATAACCATAAACTCTTCTGTTTCCTGTGCATTCTTTGCAGCCATTATCTTTCCAACGAATTCTGCAATTGGTGCAAGTTCTTGTTTCCCGCCTTCAAGCAAACTATTTGCTTTTGGGAATTTCTTATCTTCAATACAAACTGCAGAAATTCCAGCATCTTCAAATTTGCGAACCATTCTGATTACATTCATTGAATTGCCGTATCCAGTATCACAGTCTACAACAACAGGAACTGTTGTTGAATCATTCATTGAAACTGCAGCTGCAAGATGATCAGACATTGTTAGAATATTAGCATCAGGAACTGCATGAGAAGCAGAAATTTCTAAACCAGAAGCCCAAACACCATCAAAACCATTAAGCTCTACAAGTTTTGCAGTTAACCCATTGTGAGCTCCAACGATCCGTACCAGATCTTTCTTTTCAAAAAGTTCACGAAGTTTTTCTGCTTTTCTCATTTTAGTAAATTTAAAGTCCTGATTTCATATTAAAAGAGTTATGAAAGGTATTTTCTCATACGTTCTGTGATTTCCTCTGGAGAAACTTGAACTCTGCCAACTTCTCGCTTGCCTGCTTCAACCATTACGCGGATGAACACAGGTCCTGTGTATTCACTAACTAGAGCTGATTCAAGTTCTTCAATAGTTTCTGCTTTAACTGTGGTTGTATAACCAGCAGCCTTCGCCACATTCTCAAGCTCGATTGTTGGCGATACTGTTTTCTGCGAACCAGTTGATTCGTAAACACCATTATCAATTACAATATGAATAAAATTTTCTGGTTTTAGATTTCCAATTGTTGCAAGCGCTCCCATGTTCATTAAAACATTTCCATCGCCATCAAGAACTACAACTTTCTTTTTTGAATTCAATGCAATTCCTGCGCCAATTGATGGAGCCATACCCATTGATCCAATCATGTAAAAGTTTCTTTCTGAATCTCCAGTGTCGTGAAGCTCACGACTGATGAAACCATTTGCTGAGATAACAACTTCATCTCCTTTCAAAAGAGATATGATTTTTGAAACAGCTTCTTGTGTTTTCATTCTAAAGACCCCTTCTTGAAAATCAAGGCAACTGGCTTTCCAGTTTCCTCAAGTTCTGTTGTTGCTTTGTCAACATCCCCAAGTGAGTCGAATATGAAATATGGAACCCCAATTGAATCAAGGAGTTTTGTCATTGACTCGCCCATGACCCAATGCTCTGGAGCATCTTCTTTTGTTTCTCCGCGCCAACTGATTAACATCAAGATTGGAATTTTGTAAAGCAAGTCAAGTGAAGAAAGAATATTAATTGAATTTCCAAGCCCAGAGTTTTGCATAACCATTACTGGCTTTTTACCAGCAAGCTGCGCCCCTGTGCAAAATCCCAGTGCTTCATCCTCGCGAGTGTTTGCAATGTATTTGAAATCTTCTTGTTCTAATTTCCTAATTAGAGTTTTGAATATAGAGCACGGTACTCCCGTGTAAAAATTAAATCCTTTTTCTGTAAGCTTAGCGAGAAACTCGCCTGTGTCTACCATTGTAAGAAAACTGTTTTGAAAACTGGTTATTAAGCTTATGATATAGTATTCATAACCTTAAAATACCCAACTCAAACACCTTCTTTTTATGGAACTGTTATTGCCGAAGCACATTATATTCGAACGAGGTGCACTTAGCAAATTACCAGACTTTGTGAGCGAAGGCAAGACACTTCTAATTACTTCTAAAGGAATGCTGACCCGATGGCCAGTAGACAAGATCAAAGAGCTCATTAAAGATATTGAAATTTTTTCAGATGTAGAGCCAGAACCAAGTATGGAAACTGTTGAGAAAGCAAAAGCAATTGGTGCTGACACAGTTATTGGATTAGGTGGTGGTTCAGTTCTTGATGTTGCAAAATATGTTGCAATGGAACTCAATGCAAAGAAAATTATGATTCCAACAACTGCAGGAACTGGAAGCGAAGTAACTCATGAATCTGTTTTGAAAATTGATGGAAAAAAGAAAGGAATCAAAAATGAGAAACTTTTATCAGATGTTGCAATTGTAGATCCTGAGCTTAGCTTGACAATGCCTGAGAAACTAACAGCATGCACTGGTATTGATGCGCTCGCTCATGCAGTTGAATGTTACGAATCAAAGAAAAGTAATATCATGATAAAATTCCTTGCAAAAGAAGCAATTGACATAATCAAATTAAATCTTAAGAAAGCTATTAGCGGAGATGAGCAAGCTCGCGAGCAAATGGCTTACGCAAGTATGGTAGCTGGAATGGCTTTTGGAAATTCAGGAACTGCACTCGGGCATGCACTTTCTTATCCACTTTCAAATCAAGGAATTCCACACGGCGAAGCAGTTGCAATTGTTTTACCTTATGCTCTTGACTTTAATGGAACAGATCCTGAACTTTCACAACAAATTAAAACTATAATTAAAGAAACTGGATTGGGAGATGTGAAAATTAAAGGAACACCTGAAGAACTTGCAGAAGTTGTATTCCCAGACAAGAGGCATCTTGATAATAATCCAAAAGAAGTTACAAAAAAAGATCTTGTTAAAATCTTCACAGAGATATTAAAATGAAAGCAGTAATTGTTGCAGCAGGAAAAGGAACTCGGCTTTATGGTAATGATGCTGAAATCCCAAAATGCCTTACTGAAATTGCTGATGGAAAAACTCTTCTTGATTTAATGATTGCCAGTTTGAACAAGCACGGAATCACAGACATTGCAATTGTCACAGGATGGAAAAAAGAAATGATTCAAGAAAAACTTGGAGATTCTGTAAAATACTTTTTCAATCCTTTTTACAAAACAACAAACAACATGGCTTCCTTCTGGTTTGCAACAGAATTTGTTGATGGTTCTGACTTTCTTTATTTGCATGCAGATTTGCTTTATGATGATGAACTAATCAAGAAAGCTATGGAAAGTGAAGGAGACATTAATCTGCTTACAGACAAAGATGATTTCAATGAAGAAGCAATGAAAGTGAGATTAGATGAGCAAGGAAATTTAATTGAATCCAGTAAAGCAATCCCTCTTGATGAAGCACATGGAGAATGGACAGGAATTATAAAATTCACTGCAAATGGTTGGAATAATTTACTTCCGGAAATAGAAACTCTGCTTTTTGAAGGAAAATTCATGGACTACGACACTTCAGCTTTGACAAATCTTGCTGAAAAGAAATTCCCAATCAAAATCACAAGCACTGAAAAACTGCCTTGGATTGAAATTGACTTCCCAGAAGACCTTGAAAGAGCGAAGAATAAAATTTATAAAACCCTAATAGGAGATAAACAAGACAATGGCTAAGATCTTACTTGTATATGCAAACAGTTTTATGGATAATTTAATACCGACTGGACTGTCTATCTTATCTGCTTGTTTGAAAAAAGCCGGACATAACACTAAACTTTTTGATACAACTTTTTACAAAACAGTAGAGCGCACAGGAGATGACGCCAGAATCGAGACCCTGCAAGTCAAAAGCACAAACTTGGGAGAGTATGGTCTTAATGAAAAAAAGACCAACATGGTTGATGATTTGAAAAAAATGGTTGACGAGTATCAACCAGACCTTATTGGATTATCAATTGTTGAAACAACACAAGAAATTGGATTGAAACTTCTCAATGGTATAAAAGATTATGATATTCCAAAAATTGTTGGAGGTGTCCAAGTAACAATGGCACCAGATTATATTATTTCACAAGATTGTGTTGACATGATTTGTGTGGGAGAGGGGGAAGGAGCATTTGTTGAACTCGCAAATGCAATTGAAAAGAAAGAAGATTACACTCATATCAAAAATTTATGGATTAAAAAAGATGGTCAAATAATAAAGAACCCACTTAGACCATTAATTGATCTTAACACAGTACCAATGCAGGATTGGACAATTTACGAGGAAAAAAGATTATACAAAGCATTTGGTGGAAAGCACTGGGTCAGTGGACCAATTGAATTGAATCGGGGATGTGTTCACAGATGCGCTTATTGCTGCAATGCAAAACTTCAAGACTTGCACAAAGGAGATAGATTCTATGCAAGAGAAAGAAGTTTGGATAAATTCTTTGAAGAATTAAAATATAGAGTGGACAAATATGGGTTGCAATATCCTTATTTTATTGCTGAGAATTTCATGCAGGGTGGCCCTGCAAGATTTGAAGAATTCTGCAAGAGATACAAAGAATTTAAATTACCATTTTGGTCACAGATGCGAGTTGAAACAATGAACGATGATGTGGCTCGCAAATTAAAAGAAATTGGATGTGAAAGATTAAGCATGGGAGTAGAACATGGGAATTATGAATTTAGAAAAGAAGTGCTTAATAGAAATATCACAGATGAAACAATAATTAAAGCATTCAAATCCGTGAAAGACGCGGGCTTACTGGTTTTCGCAAATAATATTGTTGGTTTCCCTGGAGAAACCAGAGAACTTTATTTTGATACTGTTGAATTGAACAGAAAACTTGGAGTTAAAAGCATCATAAATGTTTTCTGTGCATACAGAGGAACACATCTACGAGATGTTGCAGTTGAGAGAGAATACATGGACAAGGACGCTGTGGCAGGAGATTACAGACGGGATGTTAAATTAAACATGCCGCATCTTACTGCAAAGCAGGTTGAAGGTTTGCAAAGAACCTTTTTACTTTATGTTAATCTTCCGAGAGAGTATTGGCCAGAGATTGAAAAAGCAGAAAAATTCGACGAAGAAGGAAATGCAACTTTCCAAAAATTAGCAAAACTGTATTTTGAAAAGTACGAACCAGGAGTTAAAAATGTCGAACAAAACTAAAAAGAAAAAGAAAATTGTAATACCCGATAAAGTGGGAGATCAAGTTATTGCACATGCTATCCATAGAAAATTATCTAATAGGATAACACGGATACTGTATCATACACCAATAACACCAAATCAGGTTTCCTGGATTGGATTTATTTTATGCGCATTCGCAGCACTAATGTTTGCTTTCGGGAATTACACCTGGCTCGTTATTGGTGCCTTTGTTCTAGAACTAGGAAATATTTTTGACATGGTTGACGGGGATTTAGCAAGAGCCAAAAAAATGTTTTCAACATATGGTCACTGGCTAGATAGTACTTTAGATGCTATTTTGGATTTTGGAATAATCATTGCAGTAACTTATTCTGTTTGGAGAGCACGACCAGAAATGCACGTATGGTTGCTTGGAATGTTTGCAACATACTTCTTAATAGAATTCTTCATTATGTCAAGATTTTTCATTTTGCCATATGATTTACCACATAAAGAATTCAAAAAATCATTTGGGAAAATTGGAAAAAGTAAATTTTACAATCTTTTGTATTATACAAGACAATATCACATTAACCTGATTGCAATATTCGCAATCCTGAATCAGTTTTACATATTGCTTTGGTGCTGGGCAATCATAGGAAACCTCTATTGGGTGGCCTATACCATCTGGCAACACAAAACAATGAGAAAAGTATTTAAAGTAAAAGAGGGGAAAGGTAAAAATCATGGCAACTAAAAACGAATTATGGGACACTGAAACACATGCAGATTCATTAGATTATGAAAGTAAGCAAAAGAAAAGTCGAATAAGAAATCGACCTTTGACACAAATTCTGTTTAATCTTTACAAACCAGGAGATAAAATTCTAGATGGTGGATGTGCAACTGGTGGATACTATATGGTATTAAATGAACAGTTCCCAGGAATAGATTATAGTGGAATTGATTTGACACCTGCAATGATCAGTAGAGCAACAAAGAATTATCCTGGTGGAAAATTTAAGATATGTAGTATTGCAGAGATAACCTATGAAGATAATACTTTTGATACTGTTTTTAGTAGCGATGTGAGAATGCATTTGAATCAAGAAAATTGCGATAAAAGTTTAACAGAATTATACAGAGTATCTAAAAAGAATCTTGTATTAACAACTAGATTAAAAGAAAAGGGAGAAGAAATAGTTGACATAACAAGATCCTATCAAACACAGGAAAGTGGTCACGTAGAATATAATTTGTTCCTTTTGTCAAAATATATTCAGGACATCAAAAATCTAAAACCAACACCAAAGAAAATAACAATTGTTGGAGAATATAATGTTCCGCATTATGATGTTACTCTACCAAACAATGAGAAAAATTATATTCGCGCAGATGTTACAATAGAAAAAGGCGATGGTAGCACAACAGAAACTGTAGTAGACATACAAATAAAAAATAAATTCTTTTCATTATTGAATGAACAAAGTAAAATTTTCGTAGTGAAGGTATTAAGAAAACTTGGACTGAAACCAACACCACAGAAAATGAAGAAAGAATTGGGGTAGGAAGATGAGTAGCGAATGGTCAAAAAAACAATAGCGATAATAGATACACAGAAAATAACATTCTCTCATTCAGTAAGAAGAGTATACGATTTTATTAAAGATGTTGAAAATGATTTAAAATTTAAATTTATTAAATCAAAACTAAATAATCTTAGGAAGAAATATTCTGAATTTTTACCAATTGCTTTAGATTACAAAACAAGTCAAGAATTAAAAAAAAGAGGAATATCCCACAAATGCCATTGTGAAATAACAGAAGAATTTCTTGATCAAGAAGCATGGGATAGGGCTTATAAATTTTTTAAAGAAATGACCCCAGTAATTTCAAGTATTAATGAGATTATGACTTATTCTGGTCAGAAAATATGGGAACTCAATGAGGCCGAGGTATGGCGGTTTTATCTGATACCAATCATAAAAACAATTGATTCTGCTTTAAAAATATTTGAAGAGGAAGATGTTGAACGATTAATAATTTATGATAACACTAGCATTTATCAAAAAACTTTCGAACTTGTAGCTAAAAATTTGGAAATAGAAGTAATTGATAAAACTCCAGCAAAAACAAAAATTGAAAACTCTTTGGAAAGAACTGCAATAAATGTTATAACAAAAAAGAGTGGAGATACTTTGTTAGATTTACTTAAACCAGAAGCAAAAGATAAACCAAAATCAACAAAGAAAAAGATTGTGATTTTTTATGATCACTGCACATTAAGAAATGTTTTACCATGGGCAAGCCAGATATCTGAAAACCATGATAAGATATGTGTTGGAATTGATTCAAAAGAAAAAGTAGAAGAAGAAATAAAAAAAGCAGGAATGCCTTATGAAAAATTACAGAATTATGCCACAGAAGAAACTATACAAAAATTAAAACAAATAAAAGAGAAACTAGCAGACATTAATGAAAAAGCAAAATTAAGCAATTTCAAATATCGGGGAATTGATTTATGGCCAATTTCAAAAAAGATGTTTTCATTCCTTTTCAATGAACGTTTTCTAGAAACTTACATAAGAATTGAAACATTCAATAAAATGCTTGAATATGAAAAACCAGATCTTGTAATTACTGTAGATGATTGGAGCAGATACCCAAACACATTATTAAAAATTTGCAAGCAGAAGCAAATCAAAACACTTGCTGTTAGATATGGAGTTTATTCTCAAGTACCAAAAGGTTACGAAATAACAGCGGACCGGGTTTTAGTATATGGAGAAGAATCAAAAAAGATTCTTACAATGTATGGACAAAACATAGGCAAGGCAGAAGTAACTGGACAAGCAGATGCAGATGGAACCGCAAATGCTCAGAAAGAAATTGAGATGTTTGAAAAATTAGGAATAGACAAAAACAAGAAACTTATTGTTTTTGCAGGAACTTGTGTTCCTGAAAACGGAACCTACCACCCATATGATATTTTCTACAAAACAATAAAGAAATATCCAGAAGAACAAATAATAGTAAAAACTCATCCAGCAGAAACTCCGTATCTGCATGAAAAATTCATAAAGAAATATTCAATAAAAAATGTAAAGATAACAAATGATTATTTATTTGAATTATTGAAAAACTGTGACATGATAATTAATTTAACTTCAACTGTCGCCACAGAAGCAATGACTTATGGGAAAAAAATAATTCACATTAATACACTAAAAGCACCAGACTATAGTTTCCCTCCAGAGAATGAAAATTATTTAAAATTAGTTTCAACTGAGGAAGAGTTGGATAAAACATTAAAGACTTTTTTAGAACAGCCAAATGAGGACAAAGAAGAAATAATTGAAGTATCAAAACAAACCATAAAAGAAAAGGGAGAACCAGTATACGCCGCCATAGTAAAAAATATAGAAGAGATGCTTGATACGACTCAAATTACATAAAGCTTTTAAGTTAAGAGAGGAAACCAAATTAAAATGGTTACAAAAGTAGATTCTGCATTTCATCAGATAAAAGAAACTAAACAAGAAGATACTCCGGAGTACAAAGAGTACCGGAGACGTTGGTATGAAAATCCAAAAACTCATACTGTTGGAGAATTCCCAATACATCTTGACTTAGAGGGAACTCCATCTTGTAATCTGAAATGTGTGTTTTGCTATCAATCTTTTGATCCACTAGAAAAGGGATTCATGGAAATGGATTTGTTTAAGAAATGTATTGATGAAGGAGTTGAGAAAGGATTATGTTCAATAAAATTACAATACAGAGGAGAAACCCTGTTACATCCAAAAGTTGTTGAGATGGTTCAATATGCAAAAGACAAAGGCGTTTTAGAAGTCATGTTCAATACAAATGGAATGTTGTTAACAGAAGAGCTGTCAAGGAAATTGATAAACGCTGGAATAGATAAAATTATTTTTTCAATAGAAGGAACTGATGCAGAAACATATGAAAAACTTAGAATTGGTGCAAAATGGGAAACAGTATTAAATAATATTAAAGCTTTGAAACGTGTGAAAGAAGAACTTGGTTCAGAAAAACCAATAACAAGAGCTCAGATGGTAGCAACCCCTGAACTTAAGGATAAAGTAGATGAGTATGCAGAATTTTGGAGTCAATATGTTGACAATATTGGAATAGATGAATATCTTGATTACAGACAAGACATGAGCACACCAACAATTTCTAAAGAATTTGCATGTCCACAATTTTGGCAAAGACTTATTGTATTCTGGGATGGAACAATTATTCCTTGCTGTGAAGAGAGACACGGAAAACTCGCAGTTGGAAATGCCAAAACAGAAAGTATTTCAGATGTGTGGAAAGGTCCAAAAATGCAAAAGCTAAGAGAAAAGCATCTGAGTGGAGAATCTCATACAATACCATCATGTGCCACATGTATTTCAAGGAAACACATTATTGATAATCATATTAACAAAAAAGAGAGCAGCTAGACATGACTAATGTTAGGGTTATTCCAAGACTTGATATAAAAGGACCTAACTTGGTTAAAGGGATTAGGCTTGAGGGTTTGCGGGTTCTTGGAAAACCAGAGGATTTTGCACTAAATTATTATAAAAATGGCGCAGATGAATTATTGTATATAGATGTTGTTGCAAGCCTATATGAAAGAAACAACCTCAGAGAAATTGTTGAAAAAACTGCAAAGAAGCTCCACATACCGATGACTGTTGGGGGAGGGATAAGAACAATAAAGGACATAAAAGAAATTCTTCGCGCTGGAGCCGACAAAGTTGCGATAAATACTGCTGCTGTAAAGAATCCAAAAATAATAACAGAGGGAGCAAATGCATTTGGATCACAATGTATTGTAGGATCAATTGAAGCTAAGAAAAAAATAGACGGAACTTATGAAGCATATATTGATAATGGAAGAGAAAAAACAGGGAAAGATGTTTTTGAATGGGCGAAAGAACTTGTAGATCTTGGGGCAGGAGAGCTTTTAATCACTTCAGTTGATAAAGAAGGAACAGGAAAAGGATACGACAACGAACTGACAGCAAAAATATCTAAGTCTGTCAATGTTCCTGTTATTGCCTGTGGAGGAGCAGGAAAAATAGAAGACGTGGTTGATGTAATAAAAAAAGGAAAAGCAGATGCTGTCTGTGCTGCATCTCTATTTCATTATAATTATTTGGATTCTCTTAGAAAAGAAGAGGGTTATGATGAAGAAGGAAATGTTGAATTTCTTAAAACAAAGTCACAATTTTTGAAAGGAATGATCACTCCTGCAGGAATAATGGATGTTAAATCTGAGATGACTAATGCTGGAATAGATTGCAGAATAGATAAGAGAGCAAATGGAACAAAAGATCTGGTAAAAAAGAATACAAAACTAAAAGTAGTTGTGATTGATTACGGCCTTTGTAATTTATTCAGCATAGAAAAAGCATTGAAACATATTGGAGTATATCCAATAATAACCGGTGATGAGAAAATTATAGAAAAAGCAGATCGTTTGATTCTACCAGGAGTTGGGGCTTTTGCAGAAGCCATGAAAAATATGCGAGATAAAAAATTAATTGAACCAATTAAAAAAGCAGTTGAAAAAGGGACACCGCTTCTTGGTATTTGTCTAGGAATGCAAATTTTGATGGATGAAAGTGAAGAATTTGGAAAGCACCCTGGCCTTGGACTTATCCCAGGAAAAGTAATTAGGTTTAAGATGTCTGAAGAAAAAAACAAAGTCAAGATTCCCCAAATAGGATGGAATTCAATTAACGTGCCAGAGAATACCACTTGGAATGGAAGCATTCTTGAAAAAGTGGATCCAGGAGCGTTCTTTTATTTTGTTCACTCATATATTGTTGTTCCAGAAAATAAAAAGAATGTGCTGGCAACAACATTTTATGGGAAAGATAATTTCTGTTCAGTGGTTAGGAAAAATAATGTTTTTGGGTGTCAATCTCATCCAGAAAGAAGTGGGGAAGTTGGGTTAAATATTTATAGACAATTCATCTTTGAAAACAATGAGGGAATAAAAAATGACTGAAGCATGGTTCGGATCACCAGAGGAAGTGAAATTCTGTAAGAAGTGCGTAATTTCAAATCAGCGACCTTCTTCTTGTAATGAGTATTTTCATACTCGTGAATCAAAGCACGAAACAATAGAACTTGATGAAGATGGAATTTGCTATGCCTGCAGGGTAAATGAAGCAAAGGACAAAGATATTGACTGGAAAGACAGAGAGGAACAACTTATTCAACTTCTTGATGAACACAGAAGTAAGGATGGTTCATATGATGTACTTGTTCCAGGAAGCGGTGGAAAAGACAGCACTTTTCAGGCGCACGTTCTGAAGCACAAATATGGAATGCACCCACTCACAATTACTTGGACACCTCATCTGTATACAAACGTTGGATGGAGAAATTTTCAAAGATGGCTTCACAAAGGTGGTTTTGATAATTATCTTTTCACACCAAATCCAATAGTTCATAGATTGATGACAAAGCTCGCATTTGAAAACTTATTACACCCATTTCAACCATTTATCCTTGGGCAAAAGACCTTTCCTTTGAAAATGGCAAAAATGCTCAACATTCCGCTTGTAATGTATGGGGAGATGCCAGGAGAGTATGGGGCGAAAGTTTCTATTAATGAGAAAAAATTCAGCACTGGCAAGGACGGGCATTCAATTGATTATCTGCACGGAAAAGATCCGGACGATCTTTACATGGGAGGGGTTCAGGTTAGGGAATTAAAGAGCAAATACGGGCTTAAAGAAGGAGATCTTGAAGCATACATGCCTATGAAGCTGGAAGACATACAGGAGAAAGATATAGAATTCCACTATCTTGGGTATTATTTGAGATGGACGCCACAGGAGTGCTATTATTATTCTGTTGAAAACATTGGATTTGAAGCAAATCCTGAAAGAACAGAAGGCACATATTCAAAATATAACAGTATTGATGACAAGATTGACGGATATCATTATTATACCACATTTATTAAATTCGGAATTGGAAGAGCTACTTATGATGCAGCGCAGGAAATAAGAAACCATCACTTAACAAGAGAAGACGGGATTGCTCTTGTTAAAAAATATGATGGGGAACTTCCACGAAAATATTTTGAAGAGATTCTTGAATACATGAGTTTGACAGAGAAACAATTCCATGAAATATGTGATAAGTTCCGCTCTCCGCACTTATGGGATAAAAAAGACGGAAAATGGAACCTTAAGCATAAAATATGGGAAAAATAATAATTTTAAAAACCCAGAAAACAGGTAAATAACACTTAAATACGCAAATTTTGAGTCTTTTAGTATGAAAACCGAGACTATTTGCATAATTCCAGCCAGAGGTGGCTCTAAAGAGATTCCAAAGAAAAATATTGTAGATTTAGCTGGAAAACCTCTTATTGCATATACTATTGAAACTGCTAAGCAGAGTGGCGTTTTTGATCATGTTTATGTGTCAACTGAAGATTCAGAGATTGCTCAAACAGCTAAAGAGTATGGAGCAGAGATAATTGATAGGCCAGCAAAGCTTGCAACTGACGAAGCAGGAACACTATCAGTTCTTCAGCACGCTGTAAAAGACCGAGATTGTGATATTGTAGTACTAATGCAGGCAACCTCACCATTCACAACTAGTGATGATGTGAAAAAGATGGTTGAGAAGCTTAAAGAAAGTGAAGCAGATTCAGTTGTAAGTTTGAAAGAAGCTGATTATTCACCTTATTGGATGAAAAAAATTGATGAGAATGGAAAAGTTTCAGAATTTATGGAAGGTGGAATAAAGAATTATGTCAGACGACAAGATTTGCCAAAACTTTACCAACTGACTGGCGCAATTTATGCAACCAGAAAAAGAGTTTTAGAATCAGGAAATATTCTTGGAGAAAATACACTTTCATATTTGATTCCAGAAGAGAGGTCACTTGATATTGATACAAAATTTGATTTGAAAGTAGCGAGATTATTGAAAAATGCAGATACAAACTAATAGTATGACAATTGGAGAACCAAACAAATGTTTTATTGTAGCTGAAGCAGGAAGCAATCACAATGGAGATATTGAACTTGGAAAGAAACTAATTGATTCTGCAAAAGAGTGTGGCTGCGACGCTGTAAAGTTCCAGGCATTTAGAACAGAAGAACTTGTAACTGAAAAAGCTGACAAAGCTGAATATCAAAAAGGAAAAAGTTCTGGAAAAAGTCAGTTTGAAATGTTGAAAGACCTTGAGCTTTCAAAAGAAAATCACAGTGCACTTATTGATTATGCAAAGCAAATAGGAATTCCACTTTTTTATTCTGTTTTTGATTATTCAAGTTCTGATCTTGTTGATGAACTTGGGATTGAAATTTTCAAATTCGGTGCAGGAGAATTAACAAACCTCCCATTCCTTGAACACGTTGCGAAAAAAGGAAAACCAATGATTCTTTCAGCTGGTGTTGCAGAAGATTGGGAAATACAAGATGCACTTGATGCTATAAAATCACAAGGCAATGACCAGATAATCCTTATGCATTGCACAACTGGATATCCATCAAGATTAGAAGATGCAAATATTCGAAGAGTAAAATATCTTAAAGAAAAATTCAATGTTTTAGTTGGGCAATCAGATCATACACTTGGAACTGAAGTAATTATATCTGCAGCAGCTCTTGGCGCATGCATTATTGAAAAACATTTTACAATTGACAACACTTTACCAGGACCTGATCATTCAATGTCTATGAATCCTGAGCAGATGAAAGAAATTGTTCAGGCAGTAAGACAAGTTGAAACAAATCCTGTTGAAGAATCACAACTTGTTGAAACTTTAGAGAAACTTGGAAAACCAACATCAGTAGAAGACATTGAAAAGATTCTTGGACAAGGAAATCGAGCAGTTTCAGAAACAGAACTTAAAGAAAAGATTTGGGTTAGAAAAAGTTTAGTTGCTGCTTCTAATATTAATGCAGGAGATATTCTTGATGAGAATAACACAGCAATACGAAGACCTGCAGAAGGAATTCTACCAAAGAATGCAGGGAAAACTTATGGGAAAAAAGCAGTGAATGATATTGAGAAAGGAACACCAATTAAGGAGGATATGATTAGTGAGTAAAAAAAGAGTGGTTTTCATAACAAGTATTCGCTGGGGAAAAGCGTGCCTAGAAAAAACCATAGAAAATAATAATGCAGAAGTTGTTGCAATTTTCACAACAGAAAAACCTGAGAAATCAGCAGGATACGAACCTCTTGATGATATTGCAAAAAAACACAATATTCCTCTTTTCAAAATCAAACACATAAATAATGAAATAGAAAAAATAAGAGAACTTAAACCAGATTGGATTTTTGCTCTTGGATGGTCGCAGATTCTTTCTGAAGACTTTTTCAGTATTCCAACTGGAGGATTAATTGGTGGACATCCAACAATGCTTCCAAAAAACAGAGGACGAGCTCCACTAACTTGGGCAATAATCAAAGGTCTTGAAAAAACAGGATTCACTTTCTTCCATCTTGCAAAAGAAGTTGATGATGGAGATATTCTTGCACAAGAAGAAATAGAAATTGGACAAGATGATACTGTGAATGATCTGTTAGACAAAGTCACAGAAACTGCAGGAAATCTTTTAGAAAAAACATTACCAGAACTTTTCTCAGAAAATCCACCACACATAAAGCAAAACCCAGAAGAGGCAACGTATTGGCCAAAGCGAACTCCAGAAGATGGAATTATAGATTGGAACAAAACAACAAAAGAACTTGATGCTTGGGTAAGAGCATTAACAAAACCATACCCTGGTGCTTTCACATTCTATAATGGGGAGAAAATAGTAATCTGGAAGGCAAGTTCAAAAGAATTAAAAGGGAATCCTGGAGAAATATTAGAAGAAAGTGATGGAAAAATAACTGTTGGAACAAAAGACAGTAGCATACAGATAGAAGAATATGAACCAGAAATAAATGCACAAATTCATAATCATTTTAAAAATGAGGTATTAGAAAAATGAAAACATTAGTAATAGCCGCACATCCGGACGATGAAGTCCTTGGAATGGGAGGCACAATACAAAAACTTGCAGAAGATGGTGAAGTTTATCTTTGCATACTGACAGTTGGAACAGAAGAAGTATATGGAAAAGAAGTTCTTGCTGAAAAAAGAAAAGAATGTGAAACAGCAGCAGAACTTTTAGGTATAACGAAAGGGTTCTACTGCGAATTCCCAACATTAACATTAAATTCTATACCACAAGTAGAAATTAACAAAAAAATAGAGGACATAATTAAAGAAGTAGAACCAGAACAAGTGTTTACTCATTATTATGGAGACGTAAACAGAGATCACCAAGTTGCATTTAATTGTACACTTACTGCAACTAGACCGCTATCGGCCCCTTCAGTAAAGAAAGTTGTTTGTTATGAAGTAATGTCAAGTTCAGAATGGGGAAACCCAGACAAAGGATTTATTCCAAATATGTTTGTTGATATTAGCAAATATCTTGATAAAAAAATTGAAGCTCTAAAGATTTACAAAACAGAAGCTAAGGAAAATCCTAATCCAAGGTCACCGGAAAAAGTAAAAGTTTTTGCACAAAGCAGAGGTGGAATAATTGGTGTTGAAGCTGCTGAAACATTTAAAATTATAAGAGAAATAAAATGAGAAAAATAGCTATTGTTACAGGAACAAGAGGAGAATACGGGATTTATACATCTGTGTTAGATGCAATTGACGCGCATCCTGACATTGAATATGAATTAATTGTTACCTGCATGCACCTTTCTGAACAATTTGGTCACACTATTGATGAAATTAGAAAAGATGGAAGAAAGATTGGAGCAGAAGTTGATATGCTAAAATATCCAGACACTTTGGCAGGAATGTCAAAAAATGCTGGAGTAGCAATTATTGGAATGACTGAAGCCATAGAAAAGATAAAGCCAGATATTGTTCTTGTTCTTGGAGATCGGGACGAGCAACTTGCAGGAGCAATTGCAGGCGCTCACATGAACATACCAGTTGCACACTTGCATGGTGGGGAAATGACTGGAACATTACTTGATGAAAACATACGACATGCAATAACAAAATATTCTCACATTCACTTACCAGCTACTAAAAGAAGCGCAGAATACATTGAAAGAATGGGAGAACCAAAAGAAAATATAATTCTAGTTGGAGCAGCTGGAGTAGATTCTGTTAAAAGGAAAGGCAAGATGTCAAGAGAAGAACTTGCAAAGCGTTTTGATTTTGATCCTAATAAAAGAATAATTCTTTCACTGCAATATCCAGTTACAACACAGTATGAAGAAATGAAACAACAAATGGAAGAGGTTATGGATGCTTTGTTAGAACTTAATGAACAAACAGTTTATGTTTATTCAAATTCTGATGCTGGCCACACTGAAATGATGGAAGTGTTAGAAGAAAAAGTAGGAGCAACAGAAAATAAAATTAAAATTTTCAAATCATTATCATATGAAGTTTATTTGAGTTTAATGAAAACTGCAGATGTAATGATGGGAAATTCTAGTAGCGGTGTTCTTGAAGCACCATCTTGTGAAACTCCTTATGTGCTTATAGGAACACGACAACAAGGACGTGAACAAGCTGCAAGCATACAAGAGATTCCTTGCAAGAAAGAGGATATTCTAAAAGCAGTTGACAAGGCACTGAATGATGAAGAGTTCAAAGAAATCATAAAGACATGTGAAAAACCATATGATCCCTTCAATGATGATAACTCTGGAAAAAGAATTGCAGAAGCGCTTGCAACATTTGATATTGAAAAACCGGAATTACTTCAGAAAAAACTTACATACCCATACTTAAAATGAAAAAAATAATTATAATTGGAGCAGGAACAGGCGGAAAAGTAATCGCCGAGATGTTGAAACAGCAAGGCAGAGAACTTGTTGGTTTTGTTGATGATAATAAAGAAGGAGAAGTAGATGGAATTAACATAATTGGAAAAACAGATAATCTTTCAGAACTTGATGCAGATTCTTTTGTTATTGGAATTGGAATGAATTTGAAAGCACGAGACTTAGTTTTCAAAAAAGCAATTGACGCTGGACTTGAACCAGTTAATGTTATAGATGAAAAAGCAATTATTGACAAAACTGCAAAGATTGGAAAAGGTAACATCATATTAGCAGGAAGTGTTATCGGACACTTTGCAAAAATTGGAGATAATTGTTTTATTTTTAGCAATAGTATAATCGAGCATAACTGCGAATTAGGAAATAATGTTCAACTTGCACCAGGAGCAAGTCTTGCAGGCTCAATAAAAATTGGAGATAATACTTTGATTGGAATTGGTGCAAATATTATTGAAGAAATAAAAATTGGAGAGAATTCAATAGTAGGCGCTGGTGCTGTTGTACTCAATGATGTTCCAGATAATACAGTTGTTGCAGGAGTTCCTGCAAAAGAATTAAGAAAAAATGAGTGAAGAAACAAAACTAATGGAGGGAAGACTGTTGTCAAAAAAGATACTGGAAAGTCTAAAAGAGAAAATACAAGGATTTGAATCAAAACCTATTCTTTCTATTATTTTGTGTGGAGAGGATAAGGATTCTGTACTTTATACTAATATCAAAAAGAAAAGAGGAGAGGAAATAGGAATGCAAGTAGATATCCATAAAGTTTCTTCAGATGTAACACAAGAAAAATTAATTGAAACAATAAAAGAACTGAACAAAACATCAACTGGATTAATTGTTCAACTCCCACTCCCTTCAGAAATTAATGCAAATGAAATAGTAGAAGCAATTGATCCTGACAAAGATGTTGATGGATTAACACCACTGAATTTTGGAAAAACCTTAACTGAAAAAGAAGAATTAGCATCAGCAACTCCAAAAGGAATTATCAAACTTTTAGAAGAATATAATATTGAAATTAAAGGAAAAGAAGTAACAATTGTAAATAATAGTAACATTATTGGAAAACCACTAGCAATCATGATGGCTAATCGAGGAGCTACAGTTACAATTTGTCATAGTAAAACCAAAGACCTTGCTAAAAACACAAAGAATGCTGACATACTGATTACAGGTGTTGGAAAACCTGGATTAATAACTGGAGATATGATAAAAGAAGATGCAGTTGTAATTGATGCTGGAATCGCTGAAAACGATGGGAAATGGAAAGGAGATGTTACTTTTGATGAAGTTAAAGAAAAAGTAAGTTACATTACACCAGTTCCTGGTGGAGTTGGTCCAATGACAGTTGCAATGCTTTTAGAAAATGTAGTAATTGCTTATGAACTTCAAAGGAATAAAAATGAATAAGATACCACTTGCAAAACCGTATGTAGGCGATGAAGAAATCGCAGCAGTAACTGAAGTAATAAAATCAGGAATGTTAAGTCTTGGACCTAAACTAAAAGAATTTGAAACAAATTTTGCGCAACTGGTTGGAACAAAACATGCAATTGCTGTAAACTCTGGAACAAGCGGACTTCATCTTTGCCTTAAAGCAATTGGAATAAAACCAGGTGATGAAGTAATCACAGCGTCATTCTCTTTTGTTGCATCTTCAAACCCAATTATTTTCGAAGGAGCTACACCTATTTTTGTTGATATTGATGAAAAAACATACAACATGGATCCAGAGAAATTAAAGCAAGCAATTACAGAAAAAACAAAAGCAATTATTCCAGTTCACATGTTTGGACAACCATGTAATATGGATGCAATTATGGAAATTGCTAATGAAAAAAACATCCCAGTTATAGAAGATGCTTGCGAAGCTCTTGAAGCAACATGGGATGGAAAGAAAGCTGGAACTTTTGGAAACTCAGCTGTTGTTGCATTTTATCCAAACAAACAAATGACAACAGGCGAAGGTGGAATAATTTTAACAGATGATGATAATGTTGCAGAATTGTGTAAAAGCTATAGGAATCAAGGAAGAGATGAAAGTGGACAATGGCTTAACCACATTCGTATTGGATATAATTATCGGCTTGATGAAATGAGCTGTGCAATGGGTGTTGAACAACTGAAAAAAGTGGATTTCATAATAAATAAAAGGAAGGAAATTGCCGCTAAATATACAAAGAAACTGGAAGGAATAGAAGGTATAATACTACCATATGTAGATCCAAAAGCAGATTCAACATGGTTCGTATATTCACTAAGAACTGCTGAGGGAATTAACAGAAACAAAATGGTTGAGTACCTAAATGAAAATGGGGTTGGATCAAAAGCCTACTTCTACCCACCAATTCACTTGCAACCAATTTACAAAGAAATGTTTGGTTCCAATGAAGGGGATTTCCCAGTTACAGAAAAAATAAGCAACACAGCTTTCATACTTCCGTTCTTCACAGAACTAACAGACGAACAAATAAACACTGTTTGCTCTGTTGTGGAAGAAGCAGTGAGGAAATGTAAAAATGACTGAAACAGACTACAAAGGTAAAAGAATACTAATAACTGGCGGAACTGGATCCGTTGGAATGGCTCTTGCAAAGAAACTTGTTGAGAAGGGCGCTATTGATATTAGAATTTTAGATAATAATGAAAACGGACTTTTCAATGCAATGCAAGAATTAAAATCAGGTGGCCCTGTCAAATTCTTTGTTGGAGATGTAAAAGATAAAGAAAGAATTAGACGTGCTATGAATGGGGTTGATATTGTATTCCATTTAGCTGCATTGAAACATGTTTGGATCTGTGAATATAATCCATTTGAAGCTGTGAAATCAAATATTCAAGGAATTCAAAATGTTATAGATGTTGCAATGGAAGAAAATGTTGAAAAATTTATTTTCACAAGCAGTGACAAAGCAGTGAATCCAAGTAATGTTATGGGAACAACAAAACTTATGGGTGAAAAACTAACAACTGCTGCAGATTATTCCAGAGGACATACAAAAACTATTTTCCTTTCAGTTAGATTTGGAAATATCCTTGGTTCAAGTGGTTCAGTTATACCAATTTTCCAAGAGCAAATCAAAAATAAAAAACCAGTAACTGTAACTGATCCAAAGATGACACGGTTTGTTATATCCATGGATCAAGCTACAAACCTGATATTCAAAGCTGCAGACATTGCAAAGGGTGGAGAAGTTTTCATTTTGAAAATGGATTCAATTAATATCAAAGATCTTGCAGAAACAATGGTACAAGATATAACTTCAGGTAATGGGACAAAACCTGAAGAAATTGAAATTACAATCAATGAAGGTGGACCTGGAGAGAAATACCATGAAGACCTTATGACAGAGCAGGAGAATACTAGAGTTATGGAAACAGATGACATGTTTATTATAATTCCAGAAATAAAAGGGTTAGGAGAAACTGATACGTATGAATATGCAAATGCACAAAAATCAGATAAGAAATGCTACAACTCAGGAGACGTTACGCTGTTGTCAAAAGAAGAAATAAGCAAACTACTCAAAGAGGAAAAATTGATATGAATGTTCTTGTAACTGGTGGAGCTGGTTTTATTGGAAGGTGGGTTGTTAAAAAACTACTTGATCGTGGAGATGAGGTTTTAGTTCTAGATGATTTATCAAATGGGCAAGAAGAAAACCTTGAAGAATTCAAAGGAAATAAAAATTTTAAAGGACTTGTGAAAGGAGATATTACAAACAAATCCGATATTGAAAAAGCATTTGAATTTTCACCAGAGTTGTGTATACACGCAGCAGCTCAGATAAATGTTCAAGATTCAATTGACAATCCTGAAAAGAACAATCGTATAAACATAGAAGGAACTCTTAATATTTTAGATGAGGCAGTTAAACATCAAACAAAAGTTTGTTTGATTGGAACTTGTATGGTTTATGACACAAGTGGAGAAAAACCAATAGGAGAGAACCATCCAATTAATACAGCATCACCTTATGCAGAATCAAAAGTACGAGCAGAAGAAGCTGCATTAGAATACTACAAAACACAGAATTTACCAGTAGTTGTTCTAAGACCATTCAATACTTACGGACCTTTCCAAAAAACGAATATGGAAGGGGGGGTTGTTTCAATCTTCCTAAATAAAGAACTCGATAATGAGGTTCTGAGTATTTACGGAGACGGCACACAGACCCGAGACTTATTGTATGTTGAAGATTGTGCTGATTTTATAATCAATGGTGCTTTTTCTGAAAAAGCTGTTGGCGAAGTAATTAATGCAGGAACTGGTAGCGATATTAGTGTAAATGACTTAGCCAAGAAGATTTGCAAAGACGAGAACAGAATAAAGCATATTGAACATCACCATCCGCAAGCAGAGATACAAAAACTAGTATGCGATCCTTCAAAAGCGACAAACCTTTTAGGATGGAAACCAAAAGTATCACTTGAGGAGGGGATTGAAAAAACCAAGGAATGGATAAAAAAAGAATAATAGGTTTGCAGATTATATTTTCTTATTTAATGCTAGGTCTGCAAATAGTAACAGCGCCAATCCTCATAGTATTACTAACTAAATTTTTAACAGTAGCAGAGTATGGTGTTTTTTCTTTGTTTACTGCTTTTGTTTCAATAAGTTTCTTACTTTTACAATTTGGAATATTCCAGTATTTTTTAACAAAGATACCTGGAAAAGAAAGAGATGATAGACTTAATACATTCTTACCAATTATTATAATTCACACTATATTCCTTGTAATAATTTTCAGCTTATTTTATTTCAGCAAACTATCAAATATTTTCTTAACTTTTAATAATCTTACAGCTTATTCAAAAGAATTTTCTCTTTGTTTGGTTTTAGTAGTATTCTATACAACAAGTAAACTCTTTGATGCATATTTCCAAGCAAAAAAGAAAATCAATACTGCAAATTTTATAGATTTTGTTAGAAACAAAGGATGGATTGTTCTGATTCCAATTTTGATTTTCTTGAATAAAGTAACATTATTCAATATCCTGTTGGTTTGGGGAATTGGCATCTTTTTGATATTAGTATTCTATGGCACGAGCTTGCTTGGAGAACTCAAAAAAGTAACTGCATTAAAATTCAATTTTGATCCTATACGCAAAGCAATAAAATTTGGATTGCCATTAATAGCTACTAGTTTGTTTGGATGGATAATTTCCTCAAGTGACAGATACATTTTGAATTACTACATAGATACTGCTTCTGTAGGAATCTATAACTTAGCTTATTCAATAGTTGGCATCATCTTTACAGTTGGAGTGGCAGGAAGCATAGTGGTTATGCCATACTTTGCAGAAGAATGGAATAAAAAAGGAGATTATAATTGGTTACTGAATTTCTCATTGAAATATGGTTTATGTATTGTATTGCCAGGGATAATTGCAATATCTTTCTTACGAGAAGAAGTAATTCTTTTAATTTCAAATATAAATTACATGGCAGCAGCACCAATAATACCGATATTAGCTATCTTCCCTCTCTTTGCATTATTAAATGCAATTTTCCAACAACCATTGTTAGTATCAGACAAAACAAAAAAGATTGCAGGAGTATATTTTGTAGGGGCTATTTTGAACGCAGCACTGAATTTAATGTTAATTCCTAAATATGGAATAAAAAGCGCGGCAATAACTACAGGAATAAGTTATTTCGCAATGGCAGTATTAACAATAATATTTACACGCAAACTAGTAAAAATTGACTTTGGATTTTTGAGATTAGGTAGAGTGCTTGGTTCAGGAATAGTGATGGGTTTTGTTATATGGCAATTGAAAATATTTTTGAATTTGCATTTACTTGTTTTGGTTGGTGTTGGAGGCTTAGTGTACTTAGCACTGTTGTTTGTAACAAGAGCCGTTGAAGTAGAAGAAATAAAAGAAGTTTTGAAAAGGAAAAAAGAAGATCAAGTAGTGCTATAAGTTAAAACAAAAAGATCTGTTATTTTTTCACCATGAGACATAAAGGAAGATGATGTGTCACTTACAAAAGTTAGTTCATCAGATAAACATTCTTTAAATGGTGAGACGTCTTGATTATCTAATGCATCTCTATGAAGTATAACTGAAATTTTATCAACATTAGAAGGAATTTTGTTTAAGAAAGAGCAATCATTCAAAGGTTTCATACCCTCATCTGTATAATCCTTAAAGGATATGAGCTCTGAATTAGGAACAACACCTGGTAAAAGATAATATTTAGAATCCCCTGTGTAGCTATAGTCCAGATTAAAAACATAAACAGCTGGATATATGAGAATAATACTATCCTCATCATCAACTATAGATTCTGAAACAGCTTCCCAATTTTCCCAATCAGGTCTTTCATTATAATAGGAATAAAGAGAAACTGAATTGAATAACAGAATTAAAATAACAAAAAGCAAAATGATGTTACGTGGAGAAAATATTTTTGAGAATTTATCAAAGCGTTTAGAGAAAAGAACTATTCCAACAGATATTAAAATATAAAGTAACGGTGAAATAAAAAGAATAAATCGAGCATAGATGTGTGGTGGTATTATTTTAAAAAACCAAAGAAAAGAAAAGATAAGTGTTGGAACAGAAATTAAAATACATAAGAAAGAAGCGCGACTATCTTTTATTTTCTTCAGTACTGAAGAGAATGGTATAAAAAAAGTACCGCAGATAAGAGCAAATAATAAAATAAAGAAAGGACTTGAGAAATTTACCTTAAGATAACCAGCACTTAGGTGATAAAACATTAATCCAACTCGAACAAATATATTATTGATATTCAAACCAAAACCAAGATCGTGCAGCGGTTCACTTGCTAATGCTTCCTGTTCTATATTAGTTTTAATAGACATTTGGCCATAAAACATTGGAACAAGTGGTAGAACTAAAACTCCAACTAAAATAAAAAGAAGAAATGTCCTTAAGAAAATTTGTTTATATTTTTTATAAAAAACTAAAAGGAAAATAAATTCAGCAAGAATTATTAAAAAAGAATAATAATGAAGATACATGCAAATCGCAGATAAACCTATCCAGAACGCACCGGTTTTCTTAGAAGGTGTATCAAGATAAGAAATGAAATAATAAAGTGATAATGTAACAAAAAAAGTAAGAATACTATATTGTTTGAGTGTTTGAGCATATCTAATATTTGCTTGAGACATTGCAAATATGAAAGAACTCATTAAACCAATTTTATCATTAAATAATTTTTTCCCAAGTAGAAAACCAATAGGAATCGTAGCTATACTAAAAAGACATGGAAGAAGTCTAAGGAAAAATTTACTAATTCCCCCTATTTTTATCCAGACATTTAAGAGTAGATAATATAAAGGCGGATGCACATCTCCACTTATTGAATCCCAATAATGTGAAACAGTATCTCCTGCTACAAAAATTGCTCCCCCTTCATCACCGCGAATACTTCCAGCACTTAATTGAAAAACACGAAACGCAGAACCAATAAGAATGAAAATTAGTATTAATTGAAAATTCCGATTTTTGATAATACTTTTGAAATTCATATTAATCCCTAGCTGAGAGTAAGAACTCATTCTCTAGTAAGAATTTTGTAGTTTTGGCAATCCCTTCTTCAATTGTAACTTCCGGTTTCCAATTGAGTCCTCGGATTTTGTCAGTTGCAAGTTGAACCGTTGGTGCATCGCCAATCCATCCTTTTGCTCCACCAGTAAAGTTGAAGGTTACATCTGTTAAACCCATTTCTTTGATTATAATATTAGCAACATCTTTGACATTCATGTACTCAACATTACCAAGGTTGAAGATGTTTACTTTTTCATCTGCTTTTTCAATAGCAGTCAACATAGCATTAACGCAATCTCCAATATACAAATAAGATTTCTTTTGCTCGCCATCTCCAAGAATCTCAAGCTCTTTTGGATTTTTCTTTAACTTTTTTACAAAATCAAAAACAACTCCATGAGTATATCGCTCTCCAATTAAAGAAACAAATCGGAAAATCCATGATTTCATTTCAAATGCTTCGCAGAAAGCTTGGATCATTGCTTCGCCTGCAAGTTTTGAAGCACCATACATTGAAGTTTGAATTGGACAATAATCTTCTGGTGTTGGATAAACAGTTGGTTCTCCATACATTGCAGAAGTTGAGGAAAATGCAATACCCTTTACATTATTCAACCGCATTGCTTCCAGAACATTCCAAGTACCAATTGTATTTTGTTCCAAATCAATTCGAGTATTAGTAATACCACCTCGAACATCAGCATTAGCTGATAAATGGAATACAAAATCGTGACCTTGCATAGCAGTCTTCAATGCATCTAAATCACAAATATCTCCATTAACAAAATTAAACTTAGAATTTTCTTTTGCGTTTTTCAAAAAAACATCTTGACCGGTTTTCAAATTATCATAAACAGTAACTTCACAGCCAAGCTCTAACAATTTGTCAGAAAGATGACTACCAACGAATCCGGCTCCGCCAGTTATGAAAACTTTTTTCTTAATTATATCCATTTTAGTTTTTCTTTCCTTTTGGAAAGTTGACCTCCATCCAAACCCAAACAAGTTCTTTACAAACATCAAGAATTGTTAATGGACTTAGAAGACCATTTACAACTTCGTATAATGGTTCTCCCGCGCCCCTATTAAAGTGTTGGACGCCAACAGATTTAATTTTATATCCTTTCTTTTTTGCTTTTATTAACATCTCTGTTGTGACTGTTCCGTATCTTGAATGTAAATTCAAATCTTCAACAACTTTTTTCTTTACAAGACGGAATGCTGTATTAACATCCCATAATTTCATTCGGAAGAAAACTCTAATTAAAAAATTATAACTAAAAGAAATTATTTTACGAAGGAACGGATCATTTCGTTTTAATTTGTACCCAGCAATAATATCATAATCATTTATGTACGGCAAGAACTTTTCGAAATCATTCAAATCAAATTGATTATCTGAATCTGAATAAAAGATGTTTTCATAGATTGCAGATTTCAAACCAATTCGATACGCCTTGCCAATACCATGATCATCTTTTTTCTGAATAATAATCCGGATATTCGAATCCTTTTTCATATGCTGGTGTATAATTTCTCTTGTCCGATCGGTAGATCCTTCGTAAAGTACAATTATAATTTCATAATTCTTTGCATGCTTTTTCAAAACACTTTGAGCATCTTCAATAACTTTTGCAATATTCCCCTCTTCATTATACGCAGGGAAAAACATTGAAATGTTATACTTTTCAGTCATGCTTATTTGTGCTTCTTTTTGTA
>Ga0187827_10001628_pt1 | contig 32566 bp, 26 predicted proteins | sample ETNtaG_39_FD_167969 | JGI IMG/M metagenome (GOLD analysis project Ga0187827, IMG submission 167969) | Marine microbial and viral communities from oxygen minimum zone, Eastern Pacific Ocean - ETNP2014_SV_150_PacBio MetaG (Illumina Assembly) | ecosystem: Environmental > Aquatic > Marine > Hypoxic...
GCCACGGCCGTCGGCGTCGCCCACCACGGCGTAGAGGTTGGCCCACAGCGTCGGCCGGATGGCGGCCTCGGTGGTTGCCTGGGGCGAGGTGGGGTAGGCCCGGGCCTCGGGCTGCATGACGGCCACCAGGTCGTCGCCGCGCCGCACCTCGAAGGTGCCGCGGCGCGCACTGTAGTTGGGGCCCTGGGCCGCCACCACACCACGGAAGGTGAAGGCGTAGCCGCCCACGACCACGGTCTCGCCGGGGCGCATGACCTGGAGCTTTTCCTCCTGCCAGGCGGTACTGCCGGTGATGCCCAGGATGACCACGCCGAAACCCAAATGGGCCAGCGTCATGCCCCAGGCGGCCCGGGGCAGGCGGCGCAGCCGCTGCCAGCTTTCGCCCAGCGGCGCGCCGAAGAGGCGCAGGCGCTGGCCCCACTCGATCAGCGCCCCGGCCACCAGCCAGATGCCGAGCGCAATGCCGAAATGGGCCAGGACGGGGCCTTCGCTTTGCAGTCCCCAACTAACCAGCGCCAAGGCGCCGGCGGCGAAGAAGGCGAACTTGAGGCGCATCAGCGCGCCGGCCACGTCGCCACGCTTCCAGGCCAGCATGGGACCGACCGCCACGGCCATCACCAGCGGCACCATGAGGGGCCCGAAGGTGGCGTTGAAGAAGGGCGGCCCGACCGACACCTTGTCGCCGCTCAGGGCATCGAGGAAGAGCGGATAGAGGGTGCCCAGCAGCACCGTGCCGCAGGCCGTGGTGAGCAGCAGGTTGTTGAGCACCAGGGCGCCCTCGCGGCTTATGGGCGCGAACAGGCCGCCGCCCTTGAGGGCCGGTGCGCGCACAGCGAAAAGGATCAGCGAGCCGCCCACCACGGCGGCCAGGAAGGCCAGGATGTAGACGCCGCGGGCGGGATCGGTGGCAAAGGCGTGGACCGACGTGAGCACGCCCGAGCGCACCAGGAAGGTGCCCAGCAGGCTCAACGAAAAGGCCAGGATGGCCAAGAGGATGGTCCAGGCCTTGAGGGCGTCGCGTTTCTCGACGACGATGGCCGAGTGCAGCAGCGCGGTGCCCGCCAGCCAGGGCATGAACGAAGCGTTCTCGACCGGGTCCCAGAACCACCAGCCGCCCCAGCCCAGCTCGTAATAGGCCCACCAGCTGCCCAGCGCGATGCCCAGTGTGAGAAAACACCAGGCGGCCAGGGTCCAGGGCCTGACCCAGCGCGCCCAGGCCGGATCGACACGGCCCTCGATCAAGGCCGCGATGGCGAAGCAAAAGGCGATGGAGAAGCCGACGTAGCCGAGATAGAGGAAGGGCGGATGAAAGGCCAGGCCGGGGTCCTGCAGCAGCGGATTGAGGCCGCGGCCGTCGGCCGGCGCCGGCACCAGGCGCTCGAAGGGGTTCGAGGTGAGCAGGATGAAAAGGATGAAGCCGATGGCGATCAGGCCCTGCACGCCGAGCACCCGGGCCCTCAGGCGGGTCGGCAGGTTGTTGCCGAATAGCGCCACGGCGCCACCGAAGAGCGTCAGGATGAGGATCCACAGCAGCAGCGAGCCCTCGTGGTTGCCCCACACCCCGGACACCTTGTAGAGCATCGGCTTGGCCGAATGGGAGTTCTTCCAGACGTTGGCCAGCGAGAAGTCGGAGACCACGTAGGCATAGGTCAGCGCCGCGAAAGCCAGGGCCACGAAGAGGAACTGGCCCAGCGCCGCCGGCCGCGCCACGGCCGTCCAGGCGGGCCGGCCCAGCGCCGTCCCGGCCAGCGGCAACGTGCCCTGAACGATGGCCATGGCGAGCGCCAGGATGAGGGCGTAATGACCGATTTCGGCAATCATTCGGGCTCAATCACCCTTCCACTGGCCAGCCTTCTTGATGGCCTCGGTAGCTTCTGGCGGCATGTAGTTTTCGTCGTGCTTGGCCAGCACCTCACTGGCCACAAAGAGGCCGGCTTGGTCCAGCTTGCCTTCGACGACGACACCCTGGCCTTCGCGAAAAAGATCTGGCAACAGGCCCTTGAAGCTGACCGGCACCGACTCCACGGTGTCGGTGACGCGGAAGGTTACGGTGACGCCGTCGGCCGCCTTGCCCACCGAGCCTTCCTCGACCAGGCCGCCCAATCGAAATCGCCGCTCCGGCGGGATCTTTTTCTCAGCCACCTCGGTGGGCGTGTGGAAGAACACGAGATTGTCGCGAAAAGCGTTGAGCACCAGCCCCGTGGCGGCGGCCAGCAAGACCATGCCGACGATGACGAAGGTCAGGCGGCGCTGCTTACGCGTCATGGCTTGCCTCGGCGGCTTCGCCGGCCCGCGCCTCACGGCGTTCGTCCTGCAGGTTTTCCAGCGTGCGGCGGTCGGCCCTGAGGCTGCGCACGCTGCTCCAGGCCAGCCAGCCCATTATCACGGCGGCCAGGGCATAGGCCGGCCAGACAAAGGCCGCATAGCCGCCCATGGCGAAAAATTCAAAAAGGGAATTCATGGCTCCGCTGTCTTGGCGCTTTCCTGGTCCCGCGACGCCCCTTATATAGGCGCCGCCGGCCGGGCGTCCAGCGGGCCTTTTGTCGCAGGACGGTGCTCAGCCCGCACTCTCGCGCTCGACCTGGAGCAGGCGCAGGGAACGGATCTTGCGGGCCATGATCTCGCGCTGCGTCCGCACGATGACGATCGAAAGATAGAAAAACGTGAAGCCCAGCGACATCAGCAGCAAGGGCACCAGGATCGAGGGGTGGATGGCCGGCCCGTCCGCGCGCATCACGCTGGCCGGCTGGTGCAGCGTATTCCACCAGTCGACCGAAAACTTGATGATGGGCACGTTGACGAAGCCGACGAGCGCCAGGATGGCGGCGGCCTTGCCGGCGCGTTCCGGGTCCTCGAAGGCCTGCCACAGCGCCATGTAGCCGAGGTAGAGGAAAAACAGCACCAGCACCGAGGTCAGGCGCGCGTCCCAGACCCACCAGGTGCCCCACATGGGCTGGCCCCAGAGCGAGCCCGAGACCAGGGCGATGAAGGTGAAGGCGGCGCCCACGGGGGCACTGGCCTTGGCCGTGAGATCGGCCACCGGGTGCTTCCAGATCAGGCCGACGGCGCTGGCCCCGGCCATGGTGGTGTAGACGAACAGCGCCATCCAGGCGGCCGGCACGTGGACGAACATGATGCGCACGCTGTCGCCCTGCTGATAGTCGGGCGGGGCCACGAAGAGCCCGAGGTAGAGCCCCACCGCGATGAGCAGCGCCGCCAGCCCCGTCGACCAGGGCAGGATGGCGCCGGTCAGGCGCACGAAGCGGTTGGGATTGGCGAAGCGTTGGAACATTTTTTCTCCAGCCGCCCTTATAGCACCGTGTTGCCCCGGCTCGGCATCATTCCAGGTTCAGCCTCAGCGCCGCCGCCGCGGCCCAGGGGCAGAGCGCCACCGCGACCAGCAGCATGGCGCCCAGAATCAGCAGATGGGGCTCCTGGGTCAGGCCGCCGATGGCGGCGTCGACGGCGCCGACGCCGAAGATCAATACCGGGATATAGAGCGGCAGCACCAGCAGCGACAGCAGCACGCCGCCGCGCCGCATGCCCACCGTCAGCGCCGCGCCGATGGCGCCGATCAGGCTGAGCGACGGCGTACCCAGCGCCATGGCCGCGATCAGGGTCAGGAAACCTTCGCTCTCCATGTGCAGCAGCACAGCCAGGATGGGGGCGGCAAGGATCAGCGGCAACCCGGTGGTCAGCCAATGGGTGGCGCACTTGGCCACCACGGCAAGTTCAAGCGGCAGCGGCGAAAGCGCCAGCAGATCGAGGCTGCCGTCCTCGAAATCGGCTTGGAACAGGCGATCGAGCGAGAGCATGGCCGCCAGCAGCGCGGCCACCCAGATGACGCCCGAGGACATGCGCTGGAGAAGGTTGATCTCGGGCCCGACGCCGAGCGGAAACAGCGTCACGGTGAGCACGAAAAACGCCACCACCAGCGAACTGGCGCTGCCCTGGCGCCAAGCCAGGCGGAGATCGCGGGCCACCAGGGCGCCAAAGCGCCTCACGCCGTCGCCCCCAGCGTCAGCACCCGGGTCTCAATGAGACCGAGATCGATATGGGTGGCGATCATGGCCAGGCCGCCGGCCCCGAGGTGCTCGACGACCATCTCGGCGAGCACGCCGGCACCATTGGCATCGAGCGAAACCGTGGGCTCGTCGAGCAGCCAGAGCCGGGCCGGGCTGGCGGCCAGGCGGGCCAGGTTGAGGCGGCGTTTCTGGCCGGCCGAGAGGAAGCGCCCGGGAACCTCGGCCAGGCGGCCGAGGCCGAGGCGTTCGAGCGCCTGGCGCAGGCGATCCTCGAGGTCGCCGCCGCTCTCGTCCCTGTGACCCTGGCCGGCCCAAAAGGCCAGGTTTTCCGCCACCGTAAGCGGCGCCTTGACGGCATCGAGATGACCGACGTAGTGCAGCCGTCGGCGATGAGCATCGGGATCGTCGGCCACCGGCTGGCCGTTCCAGGTCAAGATCCCGGCGCTGGCGTCGAGGTAGCCAGCAACCAGGCGCAACAGTGTCGACTTGCCGCTGCCGTTGGGGCCGCGCAGGATCAGGGCCTCACCGCTCGATACCTGGAAGTCGAGGTCCGAAAAGACCAGCCGCTCGCCCCGCACGCAGGCCAGGGCCTCGGCGGCGAAAGTGGCCTTGCTCAATCTCAAGACGTCCTAATCGAAGGTACGGATGTCGTCGATCACCTTGCCGTCCTCGGGCAGGCTGCCGGGCTCGACGAATTCGACCTCGCCCCTGAGCTTGCAACAGGTCTGGATGGAAGCGGCGATGGCCGTGGCCAGGTCGTCCGAGCCGCCGCCTGCGACTTCGCATTTCAGTACCATGGAATCGCGGCCGTCCGCCTGGTCGATGACCAAGCGCGCCTTCTTGATTTCGGGGTGGCGGCCCACCGCCTGGCCGACCTGGGGCGGATGCACGAACATGCCGCGCACCTTGGTGGTCTGGTCGGCCCGGCCCATCCAGCCCCGGATACGGGTGTTGCTGCGGCCGCAGGGGCTTGGGCTGTCCATGAAGGCGGAAAGATCACCGGTGGCGAAGCGGATCAGGGGATAGGCCTGGTTGACCAGGTGGGTGACCACGACCTCGCCGACCTCACCTTCGGCCACCGGGTTGCCGGTGCCGGGCTCGACCAGCTCGACCAGCACGCCTTCGTCGATGATCATGCCGTCCTTGGCCTTGGATTCGTAGGACACCTGGCCCAACTCGGCGGTGCCGTAGCCCTGCAAGCAGGTAATTCCGCGGTCCTCGATCTTGGTGCGCACGCTGGCGGGCAGCGGCTCGCCGCCCACCGTGGCGACGGAGTAGCTGGGCTCGACGCCCATCTCGTCGGCCTTGTCGAGGATGATGTTGAGAAACGAGGGCGTGCCGGCATAGGCCGCCGGCTTGAGGCGGCTCATGGCCTCGACCTGCATCTCGGTGTTGCCGACGCCGCCGGGGAAGACCGGGCAACCGATGGCCCGGGCCCCCGATTCGATGAGGCTGCCGGCCGGCGTCATGTGGTAGGAGAAGGTGTTGTGGACGATCATGCCGGCGCGGAAGCCGGCGGCCCACATGCCGCGGGCGAAGCGCCAGTAGTCCTTGACGTCGGCGTCGCATTCGTAGATCGGGCCGGGCGACTGGAAGATATGCCAGAGCTTCTCCATGGGCCAGGCATTGAGGCCGCCGAAGGGCGGATCCAGGGGCTGGGTCTCGATCAGGTCGTGCTTGCGTGTCACCGGCAGCTTGGCCAGCGCCGCCCGGTCCGTGATGTCGGCGGCCTCGAAGTCGGCGAAGACCTTGCCGAAGTAGGCCGAGTTCTGCTTGGCGTGGGCGACCTGGCTTTGCAGGTGCTTGAGGTTGTCGGCCTCGCGCATCGCGGGATCGCGGATTTCCAGGTCGTCGTAATGTTCGTCATTGGCCATGGGGGTGCCCCCTTCGGAAGATTGGCGATCGGCCCTGGCCGCGGATTAGGCCAGCCAGCGCTTGCGCCGCCGATAGTGTTTCACGTCGCGATAGCTTTTGCGTCCCGAGGCGCTGAGGCCCAGGTAGAATTCCTTGACGTCCTCGTTCTCGGCCAGCTTGGCGCCCTCGCCATCGAGCACGACGCGGCCGGTCTCGAGAATATAGCCGTAATCGGCGTAACGTAGCGCCATGGTGGCGTTCTGCTCAGCCAGCAGGAAGCTGACGCCTTCCTGCTTGTTCAATCGATCGACGATTTCGAAAATTTCCTCGACCAACTGCGGCGCCAGACCCATCGAGGGCTCGTCGAGCAGGATCAGATTGGGCTCGGCCATCAAGGCGCGGCCGATCGCCGTCATCTGCTGCTCGCCGCCGGAGATATAGCCGGCCAGGGCGCTCGAGCGCTCCTTGAGGCGGGGAAAATAGCTGTAAACCAAATCCAAACTTTCGTTCACCACGGCCCGGCCGCCGCTGCGGGTGTAGGCCCCGGTAAGCAGGTTTTCCTCGACGGTCAGATGCTCGAAGCAGTGGCGTCCCTCCATCACCTGGATGACGCCCTTTTTGACCAATTCGCTTGGGCTGCGGGCCTGCACCGGTTCCTGCTGATAGAGGATGGCGCCCTTGGTGACCTCGCCGCGTTCGGCATGAAGGAGGTTGGAAATCGCCTTGAGCGTAGTTGTCTTGCCGGCGCCGTTGGCCCCAAGGAGAGCGACGATGCTCCCCTTGGGGACCTCGAGCGATACGCCGCGCAACACCAGGATCACATGATTGTAGATGACCTCGATGTTGCTCACTTCGAGAAGGGTCTGCGTATCGTTCACGGCTTTATCCACGTCTACATCCCGTTACTCGGGTTACTCGGTAAGGATTACAAACGACACCACGCCGCCTAGCTGCAGCTACGCGGTGTGATGTTGTTTTCCTTGGCGTAGGCGGCGGCGCCCGACTCGATCATCGGCCGCACCACGTCACGCATCACCTTGTTCCAACCGCTGACCAGCTTCCAGGTCTTGGTTTTGGCGTTCCACTGCTGGATCAGCACCGGGCCCGAGCCTTCGTGATCGGCACAGGTGACGTTGATGTCGTTGTAGCCCGAGAGACCGATCTTCTTCCACCGCGCCTGGTCGATGCTCATGTTTTCCAGGGCCCAGCGGACCTGTTCGCCGTTGACCACCTTGACGCCGAATTTCTTCTGGGCGTCGCGGATGGCCTCGACCACGATGATGAAGTTGAAGACACCGCGGGTGTACAGCACCTCGCCGACGCGGTCGCGCTCGCCGGCACCCTTACCCTTGTCATAGACGTACTTGAGGATGTCGCGATGCAGATCGAAATCGCGGCCCGGCGGATGCCAAGTGGCTGCCTTGTAGCCGTTGGCTCCCATGGCGGCCGGCATGACGTCGCTTTCCGTGCCCGACCACCAATTGCCGATGAAGTGATCCATGGGGTAGCCGATGGCGGCGGCTTCCTTGACCGCCACCTGGTTCATCACGCCCCAGCCGGACATGAAGATGTAGTCCGGCTTGAGGCGCCGGATCTGCAGCCAGGTCGCCTTCTGCTCCTGACCGGGATGGTCGACGGCAAGCTTGGTCAGCTTAAAGCCAAACTTCTTGGCCAACACATCGAGGGTGGGGTTGGCTTCCTTGCCGTAGGCGCTGTTGTGGTAGATGTGGGCGATCTTCTTGCCCTTGAGGTTACCCAGTCCGCCTTCTTGCGATCCGATGTAGTTGATGACCGCGCTGGCCTGGCTCCAGTAGGTTGTCGGGAAGTTGAAGACCCAGGGGAAGACCCGGCCGTCAGCCGCCGTGGTGCGGCCGTAGCCGATGGTCAACACCGGAATCTTGTCGACCGGCGCCTTGGGAATGAGCTGGTAGGTGATGCCCGTCGAATTGGGGATGACCACCACCGGGTTCTTGCTCTTCAGCTTCTCGTAGCACTCGACACCAACCTTGGTGTTGTAGCCGGTCTCGCATTCCTCGTAGACCAGCTTGACGCCACCGACGCCGCCGTCGCGTTCGTTGATCAGTGTGATGTAATCCCGGAACCCGTTACCGAAGGGGATGCCGTTCGGCGCGTAAGGCCCGGTGCGGTAGGTCAGTCCCGGCAGGAATATGGTGTCCTCCGCGATCGCGACCTCGGCTGTTCCCACCACCGTCAAAGCGACGGCGGCAGCCAGCCCTAGTGAAAATCTGCTGTATTTCATACCCATCTCCCAGCTTGCTTCCAGTTCATCGGATAGTTTCTTTCGACTGCGCCAACATTAAACAATATTCGGCGGGTCGCACAATCCGCTCCGACAGGGCGAACCATGATTCTTAGTGTGGAAAGGGCCATAGCCGCAATTTTTCCTTGGCGATCTGCCACAGCCTGGCCATGCCATTGGGCTCAATGATCAGCGTCAGGATGATCAGCGAGCCGAAAATGATGATCTCGATGTGTTTGGCGGTCACCGCCTGCATGCCCATGCCGCCGACCATGACGTTGGTCAGCAGGATCGGCATCAGTACGATGAAGGCGGCGCCCATGAAGGAGCCGGCGATCGAGCCCAGGCCGCCGATGATGACCATGAACAGCACCTGGAACGAGAGGTTGATGTCGAAGGCCTCGGCGGTCTCGACGGCACCCAGCCAGAGCGCGAACATCATGGCCCCGGCGACGCCGATGTAGAAGGAGCTGATGGAGAAGGCCAGCAGCTTGACCTGGAAGGGCCTGAAGCCGATCAACTGGGCCGCTATGTCCATGTCACGAATTGCCATCCAGGCCCGGCCCACCGAGCCCCGCGCCATGTTCTTGGCCAGCAGCGCGAACACGCAGACGACGATCAGGCAGAAAAAGTAGCGCGACAGGCTGGTGGCGTAGGGACCGGTCATGATGACGCCCAGCACCTCGCGCGGCGGTGCCGTGATGGTGCCGGAAGGCGTATAGTTGACGAACCAGGGCACCTTGTTGAAGAGCCAACTGAGGAAGAACTGGGCAGCCAGGGTGGCGACGGCCAGATAGAAGCCCTTGATGCGCAGGCTGGGGATGCCGAAAATCATGCCGACGGCGGCCGTGACAAAGCCCGACAGCAGCAACACCACGATCAGGTTCAACTCGGGGAAGCCGGTCATCAGCTTGTAACACGACACCGCTCCCACCGCCATGAAGCCGCCCGTGCCCAGCGACACCTGGCCGCAATAGCCGGTCAGGATGTTGAGGCCGATGGCGGCCAGCGAGTAGATCAGCACCGGTATCATGATGGCCTGGAAGAAGTATTCGTTGCCCACCAGGGGGATCATGATGAAAGCGATGATCAGCATGGCGCCGATGAACCAGCGATCCTGGGTGATCGGGAATATGGCCTGGTCGGCGGCGTAGCTCGTCTTGATCTGGCCGGCCTCGCGGTAAATCATGACGTCACACCCTTTCGATGATCTTTTCGCCGAACAGGCCCTGGGGCCGGAACAGCAGGAACACCAGCGCCACCATGTAGGCGAACCAGTTCTCGATGGCGCCGCCGATCAGCGGCCCCCAGTAGACCTCGGCAACCTTTTCGCCGACCCCGATGATGAGGCCGCCGACGATGGCGCCCGGCACCGAGGTAAAGCCGCCCAGGATCAGCACCGGCAGCGCCTTCAACGCGATCAGCGAGAGCGAGAACTGGACGCCGCTTTTGGAGCCCCACATGATGCCGGCGACCAGCGCCACCACGCCCGATACCGACCACACGATGATCCAGATGTTCTTCAAGGGCACGCCCACCGACAGCGCCGCCTGATGGTCGTCGGCGACGGCGCGCAAGGCGCGGCCGATGCGCGTCTTCTGGAAGAAGATGGCCAGCACCGTGACCAGGATGGCGGCCGTCACGGCGGCCCAGATCTCGAAGACCTGGAACTGGATGCCCTGCCATTCGAAATTGCCCGACGGGATGCCGATGTCCAGCGGCTTGACGGTGCTGCCCCAGAGGATGTCGCCGAAGCCCTCGAGCACGAAAGCGAGCCCAATGGTGCTCATAAAGAGGATGATCGGTTCCTGGTTGACCAGCGGCCTGAGCACGACACGTTCGATCAGATAGGCCAGGCCCACCATGACGACACAGGTCAGCGGCACCGCCAGGAAGGGCGACATGGTGTAGCCCATGGTGCCCAGCGACACCGGCACGGTGCCGGTCATCAGGCCGACCAGGGTCAGCGCCGCGAACAGCGCCAGCACGCCCTGGGCGAAGTTGAAGACGCCCGAGGCCTTGAAGATGAGCACGAAACCCAGCGCCACCAGCGAATACATCACGCCGGTCATCAGACCACCGATCACCACCTCGGCGAAAAACTCCGGGTAGGTCCCCATGTCGATGAGGGGGGCGAGGATGTTGTCGTTGAGAACTTCCATTACCACTCTCTCCCGCCGTCAGCAGAGATCCCGCCTTCAGTCATGGCTGACTCCCAGATAGGCCTCGATGACGGCGCTGTTCGAGCGCACCTCGTCCGGCGTGCCTTCGGCGATCTTGCGGCCATAGTCGAGCACCACGACGCGGTCGGAGATGTCCATCACCACCCCCATGTCGTGCTCGATCAGGGCGATGGTGGTGCCGAATTCGTCGTTGACGTCGAGGACGAAGCGGCACATGTCCTCTTTTTCCTCGATGTTCATGCCGGCCATGGGCTCGTCGAGCAGCAACAGATCAGGCTCGGCGGCCAGGGCGCGTCCCAACTCGACGCGCTTTTGCATGCCGTAGGGCAGGCGGCCGACGGGGATCTTGCGGATGGCCTCGATCTCCAGGAACTCGATGATGTGCTCGACGAAATCGCGGTGTTCGAGCTCTTCCTTGCGGGCCGGCCCGATATGCAGCGCCTGCAGCAGGAAGTTGGTCTTCATCTTGAGATTTCGGCCCGTCATCAAATTGTCGAGCGTGGTCATGCCGTGAAACAGCGCCACGTTCTGGAAGGTCCGGGCGATGCCCTGGACGGCGGCCAGGTGCGGCTTCATGTCCCGGCGCTCCTCGCCCTTGAAGGTGATGGTGCCGTCGCTGGGGTGGTAGAAGCCGTTGATGCAGTTGAGCATCGACGTCTTGCCGGCGCCGTTGGGGCCGATGATGGCGAGGATTTCGCGCTCGCGGATGTCGAAGCTGACCTCGATCAGGGCACGCACGGCGCCGAACGAGACGCTGACGTTGTCGACCTTGAGCATGACATCGCCGAAGGTTCTCTCGGGGAACCCGGCGCTTTCCGTGCTGGCGGCGGCTTGGCTCATTAGCTGGCCTTCTTCATGGCATCAAAGGTATTCGAGGTCTGGACCTTGAGGTTGGCCTTGATGACGCCCTCGCGGCCGTCCTCGAAGGTCACCTTGGCCTCGACGGCGACGCGTTCGGCATCGGAATAGAGGCCGTCGATGAGATCGCCGAAACGCTCGGCGATGATGCGCCGGCGCACCTTGCCGGTGCGGGTGATTTCGCCGTCGTCGGCATCCAGTTCCTTGTGCAGGATAAGAAAGCGCCGGATTTGCGAGCCCACCAGGGCGCTGTCGCGGGCCAGGGTGGCGTTGACGTCCTCGACACAGCCCTTGATCAGTTCGTAGGTCTCGTCACGGTCGGCCAGATCGGTGTAGCTGGTATAGGCGATGCCTTGGCGCTCGGCCCAGTTGCCGGTGGCCTCGAGGTCGATATTGATGAAGGCGCCGACGAAGTCGCGCTGGTCGCCGTAGGTCACCGCCTCCTTGATGAAGGGGTGGAACTTGAGCTTGTTCTCCAGGTACTGGGGCGCAAACAGCGTGCCGTCGTTCATGGTGCCGACGTCCTTGGCCCTGTCGATGACCTTGAGGTGGCCGGAATCATCGATGATGCCGGCATCGCCGGTATGGATCCAATCGCCTTCGTTTTCGCCCTTGGTCTCGATGGTGGCCTCTTCGTTCTTGTAGTAGCAGTCGAAGGTGCCGGGGCTGCGGAAAAGGATTTCGCCGTTTTCGGCGATCTTGACCTCGCAGCCCGGGGCCGGCGGCCCCACCGTGTCGTGTTTGACGTCGCCGTTACGCTGGAGCGTGACATAGGCGCAGGATTCGGTCTGGCCGTAGAGCTGTTTCAGGTTGATGCCCAGGCTGCGGTAGAAATCAAAGACCTCTTCGCCCAGCGGCGCGCCGGCGGTGTAGGCAATGCGCACCCGGCTGAGGCCCAGGTTGTTGCGCAGCGGCCCGTAGATCGAGAGGCTGCCCAACCAGTAAAGGAAGCGCTCGCCCGCCGATACCGGCTTCTCTTCCATGATGCGCACGCCGACGCGCCCGGCCACCCCGATGAAGTAGTCAAAGAGCCACTTCTTGAAGCGGCCCGAGTCCTCCATGCGAATGCGGATCTGGGTCAAAAACCCCTCCCAGATGGCAGGGGGCGCGAAGAAATAGGTCGGTCCCAATTCCTTGAGGTCGAGCATCACGGTGTCGCTGCTTTCGGGGCAGTTGACGGTCATACCCGAGTGGTAGGCCTGGGCGACGGAGAAGAAATGATCGCCGACCCAGGCCAGCGGCAGGTAGGACAGCACCTCGTCTTCGACGTTGAGCCCTTCGAGTGCCACCGATTCCTGAGCCGCCTTCATCAGCGCCCGGAATGACAGCACCACGCCCTTGGGGTCGCCGGTGGTGCCCGAGGTATAGGCGATCAGGGCAACGTCGTCGTTCTTGCCCAGCGCCACTTGGCTGTCGTAGAGGTCGGGCTTGGCAGCGTCCAGCGCCCGGCCCCGCTCCATCAGTTCGCGAAGGGCGTAGATGAAGGGCTGGTCGTAGTGACGCATGCCCTTGGGTTCTTTGTAGATCACGATCTCGATTTTCGGGCAGCGCTCCATGACCGAGAGGATTTTGTCGACCTGCTCCTGGTTTTCGCAGACAGCGATGCGGATTTCGGCGTGCTCGAGGACGTACTGCATCTCCTCGGCAATGCTGTCCTGGTATAGCGGGATGGGTATGCCGCCCATGGCCTGGATGGCGGTAAACGACCAATAGAGCTCGGGCCGGTTGGCGCCGATGATGGCGACGTGCTCGCCGCGCTTGAGGCCAACATCGGAAAATCCCAGCGCCATGGCCCGGATTCCGGCGGCGGTCTCGGCCCAGGTATGGGACTGCCAGATGCCCCAATACTTTTCCCGGTAGGCCACGGCGTCGGGCCAGCGCTTGATTTGCTCCTGCAGCAGCGCGGCAAAGGTCTCGGCGGGCGCGATGGATTGATCCCTGTCGGTCATCGGACGACCACTCGCTTTCGTCTAATCTCGGTTTTGTCGATTGGTTCGATTGCTTGTCGATCTCACGAGGCCGGGGCAGCAAAGGCAAATCGCCCCTGGGCCCGAACAGGACCACGTGACGAAATCGACCTAAGCGCAACGGAGGGGGTCGTTGCGAACATCACTCCCCATGCTTTTGCAGGCGGTCGGTTGGTCCGACGCTTGTTGGTTTGAACCGTCGATGCAGTCAACGGCGGAGACAAAATACCAATATTGCTTGGCGGCGCAACACATTGTGTGGATATTTATTTCAGTTTTGAATGATTCTAGTCGACCCCATCGCCAGCCGACCGTCCGTGCCGCCCGGCGCCTTCGGCAAAACGCTTGGCGCCGCCGAAAGCTTCCTGTTCGACGGCCTCTTGACCCAGCGCGAACTCGCGCGCCATGGCGCTCTCCAGATCGCGTCCCTGCTGTTCGTAGACGGACAAACGATCCGAGCGCATACAGATCTGCGGCAGCCCGCAAAGCTCGAGCGCCAAAGCCTCGGCGGCTTTGCGGGCCTGGCCGTCGGGTACGACTCGGTTGGCCAGTCCCATGTCCAGGGCCTCGCGGGCAGCCACCGGCCGGCCGGTGAGGATGAGGTCGAGCGCCCGGCCCATGCCGATCAGGCGGGGCAGGCGAACCGTGCCGCCGTCGATCAGCGGCACCCCCCAACGCCGGCAGAAGACGCCGAAGACGGCGCTTTCCTCGGCCACGCGCAGGTCGCACCACAGCGCCAGTTCCAGCCCCCCGGCCACGGCATGGCCGGCAATGGCGCCGATCACCGGTTTCGCCAGCACCATGCGGCTGACGCCGATGGGGCCGTCGCCCTCGGGCGAAACGCGGTTGGCGAACTCGCGGCCACGGGCGAAGGCCTTGAGGTCGGCGCCGGAACAAAATGTGCCATGGGCGCCCCACAGCACGGCGACCCGGGCCTCATCGTCAGCCTCGAAGGCGCGAAAGGCCTCGGCCAGGCCCTCGGCGGTGGCCCGGTCGAGGGCGTTGCGCACCTCGGGCCGGCTGAGCACGACCGTGGTCACGGGGCCGTTCTTTTCGCTGCTGACGGTCATGGTGGCTTTCCTTCTAGAGATGGGCCGAGCCGCCATCGACCAGCAGCGACTGGCCGGTCATGAAGGCGCTGGCCGGCGAGGCCAGGAACAACAATACACCGACCAAGTCGTCGGGCAGTTGTTTGCGGCCGATGCATTGGCGCGCCACCAGGGACTGGCGCCGCGCCTCGTCGACGGCTGGGTTCTCGACTTCGGTTTCGGTCAGGCCGGGCAGCACGGCATTGACGGTAATGCCGTCCGGCCCCAGTTCGCGAGCCAGGGCCCGGGTGAGGCCGATGACGGCCGCCTTGGAAGTAACGTAGTGGCTCAACAGCGGCAGCCCCAGCGGCACGGTACTCGAGGAAATATTGATGATGTGGCCGGCGCCGGCCTGGCGCAGGGCCGGCAGCACGGCCCGGGCGGCAAGAAAGCTGCCGGTGACGTTGACCCGCATGACGTGTTCCCATTCCTCGAGCTCGATCTCGTCGAAGGGCCGGCGGCCGAGCGTGGTGTAGATGCCGGCGTTGTTGATCAGCACGTCGATGCGGCCCTCGGCGGCGATGGTGCCGGCAACCATGGCGGCCAAAGATTGTTCGGACGTCACGTCGGTGGTGAAAGCCAGGGCTCGGCCATTGGCGGCGGCGATTTCGTCGGCTACGCGTTGGCCGTTATCCTCGTCGCGTTCGGCGATCACCACGATGGCGCCACGGGCGGCGAACTGACAGGCCGCTGTGCGGCCGATGCCCTGGCCGGCGCCGGTGATGACGACGACTCGCCCCGCCACGCCGGTTTCGATATCCTGCATGAGCTTCCTCCCAAAGGGCTGCGGTCTTCCTCTTAGCAGGCTTGCGGGTGGTTCCCAATTGTGTTTGAACAGCGCCGCCGCCAAACCACCGGTCAGGAGACGGAATCGTGACAGCCCACGGCCAGGACAGCCTCAATCTTCGCCGCAGCCTCGAGGTCGGCGGCCAGAGCTACGACTACTTCAGCCTGCCGGCCGTGCAAGAGGCCGGGCTTGGCGATCTCTCGCGCCTGCCGTTTTCGCTCAAGGTGCTCTTGGAGAACCTGCTGCGCCACGAGGACGGCCGCACGGTAACGGTCGACGACATTCGCGCCCTGGCCGGCTGGGCCGAGACGGCCGGCACAGACCGCGAGATCACCTACCGCCCGGCCCGCGTGCTGATGCAGGATTTCACCGGCGTCCCCGCCGTCGTCGACCTGGCCGCCATGCGTGCCGCCATGGCCGCCATGGGCGGCGATCCCCAGGCCATCAACCCGCAGACGCCGGTCGATCTGGTGATCGACCACTCGGTGATGGTCGACAACCATGGCGACGACGCGGCCTTCGCCGCCAACGTCGCCCGCGAGATGGAGCGCAACGGCGAGCGCTACGCCTTTTTGCGCTGGGGCCAGCAGGCCTTCGAGAATTTCCGCGTGGTGCCGCCGGGCACCGGCATCTGCCACCAGGTCAATCTGGAATACCTGGCCCAAGTGGTTTGGACCAGCGAGGTCGAGGGCAAGACCATCGCCTATCCCGATACCCTGGTCGGCACCGACAGCCACACCACCATGGTCAATGGCCTTTCGGTATTGGGTTGGGGCGTCGGCGGTATCGAGGCCGAGGCGGCCATGCTGGGCCAGCCCATCTCGATGGTGGTGCCCGAGGTCGTGGGCATGCGCTTGGACGGCAGCCTCAAAGACGGCGTCACCGCCACCGACCTGGTGCTGACGGTGACCGAGATGCTGCGGGCCCATGGCGTGGTCGGCCGTTTCGTCGAGTTCTTCGGCCCCGGCGTGGCGGAACTTTCGCTGGCCGACCGTGCCACCCTGGCCAACATGGCGCCGGAATACGGCGCCACCTGCGGCTTCTTCGCCGTCGACGAGGTGACCATGGCCTACCTCGAGCTCACCGGCCGCGAGGCGCAGCGCATAGCGCTGGTGGAGGCTTACGCCAAGGCCCAGGGCCTGTGGCGTCAGGCCGACGCCCCCGACCCCGTTTTCACGGACACGCTGTCGCTTGATCTCGGCGCCGTGGTGCCCTCGATCGCCGGGCCCAAGCGGCCGCAGGATCGAGTGCCGCTGGCCAGTGCCAAAGAGGCCTTCGAGACGGCGCTCGAGGAGACCTTCGACAAGGGCGACAGCGCCAATATCGGCGAGGCCGTGGAGGGCGCCGATCATGAGCTCAAGCACGGCGACGTGGTCATCGCCGCCATCACAAGCTGCACCAACACCTCCAACCCCGGCGTCATGCTGGCCGCCGGACTGGTGGCCAAGAAGGCGGCCGAGAAGGGCTTACGTGTAAAGCCCTGGGTCAAGACCTCGCTGGCCCCGGGCTCGCAGGTGGTGAGCGATTACCTGGCCCGAGCCGGCCTGCAGGAACCTCTCGACGCGCTGGGCTTCAATCTGGTGGGCTACGGCTGCACCACCTGCATCGGCAATTCGGGGCCGCTGGAGGAGCCCATCGCCGGGGCCATCGCGGCCGGCGATCTGGTGGCCTGTGCGGTGCTTTCCGGCAACCGCAATTTCGAGGGCCGCATCAGCCCGCACATCAAGGCCAACTACCTGGCCTCGCCGCCGCTGGTGGTGGTCTATGCCCTGGCCGGCTCGCTCAGGCGCAACATCATGACGGAGCCATTGGGCCGTGGCAGTGACGGTAACCCGGTCTATTTGGGCGACATCTGGCCCAGCACCGCCGAGGTGCGCGAGGCCTTGGCGTCGGCACTCGACCGCGAGATGTTCGAGAGCCGCTACGCCGACGTCTTCAGCGGCACCCCGGAGTGGCAGGCCATCGAGACGGCCGTGGGACTGACCTACGAATGGGACCCCACCTCGACCTACGTGCGCCACCCCACCTTCTTCCAGAACATGCCGGCCGAGCCCGGAGGCTTGGCCGACATCGCTGGCGCCCGGGTGCTGGCGCTGTTGGGCGATTCCATCACCACCGACCACATTTCGCCGGCCGGCGCCATCACCGGCGACAGCCCGGCCGGCGAATACCTGCTCGACCACCAGGTGCCGGCCCGCGAGTTCAACTCCTTTGGCGCCCGGCGCGGCAACCACGAGGTCATGATGCGCGGCACCTTCGGCAACATCCGCCTGCGCAACGAGATGGCGCCCGGCAGCGAAGGCGGCGTCACCTGCCACATGCCCGACGGCAGCCAGACTTCGATCTTCGCGGCGTCGGCGGCATACCAAGGCGACGGCGTGCCGCTGGTCGTCGTCGGCGGCAAGGAATACGGCACCGGCTCGTCGCGCGACTGGGCCGCCAAGGGCACCCGGCTGTTGGGCGTGGCCGCCGTCATCTGCGAGAGCTACGAACGCATCCACCGCTCGAACCTGGTGGGCATGGGCGTGTTGCCGCTGCAGTTCAAGCCCGGCACCACGCGCCAGACGCTGGGCCTCGACGGCAGCGAGAGGTTTGCCCTTTCGGGCCTGGCCGGCGGCATCACGCCTGGCATGGACGTAGCCTGCCGCATCGCACGCGCCGACGGCTCCAGCGAAGACGTGGCGCTGCTCTGCCGCATCGATACCGAGGATGAGGTCGAGTACTATCGCCACGGCGGCATTTTGCAGTACGTGCTGCGGCGCTTGGCCGCGGCCTAGGCGGCACCAGAAAATTATGCCGGAAGCGGTCGAGCGCATCGGTGAATACGACTACGTCATCGTCGGTGCCGGCTCGGCCGGCTGCGTGCTGGCCAACCGGCTCTCGGCCGATGCCGGCGTGCGGGTGCTGCTGCTCGAAGCCGGGGGCCACGACAACCGCCTGTGGATCCACATTCCCATCGGTTATCTCTATACCCAGAACGATCCGCGCACCGACTGGTGCTTCAAGACGGTGGCCGAGGCCGGGCTCAACGGCCGGGCGCTGAACTATCCCCGCGGCCGGGTGCTGGGCGGCTGCTCGGCCATCAACGGCATGATCTACATGCGCGGCCAGGCCCAGGACTACGACCACTGGCGCCAGCTCGGCAATCTCGGCTGGGGCTGGGATGACGTGCTGCCATACTTCAAGAAATCCGAGGACTACGTCCACGGCGCCGACGACTTCCACGGCGCCGGCGGCGAGTGGCGGGTCGAGGAGATGCGCCTGAGCTGGGAGATCCTCGACGCCTTCCGCGAGGCCGCCGCCGAAAGCGGTATTCCCAAGATCGATGACTTCAACCGCGGTGACAACGAGGGCAGCGCCTACTTCCAGGTCAACCAAAAGCGTGGCGTGCGCTGGACCACGGCCAAGGGCTTTCTGCGCCCGGTGCGCCAGCGTGCCAACCTGCACGTGCTGACCGGCGCCCAGGCCAGCGCCATCGAGCTCGACGGCAAGCGCGCCACGGGTCTCAGGTTCCGGCGCGGCGGAAGCGATTTCGTGGCCGGCGTGGCCGGCGAGTTGATCCTGGCCAGCGGCGCCATCGGCTCGCCGCAATTGTTGCAGCTTTCCGGCATCGGGCCGCCCGAGCTTTTGGCCCAACACGGTATCGAAACGCGCCACGAACTACCTGGCGTCGGCGGCAATTTGCAGGATCACCTGCAGCTTCGCCTGATCTTCCGGGTGAGCAACACCAAGACGCTGAACCAAAGCGCCAACAGCCTGTTCGGCCGCCTGGGCATGGGCCTGCAGTATTTCCTCCTGCGCCGGGGGCCGCTGACCATGTCGCCGAGCCAGCTTGGTCTGTTTGCCAAGTCGGACCCCTCGCGCGAGACGCCCAACCTGGAATTCCATGTGCAGCCTCTGTCGCTGGACAAGTTCGGCGACCCCTTGCACGATTTTCCCGCCTTCACCGCCTCGGTCTGCAACTTGCGCCCCGAAAGCCGCGGCCGCGTCGCCATCGCCAGCAACGATCCCTTTGCCGCCCCCGAAATCCGGCCCAACTACCTTACGGCGCCAGCCGACCGCCAGGTGGCGGCCGATGCCATCCGGCTTACGCGGCGCATTTGCCAAGCCCCGGCACTGGCCCCCTTCGGCCCGCGGGAATACCTGCCCGGTGCCGGTATCGAGGACGACGAGGACCTGGCCCGGGCGGCCGGTGACATCGGCACGACGATTTTTCACCCCGTCAGCACCTGCAAGATGGGCGCCGACGACCAGGCCGTGGTCGATGCCCGCCTCAGGCTCCACGGCATCGCCGGCTTGCGCGTGGTCGACGCCTCGGTGATGCCCACCATCACGTCGGGCAACACCAACTCACCGGTGGTGATGATCGCCGAAAAGGCGGCCGAGATGATCCGCCAGGACCGGCGTTAGGGCGGATATCTCACCGACAAGTGATTCGCTTGTGAAGCCGGCCTCCCGTAAGCCAGCATGGTGATGTTTTGTCGCTCATCGCATCGCCCGCTCGGTCTCTTCCTCGCCGCCCTCATGTTGGTCGCGGGGCTGGGTCTGTCTGGCGCCCGAGCCCAGCAGTCCCCGACGGTGGTCGAGCTCTTCACCTCGCAGGGCTGCTCCTCCTGTCCGCCGGCCGATGTCTTCCTTGGCGAGCTGGCCCAGCGCGACGACATCATCGCGCTCAGCTACCACATCGATTACTGGGACTACATCGGCTGGAAGGACACCTTCGCCACGCCCGACACCACGGCCCGCCAGCGCGCCTACGGCCGCACGCTCAGCCAGCGCTACGTCTACACGCCGCAGATGGTGATCAGCGGCCGCAGCCACGTCGTGGGATCGCAACGCCAGGCCGTACTTGCCGCCATCGACGGCCTGAGCGTCGGCAGTGCCTCGGAGTTACGGCTGACGGCCACGCCCGAGGGCGGCCTCAAGATCAATATCGCGCCCGGTCAGGTGTCGCGTCCGGCCATCGTCTGGCTGGTCGAATACGACCGGCGCCACAAGGTGGCCATCCGGCGTGGCGAGAACCGTGGCCGCACCCTCGACTACCACAACGTGGTGCGCAGCCTGAAAAGGCTGGGCCACTGGGAGGGCGGCGCCACCGAGCTGGAGACCGATATTAAGGCATCAAAGGCCAATGGCCGCGACGGCTGCGTCGTCATCGTGCAGGAGGCCGAGGGCGGTCCCATCCTGGGGGCGGTGAAGCTCGAATTCGGCGGCTAGCGGCAACAGCCAAATTTGACAAACCGGGCGCAAGACGCTCGATTAGGGCCCGAAACAACAGTTCGGAGCCTGGGTCAAATGGACGTCGTCGAAGCAATAACCAGCCGGCACTCGGTGCGGGCATTCCTGCCCACACCGGTGCCGCTTGGCACCGTCGAGCGCATTATCGAGGCGGCGGTGCGGGCGCCTTCGAGCGGCAACCTGCAACCCTGGAAAGTGCACGTGGTGGCGGGCGAGACCAAGGAGCGTTTCAGCCAGGCCATCCTGGCGGCGCGCGAGGTCGAAGATCATTTGTACGTCGCCGAATACCAGGACTATCCCGAAGAATGGCGCGAACCCTACGATCAGCGTCGCCGCACCGTGGGCAAACTGCTCTACAGCACCATTGGCATCCCCAAGGGCGACCGCGAAGCCATGTGGGCCCAATTCGGCCGCAACTACACCTTTTTCGGCGCCCCCGTCGGCTTGCTCTTCACCATCGACCGCGACATGGGCGTGGGCTCATGGTTCGACGTCGGCATGTTCATCCAGAACGTCATGCTGCTGGCCCGGGCCGAGGGCCTCGACACCTGTGCCCAGGGTGCCTTCGCGCTCTACCACAAGATCGCCCGTGAGGTGGTGGGCGTGAGCGAGTTGGAAATCGTCATGTGCGGCATGTCGTTGGGCTACGCCGACACCGGGGCGCCGGAAAACAACTTCCCCACCGAACGCGCGCCGCTCGAGGAATTCGCTACTTTCAGCGGTTTTTAGGATCCAATTCCCCGCGCCATGACGTCGGCCAGGCGGCGCGAGAAGGCGGCCGGGTCTTCGGGGATTTCGCCCTCGATGATGCGGGCCTGGTCGAGCAGCAGGAAGGCGGCGTCGGCCAGCGATTCGCTGGCGCCATCCTTGGTCGAGGCGGTGGCCAGGGACTTCACCAGATCGTGCCGGGGATTGAGCTCCAACACCCGCGGGCTTTGGGGAATAGACTGGCCCTGAGCCTTCAAAAGCCTGGCCAGATGCATGTCGATATCCTGGTCGTCGGCCACCAGGCAGACCGGGCTGTCGGTCAGGCGGTCGGTGGTGCGCACGTCCTTGACGGCCTCGCCCAGCGTCAGTTTGAGATGCGCTATCAAGGTCGAGATGGCACCTTCGTCGGCGGCCTCGGCTTCGTCCGGCTTGTCCTCGGGCGCCTTGATCTCGTCGAACTCGGCGTCGCCCCGGGTGATCGACTTGAAGGCGTGGCCCTCGAATTCGAAGCCCGAGGCGATCCAGAAATCGTCGACCGGGTCGGTCAGCAGCAGCACTTCGACGCCGCGGGCGGCGAAGCCCTCGATCTGCGGACTCTTGCGCAACGCTTCGAGATCATCGCCGGTGATGTAGAAGATCGACTTCTGGCCCTCGGCCATGCCCGCCACATAGTCGGAAAGCCCGGTCAGGCCATCGCCCGAACGCGTGCTGCGGAAGCGGGCCAGCTTGAGCAGCGCCTCGCGCCGGTCGGGGTCCTCGTAAATGCCCTCCTTGACGACGGCGCCGAAGTTTTCCCAGAAGCTGGCGAATTCCTCGGGCTTCTTCTCGGCCTTCTTGGTCAGCTCGTTCAGCACCCGCTTGACCAGGGCCTTCGAAATGCGCGTCACCAGCGGGCTCGATTGCAGCACCTCGCGGCTGATGTTGAGCGGCAGGTCCTCGGCGTCGACGATGCCCTGTACGAAGCGCAGCCAGGGCGGCAACAGGCCTTCGAGATCATCGGTGATGAAGACCCGCTTGACGTAAAGCTTGAGCCGGTGCCGGCGCTCGGCGCTGAAGAGATCGAAGGGCCGGGCCGAAGGCACGAACAACAGGAGCGTGTATTCGATCTTGCCCTCGGCCCGGGCATGCAGCGTGAGCCAGGGTTCGTCGTAGCTGTGGGCGGAGTGGCGGTAGAACTCGGTGTACTGCTCGGCCGTTATGTCCTTCTTCGGCCGTGTCCACAGCGCCGAGGCCTCGTTCAATTTCTCGCCCGCCGCCAGCGGGCTGTCGGCGACGCCGTCGGCGAAGCGGATGGGAATGGCGATGTGGTCGGAGAAGCGCTTGATGATGTGGTGCAGACGCGCCGCCTCGACGAAATCCTTCTCCGCCTTACGGATGGTCAGCACCACGTCGGTGCCGCGGCCGGCACGGTCGGCCTCGGCCACCTCGTAGCTGCCCTGGCCGTCCGAGGACCAGCGCCAGGCCTGGTCCTCGCCGGCCTTGCGGCTGATCACCTCGACGTGGTCGGAAACGGTGAACGAGGAATAGAAGCCGACGCCGAACTGGCCGATCAGGGCCACGTCCTTGTTGTCGTCGCCGCTCAGGTGGTTCATGAAGGCCGAGGTGCCCGAGCGCGCGATGGTGCCCAGGTTGTCGATCAATTCGTCGTGGTTCATGCCGATGCCGTTGTCCGACACCGTGACCTTGCGGGCTTTCTTGTCGACGTTGATGGTGATGCGCAGGTCGGGGTCGTCGGCCGACAGATCGGGATCGGTGATGGCGGCATAGCGCAGCCGGTCGCAGGCGTCGGAGGAATTCGAGATCAACTCGCGCAGGAAGGTTTCCTTGTCGCTGTAGAGCGAATTGGCGACGATGTGCAGAAGCTTGGTGACTTCGGCCTCGAAACTGCGTGTCTCCTGAACCATGGCGGACAAGCCCTCGCGAAATGAACTGTTGGTTTTGCCGGTTTGGCGGACAATATGTTCACCATCGGGGGTAATTCAAGGGGGGCCGACTGCCCCAAGGAGAATTTCGATGTTTCGAGCCGTCTATGCCCTGTTGCTTCTCGCCGCCATCACGCCCTCGGCCCTGGCCGCCGAATGGCAGGCCGGCGAGATCATGGTGGGGCACGCCTGGGCCCGGGCCTCGGCCGGCAAGATGGCGCGGAACGGCGCCGCCTACATAACCGTGCATAATCTCGGGAGCAAAGCCGACCGCCTGGTGGCGGTGGAAACCCCGGCCGCGGCCAAGGCCCAGTTCCACACCCACGTTTCGAAAGAGGGCGTCATGCGCATGAGGCGAATCAAAGCCGTCGAGGTGCCGCCCGGCGCCCCTGTGGTCTTCCGGCCCGGCGGCCTGCACGTGATGCTGATGAAGCTGGTGGCACCGCTGGAAAAGGGCGGCGAGTTGGCGCTCGTGCTGACCTTCGAGAAGGCCGGGCGGGTCGAAATCACGGCACCCATCTTGGCCGTCGGCGCCATGGGCGGGCAGCACCACGATGACATGCACAAGGGCGGCGGGCACGAGCACGACAAGCATCACAAGATGAACCACAAGGAACATCATGGCGGCAAAACCGATTCCTGACCGCCCCGCCGCGCCTGCGGCCTTGCGGCGCCTGACGATTCGCGCTAGGTAGCGGAACACTTCGAAGGCGGTTCAACTCATCTCATGGCGTCGCGCCGGGAGGGGCGCGGAGCTTATGGAGGACGTGATGGCGCGTAATAAACTCGCACTCATCGGCGGCGGCAACATCGGCGGCACACTGGCCCATCTGGCCGGGCTCAAGGAGCTTGGCGACGTCGTCATGTTCGACATCGTCAAAGGCCTGCCCCAGGGCAAGTCGCTGGACATCGCCCAGTCCGCCCCGGTCGAAGGTTTCGACGCCGGCTTTACCGGCACCCAGGGCTATGCCGGCATCCGCGGCGCCGACGTCATCATCGTCACGGCCGGTGTGGCGCGAAAGCCGGGCATGAGCCGCGACGACCTGATCGAGATCAACACCCGTGTCATGCGGGCCGTGGGCGATGGCATCAAACGTCACGCCCCCGGCGCCTTCGTCATCTGTATCACCAATCCGCTGGATGCCATGGTCTGGGTGCTGCGCGAGGTTTCGGGCTTGCCGCACAATCGTGTCGTGGGTATGGCCGGGGTGCTCGATTCGGCACGCTTCCGCCACTTCCTGGCGGCCGAGATGCAGGTCTCGGTGGAGGATGTCACGGCCTTCGTGCTAGGCGGCCACGGCGATACCATGGTGCCGCTGCCGCGCTATTCGACGGTCTCGGGCATTCCGCTGCCGGATCTCGTCAAGATGGGTTGGATCAAGCGCCAGCGTCTCGACGAGATCGTCCAGCGCACGCGCGACGGCGGGGCCGAGATCGTCGGCTTGCTGAAAACCGGCTCGGCCTATTACGCCCCGGCCAGCGCCGCCATCCAGATGGCCGAATCCTATCTGCGCGACAAGAAGCGCGTGCTGCCCTGCGCCGCCTATCTCAGCGGCCAGTACGGAATCAGGGACATCTACGTCGGCGTGCCGGCGGTGATCGGTGCCGGCGGCGTCGAGAGGGTCGTCGAAATCGAACTCAACAAGAGCGAGAAGGCGGCGCTGGGCAAATCGGTTGGCGCCGTGCGCGAGCTGCTGCGCGTGGTCAAGCGCCTCGATCCCTCGCTGGTCAAGAAAAGGCCCAAAGCCAAGCGCCCGGCGCGGCGCAAGACCAAGCAGTCGAAGTCCAAGCCCAAGTAGTCGCGGCCCGAGACCGCCCGGGGGAAGCCATGAACATTCACGAACACCAGGCCAAGGAGCTGTTCGCCAAATACGGCGTCGTCGTGCCCGAGGGCCGGGTGGCCTTCACCGTCGACGAGGCCCGGGCGGCGGCCGAGGAACTGGGCGGCCCGGTCTGGGTGGTCAAGGCCCAGATCCACGCCGGCGGCCGCGGCAAGGGCGGCGGCGTCAAGGTCGTCAAGTCGCTCGACGAGGCCACGCAGGCGGCCCACGACATCCTGGGCATGACCCTGGTCACGCACCAGACCGGCCCGGCCGGCAAGGAGGTCAAGCGCGTCTATATCGAGCAGGGCTGCGACATCGCCCGCGAGCTCTACCTCAGCATGCTGATCGACCGCGGCACCAGCCGGGTGACCATCATGGCCTCGACCGAGGGCGGCATGGACATCGAGGAGGTGGCGGCCAAGACGCCCGAGAAGATCCAGTTCGTCTCCATCGATCCGGCCACCGGGCTGCAGGCCTTTCACGCGCGGCGCATCGCCTTCGGCCTGGAGCTCGAGGGCAAGCAGGTGGGCGCCGCGGTCAAGTTCCTGATGGCGCTCTACAGCGCCTTCAGCGAGACCGATGCCAGCCTCATCGAGATCAACCCGCTGGTGGTCACCAAGGCGGGCGAGGTGATGGCGCTGGATGCCAAGATGAACTTCGACGACAACGCGCTTTACCGCCGGCCCGACATCGCTGACTTGCGCGACGAGAGCGAAGAGGACCCGGCCGAGCTCGAGGCCGCCGAACACGAGCTCAGCTACATCAAGCTCGACGGCTCCATCGGCTGCATGGTCAACGGGGCCGGCCTGGCCATGGCCACCATGGACATCATCAAGCTCTATGGCGGGTCGCCGGCCAACTTTCTCGACGTCGGCGGCGGCGCCGACCGCGACCGCGTCACCGAAGCCTTCAAGATCATTCTTTCCGACCCCAACGTCGAAGGAATTCTGGTGAACATCTTCGGCGGCATCATGCGTTGCGACGTGATTGCCGAGGGCATCGTGGCGGCGGCCAAGGAGGTTAGCATCGGCGTGCCCCTGGTGGTCCGCCTGGAAGGCACCAACGTCGATCTGGGCAAGCAGATACTGGCTGATTCAGGCCTGCCCATCCTGTCCGGTGACGATCTCGGCGACGCCGCCGAAAAGGTGGTCAAAGCGGTCAAGGAGGCCAAGTAATGGCGGTCATGGTCAACAGCGACACCCGTGTCATCTGCCAGGGCTTCACCGGCGCCCAGGGCACCTTCCATTCCGAACAGGCCATCGCCTACGGCACCAACATGGTCGGCGGCGTGACGCCGGGCAAGGGCGGCTCGAACCACCTGGAGCTGCCGGTCTTCGATACCGTGGCCGAGGCGGTGACGGCCACCGGGGCCACGGCAAGCGTTATTTATGTGCCGCCGCCCTTCGCCGCCGACGCCATCCTCGAGGCCATCGACGCCGGCCTCGAGCTGGTGGTGACCATCACCGAAGGCGTGCCGGTGCAGGACATGGTGCGGGTGAAAAGGGCCCTGGCGGGATCCGCGTCCCGCCTGGTCGGTCCCAATTGCCCGGGCGTCATCACGCCGGGCGAGTGCAAGATCGGCATCATGCCGGGCCACATTCACCAACGCGGTCGGGTCGGCATCGTCTCGCGTTCGGGCACGCTGACCTACGAGGCGGTGGGCCAGACCACGGCCGTGGGGCTGGGCCAGACCACCTGCATCGGCATCGGTGGCGATCCCATCAATGGCACCAACTTCGTCGACTGCCTGGAGATGTTCCTGGCCGACGACGAGACCGAGGCCATCGTCATGATCGGCGAGATCGGCGGCAGCGCCGAAGAAGAGGCGGCCGAGTTCATCAAGGCCAACAAGACCAAGAAACCGACGGTCAGCTTCATCGCCGGACGCACCGCACCGCCGGGCAAGCGCATGGGCCATGCCGGCGCCATCATCTCGGGTGGCAAGGGCGGTGCCGAGGACAAGATCGAGGCACTGCGCGGCGCCGGCATCGCCGTCGCCGATTCGCCGGCCAGCATCGGCACCACGCTGGCCGATATGATGTAGGCCGGGGGGCCGCTGGGTCTCAAGCGAGGGGGGGATGACGATGGCGAACGGCTTGGACAAGGTCTCGTTTCTCTCGGGCGCCAGCGGCGCCTTCATCGAGAACCTGCACGCCCGCTTCAAGGAAAACCCCCAGGCCGTCGACTTCGGCTGGCAGCAGTTCTTCGCCGAACTTGGCGACGAGGCCGAGGCCGTCGAGGCCGCGGCCCGCGGCCCGAGCTGGGGCCGGCGCGGGCTGTTTGCCATCGAAGACGGCGAGTTACCGGCCCGGGCGGCGGCCAGCGGCCTCGAAGGCCGGGCGGCGACGCTCGATTCCATCCGGGCGCTGATGATGATCCGTGTCTACCGCGTGCGCGGCCATCTGATCGCCGATCTCGATCCCTTGGGGCTGGAGGCCCGCGAATACCATCCCGAACTGGACTTTCAGAACTATGGCTTCACGGAAGCCGACCTCGACCGGCCCATCTTCATCGACCACGTGCTGGGCCTGGAAACGGCGACGCTGCGGGAAATCATCGAGATCCTGCGCCTTACCTACTGCGGCACCATCGGCTACGAATTCATGCACATCCAGGATCCCGACCAGAAGTCCTGGATCCAGATGCGCATCGAGAACCAGGAGTACCACGCCAACTTCACCGGCGAAGGCAAGCTCAAGATCCTGCGCCAGTTGACCGAGTCCGAGGGCTTCGAGCGCTTCCTCCATCTCAAGTACCCGGGCACCAAACGCTTTGGTCTCGATGGCAGCGAATCGCTGATCCCGGCGCTGGAGGCCATCATCCGCCGGGCCTCGCAACTCGGCGTGGTGGAGATCGGCCTGGGCATGCCCCACCGCGGCCGGCTCAATGTGCTGGCCAACATCATGCACAAGGCCCATACCGCCATGTTCTCGGAATTCGAGGGCATGCCGGCCAACCCCGACGACGTGCAGGGCTCGGGCGACGTAAAATACCACCTCGGCACCTCGTCCGATCGCGAAACCGACGGCCAGGCCATCCACCTCTCGCTGTTGCCCAACCCCTCGCACCTGGAAGCCGTCAATCCGGTGGTGCTGGGCCGGAGCCGGGCCAAGCAGGGGCAACTGGGGGATGATGAGCGGCGCCAGGTGCTGGCGGTGCTGATGCACGGCGATGCCGCCTTTGCTGGCCAGGGGCTGGTGGCCGAATGCTTTGGCATGTCGCAGTTGCACGGCTACCGTACCGGCGGCACCATCCACATCATCGTCAACAACCAGATCGGCTTCACCACGGCGCCGATTTATTCGCGATCCTCCCCCTATCCCTCGGACGTGGCCAAGATGGTCCAGGCGCCGATCCTGCACGTCAACGGCGACGATCCCGAATCGGTGGTCCACGTGGCCCGCATGGCCACCGAGTTCCGCCAGGAATTCGGCCAGGACGTGGTCGTCGACATGTTCTGCTACCGCCGCCACGGCCACAACGAGGGCGACGAGCCGGCCTTCACCCAGCCCATCATGTACCGCAAGATCGCCCAGCACCCGAGCTCGCGCCAGCTTTACGCCCGCCGCCTGGCCGAGGAGGGCAGCTTTGCCGAGGTCCAGTCCGAGGCCATGGTCAAGGAACACCACGACCACCTGCAGCTCGAATTCGAAGCCGCCAAGGGCTACAAGCCCAACAAGGCCGACTGGCTGGAGGGCCGCTGGTCCGATTTCACGGTGGCCCACGGCGAGGACCGCCGGGGCCGCACCGAGGCCGGCAAGCTGGCCCTGGAAACCGTCGGCCGGGCCCTGACCCGGGTGCCCGAGGATTTCAACCTGCACCGCACGGTCGAGCGACTGTTGAAAACCAAGCGCCAGAACCTGGAGGCCGGCGGCGGCATCGATTGGGCCACCGGCGAGGCGCTGGCCTTTGGCAACCTTTTACTCGAGGGCGTGCCGGTGCGGCTCAGCGGCCAGGACTCGGGCCGCGGCACGTTTTCCCAGCGCCACGCCGTGCTGACCGACCAGACCAACGAGCAGAAATACATCCCCCTCAACAATATCGCCCCGCGCCAGGCCAAGTTCGAGGTCATCGACAGCATGCTCTCCGAGGCCGCCGTGCTGGGCTTCGAATACGGCTTCACCCTGGCCGAGCCCCGGGCCCTGGTGCTGTGGGAGGCCCAGTTCGGCGATTTCGCCAACGGCGCCCAGGTCATCATCGACCAGTTCCTGGCCTCGGGCGAGACCAAGTGGCTGCGCATGTCGGGCCTGGTCATGCTGCTGCCCCACGGCCAGGAGGGCCAGGGGCCGGAGCACTCCTCGGCCCGCCTCGAGCGCTATTTGCAGATCTGTGCCGAAGACAACATGCAGGTGGCCAACTGCACCACGCCGGCCAGCTACTTCCATATCCTGAGGCGTCAGATCCACCGCGATTTCCGCAAGCCGCTGATCTTGATGACGCCGAAGTCGCTGCTCCGGCATCGCCAGGCGATTTCGCCGCTCTCGGATTTCGCCCTGGGAAGCTCGTTCCACCAGGTGCTCTGGGACGGGAGTTCGGATCTCAAGTCGGACGCCAAAATCCGCCGCGTCGTGCTCTGTTCCGGCAAGGTCTATTACGACCTTTTTGCCGAACGCGAGAAGCTGGGCATCGACGATGTCTACATGCTGCGCCTGGAGCAACTCTATCCTTTCCCGGCCAAGGCCCTGACCAAGGAACTGGCACGCTTTCCCAAGGCCGACATAGTATGGTGCCAGGAAGAGCCGGAGAACATGGGGGCCTGGAACTTCGTCGATCGGCGCATCGAGGCGGTATTGGCCGGCATCGGGCACAAAGCCGGCCGCCCGAGCTATGCCGGCCGGCCCGAGATGTCGGCCCCGGCACCGGGTACCATCAAGCTCCACAACAAACAGCAGCAAAACCTCGTCGAGGCGGCGCTGGTGCTCCGAGGCAAACGGGAAGGCGGGTAATGGCAACGGAAATAAGGGTTCCCAGCCTCGGCGAATCGATAACCGAGGCGACGGTGGCGAAGTGGTTCAAGGCGGTGGGCGACAGCGTCGTCGCCGACGAGCCGCTGTTGGAGCTGGAGACCGACAAGGTCTCGCTCGAGGTCTATGCCACGGCCTCGGGAAGCCTGGCCGAGATCGCCGCCGAGGTCGATGCCACGGTCGAGGTGGGGGCGCTGTTGGGCGTCATCGCCGAGGGCGAGGTGGCGGCGGTGGCGCCGGCGGCGGCGCAACCCGAAGTCGTCAAACCAGACCCGCCCGCCGCCGAGGCGGCCGCCCCAGTGGCTGAGCCAGTGGCCGCGCCACCTTTGTCGCCGGCCGTGCGCAAGCTGGTCGAGGAACATTCCCTGGATCCCGCCGCCATCAGCGGCACGGGCAAGGGCGGGCGCTTGACCAAGGGCGACGTGCTGCAGTTCATCGAGGCCAAGGCGGCGGCTCCTGCGCCGGCCACGCCGGCCGCGCCGGCCGCGCCCTCAGGCCCCCGGCCCCGGGCCGAGCGCGAGGAACGGGTGCGCATGACGCGGCTCAGGCGCACCATCGCCGAACGCCTCAAGGCGGCCCAGAACACGGCCGCCATGCTGACCACCTTCAACGAGGCCGACATGTCGGCGGTGATGGCGCTCAGGCGCGACTACCGCGACGACTTCGAAAAACGCCACGGCGTGCGGCTGGGCTTCATGTCCTTTTTCCTCAAGGCCTGCGTCGTGGCGCTGCAAGAGATCCCGGCCGTCAACGCCGAGATCGAGGGCGACGACCTGGTCTACAAGAACTACTACGACATCGGTGTCGCCGTGGGCACGCCTCAGGGCCTGGTGGTGCCGGTGCTGCGCGATGCCGACGAAAAGAGTTTTGCAGACGTCGAGACCGAAATCGGCGAACTCGGCCGCCGCGCCCGCGATGGCAAACTCACCTTGGATGAGATGTCGGGCGGCACCTTCACCATCACCAACGGCGGCGTCTACGGCTCGCTGCTGTCGACGCCCATCCTCAACCCGCCGCAGTCCGGCATCCTGGGCATGCACAAGATCCAGCCCCGGCCCATGGCGGTGGGTGATGCCGTCGAGGTGCGGCCCATGATGTACCTGGCGCTGAGCTACGACCACCGCATCGTCGACGGCCGCGAGGCCGTGACCTTCCTGGTCCGGGTCAAGGAGTGCATCGAGGATCCGCAACGAATTTTGCTCGATCTCTAGTGGGGCGGGGCGCAAGCATGAGCGAGAATTCCTACGACCTGGTGGTCATCGGCGGCGGCCCGGGCGGCTACGTGGCCGCCATCCGTGCCGCCCAACTCGGCATGACGGTGGCCTGCGTGGAAAAGCGCGCAGCCCTTGGCGGCACCTGCCTGAATGTCGGCTGCATCCCCTCGAAGGCCTTGTTGCGCTCGTCGGAGTTGTTCGCCGAGGCCAGCCACGGTTTTGCCGACCACGGCATCAAGGCCCAAGTCAGCCTCGACCTCAAGGCACTGATGGGGCGCAAGGAAAAGATCGTCGGCGACCTCACCGCGGGCGTGGCCTACCTTTTCAAGAAAAACAAGGTGGCGCACATCGAGGGCACGGCGCGTATCGCGGCGCCGGGCAAAGTGGCGGTCAAAAGCGGCAAAAGCGAACAGACGCTGGCCGCCGGGAAAATAATCATCGCCACGGGCTCCGATGTCTCGCCGCTGGCCGGCGTCGAGGTCGACGAAAAGCAGATCGTTTCCTCGACCGGCGCGCTGGCACTGAAAAAAGTACCGAAACGCCTGGTGGTCATCGGGGCCGGCTTCATCGGCCTGGAACTGGGCTCGGTTTGGCGCCGGCTGGGCTCGCAGGTGACCGTCGTCGAGTTCCTCGACCGCATCACGCCGCCCTTGGATCTGGAGATCGCCAAGACGCTGCAGCGCAGCCTCAAGAAACAGGGCATGACCTTCAAGCTGGGCGCCAAGGTGACGGCCGCCAAGGCTTTGAAAAACAAAGTCACGCTGAGCCTGGAGCCGGTAAAAGGCGGCGACGCAGAAAAAATCGACTGCGACGTGGTGCTGGTATCGGTCGGCCGCCGGCCCTTCACCGACGGCCTGGGCCTGGACGAGCTGGGCGTGGCCCGCGATGCCCAGGGCTTCATCGGTGTCGATGGCGGCTTTGCCACCAACGTCGACGGGGTCTTCGCCATCGGCGACGTAGTCCGGGGCCCCATGCTGGCCCACAAGGCCGAGGAGGACGGCGTGGCCTGCGTCGAGACCATGGCCGGCCAGGCCGGCCACGTCGATTACGATCTGGTGCCCGGCGTCATCTACACCTCGCCCCAGGGTGCCGGCGTGGGCCAGACGGAGGAGGCCTTGAAAGAGGCCGGCGTCGACTACAGCAAGGGAAAATTCGCCTTTTCGGCCAACGGCTACGCCCGTTGTCTCGGCGAGACCGACGGCTTTGTAAAAGTCCTGGCCGATGCCAAGACGGACCGCATCCTGGGTGTCCACATCCTGGGGCCCGACGCCGGCACGCTGATCCACGAAGCCGTGGCGGTGATGGCGTTTGGCGGCGCGGCCGAGGACGTGGCGCGGATCTGCCACGCCCACCCGACGCTGGCCGAGGCGCTCAAGGAGGCGGCGCTCGACGCCGGCGGACGGGTGATCCACGCCTGAGGCGGGGTCGGCAAGGTCTCGCACCATCATTTCCGCCGCAGAGCCTGTGAAGAAAAGTGTCCCCCTCCCCCTTGATGCCAATGCAGGCGCACATCTTCGAGTGCCCAGCCACTTGAAGCAGGGAGAATTGACCACAGAGATGGGGTAATCGGCGCTGAGGGTGGCTACTCTCCGAGCTTTTGGAACGTGGTCTGGATGTTCCAGCCACAAGAAGCGTTAAGGAGAGCAGCCATGAAGTACTATGCCGGATTGGACGT
>Ga0187827_10001629_pt1 | contig 32561 bp, 29 predicted proteins | sample ETNtaG_39_FD_167969 | JGI IMG/M metagenome (GOLD analysis project Ga0187827, IMG submission 167969) | Marine microbial and viral communities from oxygen minimum zone, Eastern Pacific Ocean - ETNP2014_SV_150_PacBio MetaG (Illumina Assembly) | ecosystem: Environmental > Aquatic > Marine > Hypoxic...
CGAAAGAGAGCCGCGGCTGGTTGTCGCAGGCGCGGCTTTTACGAGAAAATCGCGAGAAACCGGTTTATTATGACGGCAGTGTCCATTTGCGCACCGATTGTGTTGCAGGAGATATCCGTAAAAATGCGCCGCCACCTGCCTATCCCACGCCTTTTCCCGACCACCTGCGCAACGCCCTCTACCGCGACCTCTGCGTTACTAAGTTGCCGCGGGTGCTGCGCATAAATGATAGGGTGTCCATGGCCTATAGCCGCGAACTGCGCCAGCCGCTCATCGATCATCGGCTTGTGGAACATGCGTTCAAGCTGCCGGGGGGGCAGAAAATCCGTAGCGGCCAGGGCAAGTTCCTGTTGCGTCACGCCATGCGGCGCGACCTTCCCGACGCGGTGCGTGGGACGCCCAAGCGATTCATAGTCACACCACAGCGGGAGTGGCTTGCTGGCCCACTGGCCGGAGCCGTAACCGACATCATCGAAAGCCGTGAGTTCCGCGAGCGTGGGCTGTTTGACGTCGCCGCCGTGCGCCGCGCCTGGAAAAAATTCCAGGGGGGGGACTCGGAAAATGCTTTTTTCGTCTGGCAGTGGGTCAATACGGAACTTTGGTTCCGCCGCTTCGCCGATGGGAAAGCTTCCGTAATCAACGTTGCATGAAAAGGATATCGTCATGTTTCTTGCCAATCCACTGAAAATGTACATTTACGCCTATGGGCTGAGAGTGGGCCTATCCTTTCAGTTTCTAAAAGGTGTGGTGGACTTTCTCGACGCTATGAAGCACCCCGTTAATTGGCACCGCCGCCGCCGTATGTCTAAATCCGTGGTCTTGGGGTCGAAATGGCGGGGGTTCTTTACCAAGAAAAAAGGCATGACGGCCTTTTCCCCCGGTGAGATTCCTGGTCTCGAAAACGTCCACCTCCTCGGCCAGCGCATCTACAAGGAGCACAAGGACGAGATTCTCAAGAGCGGCCGCGGGAAAAACGAATACAATCCCTTCCACCTTCTCCTCGCGGACGAGGAGGTGAGCGATTATCCCGAACTGGTGGAAGCGGCGTTGTGCGATCCGCTGGTGGAGATGCTGACCGATTATTTTGGGTCGGTGCCGCGGTTGCAGAACATCAACCTGTGGATCGCCACCCCAGATGAGGCGAATATCGGCAGCAATCTGTTCCATCTTGACAAGCCCGACGTGCATTTTGTCACCGTGTTCATCAATGTCTTTCCGGTGGCGCTCGAGAACGGACCGGTAACGGCACTTCCGGCGGACCTGAGTCACCAGGCTTGCCTCGAAACACACTATGAATCCCTCTATTACAACGGCGACGGCCGCCTCCCTGACGTCAATATTCTCAGCCACTGCGGCGAGGAAATCCTGTTTCGTCTTGTCGGTCCGGCGGGTGCGGGGGCTATCTGCGACACCTCCACCTGCCTGCATTACGGCAGCCGCTGCCGTTCCGGGGAACGAGTCTCGGTGGTGTTCCGCTATGCCCCGGCCCACAAGATCAAGGGTAAAGGCACGGCACTGTTACCACGTCCGACGACCCTGGACCCGTTGCGGGAATTGTTCCTCGAGGCTGAATGACGGCTGCACCGGCAACCGGACAGAGGTCTGCCACGTCTCTTTCCGTCTCGGTCCACTGCCATATGGACGATGTGCCCGGATGGCGCAGGCATCAGGCGCAAGGGCTCGTCCTGTGGTTCAAGGGATACCTGAACGGCAATAGCGTGGAGGACTTGGCTTCTCGCCTGGCGGTGCTTCCTTGCGAGGACTGGTTGCAGGAGACAGCCGGGCTCGATGGCCATTTTGCCCTGATTGCCGCGCGGAACGATACTGTATTCGCCGCCGTGGACAGTATCGCCAGCATTCCCGTTTTCTATGGGCTAGATGGCGCGGCCTGGCACGTGGACGGTAATGTCCGGCGACTGGCGGCCGAGCTTGGCGCGACGAAGGTTAATCCGGAAGCGGCTCTAGCGCTGGCCATGTCCGGCGCCACCATCGGCCGGGCAACGCTCCTCGACGGGATCGAGGTGCTGGGGGCTGGAGAGGCGGTTCTGTTCGCTCCGGGACAGCAACCACAGCGCCAGCGCTATTACTTCTATCTTCCGCGCCCCGATGAAAGTTTCTCCGCCGACGATCCCGGACTGCGCCGCCGTCTGGCCGATGTCACCATGGGAATCTTCGAAAAAATGGTGGCCTCTCTGGACGAGCGTGCGGTGGCGGTACCCCTGTCGGCGGGGCTCGATTCGCGGCTGGTGGCCTGCGCCCTGAAGGAACTGGGGGTGGAAAACGTCACCTGTTTTTCCTATGGCCGCCGCGGCAATTTCGAAGCCGGGGGAGCGCGCCGGGTGGCGGCGAAGCTGGGCTATGAATGGATTTTCGTGGAGCATACACCGCGGCAACAGGCCACCACTTTCACCAGCGGGGAATGCCGCGCCTTCGAGGCCTTCGCCGACCCCTTAAACGCCATTCCCTTCCATCAGGATTTTTTTGCCGTGGGCAGGCTGAAATCGGAAGGAAATGTTCCACAAGAGGCGGTGATCGTCAACGGCCAGTCGGGCGACTATGTCGCCGGCAATCATATTCCTCCTTCTCTTTGCGCCGGGGCTGAGAATTTGTCTGAGAAAGCGCGCTGGGCACGGATTACGGATACGCTGATGGACAAGCATTACGACTTGTGGAAGGCGCTGCGCACACCCGAGAACGAATCCAAAATCGCCCGGCTCCTGCAAGAGGAGATGGAAGCCGTCGGGGGCGGGCTGGGAAAACCGGCAAACGATTTCGCCCTTTATGAAATGTCGGAATTCCTCAACCGTCAGGTCAAATACGTGGTGGCTGGCCAGCGTACCTATGAATGGCATGGCTATGACTGGCGGCTGCCACTTTGGGATAATGACTTTCTAGATTTCTGGACAGCCGCGCCGCTAGCCGCCAAGGCGGGGCGGCGGTTGTTCCGTGAGACCTTCGCCGAATGCGATTGGGGCGGAGTCTGGGGCGCGGAGTGGGAATCTCCCCAGACCGTGACGCCCATTTGGTTGCGCCCCGCGCGATTGGCGACCAAGCTGATGCATGCGCCGTTGGGTCGTGCGCGGTGGCACCGTTTCGAAAAACGCTATTTCGGCTGGGTCATGGACGAGGTATGCAATTACGCCGTGGTGCCCTATGGCCGGGTGGCCCGCGACCGCCGTGGCCACCGCAACGCCACAAGCTGGCATGCGGAGAGATATCTTGCCGGCAAGGGGCTTTCCTATGACGGCTATCCTCTGGAGTGTGAGGCCTGATGCGGGTGATGGTGGTGGCGCGGCTCTTCACCGGGTTTGCAGACGGGCTGGCCGAGGGGGTGTGGCGACCCCGGGGTGCCCCGGCGGCCTATCGTTTGTTAGAGGCTCTCGCCGCCGATAAAGATACGAAACTCCTCACGGTCTTTGCTAGCAAGGACGAAAACGACCACCGCTTTTCACGTGGCAAGTCCTTTAATTTGCCACCCTTGGGGCGGGTCGTCATTCTGCCCTGGGCGCGCCGCTCCTGGCTAGCGATACTGCGCCTCGACGGCAAGCTGCGGGAGACGAGCCATCTACTGCGCTGTCTGTGGCTGTGGCTGCGTTTCCGTCCTCATGTGACCTATTTCACCAATGCCAGTTTTCCGGTGGCCGCCGTTTTCGCGCGCCTGCGCTTAAGCCGGGTGATCCTGCGCCTGCTGGGGCTGCACTCCCACCAGTACCAGGTGGCGGACGCGGGAAGGGGGCTCCAGCACTGGTTCTATCACTCGCCATTTGATCATGTGATCTGTTCTCTCGACGGCAGCGGCTCCGATTACTATCTGCCACGGCTGATCTCGCCGGGGGTGCCGCGCTCGGTTCTCCTCAACGGCGTTGACCAGCAGCTTCCCGACCCGCAAGCTGTGGCGCGCATCGCCGCTAGCCACGGGAAAAATGGCCCTCCCGTAGTTCTTTTCGTCGGCCGCCTGGAATGGAACAAGGGCTGTCATGAATTCGTTGAAGGGGTGCTGGAGGTTTTGGCGCGGCGTCCCGGTTCCTTGCGTGCGGTTCTGGTGGGTGACGGTAGCCTTCGTCATGAACTTGCAGATCGCATTGCAGAGGCCGGCGCCGGGGATGCGGTACGGCTTGTTGGAAGCGTGCCTCATGAGGAGGTGGCGGCCTGGCTGGGGCGGGCGGACATCTATGTATCGCTCAACCATCTGGGAAATCTTTCCAACGCCAATCTGGAGGCGATTGCCGCTGGCAAGTGCATGATCATCCTTGATGCCGATCACCAGACCCACACGGATATGGAGACCACGCGGCTGATCCCTGATGATGCGGTCCTGCGAATCGGCCGTGACTCTATGGAGGCAAATCTAGCCATGGCTCTTGAATCCCTGCTTGATGTGCCCGAAAAGATTACGTCTTATGCCGCTGCCACTGCGCGTCTGGGAAAGGAACTGCTGCGGCCGTGGGATGTGCGAATCACCCATGAACTCGACATGATCCGGCATATCGCTAGGGAAAAAACCCTGTTTCATGACGGATAACGGTACGCTGGGTTTTGCCCTTGTGGGCTGCGGCCGCATCGCTGCCAAGCATGCCCAGATTCTGGGTGGCGGAGACGTGGAGAGGGCGCGGCTGGTGGCGGTCTGCGACATCGTGGCAGAGCGGGCTGAAACCCTGGGTGCGAAACACGGCGTTCCCTATTTCACCGACATGCACGCCATGATGGACGCACATGATGGTGACATTGACGTGATCTGTATTCTCACCGAAAGCGGGCTGCACGCGGAGCACACCATCGCGCTTTCCTGCTATGGCAAACACATGGTGGTGGAAAAACCCATGGCACTGACCCTGCACGACGCCGATGAAATGATCCGTATTTGTGACGATGCCGGTATCAAGCTCTTCGTGGTCAAGCAGAACCGCTATAACCTTCCTGTGCGCAAACTGCGCCAGGCGCTTGAGGCGGGACGTTTCGGCAAGCTGGTGATGGGTACGGTGCGGGTGCGCTGGAAACGGGATCAGGCCTATTACGACCAGGATTCTTGGCGCGGAACCTGGGCCATGGATGGCGGAGTCTTCGCCAACCAGGCCAGCCATCATATCGATCTTCTGGAATGGTGCATGGGGTCCGCCGCTACGGTCTATGCCAGGACAAATACCGCATTGGTGGATATTGAATCGGAAGATACGGGCGTCGTCATCATTGCCTTCAAGAACGGCGCCATTGGCGTTATCGAAGCTACCACCGCTACCCGTCCAAAGGACATCGAAGGCTCCATTTCCATTCTTGGCGAACACGGCACGGTGGAAATCGGCGGCTTCGCGGTCAATGAAATGCGGCAGTGGCACTTTACCGAGGCCCTGCCCGAAGACAACGAGGTTCTCGGCACATACCGGGAAAACCCGCCGGATGTCTACGGCTTCGGCCATGTGGCTTACCTCGACCATGTGGTGGATGTGATTGTCAACGATTCCCCCTCTCTGGTGGACGGCCCGGAGGGGCGCAAGTCACTGGAACTGATCACAGCGATCTACCAGTCAGCGGAAACAGGGCAAGAGGTGGAGGTTTCCTCACAAAAGCGCGATATCCGTCTGGGGCGGCGATGAATCCCATCCCTCTGGTTGATCTGAAGGTCCAATATCAGGCCCACAAGCAGGAGTTCGACGATGCCATAGCAGGTTGTCTGGCGCAGACGAGTTTCATCGGCGGTCCAGACCACGAGGCCTTTGCCGCGGAATTCGCCGAGTGGTGCGGCGGCGGCCATGTGGCGCTGGTGGGCAACGGCACCCAGGCACTGGAATTTGCTCTGCGCGAGCTTCTTGGTCCCGGTGACGGCGTGGGCGAGGTCATCACCACCAGTCATAACTTTATTGCTACCGGCGAGGCCATCAGCGCGGCGGGATACAAACCTGTCTTCGTGGAGGTGGACGCCGAAACCTGCCTTATGGACTCGGATGCGCTGGAGGTCGCCATCAGACCCAATACGCGGGCTGTCCTTCCGGTGCATCTTTACGGCCAGATGGTGGAAATGAACAAGGTCATGTCCGTGGCCCAGCATCATGGGCTTAAGGTGATCGAGGACGCGGCCCAGGCCCACGGCGCCGGGTGGCAGGGCAAGTGTCCGGGTGAATGGGGCGATGCCGCCTGTTTCAGTTTCTATCCAGGGAAGAACCTGGGCGCCTGGGGCGATGGCGGCGCCGTTTTCACCCGTGACGCCGACTTGGCAGCGCGCATCGCCCGCTATGCCGATCACGGCCGCGAGGACAAATACCGGCATCCCTGGCCGGGAACCAATTCTCGCCTCGACGGGCTTCAGGCGGCGGTACTGCGGGTCAAGCTGCGCCACCTGGATGCATGGAACGATGCCCGCCGCCAAGTGGCCTCCTGGTATGACGAGCTTCTGGAAGGGGAAGAGGCAGTGGAACGGATTAAAAACCGCGAGGACGCCATCCATGCCCGCCACCTCTATGTGGTGCAGGTTGATGACCGCGACCAGGTGCTGGCAACGCTGAAGGAAAAGGGCATCCACGCCGGGGTGCACTACCCCATTCCCCTGCATGAACAGCCGGTTTTTTCCGGGCTGGGCTATGCGCTCGATGACCTTCCCATAACGGCGACGGTGGCGCGCCGGGTTCTCTCGCTTCCCCTTTATCCCGAACTGGGGCGGGCGGATGTCGAGCGCGTGGTTTCAACTCTGAAGGAGGCCTTACCCCTATGAACGATCAGGCGCACATCCATGCCAGTGCGGAAATTCAGGATGGAGCCAACATTGGCCCTGGTACGCAAATCTGGCAGCATTGCATAGTCATGGCGGGCGCGGTTATCGGCGCTGGATGCAAGCTGGCCCACAATGTGTTTGTGGAAAGTGGCGTGGTGGTGGGCGATGGCGTCACTATCAAGGACAACGTGACCCTTTATGAAGGTGTCACCATCGGGGATCAGGCGTTTATCGGCCCCAATGCGGTCTTCACCAATGTCCGCAATCCCCGCGCCTTCATCAGCCGCAAGGAGGAATGCCAGCCTACCACTATCGGCGAGGGCGCCAGCATCGGTGCCAATGTCACCCTTATCTGCGGCGTGACCGTGGGACGCTATGCGCTGGTGGGGGCGGGCGCGGTGGTCACGCGGGACGTGGCCGACCATGAAATGGTAGCCGGCAACCCAGCCCGCGTCATCGGTTGGGTGGGCCGCGCCGGCGAGCGGCTGGACGGCGACCTTGTATGCTTGGAAACGGGAGAACGTTATGAAAAAACGGAGAACGGTCTCATGCTGAAGGATACTTAGGAGGAATCATGAGCAAGGCAAAAACCGATTTTGACACCACGCAGACGGACCTGTCAGGCAAGGCGATTCTTGTGACCGGGGGAACCGGGTCCTTTGGACGGTATTTCGTGAAGGCGGTTCTGGAGCGCTACAGGCCGAAACGGCTCATCGTCTTCAGCCGGGACGAGGTCAAGCAGCACGACATGGCCCAGGACGCCACCCCAGATGACATGAAAGTGCTGCGGTTTTTCATCGGCGATGTGCGCGACTGCGACCGCCTGGAAATGGCCATGCGTGAGGTTGATATCGTCATCCATGCGGCTGCCCTGAAACAGATTCCGGCGGCTGAATACAACCCCTTCGAATGCATCAAGACCAACGTGTACGGTGCGGAAAACGTGATGCAGGCAGCCATCCGCACGGGCGTGAAACAGGTAGTGGCGTTGTCCACTGACAAGGCGGCCAGCCCGGTCAACCTCTATGGCGCCTCCAAGCTGGCCTCGGACAAGATTTTCGTAGCCGCCAATAACCTTGTGGGCAGCGTAGGCACCCGCTTTTCCGTGGTCCGCTACGGCAATGTGCTGGGCAGCCGTGGTAGTGTAGTGCCGGTCTTCCAGAAGCTTATCGCTGAGGGCGCCAAGACCCTTCCTATAACCGACCCGCGCATGACGCGGTTCTGGATCACCCTGGACCAGGGCGTGGCCTTCGTTTTGTCTTGTTTGCCTATGATGCGGGGCGGCGAAATTTTCGTCCCCAAGATTCCCAGTATGAAAGTGGTAGATATGGCCACAGTGCTGGCGCCTGATCTGCCTCACGAAGTGGTGGGCATCCGTCCTGGTGAAAAACTGCATGAGGTGATGATTACCGAGGACGATGCCGTCAGCACGATGGAGCTTTCCGATCGTTTCGTGATCGAGCCGGCCATTCACCTGTGGAATTGGGAGTCTTCGGCCACGGACGGAAGAAAACCGGTGGCTGAAGGATTCCGCTACGCCAGTAACATCAACGATGATTGGATGGACGGTGAAACCATGTGTGAATTGATAGCCCGTATGGAACAATGACCTCAACGCCGCGCCGTTTCCTCCCCTATGGCCGGCAGCAGATCGGCGATGATGATATCGCCGCCGTTACCGGAGTACTGCGTGGCGACACGCTTACCACCGGGCCCAAGGTGGCGGCTTTCGAACAGGCGCTTGGCGGAGCCACCGGCGCGTCCCACGCGGTGGCTTGTTCCAGCGGTAGCGCGGCGCTGCATCTGGCGGCCATGGCACTCGATCTGGGGCCGGGGGACAAGGTGGTGGTGCCGACGCTTACCTTTCTTGCCACTGCCAATGTGGTGCGCCTAACGGGGGCCGAGGTGGTATTTGCCGACGTGGATGCGGCAACCGGGCTCATGGGGCCGGAAAATCTTGCCACTGCCTTGGGCCGAGAGGACTCCGGCGAGGTGAAGGCCGTGTTTGCGGTCCATTACGCCGGGCAATGCGCGACGCCGGACCAACTGGCGGTGGTGACTGACGGCCTTCCCGTGGTGGCCGATTCCTGTCATGCCCTGGGTACGGCCTATGGGTTGGGTGGAAAGGTGGGCGACTGCCGCCATGCGATAATGGAGACCTTTTCCTTCCATCCGGTAAAGACCATCGCCGCCGGTGAAGGCGGCGCGGTCACCACCAATGACGGCGTGTTAGCGCAGCAGCTGCGCCGGTTGCGTAATCACGGAATGACCCGCGAGCCGGACTCTTTCGTCCGCGGCGAACTGGCCCGTGACGGCGCTGGGGAAGCCAATCCCTGGTATTACGAGATGGCGGAGCTAGGCCTCAACTACCGGCTCAGCGACATCCATTGCGCGCTGGGGCTGAGCCAGCTGGCCAAACTCGATACCTTTTGCGCCGCCCGCCGCGCCCTGGCTGCCCGCTATGACGAAAAACTGGCACCCTTGGCACCGCTGGTGCGGCCTCTGGGCCGCGTGGCCGGCTGTGACCCGGCGTGGCATCTTTATGTGGCGCGTATCGATTTTGCTACTCTCGGTATTGAGCGCGCCGTCCTCATGATGCTGCTGAGGGCGGCCGGGATCGGCACCCAGGTTCATTATATGCCGCTGCATATGCAGCCCTATTACCAGGACCGTTACGGCGAGTTGTCCTTACCCGGCGCGGAAGCCTTTTATGAGAAGACGCTTTCCCTGCCGCTTTTCCCTGACATGGAAGAGGCGGAGGTGGATTACGTGGTGGAGACGGTTGGTAACATTGTCGCCGGGGTCACATGAGCCGCCCGGCGTGCATCGTTCAGGTGCTATCTGGCGACTGTGCCCGGTGGTGGAAGCGCTGGCCGATGTCACCCTGTCGCCGTCCATCTATCTCGCCCCTGAGACGGAACAGATCGAGCGGGTGTGCGAGACGCTTTCCGGTCTGGAAACAAGGGTTTCCCGCTCCCATGTTGTTGGGTATCTTCATTGGGGGAGTTCTGATCAAATTTCCTTTTCATGCTAGACCGCTTCGGAATCGCTTGAGTTTTCAATAGTCTCGAAGGCCGCCATGCGTATTTACATCGCTGATCTTTGCTACCTACATGATTGGGACAACAATCAGCCGCTGCCCCTAAATGTCGCTTACATCACGGCCTATCTGAAACAGAAAAACCCGGATGTTTCGATCGAGATATTTAAGGATCCGCGTTTCCTGATCGATCGCATCAGCGATGATCCTCCAGATGTCCTGGCGCTCTCCCATTACGATTGGAACGTCAACCTAGACCTCACTGTGCTGCGGCATGCGAAGAAGATTCGCCCGCAAATGCTCACCATCATGGGCGGGCCGAATTTCGAGGCGGATGATCCGAAGTGGATCAAAACCTTTTTCAGCCAAAGGCCGGAACTCGATCTCTACATCACCGGAGAGGGAGAGTGGAGCTTCGCTCGCCTGATCGAATTGCTGGACAACCACGGTGGTGAGCTTGGCCGCGTTCCCGTTGAAGACTGGCCGTCTTCCTATTTTTCCTTTGAACGGGCCAGCCAGCAGGTCATCTGTAATCCCGGTAATCCCGTGGCCCGCCTGGATCTCAGTACCGTTCCCTCCCCCTACCTCACCGGGTTGATGGATCCCTTTCTCCAGGACATGCGCCTGGCCCCGATCGTTGAAACCAACCGGGGATGTCCCTACGCCTGCACGTTCTGCTGCTGGGGCCATGCAACAAAATCGAAGATCATCCAGTTTCCCCTGGAAACTGTTTTTGATGAGATACGCTATGCGGCCGGGAATACCAAAAACCTCTCCGGCTATTTCTATGTGGCGGACAGCAATTTCGGCATCGTGAAGCGGGATCTCGAAATCGCCCGTGTTCTGCAGGAATGTTCGGACACTCATGGCGTGCCGAAGCGGATGTACATCTATTTTGCCAAGAACACTAATGATTCCGTGATAAAAATCGCCGAAACGTTGAAAACCGTCACCCACATGTCGATGTCGAAACAGACCATCAACTCGGAGGTTCTGGACGATATCAAACGCAAGAATATTTCCTCTGAAAATTATGACAGACTCAGGACCGAGTGCCAGAAAAGGAATATCGACACATCTTGCGAACTGATCTATGGGCTGGCTGGCGAAACCTGTGAAAGTTTCATCGAAGGCGTGATCCAGACCGTGCGCGGGCGCCAGTACGTTGTCATGTATCCCCATATCATGATCGCCGGTGCCGAAAGCAACTCTGCGGCCTCTCGCAGGCAATTCGGTTTCAAGTCGGCTTTTCGCGTTATTCCCCGCTATGTCAGTAGCTACAAGGACATCCATTCCCTTGAGTATGAGGAAATAATTACTGAAACAAACACCTTCAGCCACGAGGACTTCCTGCGCCTGCGCCTATTTCAGTTTCTGATCTATGTCCTGGGGAGCGAACTTTTCACCGAGTTCACGCGCTGTCTCGATATTTGCGGGCTGGATTATGCGACCTTAGCGGACAGGATCACCCGCGATGGGGACAACTGGGCGCCGCAATGGCGTGCTCTTCTCGCAGCCTTCCGTCAGTCCTGCGAAAACGAACTCATCCCCGCCGATCAGGTGAAGCTGGAGTTCAGCGCCGAAGACATCAAAACGGTCGACGCCCATCAACTGGCCCTCGTCCCGTTTTATATGGCAAAGCTTGTTTCGACTGCAGAGATCATCGCCGATCTCAAAACCTATCTGAAGGAAAGCCTGGGGCGTTTCTTTGGCGAGGAATTGAGCAACGACGAGATGAGTGAGCTCGAAATAACCCTTGGTATGGGATTAGACAAGATCGTTTGTTACGAGAATCCCCTTCCCTCGAAGGTGGTCGAATACGAATACGATCTGGAGTCTTGGCTTTCGGATGAGAGCTATGCGCCGTTGCGGGACTATCATTTGGGGAGAGCCGTTCCGTTCCATTTTCAACTCGACGATGACATCCTCCCCTCCGTTGAGAAGGCCCGGTCTTACACCTCATCCATGGCCGAGGCCGTCTACCGCGTGAGAATCAATGTCATTGGCCCGACCGGAGACCGTATCTACTGCTATAGACGGAACCTCGACCCCAATATGCCCGGAGATATGCGCGAGCAAATCGACAAAGTGAATGAGAAACGCATCCTTGCCCGTCAATGCGCCGAGATCGCTTCGCGCACGTCTTGATCGTGCTGGTTCGGCGTAGAGGCCATCTGGAAAAGAAAATCGACAAGATTACCATACACGGGGAAAGCCCTTGGGTGCGTAAGCACTGGGAATCCCCTCGGGAAAACTACGCCAAGTCGCCCTATTTCAGAAAATACGCTGATTTTTTCGAGGACATCTACAGTCGCCGGCGGGAAACGCTGGGCAACACTATCGCCGGGGCCATATGAGCCGGTCGGTATGCATCGTTCAGGCGCGTATGGCCTCTACCCGGCTTCCCGGAAAGGTGCTGCTGGAACTAGCCGGGCGCACGGTGCTCTCCCATGTATTGGAACGCTGCCAAGCTATACCGGGAATTGACGCTGTGTGTTGCGCCACGCCTGAAGGCGCCGATTGCGATTTGGTGGTGGCGGAGGCTCAGCGTTGCGGTGTGGAGGTTTTCCGCGGTTCTGAGGAGGATGTGCTCGACCGCTATTACGGCGCGGCCAAAACGTTACAGGCCGATTTTGTGCTGCGTGTGACCAGTGACTGCCCTCTCATAGATCCCGAGCTTTGTGACCGAGTGCTGGCTAAGGTGACGTCGGGTGGCGCCGATTTTGCTGTCAACAACATGCCAGTGACATGGCCCCAGGGGCTCGACTGCGAAGCATTCACTTTTGCTTTGTTGGAGCGGGCTTACCGCGAGTCGCAGATTTTCGCGGAGCGTGAACATGTAGGACTTTTCATGCGCCATGCGTCGGACGTGCGCCGAGCCAATGTGGCGGCCGAAGGAGAAGATATGAGCCATCACCGCTGGACCCTGGACACGCCCCAGGATTACGCTTTTTTCGATGCGCTGTTTCCCCGTCTTTCCGGGGGGCCGGAGGGTTGGGGCTATCGCGTGCCTCTGGCTCTTGTGGAGGCCGATCCGAAACTTGCGGCCATCAATGCCGGGCATGAGCATCCTCTGAAAGAATGAACATTTTATTTCGGGCTGACGCCGGGGAAGAAATCGGTTCGGGGCATCTCATGCGCTGCTTTGGACTGGCCCAGTACCTGCGTGACGAGGGGATGTCCTGTTCGCTTCTCACAACGGGGAGGGAAGAGCCCGCCGCGGCCCGCTGGCAGGAGGAAGAGATAGACGTGCGGGAACAGCAGGTGGAACACGGCTCACCGGAAGACGCCGTGGCCACATCGGAAGCGGCGTATGAGGTGGATGCACAGTGGATCGTGGCCGATGGCTACGACTTTGGTCTGAATTGGCAGCGTGCGGTCAGGGAGGGAGGGCCGCACCTGCTTTGTTTCGATGATCTGGGCGGGGCGTCTTTTGCCGCCGATCTGGTGGTCAACCAGAATCCGGGAGCGCAAGACATGTCCTATGACATGGAAGGTGGTAGCCGCGTTCTGGCGGGCGCGGACTACGTGGTGCTGCGGCGGGAGTTCCGCTATTTGAAACGGAAGACCTCCCCCGGCCCGCCGCGTCTTCTCGTCACCTTCGGTGGTTATGACCGGGACAATCTGGCCCTGGCCGCCATGGGTGAACTGGCGAAATTGAAAGAACCCTTCGCCGCCACCGTGATCTGTACGGCCGATGCCCGTGGGCTGGAAGAGGCAAAAAGTTTCGCAACCTCCCATGAGCAGAAGTTCCGCGTCCTGCCGCCCACGGACATGGCACCCTTGATGGCGGCGACCGATCTGGCGTTGTGCGCCGGGGGCACTACGTCGCTGGAACTGGCTTCACTCGGCGTGCCCATGGTGTTGGTGACGGTGGCCGACAATCAGGAACCTGGTGCGGTGGCTTTGGATTGTGCCGGCTGCGCCCGCCTGGCGGGGCGCGGTGGTGCGGCGCTTCCCGATGCTGTCAAGGCCACGGACGATTTGTTGCACAACCCCGCCGCCCGCGAGGACATGGGCCGGGCCAGCGCCGTACTCGTCGACGGCCGCGGGGTGACGCGTATCGCCAGAGCGCTGGGATAGGGAATCACAGGATCATGAACGTGCCTAACATTCAGAGCGGCATTCCGCGAATATGGTGAAAGCGCCGTTCGACCTTGCCGCGGTCGGTAAAATGCCCGACTGGCGTGACCGGCTGTCCTGGCCCGTCTCACATCTGGAATGCTGCCAGGCGTTGGCCCAGCAATACCGCGACCTTATCTCCTTCATCTGCAACACCGAAAACGATGTTCTGTGTGACGTCTTGATGCTTGGAGTTAACGCCATGATGCATTCGGTGCGGGCATTGACGGAAACGGCGCTGGCCGTTCAGGAGCAGTCCGAACATGGAATTTATCTTACCGGCGACCAGCCGGAACTCTCCTATCTCCAGGGTGACGAATCACAACTTAGGTTCTCCGTCCCGTCCTCTCAGCCATTCTATGGGCCGAACAACAGGAAATTGCGGCGCTTGGTCCGCACGGCTTCATGGACTTCCTGGTGGCGGTTGCCGGCGACCGTGCTGGCCCCGGAGGCGGTCGCCGTCAGCCATAACTGTCTGCTGCGCACGGTGGCTGGAGAGACAGACCAACGCATTTCCTTCCGCCACGGCGACGATTGGCTATACGAGATCAGGAAGGAATCGCATGAAACCGAGACGGAACTAGGCCTGGAGGACATAACGCAAGAACTGTTTGATGTTTTGACAGACATTAAAGGGCTGGCGGAACCATGGCGGGGAAGGCTGAGAACATTGATTGCTGCGCAGGGGCAAAAGGTCTTGTCCACTGCGGTCCGGGATATCGCCGCCTTGCGGGATCTGAAAGACCTTCCCCATGAGTTATGGGCGGGCACCGGCGGATATTACCCTGTTCGTGCGCTGTCTCTCGAAGTGCTTCGCCGCGGCGGCAGGGTTCGGCGTTTTGATCACGGTGGCGGATCTGGGTTCTCGGAAGAGCGTTATAACTCGGCCTTTGCGGAATACGTTGTTTCCAGCGAATACATTGTGGAGACTCCCCATGTCGCACGTATGGTTGATGAAACCATGGCCACACAGCTCATCAAAAAGGTCCGCCAGGTGAAAATCACCGGTCATCATGGCGACCCCACATTTCCCGTTCCGCAATATCCTCCAAGGCCCGCAGGCAGACGCCGCAGAGTGGCCTACGTAACGACGGCGCTCATCGGGTTCCGCCAAGTTTATCCTCCCGTTCTTCCCGATCCAGTTTATCTGGACTGGCAATTGCGGCTGGCAGCAGACCTGTCGGCGCTTCCCGTTGATCTCGTCTGCCGTCCTCATCCCGAAAGTCTCTATCCCGGGAACCGGCATCCGCTGGCCGATGTGGCGCCGGTTTGCAAGGAACCTTTTTCCTCAATGATGAGGGAAATTGATTTGTTCGTTTTCGACTTTCACTCCACCACAACATTTTTTAAGGCCATGTGCACGGATCGGCCTGTGGTTTTCCTCGACATGGGAAGAATCACACTTTCAAAGACTGGGGAGGCGCTCATCGAACAACGTTGCCGAATCGTGCCGGTTACGTATGACCACAAAAACCTGCCCCAAGTTGACCCTGACGTCCTTGCGGCTGTCGTGACCGGTGGACCGGAAAAGGCAGACCCAGTGCCAATACGGCGGGTGCTAACCGGTGAATAAGAGCGTGAGTGTCTGGAATAATCGTCCATCCGGTTCTGAGCCCGGAGAGAACGGGTTGCTGGCCCTCGAGAGATGCCGTGTATGCCAGGGTGGGAATGGCCGCCTTCATTCTGTGACGTCGGCCCTGCCCATTTATATCTGGCCGTTGCCGCCAGGGAAATCAAACCGTTTTCTCGATGCCGGGCTTTTTGTCTGTGAGGACTGCAGCCATGTTCAACTGCAGACCATGACGGACGCATTCATCGATTCCTTCTATGAGGATGAATATTTGGTCCTTGAAGACCATGTGCTGGACCGAAGTCGGATCGAGGCTCTGGTTTCTGCTTTCGGACGAGAGATCATTGAGGATGCGCGGCTACTCGACATCGGCGGTGGAAACAACCCCGTCGCTGGATCGCTCTCCAGTCTGGGATATCGCTGCGAATCTTGGGTGGTGGACATCAATCCCAGACCCCGGGCCAAGGAACTGGCCTCGAAGGTGGTCGCAGGACGGTTCGAGGACGCCGATCTGCCACAAGGACATTTCGATCTGGCAACCTCGTTCGACTCGATGGAGCATTTCAACCATCCATCAGATGTTGTTGCCAGGATGGCCGAGGTGTTGCGGCCCGGCGGGCTGGCTGTTGTCGCGGTGCCGAATCTGACGGGACTGATCAGTTCCATCCCCCACTACATGGTCCTTCATCAGCATGTCAGCATTTTTTCTGTTGGTTCGCTGGAAAGCCTGTTCAGCCTGCAGGGGTTCCGGCGCAAGGCGCTGTTGCGCGAGGACACGGCTATTTATCTGGTCTACGAGAATGTCCACGGACCAAAGGATCTCAGCCCGGCCAGCGTCGATCCCTGGGCCGAACTGGACCGCTTCCGAAGCCGGATGGAGGTTATTGGCGAGGAAATAAAAGCACTGGGATTGGCGGCGGATGAACACCGGCTCGGCCTCTATGCTGCCGGAGGCAGCAGCAGTCTGTTTCTGGCCAATTTTCCCTGGTTGAGGGAATGCCTTTCGGCGGTGTTCGACAGGGAAGAGCACAAACAGGGCCGGATTGTCCCGGGCACGGACCTGGTTGTTCTGCCTCCAGAAAAAATAGCCTCCTCCGGTGTAGAAAAACTCCTGTTTCTCTCCGACTCCATCCATGATGACGTGGCCCCGGGCTTGTCCGTGGATTGCGTCAATCTCGCCCGTTTTTTCAAGGCTCCCATAGAGATGGAAAATGGAAAACATAGGGATGCCTGGAATAGTGGCTAAGTCAGAAAAAAAACAGCCCGATCAGGTCTTTGAAACCGCCGACGAGGTGGCCGCTTTCCTAGACCGCCTGTGGCCGCTTCCGCGCAGTATTACTGGCGAAGGTGTGCGCGCCAGCCATGATATTCTGGGTGAAATTCTGCCGTTGCACCGTATCGAGGTTCCCAGCGGTACGCGTTGTTTCGATTGGACAGTTCCCAAGGAATGGATTGTACGCGAGGCCTATGTGGTGACGCCCACGGGGGAGCGCATTCTCGATTTTGGCGAGAACAACCTCTATCTTGTCAATTATTCGATGCCGTTCCGTGGCCGTATGACCCGTCAGGAACTCGATTCCCGACTTTTCAGCCTTCCCGATATGCCCGAGGCCGTTCCCTACCGGACCAGCTATTACAAAGAGGACTGGGGTTTCTGTATCTCCCAGAAACAGCGCGATTCACTTGCCGAAGGCGAATACGAAGTGGTGGTCGATAGCGATCTGGTGGACGGCTCCATGACCATATCCGAATGCGTGTTGCCAGGAGAGACGGAAAAGGAAGTGCTGCTCTCCACCTATACCTGCCATCCCTCGATGGCGAACAACGAACTGTCTGGACCGTTGGTGACGGCCCTTCTTGCGCGGCGTCTGACCGCGTTGCCACGAAGACGTCTGACCTATCGTTTTGTTTTCCAGCCCGAGACTATCGGCGCCATCGCCACGCTCCAGAGAATTGGTGATCATCTGAGGGAAAATTTGGTTGCCGGTTATGTGGTCTCCTGTGTCGGCGATGTGGGGTCTTTCACCTATAAGAGGTCGCGCCGCGGCGACACCCTTGCCGATCGGGCCTGCGAGTACATTCTGGCCACCTCCGGTCATCCGTTCGAGATTATCGACTTCCATCCTATGGGAAGCGACGAGCGGCAGTACTGTTCGCCGGGGTTCGATCTGCCTGTTGGCGTGCTGACTCGCAGCTTGCCCGCCACCTATCCCCAGTACCACACGTCACTGGACAATCTGGACGCCATTTCCTTCGAGGCTATCTGCGAAAGCGTAGATATGTACTATCGCCTCTGCCTCCTGCTGGATCGCAACCGCGTTTACCAGAACCAGGTGATGTATGGTGAACCGCATTTGAGTAAATACGACCTCTATCCAACACTCGGAGGAAGTGCCGATACGCGCTTTGAGGTCGGAGACATTCTTTGGCTAATGTCACTGGCTGACGGTAGCCGTGACCTGTTGGCTATCGCCGAACGCAGTGGATCGGAGTTCGACCGTCTTGCAGAACTTGCCCAACGCTGTGTCGAAGCCGGCCTGCTGAAGGCTGAAGAGGTGGAGGCCTAGTCATTTCGTGGTGCAATCCGGTAGAGCATTTCCTCGGCTTTTCCGCTTTTGATTACGTTGGCCGTGGCGTCGAACAGAAGGGCGGCTTTGATGGTCCGCAAGCCATTTCCTTCTCCCGGGCGGCAGCCTTCATAGAGCCCCGCTTGCCAAAGGTATTCCCCCATGGGGTCTACATGGGTCTCCACACCTTTATCGAGATCGCGGACGAAAAGACCGAATGTTCGCTCATCCGAACGGCCTTCCGCATCGGTATAGGAGCCGGTAAACGTCTTGTGATAGCGGTAGGGGACCTCAAGATTTTCTTCCACGAAATGGTAGAAAGTCACGCTGTTTTGATCGGGAAGGTCGAGGATGGCGATCTTGCCGCCGCCACGGTAAAGCAATCCAAACGGGGAATCGGCGCCATAGCCGCTGAAATTGACAACACCTTTGAATTCCCGCGCGCGAGCACCGATGACGGCAAAAGAATAAATGGGGTGTCCGGTGCGCACGGCTTTTTGATGCTGGCGACCGGCCTCCGTCAGTGCCCCCATGTGGGAGGGGGTTGAACGAATGTCGAAGGGGATGCCCTTAGTGAAATCGAAGTTGAAAAGCGGAAGAAGCAGCGTGCCTTCAGGACCAATCGCTAAAAGAAAGGAATCGAGAATGGCCGCCGGATCAAGTTGAGGGTCTTGTTTGCGGTATCTCCGCAGTGTTCTTTTCAAGCTGCTGTGCAGCAGTACCATGTCCCCGGATCCGATCCCGCTTTTGCGCCAACCGGCAACAAGAGCTTCAGTCGATGCGGTCATGGGCGTGTCATCATTCCGATGCCGTAGTGGGTTGCGTAGTCACTGTGTATGAATTCACGGACCCGCCACTCGCCGCCGGCTTTGACTTCCTCCCAGAATTTCGGAATGTCCGGCCAGTCTGAAGCGGCGATGTCGTGAAGTGCGAGCACCCCATTTTTCGAGAGAAGCTTGCCGTAATTGGCGACATCCTGGCGCACGAAATCGTAACTGTGGTTGCCGTCGATAAAAATCAGGTCAAAAGGGCCAAAGGACCCAGCCCGCTCGATAGTCCGTTCGGCCGTTGAATCGCCGCAGATCAGCGTCAGATTTTTGAATCGGAGATTGGCCCAGAGCGCATTGCCGCAGGTGGGGTCGCTAAAGGTGTCTACTGCTACAATATCGTCGAAATTGAAAAACTTGTTAAGAATGGTATTCGTCGCTCCGGATGCAAAACCGATCTCAAGAAATGTTCCCATCTTGCCGTTGTTGGCTTCGTGCTCCTTGAGGGCGAAGATGAAATCCGTCAATTCTTCGGGTATCTGGAACAAATGGTCGTAGGCGCCGTCAAAGAGCCGATGGCCGCCGGTTTCCACGTTGGTGTTGTGACGTAAAAATTCAATCAAGCGCCGGCGATAACTCTCGCTGGGCTCGAAGTTCTCGTATAGGTAACGGCTCATTCGAACCTCATGACTGTGACAATAGGCAGCATGGATGTGTGTGCGGAAGAGTGAAAAGATGCGCCTCCAGGCAAGTTAATAGAAAGAGTGTTAACTCGAAATAGGAGTCTCCTCCAATGAAAATAACCTACATTACCCAAGCCTGTCTCCTCATCGAATCATGCGGTCTTAGGATTCTAACCGATCCTTGGCTGGTGGGCCCCTGTTTTGCAGGGAATCTCTGGCATTTTCCTCCACCTAAGCGGAAACCGGAAGATTTCGGCGGCATCGATATAATTTATTTCTCTCACGCTCATGAGGATCATTTCCAGATTAAATCGATCAACCGTCTTCCCTCCGACACCAGAGAAGCCCTGGTTCTGATTCCCGATTTCAAGGCTCCCTATTTTGAACGCATGGTGAATGACGCGGGTTTTGAAAACGTGAAGGTCCTTGCCCACGACGAATCCCTGGATCTGGCCGACGGTCTTGTCCTCGACATGCTGGTGAATGACAAGGGGGATCATGATTCCTCCGTTGTTCTCCAGGGCGACGGCTCGACGGTATTCCTCCAGACCGACAACCTGATGACCGTGGAAGAAGCCAAACGTCTGGGGGGGGAATATGATATTGATCTGGTATTCGCGGTAACTATGCTGACCGGTATTTTCCCTGGCTTTTATGATTTCCCTCCCGACGAAATGGTGGCCCTTTCGGAGAAAAAACGTACCACTGCCAGGGAGTACAGCCTGTCGGTGGTCGAAGCGCTAGGCGCGCGGCATATGGTGCCCTATGCCTCCGACCTCTGTTATTTAGGGGATCTCTTTTTTGCCAATGCTTTGCATCGCCATCAAAAGGACACATACCTCAGCTCGTTGAAGGAACGGCTTCCCGGAGTGGAAGGCATCCGCATGTGGCCCGATGACGAAATCGAACTGCATGATGGCAAGGTAACGTCACGCGTTACCCCCCAGGGCGACGGACTAACGGAAATCGCCGCCTACTCAGTTGTAATGCGTAAAGAGGTCGCCGCCGTCGTGCGGGAGGAGCATTCCCGTACCGATCCGCCCATGGAAGAAGCAGTACGGCAATTTCGCGAGAGCCTCGATTCCTATGCTGAATCTGCCTGGAAGGGGAAGGAGTTTCGTGTTCTTTGGAAGGTGGTCGATGAGGACGGGACGATGAGCTGTTTTGGCCATACGATGACAGCTCCAACGCAGGATTGCGATGAAAACTGGCCCTATGACCTGAGAATCGAGGTGCCCCTTTACAGGCTGCGTCGTCTCGTTCACGGCGATTTCCTTATGGGATTTATGGCCCTATGGAATGGTTCGCTCCGGTGTCACCGCCACTCTGCGGACTATTCTCCCGCCGAACAAAAATTCTGGTATTGGGCTATTTTCTTCCGCATGTGATGGCGCCGGGTCGGGTATCAGTGGATTAATAAAGTTCAGAATTGAAGTGACGAAGCCCAGTATGGCATTGCGTCCGGCCGACGCCGGGGATGAACAGTTGTTTTTGACATGGCGAAACGATCCGCTGGCCGTTAAAAATTCTGGAAATCCACGGTCGGTTTCCCCTGAGGAACACAGAATATGGCTCCATGCGGCTCTTGGCGATCCCGACCGCCTGCTTTTCATGGCTGAATCGAAAGAAGATGCCGTGGACATGGTGCGCAAGGACAAAAAAGGCACGGGATGGATTCTGTCCTGGTCGGTGGATGCCGGAATGCGTGGCAGTGGTTTGGAGGAGCGTATGGTCGCCATGTTGGTGGAAAAACTGGGGGGACCAGTTTGCACAGAAATCAGAAACGAAAACCTTCTTTCCCTGAAAATCGCCAATACTGTGGGCATGCGTGAGGTGGGTAATGACGAGGCAATGACCTATTGGAAGTTGGCCGGGCCGCCTCACGAAGAGCTTCAAACGTGACATCGGCATCCTTGAACATTGGTGGCCGCCCCATCGGGCCTGGGCATCCGCCTTTCGTGGTTGCCGAGATGTCGGGGAACCACAACGGCGATTTGAACCGTGCGTTGGCCATCATGGAAGCGGCGAAAGATGCCGGGGCCGATGCGGTCAAGCTCCAGACATATACCGCCGACACCATCACCATCGACCATGATGGCCCGGAGTTCCGTATCAAAGGCGGTCCGTGGAACGGGCGTGGACTTTACGATCTTTACCAGGAAGCCCACACTCCCTGGGATTGGCACGAGGCTCTTTTTGACAAAGGCCGGGAACTTGGGCTGATCGTCTTCAGTTCCCCCTTCGACGAAACGGCGGTGGATTTTCTGGAAAAACTGGATTGTCCCGCCTACAAGATTGCTTCCTTCGAAGCGGTGGACCTGCCGTTGATCACCCGGACAGCCGTGACGGGAAAGCCATTGATCATTTCCACCGGCATGGCGAACCGGCAGGAGATCGATGCGGCGGTTCGCAGCGCGCGGGAAAATGGCGGCGGCGGATTGGCGCTGCTGCATTGTGTCAGCGCTTATCCGGCACTACCGGAAGAAGCCAACCTGCGGACGATCCCCCACATGATGGCTAACTTCGAGGTGGCAGTGGGTTTATCCGATCACACGCCCGGCATTGGTGTTGCCGTGGCCTCGGTTGCGCTTGGGGCCTGCCTCATTGAAAAGCATTTCACCTTAAGCCGTGATGACGGCGGGCTCGATGCGATGTTTTCCCTGGAACCGCCGGAGTTGCGAGCCCTGACACGGGAATGCCGCGCCGCCTGGGAAGCACTTGGTAACGTGTGTTACGAACGGACCCCCGGCGAAAAAGACAACGCCTTCTTCCGGCGCTCTCTTTATGTTGTGAAGGATATTGCGCAGGGTGAGGCATTCACGGAAGAAAATATCCGCTCTATCCGCCCCGGCCACGGACTTCCGCCAAAGCATTACGGAGAAGTTCTCGGGCGCAAGGCCAAATGCGCGCTTACAAGGGGCACGGCCTTGCAATGGCCGGACATTGAAGGAATGGAAACAAAGAACACGGGAAAACCATGACCCCCAGTGATACTCCCATCGATGCCTGGAGAGGTGACTTCGGCGACGACTATGTGGCGCGCAACCGCGCCACCGAAGAAACCATGGGCAACGCGGCGCGCGCTTTTACCGAGATTCTTTCCCATGTGAAGGACAATCCGCCGGCCTCGATTCTCGAAGTGGGCGCCAATATCGGCATCAACCTGCGAGCATTGGCGGGAATCACCAATGCCGAGCTCTTTGCCGTGGAGCCCAACGCCCATGCCCGCGAACGGCTGGTGGCGGATGAGGTGGTGCCGCCCGACCGTCTGTTCGACGCCGTAGCCACAAAACTCCCCCTCGATGACGGGGCCGTGGATCTTGTCTTTACATCGGGTGTTCTGATCCACGTGCCGCCCGAGGACCTTGAAACGGCCTATGGCGGAATCCACCGCGTGGCCGCGCGTTATGTGCTGTCTCTGGAATATTTTTCGCAAACGCCGGTGAGTATCCCCTATCGCGGCCATGAGGGCTTGTTGTTCAAACGCGACTTCGGTGGCATGTGGCTTGATCTCTTCCCCGAGATCGAGCCCGTAGCCAATGGCTTTTTCTGGAGGCGGACCACCGGTCTCGATGACCTTAACTGGTGGCTTTTCCGAAAGCCTTGATGACGTCCCCCTGTCGCATCCTGTTCTTACTGCCCGATCTCGATGGCGGCGAGTCACAGCGCGCTCTGGTCAATCTGGCCGGCGCCCTTCCCCGTGCCTGTTTTGCCGCCACCCTGTCCGCGGGGTGCTGAATGGTCACGCGCCACTGCAGAAGCGGCAGGGTTGCTTCGGACAGAATCAGATAACCCATGTTTAACGGGTCAGGCTAAATCATGGCGCATGGAGAAATCTGTTGAAAAGAACCAGGTCCCGCACGAACGCCAAGGGTCGCCGTTGGGGGCAAAGCTTATCGGTGAAACAAGTCGGAAGGCGATCCCGTCAACCGGATGTTATCTTAAGACCTTGTCGAACTTTACCTGTTCAAAAGTTTCGAGATTGATGTCGTCTCTTCCTTCTTCTGTCGTCAGTGGCCCTTCGGAACTGTTCAGTAAATCATTGATGAGTTCGTTTTTCTTGTTGTTGTCATTCTTCTTGAACGTGTAGCGAAGCGAGATTCTCGCTTTGTCCGATGTCTGAGGCCTCGTGCCGTGCAAGGTGATCGAGGACCATAGAAAGGCGTACCCGCGCTCAGCTGGCAGGACCTTTGTGTTCAGCGTGGTCATATGGTTCTCATCCGGTCCGTAATCGATCGTGCAGGCTTCCTTATCCTCGTTTTCCAAACAATGCGGGAACATCGTGGCACCATACATGTGGCTTTTTGCTACAACGTTAAGCGCTGACATGCCTATATCGACATCGTCCAGGTATACATAAAAGGTCACATACTCACCGGTTTGACCGGGGTGATCGATTAAATCCTGGTGGTATTCAAGGCCTCTAAAATAGGTAATGTCTCTGTATTCAGGTTTGATCCAGCGGCCCATGTTGGCACCCACTTTTCTGGTAGCTTCAGGCATCAGCCACTTCGGCACCCAATTTGGCGGCACACCGCAGATGAATTTTTTCAGTAAAATCTCATAGTCCAGCCCCAAAATCCTTTCGAGGTGGTCTTTGACAATCTCATTATCCTCAATAAAGCTTAAATCGTATTTTTCCGCCAAATTGAATACGCCTAGCCCGGGATTTGCCTTGTCGAATTTGGGGTCCTTCTCCACTTCCTCCTGGCTTCTGAAAAGGTTCTCAGACCAATCTCTGGTTTTGAGCACATCTTCGTACAGCTCGGCACATTTTTTCTTGTCGATGATCGGGCCAAATTCAATGATTCCGTTTTCTATAAATGATGAAATGTGGTCCATTTTGAGTCCCCCGTTTTCACTTCGATACTGTCCAGACAGCCTCTATTAGACTGTACTTTATATGGCCATATGTAAGCCCCGACAAGCATCTTAAATGCGTCTTTTTGCCACGCCATTCTATGACCGATTTTAGGAAAAATCCATTACCGGAGAAAGCTTTTTTTCTCCACGGCCTGTTGTTTAAACGCGACTTCGGCGGCATGTGGATTGACCTTTTCCCTGAGATTGAGCCCGTGGCCAACGGTTTCTTCTGGAGCTGGACTTCCGGTCTCGATGACCTCAACTGGTGGCTCTTTCGAAAGCCTTTATGACGTCTCCCTGCCGCATCCTGTTTTTCCTGCCGGACCTTGACGGCGGCGGGTCACAGCGCACTCTGGTCAATCTCGCCGGCGCTCTTCCGCGTGACCGTTTTGCCGCTACCCTGGCCGCCGGGCGCACAGACGGTCCGGCGCGGAACTGGCTTGCCGGCCATGTGCCGCTGGTGGACTTGAATGCGCCACACCTGCGGTGGACGCTGGGGCCCTTGCGCGGGCGTGTGAAGTGCGAGCGCCCCCATATCCTGTTTTCTTCCATGCCCGACGCCAATGTGGCAGCCTCCATGGCGGTTGCGGGCCTGAGGTCGTGTCCCGGGCTTATTCTGCGCGAAACCAATTCACACCGCCATCGCGATGATCTCGGCTGGCTGCGCCGCAGGCTGATTGGGTGGGCCTACGGGCGCGCCGACGCCGTGGTGGCTCTGTCGGAAGGCGTGCGCGAAGAACTGGTGGAGGATTGCGCCCTCGACCCCGGGCGCACAGTCACCATTCACAATCCAGTGGATGTGGCGGGTATCGCCGCGGCGACCCAGGCTGTGAAGGACAGCATTCAGGAAGTCCCCTTAAACGGCCCCTTGATTGTGGGGTGTGGGCGGCTGCACCGGCAGAAGGGCTTCGATCTTCTGATCGAAGCCTTCGCCGACCTTGATGACGCCAGGACGCGGCTTGTGATTCTCGGCGAAGGGTCGGAGCGCGAGGCGCTGGAGGCCCTTTCTCGGTCGAAGGGCGTAGCTGACCGGGTCCTGATGCCGGGCTTCGAGAGTCATCCCGAAAAATGGCTCGCCCAGGCCACCCTCTTCGTCCTGCCCTCGCGATGGGAGGGATTTGGCCATGTTCTGGTGGAGGCGCTAGCCGCTGGGGTGCCGGTGATTTCGACATGGGCGCCCCATGGGCCCGCCGATATTCTCAATGACGGCGAGACAGGTATCATGGTGCCCACGGGGAGTGCCGCGGCGCTGGGCGCCGCCATCGACCGGCTCCTTATCGACAAGGGGCTGTGCGGGCGTCTGGCCGAGGCCGGGCGCAAGACGGCGCAACGGTTTTCACTGCCGGTAATCGCCAAACGTTATGCAGACCTTATTGAGAGCGTTGCCGGAAAGAACCCAGCCGGGGAAAGTTCCTAGCGCCCATGTGCGGATTTGCCGCCTTGTTCGAACCGGGACGCTGTTTTGCCCCTAGTCTTTTGGCTGGGATGGAAGATGACCTTTTCCATCGCGGACCCGATTCCGGAGGTACTGTGTCCGAGCCGGGTTTGGCGCTGGTGTTCCGGCGGTTGGCCATTCTCGACCCGGGGTCACAGGCCGACCAGCCCATGAGCGACGCCTCGGGGCGCTGCAGCCTGGTCTTTAACGGCGAGATCTACAATTACCGCGCTTTGCGCCTGGCTCTGGAACAGGAAGGCGTGTGCCTGCGCACCAGCGGCGATACCGAGGTGGTGCTCAAAGGCTATCTGCACTGGGGCGAGGATGTCCTGGATCGTTTGGAAGGGATGTTCGCCTTCTGCCTTGTGGACCGGGAACGTGGCGTGGCGCTGGCGGCGCGCGACCCCTTGGGGATTAAACCGCTCTACATGATGCATGCCGGGACTACGGTGGCCTTCGCCAGCGAAATGCGGTCGCTGTTTCGCCTGCACCAGCCACAGGTGGATGAAGAGGCGCTGGCGGAACTCATCACCTTCGGCTGGGCCGCGGGACGATTGAGCAATTGCCGGGGAATCGAACGTCTTCCAGGCGGTACACTGGTGACGGTACCTCTGGCTGGAGGAACCCCGTCGGAACGCCGTTTCTGCGATCCCCTGGAGACTCTGCGCCCCGATCCTGAACTGGGCCGGGCCGATGCCGAGGAACGGGTACATGCGGCGCTGGAAGAGTCAGTGAAGGCACATCTGGCCAGCGACGTGGGCTATGCCGTGCAGCTTTCCGGAGGCGTGGATTCGAGTCTGGTGGCGGCGCTGGCCCAGGAAGAGACCTCCGGTAGGCTTTCCTCCTTTGCGGTTTCTCTTGGCGATCATCCCTATGACGAGGGGCGCTATCGGGATATGGTGGTGCAACGCCATGGCCTCGATCATCATGAGGTTGCCATTTCCGCGGAGGATTATGCCCGGGCACTTCCGCGCGCAGTGCGTCACATGGAAGGCCCGCTTCCCCATGGTGGCTGTGTCACCCTGATGTTGCTGTGTGAGCGTATCCGCAAACACACCAAGGTGGTACTAACCGGCGAGGGGGCCGACGAGATGTTCGGCGGGTACCAGCGTTACGCGGTATGGAACAAGACCCGGTGGCAGGAACGTCTGGCGCGGCTGTTGCCCACCCGGTTTTTACCGGCCCTGTGGCCGGTCGCGGGAATGCGGCGTCTGGGCGGCCGTGATGCCGCCGCTTATGCTTCCGTCTATCATGATTTTCAGGCGGTCCAGGAGGTGTTCCCTGGTCTTGTACCGAAACCAGGGGCGCGGGAGGCGGCCAGCCGCCGCTTCTCCGATTTTTGTGACCGTCTGTTTGCCGTGGACCAAGCCGCCTACCTTGAATCGCTTCTGGTGCGCCAGGACAAGATGAGTATGGCGGCCTCGGTGGAAGCGCGGGTGCCTTTTGTTCACATGCCGTTGCTGCATTTCGTCAACAGCCTGCCTCACGCCCTCCGTGCGCCGGGAGGCGACACCAAGCCGCTGCTCAAGCGTATTGCCGAACGCCATCTGCCCCATGAACTCATCCACCGCCGCAAGATCGGCCTGTGGTTGCCCTATGAGGAATGGTTCGCCGACACCAATGGCGCGGGAGAATATCTCGACGACCTGACGGGGCCCGACTCGCGGTTAGCGGCCTATGCCGAGAAGGGAAAGCTGACGGCGCTGGTGGACACATGCCGGGCCGGCGCCCGTTCCGCGGGACTTGTGCTGGAACGGCTTGTGGGCGTGGAGTTGTGGTTGCGCTCACTGGCCGGATAAAGGATACGTTCTCTCATCATGTGGAAAGACTCCGTAATCGCATTCATCCCCGGTGCCCTGTCCTTACGAATGATTCTGGTCATCTGGGTGGCGGCGGTGGTGGTGCGGCTGGTCAACGTAGCCGCCATGCCCATGGAGCCGGGGTTCCTTCTCACCGAAGATGCGTGGCTGTACTGGGCCAATGCCCTTTCCCTGCTGGAGCACGGAACCTTCGCGGACACCGCCAGTGGCGGCCGCATGCCGGGATATTTCCTGTTTCTGGCGGGGCTGATGGGCGTGTTTGGACCATCGCTGCTCGCGGTGCTGGTGGTTCAGGCCCTGCTCGACGCCGTCACCTGTGTTCTGGTGGGCATGATCGGGGCAAGACTGTCTGTAGGCGTAGGCTCTGTGGCGGGGATGCTGGCCGCCGTCTGGCCGAACCTAGTGATCATGAGCGCTTCGGTGCTGGCAGACAGTTTCTTCATGCTTCCCTTCACGGCCATGCTGTACGCATCCGTGCGTTTCCTCGAAACCGGCTCGGTGCGTTGGGCGGCATGGGCCGGGTTGTTTCTCGGCGCCGCCATCATGGTACGGGCGGTTGCCCAGTATCTACCCCTGGCCATGGTCCTCCTGGTTGTGGCCGTGTCCCTGTTGCGGAAGCGCGACTGGTGCCAGGGCCTCTTTGCCGGGCTTATTTTTATAGTGGCCGTGGCCCTGCCCTTGGCGCCGTGGCTGCACCGTAATGTTTCTCATTACGATACCCTTGCCCTAACGTCGCAAGGGGGTGCGCACCTTCTATACTGGGTTGTTCCGGGGGTGCTTTCCCACACCCAGGGCATCCAATTGGATGAGGCCGTGAAAGAGCTGCGGGAGGAATTCCAAGCCGGGACGGAGTCACAAGGACTGGATACAGATAGCATGGATATATTCGCCAGCGACAGGGCCATGAAGGATTTTTCCCTGGCCCGGCTGTCCAGGATGCCCCCGGCGGACATTCTTAAATCATGGGGCTATGGCATGGCCGTTAATTTTCTTTTGCCCGCCATCGGGGGTGATCTGCGTGCGCGTAATCTGCCCCATCCTAGTTTTGTGGGCACCTCCCACCTCGACCTCACATCGCGGATTGCCCGTTATATGCAGAAAGCGTCGCCGGTCTATCTGGCGGTGGTCGCCATTGGCATCGTCGGCGCCGTCCTTGCCTCACTGCTGCAGATTTACGGTTTTGTCTTTCTTGCCAGGATTTCGGGATGGATGGCGTTTCTGGCTGTTGCCGGCATGTTGTATTTCCTGCTTATCAGCGGTCCCATCACCGCGCCTAAATACAGGTTGCCCTTCGAGCCGGTGCTGATCATCCTTCAGGTCATGGCGCTGGTGGATGTATGGTTGCGTCTGCGCCGTGCGGCGGGAAGAAGGATATGACGGAGGGAAATATCCGGGAATGGTGATCTGGATTACCGGGCTGTCGGGCGCCGGCAAGACAACGCTAGCCACGGCGCTCTACGAGGCTATGAAGCACCGCCTGCCGGCCCTGGTGAGGATTGATGGCGACGAGGTGCGGGCGCTCTTCGGCAACTCCCTGGGTTTTACCGAGTCCGACCGCCGCCTTCAGATACAACGCATACAGAATCTTGCCGCTATGCTGGATGGCCAGGGTCTCGTCGTGATCGTGGCGGCTCTCTATGCCCATCCCGACCTTTTGGCCTGGAACCGGGAACACTTTTCCGACTATTTCGAGATTTATCTCGAGGCGTCGCTGGACCTGGTGCGCGGCCGCGATCCCCAGGGGCTGTACTCCAAGGTGGATTCCGGGGAAATGCCCCACGTGGTGGGGGTGGACATGCCGTGGCATGCGCCGGACAATCCCCACATGATGGTGGCGGCTGCCGATGATCTCGACACGGGTGCGGTGGTGCGCGACATCATGGACCGCCTGCCTCCCTTGGGCGGGATGGGGAAATAGGCGGGCAGCCATGAGCGAACTCGTCCTTACCCGCCCCCAGTATCTGGAGCTTGAAAAGCTGGGGCTGGGTGCCTTCAAACCGCTTGCCGGCTTCATGAACGAGGACGAGTTCCACGCCACCGTGGAAACCATGCGGCTTCCGGCGGGCGCGGTTTTCCCTCTTCCCGTGGTTCTGGACGTGGATGGGGAAACGGCAGGGCGGCTCAAGGGCCTACCTCGGGTGGCGTTGGTCTATGATGACGAACAGGTGGGGGAACTGCGTCCGGAAAGCGTCTTTACCTGCGACAAGGCGACGGTGACCGAAAAGGTATACGGCACCGCCGATGTTGCCCATCCCGGCGTGGCATTTTTTATGGCCGGCGGCGACCATTATATAGGTGGCGCGGTGGCGCTGACCAAACGCGCTGCCTTTGATTTTTCCGACGACGAACTGGCGCCGGAGGAAACCCGCGCCCTGTTCGCGCAAAGGGGATGGAAAAGCGTGGTGGGGTTTCAGACCCGCAACGTGCCCCACCGGGCTCATGAATACCTACAGCGTATCGCCATGGAACAGGTGGATGGCCTCTTTATCCAGCCATTGGTGGGACGAAAGAAAAAAGGTGACTACACGCCGCAGGCGATCCTGCGCGGCTATCGCATCCTGATCGAGGAGTTTTATCCCGCCGACAAGGTGGCGCTGGGTATTCTCTCCACCTATATGCGTTACGCTGGTCCGCGCGAAGCCGTATTCCACGCCCTCATCCGGCGCAATTACGGTTGTACCCATTTCATCATCGGCCGCGACCATGCCGGGGCTGACGATTATTACGGCATCTACGAGGCCCATGATCTGGCGCGCCGTTTCGACGGTGATCTCGGGATCAAAATCATGTATCTGCACGGGCCCTATTTCTGTGAGCGCTGTGACAGCATTGTTACCGAACAGACCTGTCCCCATGAACAGACCGCTTCCCGGTCGGTTACCCATATCAGCGGCACCGACATGCGGGCTATGCTGCTTGGTGGCAAGGCCCCCAACGCCCATCTCATGCGGCCGGAGGTGATCGCTGCGCTGCAAGGAACCGATCTGTTTATCGAGGATGACGAAACATGAGCGCGACCCGTATCGTCTGCACCATCGGCCCCGCTACCAACAACCAATCCGCCCTGCGCGAGCTGGCGGCGGCAGGGATGAACGTGGCCCGGCTCAACAGCTCCCACGGCGATCTTGACTGGCATGTCGCCGCCATCGCCATGCTGCGCGAGGTGGTGCCCGAGATACCGGTCCTTCTCGATATTCCCGGACGCAAGATACGCACCACCGACCTCACCCACGAGCCCGAATTCGCGCACGGCGACACGGTGGTGCTGACCACCGGGGAAGGACATGACGGTTCCGAAAAAGTGCCTGTCAACCGGCCCTCCCTGCATGAAGAGGTGAATGAAGGTGACATGATTCTGGCCGATGACGGCACATTAAAATTCACCGTGGAAAAGGTCGCAGGCCAGGACATCCACCTCCGCGCTGAGGGGCCGGGGAGACTGAGGAGCCGCAAGGGCATCAACGTGCCGTTGCTTTCCCTGGTCGGAGAGGGCGTGACACAGCGTGACCGGGACATGGTGGCCTTTGCCTGCGAGCAATGTATTGATTACATCGGCATCAGCTTCGTGGATTCCGCCGAACACGTGAACGCGGTGCGTGAACTATGCGGTAGCAACTGGCCGCGCATCGTCTCCAAGGTGGAAAATCAGGGCGGGCTTGATAATCTCGAACAGATCGTGGAGGCCACCGACGCGGTGATGATCGACCGTGGCGATTTGTCGGTGGAAACCAATCTCGAAAACCTGGTTTTGTTCCAGAAACGCATCCTCGATGTGTCCCACAGCTACGGTAAGCCGGTGATCGTAGCCACCGAAATGCTCCATACCATGATCGAGAATCCATTTCCCACCAAGGCTGAGGTCAGCGACATCACCAATGCCGTGCTCGACGGCTGTTCCGCCGCCATGCTGTCGGGGGAAACGGCGGTGGGCGCCCACGCCACGGAATCGGTGGGAGTCATGCGGCAGGTGGCCGACGCCGCCGAAACCGATCTTCAAGCGCGGCTCGACGACGGGCACGAGGTGGTGCGCCGCGGCGCCCGGCCCACCGGCGTGCCCCAGGCCATGGAAGATGCCGTGGCCCTGATCTGCCGTTCGCTGCCCATCACCAAGATCGTCGCCGTCACTATCTCCGGCTATGCCGCCCGCATGACGGCGGCGCGGTGTCCGCGCCAGCCGATCATAGCCGTCAGCAACGACGCCATGGCGGCGCGCAGCTTCAACCTGTTCTGGGGCGCCCAGGGCGTACATGTGGATATCCCCTTTTCCAAGACTTCCACCGACCACGTAGTGAAATGTCTCGAGGAACTGTGGCGGCGCGGCATTCTCAACGACGATGACCTGATTCTGGTAACGGCCCTGGGCTATCCCCACTCGGGAAACCGCATGAACCTGATTCAGACCCATGCGGTGAGCGACCTTAGGGAATCTCTGGGTTGGAAAAAATAATCGGGCGCTGGAGATACCGGGCGGCCCCGCCGCTCTAGAAAAACACCCTCATGTGCGGTTTTGCCGGTTTCATTGACCTCGCCAGACGCACGCCGGAGGCTGACCTTCTGGCGCGGGCCGAAGGCATGGCCGCGCGCCTCTGCCATCGCGGTCCCGACGGCGATGGCGTCTGGGCCGATGCCGCCGCCGGGCTTGGGCTGGGGCATCGTCGGCTCGCCATCCTCGATCTTTCCCCTACCGGGCACCAGCCCATGGTTTCCGCCGATGGCCGCTACGTCATTGCCTATAACGGGGAGGTCTATAATTTCCCCGAACTGCGTGCCGAGATGGAGGAGGAGGGCGTGATCTTTCGCGGACCATGCGATACCGAAGTGGTGGTGGAAGCCATCGCCGCCTGGGGTCTCGAGGCGGCGCTGGGGCGCATGACCGGCATGTTCGCGTTCGCCCTGTGGGACAAGGCCGAACACACGCTCTGCCTGGCGCGCGACCGTCTCGGCATCAAGCCGCTCTACTGGGGCCGCTGTGGCGGCCATTTTCTCTTTGC
>Ga0187827_10001632_pt1 | contig 32550 bp, 27 predicted proteins | sample ETNtaG_39_FD_167969 | JGI IMG/M metagenome (GOLD analysis project Ga0187827, IMG submission 167969) | Marine microbial and viral communities from oxygen minimum zone, Eastern Pacific Ocean - ETNP2014_SV_150_PacBio MetaG (Illumina Assembly) | ecosystem: Environmental > Aquatic > Marine > Hypoxic...
TATTGCCTATAAAAACTGTAATATTGACCTTATCAAAAATGGGCAAATAATCAATATTTCTGATATTAAGCAAAAGCCTATTTTAGGAGAGAAAACAATCAACAATATCTTTTTTATTGATAAAATTGCTTATTTATCCAGTCCTTTTGGTTTGGTGGTTTTAGATGTGGAAAATGAAGAGATTTTAGATACTTATAAAATAGGGGAGGGCGGTAATTTTGTGAAAATTAATGATATTACTTTTGATGGAGATTCTATTTTTGTTGCAACATCTGATGGTGTTTATTCAGCAAATATTAATGACGCAAACCTTTCTGATTTTCATAACTGGAGAAAGCATAGTGCCTTTGAAATCGGGCTAAATGCTAATAGTAATTTTGAGAATATCGCTTATTTTGATGAGAATATTTACGCTACTACGGGTGATAGCGCCAACAATGATGTGGTAATTATTTATGAAAATAATTCGTGGAGAATATACAGTGCCGCTAGTAAAAAAATAGAGCATCTTCATCTTTCCTATAATAGTTTGTTTGTGGTCCTTGAGGATCAAGTCAATATTATAAAAAATGACAGTACAACTGAAATAATTCCCCAAAATATCTCTAATCCAAAACATGCGATTTATGATAAGGACGGGAATATCTGGATAGCTGATTTCGATAAAGATTTACTAGAATATAATGCTCCCAATTTTGTGCAACAAATTGATCCTAATGGGCCAAGAAAGGCTAATGTTTTTAAACTTTTTGCGGGGCAAAACGATTTGTGGGTTGCTCCAGGCGGCTACTATGCAAGTCGAGAAAATATCTGGAATTGGGATGGGGTTTTCTTTTTTGAAAACAACTACAATTGGGACTATAAAAGTAGTGCAGAAATTGGAGGTGTCTATGATGTGGTAAGTGTTGTGGCAAATCCTAAAAATAGTTCTGAAGTATATTTAAGTAGTTGGAATGGTGGGATAATAAAGCTCGATAATAAAAATTTTGTAGAGAAATATAATTACCAAAATACCAATGGCGCCTTAGATACGGTAAGCATTGCAAATGTGAATGGTTGGATTAGGATTTCCGATTTGTGTTTTGATGATTCTCAAAGTCTATGGGCAATTAATTCTCTTGCTCAAAATCCTTTAGTTGTTAAAACAAAAGAGGGGAGTTGGTATTCATTTAGGATTAACGGAATCGATGGTCCATCTACTTATTTTAAAGATTTGATAGTAGATGATTTTGGTCAGAAATGGGGCGTCATTAAAAATGCTGGGCTTTTTGTATATGATGATAAAGGAACTTTTGAAAATACTAATGATGACGAAACTCAGCTTATCAACACAAATGTTGGAATGGGGAATTTGCCTTCATTGGAAGTGTTCTCTTTGGCAGTTGATTTGGAAGGGGAAATTTGGGTTGGAACTGATAAAGGGATTACTGTTTTTTACTCTCCAGAATTGGTTTTTTCAGGACAAAATTTTGATGCGCAACAAATCCTCATTCAACAAGGAGAGTATGGGCAATATTTGTTGGATACAGAAACTATAAATTGCATAACGGTAGATGGTGCAAATAGAAAATGGGTGGGGACAAATGGCTCAGGCGTTTTCTTGCTCTCTCCTGATGGCACTAATGAAATTCATCATTTTACTTCTGAAAATAGCCCTTTGTTTTCTGATAATATAATTGATATTGCAATAAATGAAATTAGTGGTGAGGTTTTTATTGGTACTGAAAAAGGAATAATCTCATACAGAAGTGATGCCACAAAAGGATCTAATTCTCATAATAATGTGATGGTTTTCCCAAATCCTGTTAAAGAAAATTACAATGGAAAAATTGCAATTAGAGGCCTTGTAGATAATGCAAATGTAAAAATTACCGATATCAATGGTAATTTGGTTTTTGAAAGTTACGCTAATGGCGGGCAAGCTATTTGGGATGGACAAAATCAAAGTGGAGAAAGGGCAAGCACTGGGGTGTATTTAGTTTTCAGCACAAACATTGATGGAGAAGAAAGTATGGTTAGTAAAATTCTTCTTATACACTAATGCTCCAAAAAACAAAGGGCATTGCTCTGCATTATTACAAATATTCTGAAAATTCAGTGATTGCTAAAATTTTTACTCGTGATTTTGGCCTACAATCTTTTATCATAAATGGTGTTCGGCAAAATAAATCAAAGTCAAAATTAGGGCTTTTTCAGCCCTTTACAGTTCTTCATTTAGAAATGTTCAAAAAGTCAAAAATTGGACTGAAACGACTGAAAGAAATAAATATATCACAGGTTTTTGAAAAAATTCCTTTCGATATAAACAGGCGGCTTTTAGCTGTTTTTATTTCTGAAGTTTTACTAAAAGTGCTGATTGAAGATGAAAAAGAAAAAGCTCTTTTTAACTATATTGAAAATGTAATTGTAGAATTGGAAAACAGCCAAGAAATACCAAACACATATCCACTGATTTTTCTTTTTAATTTGAGTTCATATTTAGGATTTTATCCTTCAAAATTAAATGCTGAATTACCTTATTTCGATTTACAAAATGGTTGTTTTGCAGAAAAAGAATTTGGACACATACATTTCATAAAAGGAGAAGATTTATATAATTTTAAAGCATTATTATTTAAGATAAAAAAAGACGTCTCATATGCTGAAAGAGGAAGAGTGCTCCTCATTTTATTAGATTATTATAAATTACATCATCACGAATTGAAAAATTTAAAATCCCATGCTGTTATTGAACAGTTACGGCAATGAAAAAAATTTATTTACTAATTATTTTTTGCAATTTCCAATCCCTGTATGCACAAGAAATATTCATACAGAATCAAATAACAAAATCTCCTATAAAGAATGTTGCTGTTTTTTCTACTAATAAAATCCGTTCCGCAATAAGCGATAATTTTGGAAAGTGTAATCTTAATATCTTCAATAAGGGGGACACTCTTAATTTTCAACATATCGCTTATATCCCTGTCAAAACTTCATTATCTCAAATTAGCAGAGAAAGTGTTTTTTATTTAACTCCTAAAAACACTTTATTAGATGAAGTGCTATTGCGCACAAATCGCAAGCCTTCCTTTCAAAAATCTTCACAAATATTATCAATAAACAGAGAAAAAGTTATACAAACACAATCTGCTAACACTGGTGATTTGTTACAAAAATCTGTGGGGATTAATATTCAAAAAAGTCAAGTAGGTGGAGGTAGCCCAAACCTTAGGGGAATGGAGGCAAATCGTATTTTACTTGTTCTTGATGGAATTAAAATGAATAATATGATATACAGAAGCGGACACCTACAAAACATTATGACTGTTGATCCCTTTATTCTAAATAAAATTGAGATAGCTAATGGATTGTCCTCTGTAGTTTATGGAAGCGGTGCTTTGGGTGGTGCTATTTTAATTGAAACTATAAAACCCCTTAAATCTGATAGCTCCGACTTCTTTTTTAGCCAACAAATTGAAAGTGCTTCTGATGCTGTATTAGGTCATTTTCATGCTAAATACGGAAAAAATAACTTTTACTTTTTAAGTGGGTTAACTTTTAAATCTTTTGGCAATAGTAAAATGGGGAAGACGCGATTACACGGCTACCAAAATTGGGGGAATGAAGCGGTAGCAACCAATGGGAATGAGCAACTATTTACGGCATACAAACAAGCTGATTTTATTCATAAAACAGACATTGCTCTTAGTAAAGAAATACTTCTTTCGCTAATCACACAATATAGCTATTCCTCTGATATTAATCGCTTTGACATGCTTAATGAGGACATTAAATATTCCGATTGGTATTATGGTCCTCAAAAAAGATTCATGCAAACTTTAGCTATAAAAACGGATAATTCTCATTTTCTTTTTGATAACTCAACCCTTACTTTTTCCTTTCAAAACATAGAAGAATCAAGACATAAAAGTAGACGGAATAGTTCTGTTTTCACAAGACGGTTTGAAAAAGTAAGTATTTATGATTTAATCTTTGATTTCGAAAAAACCCTTGTTGAATTTACCTTGAATTATGGTATAGAAGGGCGAAAAGAAAATCTTCATTCAACTGCCTACAAGCAAAATGGAAATTTTGGCAAAAAAGTATATGCAACAACTAGGTATCCTGATGGAGGAAGCGGAAGTGATGATTTTTCTTTTTACAGCTTGCTGAGTAAACCTATTTCGTATAATTTATCACTAAGTGGTGGGCTGAGATATAGTACGAACAAATTAAATGCAATTTTTAACGACACTTCTACTTATCATCTTCCTTTTAATAAAATTACCCTTAATAATTCTTCTTTTTCAAGCTCAATAAATATTAAATATACGCCAAAAAACTGGTCTTTTATTGCTGCCATTTCCAATAGTTTTCGCAATCCAAATATGGATGATATTGGGAAAGTCTTTTCTAAAAATGACAAATGGGTTGTGGTGCCAAATAGTAAATTAACTTCTGAAAAAGCATTGATAATAGATGGAGAGATCCGGAAGTTTATTAATGACCAATTGGAGTTTAAACTTCTTCTGTTTCAAACATTACTTGTAGACGCTATTGAAAGAAGGGATGTTGTTTTTAATGGGGCTGACTCCCTTGTTTATGATGGTATAATGATGAAAACACAAAGCAATCAAAACATTGGAAAGGCAAAAATAAGTGGGATAAGTTTTTCTCTTCTTTATAATATTACGAAACGGATTCGCTTTTCTTCAATAGGTAATTATACAAAAGGAGAAACTTCTAAAAATTTACCTCTTGCACATATTCCCCCTTTTAATATAAATACTTTTTTGGAATATAATATTACTAAAAACAAACGTTTAGTATTTTATGTCTTTTATAACGCTTGGAAAAAAAAGGCTGATTTTGACATTGCTGGAGTTGACAATTTGGATGAGGCTACCTTTGATGGAACCCCATCTTGGGCCACTTTTAATTTAAAATACTTGCATAAAATTGATGATTCTGTTAGCTTTTCTGTTGCCATTGAAAATATTTCTGATATTCATTACAAAACATTTGCGTCAGGGATTAGTGCTAGCGGTAGAAATTTAATCTTATCTTTGCATTCCAATTTTTAATTTCATACAAATGAAAAAAATATTCGTCCTTTTTGTTTTTTCGTTTTGTTTTAATTTTTCTTTTGCACAAATTTGGGAGAAGCAACTTTTATTGCAAAATGAAAATGCAACTATTACTGAAAAAATTACTGCTTTTGAAAATTATAGATCTCTGCATCCTTACACAAAAGGAAATGGCTACAAGCCTTATGCACGGTCTTTATATTTTTTAGAAAAAAGAATGCCTGAAAATGGTGTTTTCCCTTCTAGCGCTTTGTTTGTTGAATGGGAAAAAGAAAAAGAGAAATTAGCAATTGCTAAGCAAGCATCCTCATCCAATTGGCAACCTCTTGGTCCTTTTGACACTCCAATTATTTTATCTAACGGGAAAAAGAGGGGAAACGGAAGAGTGAATGCCATTGCTTTTGATCCTTTTGATCCTAATATTATTTGGATTGGGTCGCCTGGTGGTGGACTTTGGAAAACTACAGACGGGGGAAGTAATTGGACTACTAATACCGATAATTTACCAGTTTTGGGTGTTTCTTCTATTGTAATACACCCTGTGAATAATCAAATAATGTACATTGCTACTGGTGATGGAGATGGTGCTGACACATACAGTATTGGAGTTTTGAAAAGTACCGATGGAGGAAATACATGGAATACAACTGGCCTTAGTTATGGGGTTAATCAGAGCAAAAGAATCAATAAGCTAATTATGAACCCTAATTTCCCAGATAGCTTGGTAGCTGCTACAAATAATGGGATTACCATTAGTCCTGATGGGGGGGCGACATGGAATAGCACTCTTACAGGGAGGATGAGGGATGTAGAGTTTAAGCCAAACAATCCCTCTGTAATTTATGCTGCATTAGACGCTTCAAGTGGAGCTTCCAAAATTTACAGAACGACAAATGGAGGTGTGGGGTGGACAATATTGAGTGGAGGCTTGCCTACTGGTGGTTTAGATAGAATTTTATTGGGGGTCACAGAAGATAATCCAGATATTGTATATGCCCTTATTGCAAATTCAGATGCTGGATTTTATGGTTTTTATAAGTCAGTTGATTCGGGAGGTAATTGGTCTACACAGTTTGATTGCCCTGACTATAATACTGGATGTAATATTTTAGGAAGAAAAACAGACGGCACTTCTGAGGGGGGCCAAAGTTGGTACGATATGAGCTTGGCGATTTCTCCTAATGACGAAAATATTATTTACGCTGGGGGAATAGCATTATGGGAATCTAGTAATGGAGGACAGAGCTGGAATATTGAAGCAAGTAGTGGAAGTGGTAGTTATGCTTATATGCATGTAGATCAGCACGCCTTGGAATACAACCCAATTAACAATACTTTATATGCAGGAAATGATGGTGGATTTTATAAATATTTAGACAATTTAAATACTTGGACAGATATTAGTGATGGCTTGGAAATTTCTCAGTTTTATCGTTTAGGTCTATCAAAAAGCAATAGTGATATTTTAGTAGCTGGAGCACAAGATAATGGAACTGAAAGACTTTCGTCTTCTGGCTGGGATGCAATAAGGGGTTCTGATGGGATGGAATGTATTATTGATCCTTACGATCCTGATATTATATACTCTTCTTCTCAATACGGAGGTCTTAAAATAACTTATGATGGAGGCAATAATTGGTCAAACTTTAAACCTGTTTCTTATGATGGTAGCTGGGTTACGCCCTACAAAATGCATCCATTAAATAACAATATGGTTGTTGCTGGTTATGATGAGGTTTATTCCACAAAAACTGGTGGTGCCTTTTGGGATTCTATTTCTAACAATCAGATGGGTTCCGTGAAAATAATTGCTTTGGCTCCATCTGATCAAGACGTAATTTATGCTTCTACTTACTCAACATTATATGTAACTTTTAATGGGGGGGTTAGTTGGAATAGGATTGATAATGGTCTCCCAAACTCTATTTCTGATGTTACTGTTTCGGCAAATGACCCCAATTGGGTTTGGGTTACTTGTTCAAATTATACTGCTGGGAGTAAGGTATATGAATCAACAGATGGAGGGAATACATGGTCAAATATCTCTGGCTCAAATTTACCAAATCTACCTGTAAATTGTATAGTTTATCAAGATTTAACCAATGATGATTTGTATATTGGTACAGATGTTGGGGTGTACCATAAAGATAATAATATGAGCGATTGGCAACCATTTATGACGGGTCTTCCAAATGTGCAAGTGGATGAATTAGAGATTCATTATGGAGCAGGAAAAATTAGAGCTGCAACTTTTGGAAGGGGAATTTGGGAAAGTGTTTTGCACTCTCAACCAAACGGAATTGCAAACGATTTTATGTCTTATGTAAATGCCTATCCGAATCCTGCAAAAGATTATATTATTTTAAATGTTCCCGAAAACGCAATAAGCAAAAATCCTGTTTTGAATATTTATAATTTAGGGGGGCAGCTTGTTCATTCTGATAATGTTGAAAGTGGAAATCAGTTTATTGATATTTCTCACTTGACTTCCGGTTATTATATCTATGAGATAAGTGCAGTAGGCATGAGAACTGTTAAGGATAAATTGATTCTACTACCAAATTAAAGAAGGGCCTCCATCTCTACCATAAATCTTTTTTTCGCCTCTCCTGGGGCAAAAATAATCCCAATGGAAACAATGGTATTTCCTTCTTTTTGATTTTGAATTTTCATCAAAAACGGGCCACCCATAAATTCATTCTCCATTTTCCAAAGTCCTCTATAAGTATTGCCTGAAATTTCAATTGGAAATCTTTTTTCTATTTGAACAAAGTTACTTTCACCACTTCCTTTAAGAGTTTTTCCTAAAACTGAATCTACTTTTATTATTAAATTTTCTTGAAAATTTAACTCATTTATATTTATTTTAAATACTACAATTTGCTTTATCAAATCGCTTTTTGGCGGATTATAGGTTGCCCAAAAAATATTTGTGCTATCATTGATAATAGTGTATTCGGAAGGTATTTTCACCTCAATTCCAAATTTATCTTTTATGGCTTTTTCATATTGCGTATGTTTTTCTCTTTCTTTTTTTAGCTGACTCTGATAAAAAATAGCTACATATTTTTTACATTTTTCTGCAAATTGTTCTTTATTCGTTTCTTTATTCCACTTCAAACCAACAACCAATTGCGGACTTGCCCAAAAATTATTTTTTTTACCTTCTTCTCCGTTTTCGGAAATCAAAATTATATTTTGATGAGTTTTGAAAATAGTAGTAAAATCAGATGGCTTAATTCTAATGATATTAAAAATCGGCTCTGATTGCTGTAGGCCAGGATAGTCTTTTGCAAAAATTTCATTAATCGCTTTTGAAGGATATTTATTCCAAATTGCATCTGAAATAACCAAAACGATTTCATTTCCTGAACCTGTTGATTTTGGGAGTGTCTTTCTCCCTTCGTCACAAGAAAATAGAAAAAGAAAAGAAAAAGCAAAAAGTAGATTTCGCATTATATTATCCCGTGGGAAGAAGTATCTTTTCGCCTGGCTTTAGTTGGTTAGGGTTTAAATTGTTATGCTTGATTAATTCGTTAACACTTATACCTTCATATTTATTTGCTATATCCCAAAGTGTATCGCCTTGCTTTATTATGTAAACAGGATTCTCAGCCTCTTTTTGCTGGGTTGTTTTAAAATCATCTTTAAGAAATAACACTAACTTTGTTCCAATAATAAGTTTGTCATTTTTTAGTTTATTCCATTTCCTAATATCATTACTTGGAACTCCATTTTGCTGGGCAATTTTTCCTAAATAATCTCCTTGTTTTACCACATAAACAAATCGTGTTTCGTTTATTAATATTTCTTTTTGCTCTACTGCCTTAGCGAAAGTATAAACTGCTTGCTCATTTACAACAAAATCTATCATTACATCATAAGGAAGAGTGATGTTGGTATTTTTAGGGAAAACCCCTTTTGTAATGCTTGGGTTTAATTGGGAAATAATTTCTTTTGAAATACAAATTAGTTCCGCCAAAACCGAGAATTCTATTTGGGTTTTTAAAGTAATTGTGTCTGTTTGGGCTATGAAATTTTGTGGTAGTTCAATTTCAATTCCATGTTCCTGATAAAAATTCATTACATAATTTACCGCCACAAATGCTGGGACATATCCTCTTGTTTCTCTTCTTAGATAAGGCCTTAACTGCCAATAATCATATAGTCCTGTTTTTGCCATTGTTCGCGATAAATAGCCCGGGCCTCCATTGTATGCCGCTAATACCAAGTTCCAATCGCCAAACATTTCATAGAGCTTTGCAAAATACTGACAAGCCGCTTCTGTCGATTTGTACGGATCTTGTCTTTCATCTAAATAAGAAGTTACATTTAAATTGTACTGCTTTCCGGTTGCATACATAAACTGCCACAAGCCTTTTGCCCCAGAACGAGAACGAGCTCTTGGATTCAAGGCAGACTCTACAATAGCTAAATATTTAAATTCTAATGGGATGTCGTATTTATCTAAACAGCTTTCAAACATTGGGAAATAATGTGGTGCCAAGCCCACCATTCTTGATACTAATTTTTTATTTTTTTTCAAGTATGCATTTATAGAATTTTCAACTGCTTTATTATACACCAAATCTATTGGGCTTTTTTCGTTCAATATTTTAAGGCGTGCTTGAATCAAATCTGACTCTGTTTCTTTTTTATCTTTCTCCAAATTTATTTGTTTGGTTTTTATTGAATCAGAAAAAAAGAGATGTGTATTGCCTGCAAAAGTAAACTGAAATACTAAAAGTGTTATTATAGTAATTATTATTTTTCTCATAAGAAATATTTATCAGAGCGAAATTCGGAATAATTTGCTTTAAGCTAAAAATTAAGTCTTATAGTTTTTAACTACAAACTGTTCATTAGATTGTGTGAAAAAGCTAGGAGTTCTCTTTCATAAAACGGCTTTGCCATTAGTTGTGTCCCGAAAGGCATTCCGTTCGAGTGCTCTGTAAGGGGTAGCGATATGGCTGGATTTCCGCTTAAATTTGCTAAAACCGTGAAAATGTCTTCCAAATACATGGAAACCGGATTTTTTACTTCTAACCCTAACTCAAATGCAGTATGAGGCGTTGTTGGGGTAAGGATAAAATCAAATTCATTTAATATTTCTTTGGTTTTATCTTGAATTAATCGTCTCATTTTTTGCGCTTTTGTATAATATGCATCATGATAACCAGCACTTAAAACAAAGGTCCCTAACATGATTCGTCTTTGAACTTCTTTTCCAAAACCTTCTGTTCTTGTTTTAAGATACGTGGTTTCAGGATTATCTGCTTTTTTGCTATGATAGCCATAATGTACCCCGTCAAATCGAGCTAAATTAGAGGATGCCTCAGCAGTAGTTAGTACATAATAGGTTGGCACTAAATAATCCAAGTAAGGGAAAGAAACTCTCTCAACAATATGACCTTTACTTTTTAGGGTTTGAATTTGTTTTAATATTGCAGATTTAACTTCACTATCTAAACCATCACTTTCAAACATTGGGAAATAAGCAATTCTTTTTGGCTTTTTATCGTATAAAAGCTTAGTGTATTGCTCCACTTTTCTTGTCGATATTGTACTATCATAATCATCCTGTCCAGCAATTACTTCCAATATGATTGCTGCATCTTCAACTGTATTTGTAATTGGACCAATTTGGTCAAATGAAGAAGCAAAAGCAATAAGCCCAAACCTTGAAACTCTAGCATAAGTTGGTTTCAATCCTACCGTTCCACAAAAGGATGCTGGTTGTCTTATAGATCCTCCTGTATCACTTCCTAAAGCTGCCAAACATAGGTTTGCTGCAACAGCTGTTGCTGCACCTCCTGAAGAACCTCCGCTAACTTTTGATTTGTCAATTGGGTTTTTTGTTGGACCGTAATATGAATTTTCGTTTGCACTGCCCATTGCAAATTCATCACAATTTAATCTACCAATTATAATGGCATCTTCTGCTAACAGCCGTTCAACTACTGTTGCATTATAAAGGGATTCAAAACCATCTAACATTTTTGAGGCTGCTCCTACCTTATGGTTTTTGTAACAAATATTGTCTTTAATACCAATCACCATTCCAGCAAGTTTTCCAGCCTTTCCTTCCGTTATTTTGTTGTCAATTATTTTTGCTCTTGAAATTGCTTTTTCTTTAAAAACTTCAACAAAAGCATTAAGAGTTCTTAGCTCCTCAATATTTTCTAAATAGTATTTGGTTAGGTCAAGGCAAGTAGTTTTTTTAGCTTTTATAGCGTCTTTTATACTATTTAAGGAGCGATAGGAGTTCAATAGAAATAGGCCTAATTAATTATCTTCCTTATTTTCGTTTGTGTCATTAAGCTCATTCTCAATTTCATTCTTTCCTTTTTTAAATTCGCTAATCCCTTTCCCTAAACCCCTCATCAATTCTGGGATTTTTTTACCTCCAAAAAGTAATAGAATTGCAATAACAATTAGTGTTATTGATGCTCCACCGGGTATTGCTAAAAGTAAACTGTTCATGTTAATTGGGTTTTAATTCCTCTACAAAAATAGTAATTTCTTTGTTAGTAAGCCTTATAAAGCCAATGGGAAGGGTTTTGTTTGTCATAATTTTTCCAAATCTCAAAATGAAGGTATGTTTTCTGCCTGTTCTTATCTGTCATTACTGTGCCTATTTCTTGTTTGGCAAATATCTTTTCTCCTATTTGTACACTTACTTCTTTTAGCCCAGAATAAACACTAAAATATTCTCCGTGATTAATCAAAATTACTTTCCCTCCCCCTTTTATTAAAAATATTCTTGAAACTTTTCCGTCAAAAACAGATCTTACTTTTGTCCCCCTATCAGTAGCAATATCTACTCCATTATTATGTGTTTCAATATTTTTGAAAACAGCATGCTGTTGTTTCCCAAATCCTTGCACAATAATTCCTTTATTAAGTGGCCAAGAAAGCCTTCCTTTGTTTTCTAAAAAATTATCTGAAAGTGCCTTTGCTTCAGGAGTAAGCGAAAACCCTTCTTTGTTTCCCCTTTTTTCTTTAGCTCTTGCTTTTCTGATTTCTTCTTCAATTATTTTTCGTATTTTTTCATCAAGCTGTTTTGCAGCATGTTGTTGTTTTTGTAATTCTTTTTTGAAATAGCTTTCAGATTCTTTAAGCTCTTTAATCACTGTTTTTTTGTCATTTTTTTGTATCTCTAGCTGCTTTACTTCTGTTTTTTTAGATGTTATAAGTTCTTTTTTATTCTCTTTATCTTTTTGTAAATTGTTTTTCTGATTTTCCAAATTGATTATTTCTTCTGTAAGATCTTCTTTTGTAGCAGTAATTATTTCGGCTTGCATTTTTCTGTGTTGAGCATATTGTTTCAAATATTTTAGCCGTTTATATGCTTGATTAAAGCTCTTGGAAGAAAAAATAAAAACCCAATTATCATACGCATGTTTGTTTTTGTATGCATAATAAATCATTTTTGCATATTCCTGTTCCAATTTTTCTAAGTCCTGTTTTTTATCTTGTATTTTTATTTTATTTTCCGCTATCTTTATTTCGGTTTTCCCGATTTGTTTTTCAATTACTCCTATTTCGATATTTAGTATTTGTACTAGTTCCGCTCTATTATCTACTTGTTTACTTAGCGTGCTTAAATATGCTAAGGATTTTTCTTTACTCTTCTTTGTTTTTTGCAATAACTTGTTGGTGTATTGAATATCCTTTTCTATTTGTGCTTTTTTTTCTTGCAATGCTTTTTTACTTTGCGAAAAAGCCGTAGTAGAAAGTAAAATAAGTACTATGAAAAATATATGTTTACTTAGCTTCAACATAGCTTTTTGGAATAGAAAAACCCATTTTTAATGGACTGTTTGTCGTGATTTTTGTGTAGTTGAATCCTGCCAAAAAGTTATCACTTGCTCTTACGTCAAGCAGTACATTTTTAGGAATTAAAAACCCATTACTTAATGTATAGTCCGATAAAGTAAACTTAAAATATTCACTTTCTGATTTATAAAAAGTTCCTTCTGTTATTCTAAAATTTTCTTTCTCTACAAAAAAAGTTATTTTGCCTCTTTTTTTATCCTTAGCTGAAAGGCTGTATTTTCCCTCTTCCAAAAAACTATATTTTGTTTTAACAATAAGGGGGGTGCCGAAAAACATGTCTTGAATTTGCAAGAAATTAATTTCTGTTTTTATGTGCTGATACAAATATGAAATGGGTTGTTTTGTATATGTCGATTTGGGGATATTGATAAAATAAATGCTATCTGGGGTAAGCATTGCTCGAAAAAGTTCTATCCCAAATGGGGCTGTTATTGACATCCAAATTACACTGTCTTTTCTGATACGAATATTGCTCGAAAACTTAATGTTTTGACCATCTTTATCCAAACTTATTTTTCCTTTTAAGGATAGCCATTCTGGTGATTTATTATTTGCTTCAATTCTACTAATAAGTCCTTTTGCTGATTTGGGTGGAGTAGAAATATCAGCTATCGTATTCTTTTTTATACTACAAGCTGTAATAAAAAAAGACAATATTAGAATTATAAGTTGCTTATTCATAAAGGACTTTTTCAATTATTTTCTTTTCCAAAAACTTGGATCCTTCCCCCATTTTTTTTGCTTTTTCCCAATAAATTAATGCGCTATCAGAATCACCTAATTGAAAATACACATCTCCCAAATGCTCAGTAATTACAGGACTCAAATTTCCACCATTTTTACATGCTTTAAGTAGCCAAGTTTTTGCCAATTGATAATCTTTTTGTTGGTACAAAATCCAAGCGTAAGTATCCTGAAATGAAGCGTTATCAGGAGATAAGTCATTACTCTTTTTTGACATTTTGGTTGCTTTCTTTAAGTTTTTATTTCTAAGAGAGAGGTAATAACTATAATTATTTAAAACCTGCACATTATCTGGCTCATAAACAAGCGCCAAATCATAAAGAGAATCTGATTTATTGTGCTGTTGAATAGTATGATATATATCACCCATAGTTGAATAAAATTGAACCAATAGGGGTGGGTTTTCAATTACAAATTCCAAGCCCATTTCAAAGGAAGTAATTGCTTTTTTATAATTTTTTAGCCTAGAATTAGCCATGCCATTAAAAAAGTAATAAACTGGATTAGAAGGGAATAACTGAAATGCCTTTTCGCTATCTGTTTCTAAATCATTATATGCTTCCAATTCAGATTCAATAAACAAAAGTTGACTCCAAACTTGTGCATGGTTTTCGTCAACATCTATTACTTTTTTATATTGCATTTTTGCTTCCAAATTTTTCCCATCTTTATATAAAAAGTCGCCATAAATAGCATGTGCTTTCGGATTGCCAATATGTGTTTTTACCAAAATCTCACAAAGTTCCATAGCTTGATCTTTCATTTGATTGTTTTTATCAACAATAGAATAGTACGATATCAGTATGCTAACTTTTACATCAATTGATAGTTTGGGACTAGAAAAAGCAGCTTTTAATTCCTTATAGGATTCATCATTATTTCCCTGATTTCTATAATATTCAGCCAAAGTTAAATGCACTTTTGCATCCTCAGGGTCTAGCTCTAATATCTTTTTAAATACCTCAAACGCTTTGTCTTTTTCATTGTTTAGCAAGTAAAGTTCTGACAATATTTCATAGGCATTAATATCCGTTTTATCAGCATCAATTATTTTTTGAATTTCAGAAATTGCCCCATTCACATCATTTTTTTCCAAATACAATTTTTGCTTTTGGATAATTAGATTTTTATCAAATCCTTTGTGTTTTTCTAATTGATTGTAAATTTTTATTGCTTCTGAGAATTTTCTTGAATAAATGTAATTCTCCGCCAATAAATAATAATATTCCTGATTACCAGGGTATTTCTTTATCAGCTGTTTGTATATAATTGCAGCTTTTGTGTTTAGCCCATTTGTTGAGAGTAGTTCTGCATAAAGTAACTGATACCATGTATTTCCTTTATTTAAAAGATATGCTTTTTTCGAAAATTCTAAAGCCGATTCTTCTTGTGCAAATAATTTGTAAATGATTGCTGATTCGTAATAAGGAACGGAGTTTTCTGAGTTTATGTTAATACATTTTTCAAATTCTTTTAATGCATCTTCAAAATTTTCCAAGGATTTAAAGCTGAGAGCATTGTAAAAATGAGTGTTAAATTTGAATTGGTTATTATCTTTTTCAATGTTGTTTTTTTGTTCTTTTTTAGTGTTTTTTCTTGTGGTTCCATCTGGATAATAGCTTTTCCATTGTGCAAAAGATTGCACGCTCATAAGACATAATATAATTAATATCCCTTTTTTCACCTTTTATTTTACTTCAGAAAAATCGCCAATACTTACCTCTTGTTGGGTATTTTTGCCATCAAAGTTTACATGGTTTCCAATCATGGAGTTGCTAAGCTTTGCGTTAGTAATCATGCTATCGTTTTGAATAATGGTTTTGTTGATAACGCTATTTTCAACTACTGTATTACCGCCAAGGGAAACATGAGGGCCAATTTTAGCATTTTTAATTATTGTATTAGCCCCTATAAAACAGGGAGGGATTACTTCTGAATTTATAATTTGAACACTGTCATTAATCAAATTTCCATTATACTCTAAAACCCTTTCATTTGTATAAATAGTTGCATCCTTATTCCCGCAATCCAGCCACTCTTCTACCTTTCCTGAAGAAAATTTAGTGCCTTTATTTTTCATGTTTTCCAAAGCATTTGTAAGCTGAAATTCTCCTTTGTCTTTTATATTATTATCCAAAAGATATTGCAACTCGCTTCTTAAATATTCTCCATTATTAAAATAGTAAATCCCAATAATTGCCAAATCAGAGATAAAGGTTTCTGATTTTTCTACAAAGTCCGTAATTATATTTTCTTCATTCAATTTTACAACACCAAATGCGGATGGGTCGTCAATTTGGCTAACCCAAATAATTCCATCCCTACTGCCATCTAAAGTAAAATCAGCCTTGAATAGCGTATCTGCAAAAGCAACCACACAATTTCCTTCTAAAGAATCTTTAGCACATAAAATTGCATGAGCTGTTCCAAGCGGCTCATCTTGATAATAGATGCTTCCTTTTGCTCCGAGTCCTTCTGCCACTTTTACTAAACTTTCTTCTACTTCTTTTCCGAAATCCCCAATTACAAATGCAATTTCGTCTACTTTTTTTCCACATACTTTTACAATGTCCTCCACTAGCCATTGTACAATTGGCTTTCCTGCAACCAAAATAAGTGGTTTTGGAATAGTGAGAGTGTGTGGCCTTAAACGCGACCCTCTACCGGCCATTGGAACTATAATTTTCATTATTTTATTTGTTTTATTTTATGCCAGTGCTTCCAAATCCTCCTGATCCTCTTTCGGTTTCTACAAGTTCTATGACTTCCTCCCAATTTGCTTGTTCGTGTTTTGCAATCACCATTTGCGCTACTCTTTCCCCGTCTTCAATTACAAACTCTTTATCTGATAAATTCACCAAAATAACTCCTACTTCCCCTCTATAATCTGCATCAATAGTCCCGGGTGAATTTAAAACAGTTATCCCTTTTTTATATGCTAATCCACTTCTTGGACGAACCTGCGCTTCATAGCCCATAGGAAGTTCTATAAAAAGTCCCGTTTTTACTAATGTTCTCTCTAATGTTTTAAGAATGATTGGCTCATCTAAGTTTGCCCTTAAATCCATCCCAGCCGATTGATTTGTGGCGTAGTGTGGTAAATCATGTTTTGATTTATTTACAATTTTTACTTTCATTTTTTTAGTCGAATAATTCAGGTTCGGAAATTACTTCTTTTTTTGATTTCTCTAAAATAATAACTGCTACTATAAACACAAATAAATAAACGATATTTATTAGCATAGAAGTATCGAAATAAGCACTTATTTTATAAAGCCCAAAAGAAAGAATTATATAAGTAAACACTCTTTTAAAATCATAAGGAATTGGATAGTGTTTTCTTCCTATTAAAAAAGATGCCAACATCATGCTAAAATAGCAAGCCAAAGTAGCCCATGCCGAACCAACAAAACCAATTTTTGGGATCAATAATATATTTAACCCTAAAGTGATGAAGGCTCCAAAAATAGCAAGTATTGCGCCATACCCTGTCTTTTCTGTTAGTTTAAACCATGCCGAAAGGTTGTAATAAATCCCTAAAAATAAATTTGCCATAAGCAAAATCGGCACTATTTCTATTCCCTTTTCGTGATGAAAAGAACTGCCAATAAAATGTTTTACCACATCCAAATAAAGCATTACAGCCAAAAAGATTAAAGACGCCAAAATGGTAAAGTATTTAAGTACGTCCGCATATATTTTTCTAGAATTATGTTGTTTTTCTTGTGAAAAAAAGAAAGGCTCAGCTGCAAAACGAAAAGTTTGAATAAATAAAATCATAATTATTGAAATCTTATAAAAAGCACCATACACGCCAATTACTGCCATTTTATCGACTGTATCTGGCAACAAATGTTTTAATAAAATTCTATCAATGGTTTCATTAGTCATTCCGGCCAAACCAGCTATCAATAGCGGCAGTGCATACCACATCATTTTTTTCCAAAGCATAATGTTAAATTTCCAGCTGCATTTTATCATCTCAGGGAATAACATAAGTATTGTAACCCCGCTAGCAATCAAATTGGCAATAAAAATATATCCAATACCCACAGTTGGATCATACACTGCATTCACAAAACCAGTAGTCGGCAGACCATTTTCAACTGCATAAGGGCAATAAATAATAAAAAAAAGATTTAGCCCAATATTAATAAAAATATTCACCAACCGAACCAGGGCAAAACGGGCTGCCTGTCTTTGCTCTCTGAGTTTTGCAAATGAAATTGAGGAGATTGCATCCAGCCCAATAATAAGTGCAAACCACATTACATACTCAGGATGGGTTGGATATTCTAACCAATTAGAAATGGGTAGTTGATAAAAAATCATTAGTCCTACAAAGACTATTGAGCTAATAATTAAAGAAATTAAGCTTGTGCTGTATACTAATTTCTTGTCATATTGTTTTTGGGAAAACCTAAAAAAAGCTGTTTCTAATCCGTAAGTGAGTATAATTACCAAAAAAGCAACATAGGCATAAAGCTCTGTGACAACCCCATATTCAGCTGGGATAAAATAGCGTGTATAAAGTGGAACTAATAAATAATTAAGTAGCCGCCCTACTATACTGCTTAACCCATAAATAGCGGTTTGTCCTGCTAATTGTTTTAAAGGATTCAATTTGTAAATTAAAAGTTAGGCTTTTTTTTCTCTAGAAATGCCGTTGTACCTTCTTGAAATTCAGTTGTTCCAAAGCAATTGCCAAATTCTTTCTTCTCTACTTCAAACCCATCAACGCCTGTTTCAAATCCTGCATTTACAGATTTGATTGCGCTTTCAATTGCCATAGGAGAATTCCTCATTATTTTACTCGCTATTTTTTCAGCTGTTGGAATTAATTCTTCTTGCTGGCAAATATGATTAACCAACCCCCACTTATTAGCCTCATCAGAGGAAATCATACCGGCTGTTGTTATCATTTCCATTGCCTTGCCTTTCCCAACAAGATTAGCCAACCTTTGTGTTCCTCCATAACCAGGAATTACCCCTAAGGAAACTTCTGGTAATCCCATTTTTGCATTATCACAGGCAATACGAATATGACAAGCCATAGCAAGTTCTAATCCTCCTCCCAAAGCAAATCCGTTAATTGCAGCTATGCTTGGTGTTCCACAATTTTCAAGCATATCAAATAATAATTCTTGCCCTTTTCTTGCCAATTCCTCTCCTTCTTTTTTAGAATGATTAGCAAACTCTTTAATGTCGGCACCTGCTATAAAGGCTTTATTTTTGGCTCCTGTTATTATCATGCACCTTACAGATTTGTCTTTTTCTGCTATTGTAATTGCATTATTTAACTCAACTATCGTTTCCGTATTTAAGGCGTTAAGTTGTTTGGGGCGATTGACTGTAATATATGCAATTGCATTTTTACTTTCGAGCAATATGTTTTTGTAATCCATCTTAATGAAATTTTATACAAATATAAAAGTTTCCTACTTTTTAGAAATAAAACACCCTCTTACTAATGTAGTGGGTTTTTAACAATTATATTTTTTGTTTTTAATCATTAAGCGCTTCCGCTCCTCCAACAATTTCAAGAATTTCTCCAGTAATTGCAGCTTGCCTTGCTTTATTGTAAAATAAGGTTAGGTCATCTTTCAAATCATTTGCATTGTCAGTGGCTTTATGCATTGCTGTCATTCTTGCGCCATGTTCTGCAGCATAAGAATCTAATATTGCTTTAAATAGTTGTGTTTTTAAAGACTTTGGAATTAACTCCTGAACTATGTCTTCTTGTGAGGGTTCAAAAATATAATCTCCAATAGTAGCCGTTTCATCTTCTAGTATTTCAACTGGTAAATAATTTTCATTCATAATTATTTGAGTTGCTGCATTTTTAAACTGGTTATAAACTAATATTATCTTATCATATTTGCCTTGCTTGAAATCATTCATTATGCTTTCTGCAATTTCAGCAACTCCCTCAAATGTAATCTCATTATACAAATCATCATGTGTGCTGATTACATTAAAGTTATTTTTAGAAAAGTATTCTGATGATTTCTTCCCAACAGAAATAATACTACAATCACAGTTTTTATACTCTTGTTTTATTAATGCTGTTGTCCGTTTAATAATATTAGTATTGAAGCCTCCACAAAGCCCTCTATTAGAAGTTATGCTTACAAAAAGAATATTTTTTACTTCTCTTTCCACAGAAAAAGAATTACCATCCCCGCTATCTAAACTTGCGCTTAAATTGACAAGCATCTCGGTTAGTTTGTTGGCATATGGCCTTAGTTGAACAATCGCGTCCTGAGCTCTTTTTAACTTGGCAGCAGATACCATCTTCATAGCAGAAGTAATCTGCATAGTAGATTCAACAGAAGAAATTCTTATTCGTATTTCTTTAAGGTTTGCCATTGATTAATTCGTGTACTTTTTTGATAAATCAGCCGCTACTTTTTCTAGTGTTGAAGTAATTTCATCTGTAAGTTTTCCTGCTGCCAAATCATCTAAAATATTTTGGTATTTTTGATGCATAAAGGAAATAAATTCTGTTTCAAACTCCCTGATTTTATTAACTAGAACATTCATCAATAATCCATTGGTTCCACAATAAATAATAGCTGCCTGTTCTTCTACTCTCAGCGGTGAATATTGTCCTTGTTTTAGAATTTCTACATTTCTTTTTCCTTTCTCAATAATGGCTGTAGTTGCAGCATCCAAATCGGAGCCAAATTTTGCAAATGCTTCTAATTCTCTATATTGCGCTTGGTCTAATTTTAATGTTCCCGCAATTTTTTTCATGGATTTAATTTGTGCATTTCCTCCCACACGAGAAACTGAAATCCCCACATTAATTGCTGGACGAACACCTGATAAAAATAAATTGGATTCTAAGAAAATTTGTCCATCAGTAATGGAAATTACATTGGTTGGAATGTATGCAGAGACATCTCCTGCTTGGGTTTCAATAATTGGAAGCGCAGTTAATGAGCCACCACCCTTTACTTTACCTTTTAATGATTCTGGCAAGTCATTCATTTGAGCAGCAATTTCATCATCATTTACCACTTTTGCAGCTCTTTCTAATAATCTTGAGTGTAAGTAAAAAACATCCCCAGGATAAGCCTCACGACCTGGAGGCCTTCTAAGTAATAAAGACACCTCGCGATAGGCAACCGCTTGTTTTGATAAATCATCAAATACAATAAGTGCTGAGCGGCCAGTATCTCTAAAAAATTCTCCAATTGCAGCCCCGGCAAGTGGTGCATAAAACTGCATTGGCGCAGGATCAGATGCATTTGCAGAAACAATAACTGTATAAGCAAGCGCTCCAGCATCTTCTAATTTTTTAGCTAATGCCGCAACTGTTGAGGCTTTTTGCCCAATTGCAACATAGATACAAAATACTGGCTCTCCTTTATTGTAAAATTCTTTTTGATTGATAATGGTGTCAACAACAACTGCTGTTTTCCCTGTTTGCCTATCTCCAATTACCAACTCTCTTTGACCTCTTCCTACTGGAATCATAGCATCAATTGCTTTAATTCCTGTTTGGAGAGGTTCGTTTACTGGTTGACGGAAAATAACTCCTGGCGCTTTTCTTTCAATTGGCATTTCAAAAGTTTCTCCTTTAATAGGTCCCTTGCCATCAATTGGGGCTCCAATAGTGTTTATAACTCTTCCCAACATACCTTCACCTACATTTATTGAGGCAATTTTTTTGGTTCGCTTTACAATATCTCCCTCTTTAATCCCTTTTGAAGGACCTAAAAGTACTGCTCCGATATTGTCCTCTTCTAAGTTTAAAACGATTGCTTTTAGTCCATTTTCAAATTCAATTAACTCTCCTGATTGAGCATTTGTTAATCCATAAATTCTTGCGATACCATCACCTACTTGTAGTACCGTTCCGACCTCTTGTAATTCTACCTCAGATTTGTGTCCGGCTAATTGTTTTCTTAAAATTGCTGATACCTCAGCTGGTTTTACTTCTGCCATAGTTTTTGTTTTTAAAAGTCCTTTAAATAAAGATTCTTACTAAATGTTTGTTTTAATTCTGTTATTGCTTTTTTTACGCTAGCATCTATTTGTTTATCTCCCATCCTTATTATCGCTCCTCCAATTATTTTTTCATCTACTTCTTCTGTCAAATCCACCTCTTTTTCTCCATGAGTTTTGATAAAATCTGTTACTTTTTTCCTTAGAGTTTCATCAAGTGGAAAAGCAGTTGTAACTGTAGCTGATTCAATATTTTTATGTGCCTTATAAAGCGTGATGAAACTATTTGCAATACCTTCCAAAAGAGATTCTCTTTTTTTGTTTGTGATAATATTAACAAAGCTTACGCTTACTTCACTTATTTTGTAATAAAACACCTCTTTGAAAATAGAGAGTTTTTGATCTGTTTTAATAATTGGGCTTTTCAGTAGCAAGGTCAAATCTCTGCTATTGGCACAAGTATCTGCTATAAACTGCATATCTTGTCTGCACTGCTCAAGCGTGTTTTTCTCAAGGGCAAGTCCAAATAAAGATTTTGCATAGCGTAATGCCGCCCGTGTTTGTTTCATTATTTATTCTAATTTAAATCTGTATCAGAAATTGCTGATGTTACCAATTCTTTTTGCTTGTTTAAATCTTCTAATTCTGATTTAATAATTTTCTCTGCAATCTCAATAGATAATTCTGCAACTTGGTTTTTTAACTCGGTAATTGCAGCCATTTTTTCGTTTGTAATTTGCTCCTTTGCAGACACTAATATTTTCTCTGCCTCAGTTTTTGCTTTATCTTTTGCCTCAGCAATAACTTTGTCTTTAATCTCTCTTGCTTCCTTTAATAAAGCATCTCTTTCTAATTTTGCTTCATTTAATATTCGTTCATTATCTGCTGTAAGGTTTTCAATATCTTCTTTTGCTTTTTCAGCAGCTTTCAAGGCATTTTCTATGCTTTCGTTTCTGTTTTCTACTGCCGTTAAAATTGGTTTCCAAGCAAATTTTTTCAATAAAATAACAAGTAATATAAAAACTACTGCTGTCCAAAAAATTAATCCTATTGCGGGTGTAACTAATTCCATAATTTTGTTTTTTAAAATAATTACCTGTAAGCAACCCTTACAGGTAATTATTGTTTAATTAGTTTTACTTCAGTAGTGCAACCACTACACCAAATAAGGCAACACCCTCAACAAGAGCTGCTGCAATAAACATATTGGTTTGAATCATTCCTGAATGTTCGGGCTGACGGGCCATTGCCTCAAGAGCTTTACCTCCAATCATACCGATACCGATTCCAGCTCCAATAGCTGCTAGGCCTGCGCCAATAGCTGCAAATGCTCCGAAATCCATGGTTTGTGCTTGTAATAACATTTTAATTTAGTTTTAGTTAAACAATTGGTTAATAATTAATGGTCTTCTGCTACCGCTAAGCCTATAAATACGGCTGATAGTAACGTGAATATATATGCTTGTAAAAAAGCTACTAATAATTCTATACAATAAATAAATAATACAAATAATACTGAAACCGGAGCGACTCCCCAAGCGCCGGCATTACCCATTGCACTTTGTGCAATAAAAATCAAGGAAATCAAACTTAATATGATAATGTGCCCAGCGGTAATGTTTGCAAATAATCGAATCATTAAAGCAAATGGTTTTGTGAAAATTCCAATAATCTCAATTGGAACCATAATAGGCATTAGTGCTAATGGTACTCCTGGCGGCTTAAAAATATGCCCCCAATAATTTTTATTTCCTGAAATGGTTGTAATAATAAATGTAAAAACAGATAATACAAAGGTCACGGCAATATTTCCTGTAACATTGGCAGAGCCTGGGAGCATTCCCATTAAATTATTAATCAAGACAAAGAAAAATACTGTGAGCAGGAAAGGGGTATATTTTTCATATTTAGGTCCAATATTATCTTTAATAATATCGTCTTTTACAAACAGGATTAACGGCTCTAAAAATGCTTGGAATCCAGTTGGTGCTTTTTTATTTTTATTATAGGTTTTTGCTATTGAAATAAAAATCAATAATAGTAGTAACACAGATATTAGCATGAATGCTACATTTTTTGTTATTGAAATATCAATAACCGAAAGGCCGCTTCCTTCATGTATATGGCCATGTGAATCTATGGAATAAACCCTGTTTCCTTTCGTGACAGTAGAATGTCCGTGATGAAACTTGGAAGAGAGAAAAACATCTAAATGTCCTTCAGTAAATAAAATTACGGGAAGGGGAATGCTAAAAGAGTTTTCCTCTTCTCCCCATAAATGCCATTCGTGAGCATCAGCAATATGGTGCATAATGTTTGGAACAGGATCGTATGTTTCATTTTTTTGATTAGCCTGTTCGGTGTTTGGCACAAAAGAATATGACTTAATTGCAAAAAAACCAAGTACAAAAACACACGCTATTAATCGGATAACTGCTCTCATTTTACGCCCTTTTTAAAAATCGGTGCAAAAGTATATAAATAATTGAACTGTAAAATGTTTTTCCCTTCTTTTTAGTGATTATTTTCGGACTTAAGTTGCATGTAGTTTTCTCTGCCTTCTTTCATAAGTATTATAAAATAGGCAATGAAGAAATGCACGATATAATAAATTGTCATTTCTGTTTTGTTTGATAAAAATGGGAGTAAGTATAAAATGCTTGCGATTATTTTTAACCCATTAATCGTTAGAAAATAAAAGGGAGATTTATTTTTAAGCTTGTTTAACAAATGCGTAAGCCCTGTGGATAAAAGGGACAGTAAAAACAAAAAAAGATAGCTTTTAACTATGAATCTCTTAGTCTCTAATTCTAAAAGGAATTCGGTAAATAAAATGTGAATAGTACAAACTGTTAAAAAAAACAGAAATAATTTAACTAATCTCATTTATTACTCATTCCTTTTAAGCTTATGTATAAGGCGACAAAAATAGCAAGAAGTGAAAAAATAATTGTGTAGGCTGGAGTTTGATTGTTTACTTGTGAATCTAAATATTTTCCCGAATAAGCTCCGGCAGCTATAATAAGCCCCATTTGTATGGTGAGGGAAGAAAAGCGAGCGTAATTTCTAAGCCGTTTTTTCTTTGGTTTCTGTTTTTTCGACATGCTTAATGTCTTTTATTACTGCCCCCATACTGCAATGGCCAGTAAAGGCAGCTCCTGGCTCAATAGCTAATTTGTTAGTTATCAAATCTCCTGTTAACTTTGCGGTTGCTTTTAACGACAAGAGTTGTGCAACTGTGATTTTTGCATTTAATGAGCCCGCAATATCCGCATTATTACATTCAATGTCTCCTTCAATTGTTCCGGCTTGCCCAACCACAACTTTGCCAGCTGTTTTTACAGCACCTTTTAGAGTTCCGTCAACCCTAATGTCTCCCTTAGATAAAATATCGCCTGTAATATTCGTGCCAATACCAATAATATTTACCGCTCCTGATGTTTTGTTTTGCTCTGTCATTTCTTTTTTGTTTGTAAACATGATAATTTTGTTTTGTAGGTACAAATGTAATAATTTCTTTATCAATTATTAAGTTCGTTTAAATAATTGTTAGTAAAAAATTCGTAATACATTTTTATATCCTTATGTTTGAAAAAATACTTAAAATTTTGTGCTGAAATTATAAGTTTTTTGCTCTCTGTTTTTGATAATTCGTTATTCACTTTACTTGCACTGCTAAATGAATTGAAGTACTCTGTTGCGTTTTTGCTGTTTTCAAACGTTTTGATCATAATAAGATGGCTTTCCTGCCCAAAAAGCATAGCCTTAATTTCAAAAGTTTCAATACTGTATCTTTCGCTGTGATAATCAGAAAGTAGCGTTTTAATAAAGTTAACATCTGTTTGTTCTTTTGGCATTATAAGTAAAAAATAATGTGTCTCTCCCTGATCAAAAACATAAGGGGTTCCGCTTACTGTTTCCCTGTTTATTTTTAACATTTTTTCTGGGTTATCCAAAAGCGCAATGATTTGTTCTGCTCTATTTTTAACTTCTGTTTCTGGATGGTTTTTTACAATTTCATTTAGCTGTTTTCTAAAGTTTAAACTGTCATTGCTTTTGCCTATTGCCAATGCTTTAAGTAAATCGTATTTTGGTTTTAATTCTTTATTTTCTGGTTCTATTAGCCCCGAATCGCATAAGGCAATAACAGTAGAATAGTTTTTGTTGTTATATAAAAATAGCGTGTTTTCATAATGGGTTTTTTTGCTGTTTTTCTTTTGTTCAATTTTTGCTAAATAGTCTGGCTCGTTTAGCAATTTACTGTATTTACTTTCTGGAAATTTTATTAGTAATCTTTCTCTACAATTTTTGGCTTTATTGTTTTTGTTTTGCTCTGTGTAAATAAGATACAAATTGTAATAGGCAATGGGGGTATAATTTTCGTTTTCAGGAAATCTTTCACAAAGGGAAACTAATATTTTTACAGCTTTTTCGTTTTCACTCAAATAACTTTTAAATATCATCCCCGCCTGATAATGCGCCTCCATAATCATTAAATTGGATGCTTCTATTTTCTCTTTTGTAAGTGGTATTTTATCTTTATAGTATTGTGGGTCTTTTTTGTTGGTTGATTCTCTTCCGCCTTCTTGATTCTGGTTTTGTGCAGTAGAATCGTTTTCTAATTCTGTAGATATCTTTTTATCGCTTCTTCTCCAATCGTCTTCATTTTTTCGTTTTCCCCATTTTTTTACAAATTGTGAATAGCCAAAACTTAGTGTAGATGGGTTATAAAAATACCATCTTCCCCCACTTGTTCTTTGTCCAAAATTATTTTCTCTCTCGCCAAATCTATTATTTTCAAATCTTTGGTTGGCATTTTGCCTTTCTAATTGTTGCTTTTCTAATTCTCTCTTTTGTTCTTCTGCAATAAACTGGTTTATTACTTGAGATCGTTCCGCCTCACTCATCTTTGCTAAAATTTGCAAACTATCTTGCAAGTTTATTGTGTTGATATGTCCCGTAAGCTCTGCAAGTAATACTTGCCTTTCTTTAGTTTGGTTGTATTCTTTGTGTTCGAGATCCATAAACACGATAGTGCTATCATAAAATGCAGAAGCGCTCATGTATTTTGATTTGGAATAATATATTTTTCCCAATTCCAGATACGATCTGGCTTTTTGCACATCATTAAACTCGCTTTTCTCCGTTGATAATATGAAATTTTTAATTGCCGAAAGGGTGTCCTCTTGAATTAAGTCCATTTTTGCAATGGCATAATAAATTTGATCTAAATATTCTTTGTTTTTATCGTCCTTTGTCATTTTAAGTAGCTCCTCCCGCATTTTCTCAGAATGTTTGCTATTACCTTGAACACATTGCGCTTTATTAATCTTACAATTGAATACCATTTCATATTCCGGATTGGCTTTTATTACCTTTTCATAGTAGGAAATGGCTTTATTGTAGTTTTGGTGTTGCTGATTTAATTGTGCTAAAATGAAATAAAGCCTTGTTTTCTTTTTCCTTTTTTTAATACGTTTTATTGCAGTATTTAATTCGTCTAATGCTAAGATATAATTGTCCAGTTTTAAGTAAAAATCAGCAAGGATTATTGCTAAATCATCCTCTAATTTTTCAGGGAACTTTCTATCTGTTTGCAGTTGGTCTAATTCCATTTCTGCAGCCACATAATCTTCTTTTTCCGCAAAACATCTTGACAGCCAAAGTGATGCGTCATATTTTATGGGGTTGCGTTTATAATTCTCTTTTATATAGTTAAATGTTTTGATGGCCTCATCAAGTTCTCCTTTATAAAAATAAGCCCTTCCAATCATAAAATAATTATCGTCAATCCATTTGTTATACTCTTTTCCTCTAATATTCATAGAGTGGCGCTGAATCACAATCGACCCTTTTTCAATGGCTTTATTCATATATGGATGAATTGTTTGGTTTTTTGCTAACTCCCCTGTTTTAAAAACAGGGATTATTTCTGAAAAGTCGTCTTTGTGGTTTTCTTCTAGCTTTTTAATCCCGGCTTTTAAACTCTCTTTTCCGTTAAAATAGCCATTATACTTTGCAGTAGTATTGTGATACTTCCTGTTCATAAAATTATTCTTTTTAGTTGAGCAGGAGTATATTACTAGAGTAATAAAAAATAATATTAGTAAGTTTGTGACTTTATTTTTTTCTATCAAATTCATTTACAGCAATTAAACTAATTTTGCGCAAAAATATTTTATTTTTTGGTATGTATTCTACTGTGGAGGAAATTTATTTTTTTGATATTTGCCTTAATTTATGAAAGGGAAAGCCGGTAATTCTTTTTTTAGCAAGCTTAAACAAAAGTCTCGCTTAATTGTTATGAGTGACAGCACTCTTGAAGATCGATTTTCGTTTCGTTTTTCAAGTTTAGATGTAATTTCTGTTTTGACGATTGGGTGTATTTTGTTATTTGTTTGTTTTCTTTTGCTTGTTGGCTACACTCCTTTAAATGAATATGTGCCAGGAAAAGCAAGTAGCCATTTGTATAAAGAATTAATTGCTATAACGCTTAAAACTGATTCTTTAGAGAAAAAACTATTGGTGAATGAACTCTACCTCAAAAATATTTCTGCTATTGTAAACGGGGAAGACCCTATTAACCTTTCAACTGAAAATATTCTTACTCTTTCTTCCTTTGAAGCCGAGCTCTCTTTTAAAAAGTCGAAAGAAGATTCCCTTCTTAGAATTGCAGTGGAAGGGGAAGATAAAATTTCTCTTTCTTCTTCTGACAAAAAAGGAAGTCTTGATATGGAAAATATCTTGTTTTTTAGCCCTATAAAAGGAGTTGTTACCAATGGGTTTAATCGTAAAAAAGAGCATTTTGGCACAGATATTGTGGCAAAAAAAGATGAGCCGATAAAGTGTGTATTTGACGGAGTAATTGTTATAAGCCATTGGACATCAGAAACTGGATATGTGATTGGCGTTCAGCATGCGAATGGGGTTTTTTCTCTTTATAAACACAATTCTATATTGTTTAAAAAAACGGGAGAATATGTAAAGTCTGGAGAGGTAATAGCGATTATCGGAAATTCAGGAGAGCTTTCTTCAGGCCCTCATTTACATTTTGAACTCTGGCATAAAGGAGCGCCTGTAAACCCTGAAAACTATATTTCTTTTTAGTTATGACTGTAAAAGCAGCTTTGAGCTTACCTTTCGCAAAATATATTATTTCTAAAAATAATACGTGGAAAAATAATGCAGTAAAAGTTCAGCAAGACCTTTTACTATCATTGGTAAAACAAGCTAAAAATACCCAATTTGGGAAAGACCATTCCTTTTCAGAAATCGCAAACTATGCCGATTGGAAAAATAATGTTCCAGTACGAGATTATGAAGATTTGAAGGACTCTGTACAAGAAATAATTGACGGAAAAGAAAATACTCTTTGGCCAGGGAAGCCCCTTTACCTTTGTAAAACTTCAGGAACAACTTCAGGCGTAAAATATATTCCTATCAGTAAGGAGTCTATGCCACATCATATTACTGCTGCTCGTGATGCGATATTGAGTTATATTGCTGAAACCAAAAATACCTCCATTGTAAACGGAAAAATGATTTTTTTGCAAGGAAGTCCTGAACTTACAAAAACTGGAGATATTCTTACGGGAAGATTATCAGGGATTGTAGCCCATCATATTCCTGCTTACCTAACAAAAAACCGATTGCCTTCTTTTAAAGCCAATTGCATTGCTGACTGGGAAACAAAAGTTGATGCAATAGTTGATGAAACGCTTCCTGAGAACATGAGTTTAATTTCTGGAATCCCTCCTTGGGTCCAGATGTACTTTGAAAGGCTACAAGATAAAACAGGGAAACTTATAAAAAATATCTTCCCTAAATTTGACCTTTTTATTTATGGAGGGGTAAACTATGAGCCTTACCGAAAGTCCTTTGAAAAATTAATTGGCAAAAAGGTTGATATGGTGGAGCTTTATCCCGCTTCAGAGGGTTTTATAGCTTATCAAGATTCCCAAAAAGAAGAGGGCCTGTTGCTTTGTGTGAATCATGGAATATTTTATGAATTTATTCCAACGGAGGAATTTTTTGATCATAATCCAACAAGAATCTCGCTTGTTGATGTAGAGATTGGGGTGGATTATGTAATTATTTTAAATACCAACGCTGGGCTTTGGGCATATAATATTGGGGATACAATAAAATTTGTTTCTATTAATCCGTACAGAATAATTGTGAGTGGTAGGATTAAGCATTTTACCTCTGCTTTTGGAGAGCATGTAATTGCGGAGGAGGTAGAAAATTCGTTAAAAGAAGCTCTACAAAAATACTATGCTGAAGTAAATGAATTTCATGTTGCCCCAGAGGTTAATCCTAAAAACGGATTGCCGTATCACGAATGGTTAATTGAGTTTGAAAAAGAGCCTGAGAAGCTTAATGATTTTAAGCTCTTGGTTGATGAAGCCTTGCAAAAACAAAACTCTTATTACAAAGATTTAATTTTAGGAAATGTCCTGCGTCCTTTAGAAATTACACTTATTAGTAAGAATGGTTTTAGGGAGTATATGAAGTCAATTGGGAAATTTGGGGGGCAAAACAAGATTCCTAGATTGTCAAATGATCGAAAAATTGCTGATAAATTAACCGCATTTTAATGGAGAAAAAAAAGAAACAAATTGCTATATTAGGATCCACCGGATCTATAGGCTGTCAAGCATTAGAGGTGATTTCTGAACATCCTGATTTATTTGAAGTTGACGTTTTGACTGCAAACAATAATAGTGCGCTCCTAATTGAACAGGCAAAAAAATTTAATCCTAATACTGTTGTTATTACTAATGAAAAAAAATATAAAGAAATTGATGATGCTCTTTTTGATTTAGGAATAAAGGTTTTTTCGGGAGAGCAATCTTTAGAAGATGTTGTTGAAGGAGCAAATATTGATGTTGTTTTGACAGCTTTAGTGGGTTATTCAGGCCTTAAACCAACAATACGGGCTATCAAATCTAGTAAAACTATTGCATTAGCAAATAAAGAAACCTTAGTGGTTGCTGGTGATTTAATCACAAAATTATGTGAAGAGTATAGTGTCCAAATTTACCCTGTTGATTCTGAACATTCAGCTATATTTCAATGTTTAATTGGTGAGACTTACAACCCTATTGAAAAAATTTATTTAACCGCCTCTGGGGGGCCATTTAGGGGTTGTAGTAAAAATGAGCTTACAAACATCAAAAAAGAACAAGCGCTTAAACATCCTAATTGGGATATGGGTGCAAAAATTACTATTGATAGCGCCTCATTAATGAATAAAGGTTTGGAGATTATTGAAGCTAAATGGCTTTTTGATTTAAAAAGGGAACAAATTGAAGTGGTTGTGCATCCTCAATCCATTGTTCATTCTGCGGTGCAGTTTCGAGACGGTTCAATCAAAGCCCAACTAGGGTTGCCGGATATGAAGCTACCAATACAATATGCGCTTGGATTTCCTGATAGGTTAAAAAATAATTTTAAGCGTTTTTCATTTATGGATTATCCTGATTTCACTTTTGAAAAACCTGATTTAGAAACTTTTAGAAACTTACAATTAGCTTATAATGCAATGGAAAAAGGAGGGAATATGCCTTGTATTTTGAATGCGGCAAATGAGATTGCTGTATCTGGATTTCTGCAAGATAAGATTGGGTTTTTAAACATGTCTGATTTAATTGCAGATTGTATGGAAAAAATTACTTTTGTGCCAAATCCTAATTTGGAAGATTATGTCGCTACAAATGAGGCTACAAGAATATTGGCAAACAAATTATTATAGATGGAAGTTTTAATCAAAGCATCACAGCTCATTATGAGTTTATCAATCCTAGTAATTTTACATGAACTAGGCCATTTTATACCGGCAAAATTATTCAAGACAAGGGTGGAAAAATTCTATCTCTTTTTTGATCCTTGGTTTTCGCTTGTAAAAAAGAAAATTGGCAACACTGAATATGGAATCGGCTGGTTACCTCTCGGTGGATATGTTAAGATCTCTGGGATGATTGATGAAAGTATGGATAAGGAGCAAATGGAAAAGCCTGCCGAGCCTTGGGAATTTAGGGCAAAACCTGCTTGGCAAAGACTAATCGTTATGCTGGGAGGGGTAACTGTAAATTTATTGTTAGGTATTTTTATTTACTCCATGACTCTTTATGTGTATGGCGACAAGTACTTGCCAAATGAAAATTTGACTGATGGCGTATGGTGTGTTAGTGAAATGGCTACTGAGCTTGGGTTCGAAAATGGAGATAAATTTATTGCTGCTGATGGTGAAAAAATCGATCGATTTTCTGATGTTTTAGAAAAAGTAATTATCTCAAAAACAATTACTGTTGAAAGGAATGGTATTAATACTGATATTAATATGCCTGTTGATGTAATTGATAAATTCTTAAGTAATGGGAATCAAACCTTATTTTACCCAAGAATACCGACTATTATAAGCAGTGTTGAGGATGGTTCAAATGCTGAAAAAGCGGGCCTTAAAAAGAAAGACCTGCTTAAGGGTGTTAATGGGAGTTCTGTATTGTTTTTTGATGTTTTTAAAACTGAATTAGCGAACCATAAAGAAGAAGATGTTACTCTTTTAGTTGAAAGAGGAGGGAAGGAAATATTAGTTTCTGCAAAGGTTGGTGCAGATGGAAAATTAGGTTTTATTCCGGCAAACTTATCTCTAAAACAATTAGAGGAAATGAATTTTTATACTCTAGCTTCATATAAATATGGGTTTTTTAGCTCTTTTCCTGCTGGCTACAATAAAGCAATTAAAAAATTAAGCAGTTATATTGATCAGTTTATATTAATCTTAAGCCCAAGCACTGGTGCTTATAAGGGTTTGGGTGGTTTTGGTGCTATTGGTTCGCTATTTCCAGCAACATGGAATTGGGAAGTGTTTTGGAATTTAACTGCTTTTTTATCTTTAATGTTAGCCTTTATGAATGTGTTGCCAATTCCTGCTTTAGATGGT
>Ga0187827_10001633_pt1 | contig 32547 bp, 25 predicted proteins | sample ETNtaG_39_FD_167969 | JGI IMG/M metagenome (GOLD analysis project Ga0187827, IMG submission 167969) | Marine microbial and viral communities from oxygen minimum zone, Eastern Pacific Ocean - ETNP2014_SV_150_PacBio MetaG (Illumina Assembly) | ecosystem: Environmental > Aquatic > Marine > Hypoxic...
GGTTTGGGTCAACACTTGGCTCCATCGTGATTTACGAGTTCCATTTGGTGGAGTGAAGGACAGTGGTGTTGGCCGAGAAGGTGGCCGATGGAGCCTTGGATTTTTCTCAGAACCTCTCAATATATGTCTTAAATCGAATAAAATTTCTAATACTTAATAGAAATAGTTCAGACCAATGTACGCTTGGTTGGCTCATCTAGTTTCCAAAATTTTTGGCAGAACTGCTAGAATTAACTCTGAAAAAATTGAAGAATCGAATACAAATGATGGCAACGAAAGTTAGATGGCTATTTTGGCACTATTTATAATAAGAATTTACTATAATGGCCCATAACATAAAACGGCGACTACTTGCTGTTTGATTAATGGCACTTATTTCCTTTCGGAATCAGTAACAGTCAAAGTCCGCTCTTGGACAAGAGGGGGCAATATGGTGTCAGTAGGTATCATTGGGCTAGGCGCATATGTACCTCCACATGAGATGAGCAATCAGGACTGGGAGGAAATAGTTGAAACCAGTGATGAGTGGATCACTACCAAAACAGGTATGAAAAAACGTCGAATTGCAGACCCTGGAACTAACACCTCAGATCTTGCAGTTGAGGCTTGCAAACGTGCACTTGATGATGCAGGATTAGTTGCTTCAGATATTGACTTGCTGATTCTCGCAACATCGTCACCTGATGTCCCACTATCCTCAACTGCAGGTATAGTGCAGCATAAATTGGGTTGTATTGATTGTGGCGCATTTGACATAAATGCGGTTTGTGCAGGATGGGTTCATGCATTGGATGTAGGTTCTCGGTTTGTAGGGACTAAAGGATATGAAAAAGTCCTTGTTGTGGGCTCTGAAGTATACTCTCGAATCCTAAATTGGCAAGATAGATCCACTTGTGTGCTATTCGGAGATGGTGCTGGGGCTGTAGTATTGGGTGAAGTTGACAATAGTAAAGGAATTCTTGGTTCTTGGTTGATGAGTGATGGTTCGGGGTCAGGCGTAATTGAAATTCCTGCAGGTGGAGTTCGCGTGCCAATTCCTAGTGAGAAATTTGAGGAAGGGATGCAATATTTTCACATGGATGGAAGGGCTGTTTGGGATTTTGCAATAGAGGCATTTCCACAGGCAGTTCATGGTGTGCTAGAAAAGGTAGGGAAGACCATTGATGATGTTGATTTTGTAATTCCTCATCAAGCTAACATAAATATAATCAAGACTGGAATGGAAAAGCTTGGTTTGCCGATGGAAAAGACATTCACAAATCTTCACAAATATGGTAATACTGCTGGAGCAAGTGTCCCAATAGCCATGAGAGAGGCTATGGATAATGGGTTAATTGGACCAGGTGATCTAATTGTCACAGTAGCCTTTGGCGGGGGTCTTGCTTGGGGGGCTAACGCTATATTTCTTTGATTAATTTAGAATGATATTAATCGGGTTATTTTAGTGATATTTATTTCTCTCCTATACAACCCATCTGTATGGAAGATGATGCCGACAAAGACAAACGATTAGAGATTATCATGACCGCGATGATTGCTATACTTTCTATTTCAACCGCTGGAACTGCATATTTCTCACATATGGAGAATTCAAGTTCAACTCATGATTACTTTACTTCACAGTCAATACTAGTAGATGCAAATTCACTTTATCTAGAAGCGAATCAAGCCATAATTTATGATTTCACCATGTATGACGGTTATTATCTGGCAAATGCTACCGGAGACACAAATACTTCTGATTACTACTATTTTTCAATGTCAGATGCACTGAAAGATAGTCTAGAACGAGGCACCGGCCCTTTTGATGAGCAATACTATGATGAAATGTACGAAAATGCGGAAAGTGTATATGAAGATGGAACCTTACTCGCTTTTGATGCAGCCGAACAAAATACTGCATCTGATGAGTACCAATTAGCAGTTTTAATTTCGGCTGTAGGATTATCTTTGACTGGTTGGGCTGCATTAATGAAAACGAAGAGACTAAAGGTAACATTCCTAACTTGTTCAATATTTTGTCTGATAATGACTTCAATTCAAACCTTATCCGTGTAGGATAAATTCAACCTCACCCATTATCATGAGTGAGGTATTCTGGCGGAGTCTCTACCCACTCCTGTAGAATATGAGTGCCATCTTCGAGAACCAAGGATAGCACTGCCTCAATTCTCAACATTTCTGCTGGACCGTCTTCCTCGGTATGAGTGTATGTGACATCCCAGAGTTCAAGATAAACTATCTCAGTACTATTGATTTCAAATTCGTATTCAATTCCATCAATCCAGTATCCCCTATTATTGAATACATCCAGAGTGAGGTTCCCAAACATTCCATCATATATTGACTCAATCTCTAGGGCCAGAGAAATTGAATCATTGGTGCCATCATCATCAAAGTCCGCAGTATCATATATTAGAGATTCATTCATGAAGAATAACACCTGCTCATCCTCAAGATAATCGTAGTAATCTTCCATTACCTCAGACCAACCTGATTCCTCTACACTTTCAGAAACTCCTCTAGACCTAGTGACCCACTCGCTTTCCGAGCTTGGAAAAAGTACAGAGATTCCGGTCATACCATTTGTATTGATATCGCTGAGGACGCAGACACTTAATACGCAAGATTTGCCATTAATTGACTCTGCCATCATAATCATGTCAGATACTGCTGAAGCTGCTTCTTCAGCAGCGTTTTGCACATCTGGATCATCAGTGAACATAGCTAGATTGTTCAATAGTTGAATTAAGTCAACAGCGGAAGAAGAGTCTCCTTGTTCAACATGAATCGCCTGAGATCTTACTTCATCTAAGTCGGAAGTTATGGTAGTCGCACCTACAAGTAAATTCAAATTCTTAAATGAGTCAATTGCTGCTTGGGCTTTGCTCATATCGAGCATGCTCAAAGCATACGAAGAAGAGGGGTTTAGCAATGTACCAGAGCCACCCTGTGCAACAAAACTGTTTACGATTTCAGCTCCCAATTCAGACGCTGTAGTTTCAGGTTCATCAATTAGAATTTCTAGAAATGTATAGTCCCATCCTGTGCCCGGTTCTAATATCTCGCTAGCGAGCATTATGTCAGCATAAGGATAGACGACTTCGACTACCTCTATGGTTGACATTAGGCAGGCATCGAATCCTACTATGTCCAACTTGTCTTGACCATTATTTGTAATCTCATTCAAGGCCCAGTCAATTTCAGGGAGAGTTAACTTATCGGGTTCGTTTCCAAATGAATAGCAATAATCAGGACAACTCTGTTCATAGGCAACACCAGCAACACCACCACCGTGATCCCAGATGTCAAGAGCATAATTTTCAGCAGGATAATTTGTCATAGCCCACTCTACGAAACTTACGAGTTCATCCGGGTCACCCGTATTGATTTCACCTAGGTCCTCTACAGCTGGACTGTGTATCTCGTGATCTTTCAGAGTGCCGTTACAATCTCTGGTAATGTAAAATCTCTTTGCAGATTCCCAATCTCCGTTACTTTCATCATCCATGTCGGGTGCATCATAGCCATCCCATCTGTCAAACTGAACTACAATATTTACGTCCTCGCTAGATCCAATATACTCCATCTCAACGATGTCAGTAATAGCGAAATACTCCAGATCCGAGTCCGAAATATACATCATGAAGGTCCAGGATGCTGTGCCTCCTGAGTATTCAAATTCAGTACATTCTGAGTCATCTGTATCAGTATCTAATTCATCATCAAATAATCCGAAACATCCAGAGGTCATTGATAAAAATAATACTAACGACATCACCAGTGCCTTTTCCATGTACCTTTACTCTAAGGAAGGGATATAATTTTATTCTAAATTATATTATTTTCCATAACTAATCAAGGAAGGTGACCTTGTAGTAACTGCAGCCTTTGGTGGTGGCCTTGCATGGGGTGCAAATGTCATCCAATTCTAAAGCAAATTCATGGAGTGACTCTTGTTCTATCTCTAGGGAATAGTACGACTTCACGCACATTGCCTGCTCCTGTCAAAACCATCAGAAGTCTGGCAACACCCAATTCCCTGCCCGCATGTGGAGGTTTTGATAACCGTTCTTGTCAGTTCATTGAAATGCCATAATTAGTTGAAATTTAGAGAAATATAACACTAGTGAATTAGGTGCTCAATACCCCCTCCCTTACATGTTCGCAATCTTTCTAATAATCTGACAATATCACCAAGGGATTGTATCGTATGGTCTCTATTACTTCACTTCAAAAAAATGCAAATATGAGATCATCTTCTTTCCAATCCTTAGAGTCCGTGAACCCTAAAAGGAAAGGAGTTAGAAGAAAGTGCAGGTCTAAAATTTCATTAATTCCCTTTGTTCTTATTTTTTCTCTTTTTCTTCTCATTCCATCTATAGCAGGTTATGAGTCTGGAATCGACGGAGGATTGGGAACTAACATTGCAGATAATGGCTGCTTTTGTCATGGTGTTCAGAACGAAGAAGTAGTGATTTCTGTTGAAATGGTTGGCGATGTGAGTGAAATTGTTTCAGGTGAAACATATACTATTGAAATCGATTCAGCAGGGGGTCCTGAAGAGGGAGGTTCTGCCTATGGTGGTTTCCTTCTCAATATCGATAACGGAAATCTTGTAGCAATTAATGATGAAGTTGGTGTGAATTCAGAGGGCGATGAAGCTACACATAGTTCGTTAGGAAATGATCAGAGAACTTGGTTAATTGAGTGGGTCGCAGGAACAGGTGATCTTACTGAATTCACTCTGCGAGTTAACTTGGTAGATGGCGATGGAGCAAGTGGAGAAGGTGATGATTGGAATATGGCTAATTTTTATCTCCAGGAAGATGGTACATTCACACAGACGTTAATAGAACCTGAAGCAAGATTCAACGCTCCCGAATGGACTCAGAATCTAATTCTCGTATCTTCAGGTATTCTTATGATTGTGTTAACTTTCTTTTCTCGTCCTTCAAAACCCAAAGGCAGGCGTAGGGACTTCGATTGAGGTGTAATGATGAGTAATAATGCAAAAAATGGAAGATTTACTTGGTTCAAAAAAGCGAAAGAATCACGAACGTGGGAGAAATTCTACAGAGATCGTTGGGCTCATGATTACTCCGTTCGTACCAGTCACAGTGTGAACTGTTCAGGCTCCTGTAGTTGGGAAGTTTTCGTCAAGGATGGAATCATTTGTTGGGAGTTGCAGAAGGTTGACTGGCCACAGATAAATGATGAGACGCCAAATTACGAACCAAGAGGATGCCAAAGAGGGATCTCTGCATCCTGGTATCCGTATTCGCCAGTTCGCCCGAAGTTCCCCTATGTTCGTAAGAAGTTGTGGAATGCCTATCAACAAGCCAAGAAGAAGGGAATGGGACCAGTTGAGGCATGGGCCAGTATAGTCGATGATCCGAAGTTATCCAAGGATTACAAATCTGCACGAGGCAAGGCTGGATGGAAACGTGTTACTTGGGACGATTCAGCCGAAATAATCGCCGCTGGTCAAATTCATACCATCAAGAAATTTGGAGCCGACCACATTGCGGCTTTTTCACCGATACCGGCAATGAGTCAAGTGTCTTTCACTTCAGGTCAGAGGTACAATCAATTGATGGGTGGAATAATGCTATCCTTCTACGAATGGTATCATGACTTGCCACATATCATGCCTTGGATTTGGGGCGATCAGACTGATGTTGCAGAAAGTGCTGATTGGTATCAAGGCACATATTGGATAGTCATGGGTTCCAATCTTCCCATGACAAGAACTCCCGATGCTCACTTCGCTTCTGAACACAAATACAATGGTGGCAAGATTACTAATTTATCTCCTGATTATTCAGACATCACAAAGTTTGCAGACCTTTGGGTGCAAATAAAAGAAGGCACAGACAATGCATTTCTCAATGCTTGTATCCACGTCATTCTCAAGGAATATCATCATGAACGAAAATCTGAATATTTCCAATCTTACATCAAACAATACACCAACATGCCTTTCCTAGTCATTCTTGACGAAGGTCGAGATGGCTATGAGAATGGACGTTTCCTTCGAGCCTCGGATTTGAAGACATTTGATGGAGAGGAATACTCGGAGTGGAAACCTGTTCAAATAGAGGCCGAAACTGATGAAATCAAAATTCCAACAGGAACTGTGGGACATCGATGGGAGAAGGAAAATATTGGACGTTGGAATCTCACCCATGAGGATTCACTTACTGGTGAAGAATTTGACCCTCTTCTTACCTTCTTAGATCATGACAAGGCCAATGAAGTCCCTGTCGTATTCCCTGACTTTACAAACACTTATGCTGAACTCGGGAAGACCGAAAGTGCAGGAAACGCTGCCATCAATAGAATCAGAGGAGTCCCTGCCTTTGAGGTAGAAACAAAGGATGGCAAAGTTTTGGTAACAACTACCTTTGATTTGATGATGAGTCAATACGGTATTTCTCGAGGTTTGGCTGGTGATTATCCTAAGGATTACGATGACCCCGATGCCCCATTCACACCTGCTTGGCAAGAGCAAGAGACGGGAGTGAGTAGAGATTTAGCCATTCGAGTTGCTCGAGAATGGGCTGACAATGCTGAAGCTACTGAAGGCAAATCTCTCTTTATCACTGGCTCTGGTATTCTTCACTGGTTCCACGGTGGTTCGTCCATATATCGTGCAGAGGCCATAATGGGTATCATCTGTGGATGTCAAGGCCGCAATGGGGGGGGCTTCGCTCACTATGTTGGAACTGAAAAGATACGAAATTATGCTGCTATTGGAATGCTAGCTGGCGCCACAGATTGGTATAGACCCCCTCGGCATGCTAACAGTACTTCTTGGCAATATTTCCATACAGATCAATGGAGATATGATGGAATGCCGCTGACTCCACTTTGGGCTCCAAATGCTAAACATATGAATGCGCACGGAAACCATTCAGCCGATATCAACCATTTAGCTGTTAGATCTGGCTGGTTGCCCTTCTATCCCCAATTCGATAAATTGAATCCTATCAAGGCCTACGAAATGGCAGAAGAAGCGGGCTGCAAGAACGATTCTGAAGTAGGAAGTTGGGTAGCAAAACAGTTCAAAGAAGGAAAACTCGATTTTGCATTGAGTGATGTTGATGCAAATGCGAACCATCCGAAGGTGCTAACAATTTGGCGAGGTAACCTTTTCGGCACTAGCACACGAGGCCAAGAATACGGTCAGAAGTATCTCCTTGGAACTCACGATAACGTGCTTGGTGCTGAGCGTTCACAAGAGATGGTTGAAGAAGTGAAATGGCATGAAGAGGTCGATGTTGGGAAACTCGATTTAGTAGTATCTTTCAATCTTAGAATGGATTCTAGTGCGAATTATGCTGATGTGGTTCTTCCAACTGCACATTGGTATGAGAAGCACGATTTAGCTTGTACTGATTTGCATTCATTCTTCCACCCCTTTAATCCAGCGCACGACCCTCCATGGGAATGCAAATCGGACTGGGATGGATTCAAATTCTTAGCCAAAAAATTCTCCGAAATGGCAGCTGAATATTTCGATGAACCAGTCAAAGAGGTGGTGATGACCGCATTACAGACCGATTCACCTGATGAAATGGCTCAACCATTTGGAGAAATAAAGGATTGGCGAAAGGGAGAATGTGACATTATTCCTGGCAAAACATTCCCTAATGTGCAAGTTGTAGAAAGAGACTATTCAAAACTCTACGACATGTTAACTACAGTCGGACCACTTGGTTGTCAAGAAGGCGGGTATGGTGCAAAAGGAATCAATTTCGATTTGACAGATACATATGAAGCCCTCAAGACAAATCGCGCTGTTGGAGAGAAAGACGGTAGACCCGATATATCAACTGCAAAGCAGGTCGCAGAAACTATTCTACGAATTTCACCTGAAAGTGACGGTGAGGTGTCACACAAGATATTCTCGAATTTGGAGAAGAGGGTAGGTCTGCCATTAGCAGATATGGTCGAGCATGAACGGGAAATTGCCCATTCATATATTGACCTCTCTAGTCAACCGAGAAGGTCGTTAACATCACCACATTGGAGCGCTATTGAATCAGCAGGAAGAACCTATGGTCCTTGGACGATGAATGTGGAGAAACTGAAGCCATGGCATACTTTGACTGGGCGACAAGCAATCTACTTTGATCATCAAGGATTCCGTGACCTTGGAGAGGCGTTGCCGACTTACAAGCCACCAGTCGATACTGTGGCAATCGGTGACTTGCCTATGGATGAAGTGGAAAATGGAAATGCCAAATTGCTTCGCTTCTTAACACCTCATGGTAAATGGCAGATTCATTCTAGCTTCAGAGACACCTGGCAGATGACCAATCTGTTCAGAGGAGGACCTCTGTGCTGGTTGAATGATGACGATGCCGCAGAGATTGGAGTGGAAGACAACGATTGGGTTGAAGTATTCACCAACAACGGAATCCAAGTTGCAAGAGCGGTGATTAGTCACACAATTAAGCGAGAAATGTGTATTGTTTATCATCAAAATGAGCGACACGTGAATGTGCCATTTTCTCCGTTAGCGAAAAAGTATGGTGCAACAGATCTTAGAGGAGGAGGAAATAATGCTCCTACTAGAGTCATGATGAATCCAAATACTATGATTGGAGGCTATGCACAATTTTCGTATTTCGTCAATTACCTAGGCCCTAGTCCATCTGAAAGAGATATGGGCGTCTTGGTACGCAAGATGCCTTTAGTCGACGGAAAGCCCATCTACGAAGAGAAAAATCTACATCTATTGAGGGGGGTCTGAAATATGGAAATAGTTCAACAAATGGGAATGGTATTCAACATGGATAAATGTCTAGGTTGCAATACATGTACAGTTGCTTGTAAGAACATTTGGACCAATCGTGAAGGAGCCAAATACATGTTCTGGAACAATGTCGAAACAAAGCCAGGTATTGGTTATCCCAAGGAGTGGGAAAATCAAGATGAATATCGTGGTGGATGGGTCTTGACTGGTAAGAAAAGTAAACCATTGAGATTGCGGATTGCACCAAAATGGCTCGAACTCATTAATCTATTTTACAATCCCCACCAGCCAGAAATGAAGGATTACGTCGGTGATACTGGAACCTACACTTTCACTTACGAAGACCTCCACTCTCCAACACAGACTACTCAGCAACCAGTTGCAAGACCCAAGTCTGAAGTAACTGGAGAGGAGAATGTGAAACCCAATTGGGGAGTCAACTGGGAAGACAATGCTGCGGGTGCAAACACCACTGGGCATTGGGATGTCAACTTTGATGATATGACTGAAGAAGAAAGGAAGGCATTCCTACAATATCAGGATTCTTTTATGATATATCTTCCAAGAATATGCAATCACTGTGCTAACCCTGCTTGTGTGGGAGCATGCCCATCGGGTGCTGCCCACAAGAGAGAGGAAGATGGAGTGGTTCTGATTGATCAAGATCGTTGTCGAGGTTGGAGATATTGTGTTTCTGCCTGTCCATACAAAAAGCCATATTATAATTGGAGAAGTGGAAAAATGGAGAAGTGTTTACTTTGTTATCCACGACTTGAAACAGGTCAGCCTCCAGCATGCTTCCACGCTTGTCCTGGCCGAATTAGGTATATGGGGCCAATTATGGTTGACCAAGACCGTGTCTTAGAAGCCGCTACAGCTCCAGAAGAGGATTTGGTCTCTATACATCGTAGTATCATTCTTGACCCCAATGACCCCAAAGTCATCAAACAGGCCAAGAAACAGGGTATTTCGGATGCTTGGCTTGATGCTGCACAACGTTCTCCAGTCTACAGAATGTTCGTTGAATGGAAAATCGCATTACCCCTCCATCCTGAATTTAGAACGGTTCCAAACTTGTTTTACATACCTCCTGAAAGCCCCGTGGCCTCAGTTCTAGATAATCGAGGTAATAGATCGGCAACTGATGAAAAATCAGTTCTTCCTACATTAGATAATTTCCGTTTACCGATCAAATATCTTGCAAATATGTTTTCTGCAGGTAATATTGATGAGGTTGAAACTGCTTTGATTAGGCAACTAGCTGTAAGAAATTATCGAAGAAGCGTTCGTGTGGATGGAGAAGCTGATTTGAGCGCTCTAACCGAGGCTGGACTTAGTGAACAAGATGCCATTGATATGCACCGACTCCTCTCACTAGCCTTCCTAGATGAGCGATTCGTGGTTCCAACTACTCGTCGTGAGCAAGATCCGAACACCAGTCCCTTTACTGAACGTGGCTTTACTGGATTTAGCAAAATGAATCCTCACGACATGAAGAGAAGGGAATTCATGCATGTAGACTTACAAGGAGATCAGGTGATTTGAATGTTCACGAATAATATGTTAATTATGGATGAAGAATTGTTGGCTGATGCATATTTACTATCTTCAGTTTTATTCGTTAATCCAGAGATGATGGAAAAAGAATCTACGGATGAGCGAATTCAGAATCTCTGTCACGATCTCAGAGATACTGGGTTTGGTAAAATTGCATCTGAGTTTGAAAAATTCCACGAAAAATTATGGGATATTTCGGAAGAAGAACACCTATTTGCACTCGAAATGACTCCATCTGCACCACCATATCTCGGGCATTACGGATTTGATGCTCCAAAATCTTGTGGAGAGATCGGAGTAAGTGAGAGAAACATGTACATGATTGAAGTTGCTGCTGTTTACAAGCACTATGGAATTCAAATGGAACATGGCGAAATGCCTGACTACTTTCCTGCAATTTGCGAATTTATGGCCATCTCACTCATCGAGAAAGACGATGAGGCTCGAAATTTGAGAAAGGGATTCCTCAGCTCACTTGTCAAACCATTTTTGCCGAAATTCATTGAGGGTCTAGGTACTAAGCCTTGGGTCCATATTGTTTCAGCGGTGGATATGTTAGTAATGAATGAACAACAAATGGAGGAGGATTGAAAATGAATTGGAATGAGATGTTCTTTCTAGCATTGCCGTATATCACTCTAGTAATATTCTTCTTAGTTCCTATCTGGAGAGCATTCTCCGGACAATGGGCATGGTCTGCACGAGGAGATTATGGTTGGACTCCAAGGCCTAGTGGCTTCTTTGGTCGTGAATCTATGGGTATGGCTGCCTTAGCATTGCATTGGGGAGTCATCGTCCTAATTATTGGGCATATTTTCTTAGGTATGATCGGTGCATTGTGGGGGCCAATAATACTAGTTGATTATTTCAAATGGGTTGGAATGGCCGGTGGATTGATGTTCCTCTATGGATTAGTTGTGGCATTAATTAGGCGAATTGTAATCCCCGAAGTACGAGAGATGAGTAAGACTGAGGATTACGTAATTCTCTGTCTATTAATCACAGCTGCCTCAACCTCACTTTGGTTGGTAATTGTTGATGGCACCTGGGGAATGTCTTCTACAGTTTTCCCATGGCTCGAATCAATATTTTCCTTCAATCCTGATGTATCAGGAATGGCAGGTGCTCCTCTTTTGATGAAGATTCATGTCATAGTCAACATGCTATTCTTTTGCTATGTCCCATTCACCAAAATGGTGCATTTGTGGAGTTATCCTTTCACTTACATCACACGTCCATTCATCTCACTTCGTGCTCGAGGAAGATGGGTTCGCTGATTTGTAATTATGTAGAAACGTGATGGCAATGGAAGAGGGTTTTGTCACTTCTTATGAAGGGGCTGAAGCAACAAAATCTAGAGCTATCAGGGTTCTAAGCGTCAGTACTCTTGCCTTTACAATTAACTTTGCTTGTTGGATGATGTATGGGGTCCTCATCACATTCTTAGTGATTAATCGTGCATTTGAATGGGACAAGGCACAAATCGGCTGGTTAATCGGAATACCCGTTCTCACAGGGGCAGTATTCAGGCTCCCAGTCGGCATATTGGCCGATATTTATGGTGGTCGTAGAGTTTTCACTATTGTGATGCTGATTTCAGCGATTCCTATGTTCCTAGTTAGTAAAGCAGATTCATTCTGGGACTTCTTATTTGCAGGTCTGGGATTCGGCTTGACTGGATCTACCTTTTCTGTTGGAATTGCTTACACCTCAGTCTGGTTTGAAAAGAAATGGCAGGGTACTGCACTGGGGATTTTTGGAGCAGGGAATGCAGGTGCGGCTTTGACCGCGATATTTGCTCCTATATTCCTCGCACGATACTCCAATGATGGAGCTAATATTGAGGGATGGAGGTTACTACCTCAACTCTATGCGGTGATATTGGTGGTTATGGCGATAATATTCTGGCTCTTGACACTAGAACGTAAAGTGAAACAAGAAAAAATCATTTCATTGAAAGAGAGGCTCTCTCCATTGAAAGATCCTAGAGTTTGGCGCTTTGGAATGTATTATTTTCTTGTATTTGGTGGATTCGTAGCACTTGCTCAATGGTTGGTACCTTACTACGTGAATGTATACGCAGTAAGTGTAGCAACAGCGGGAATGTTAACTGCAATTTTCAGTTTCCCATCTGGAGTGATACGTGCTCTTGGTGGTTGGTTATCGGATAAGGGAGGAGCTCGAAGTGTCATGTATTGGGTGCTTGGTATTTGCTTACTATCTTCTATCCTTCTTCTTCCACCAAGAATGGAAATATCTTCAACCGGGGAAGGAGTATTGGCTGAAAGAGCCGGAACTATCGTAGAAATTGATGAAATAAATTACAGTATTACTATAGTTGATTCGGATGGAATTGAGGTGGAATATTTCTACAATGGAGCAACGGCCACTGAGATTGACGAATCAACTTCAAATGATGATGGTGAAACTCATCTCATTCCTGAAGTTCATACTTGGCAGGAACCAGTTGTAGAAATTGGCGATGATGTGGAACGAAAACAGTTGTTGGCCAAGGGTGTATCATTGATTACTTTCCAAGCAAATATTTGGGTATTCACTTTCTTGGTATTCACTCTTGGTATAGCCATGGGAATAGGAAAGGCTGCAGTCTACAAACATATTCCGGTGTATTATCCGAGAGATGTAGGGGTAGTTGGAGGAATAGTGGGTGTTCTAGGAGGCCTTGGTGGCTTCATTAGTCCAGTTATTTTCGGCTATTTATTGAAATGGACGGGTTTGTGGACCATGACCTGGTTATTCCTCGCTATCTTTTCTTCAATCTGCCTGATATGGATGCATCTAGTCATTAAGAAAATGACTTTCCGCCGAGCTCCAGAAATTTCCAGACTGATAGAAGAACCTGGTGGTTCATATCTTCCTTCATTGAATATTCATTGTCCAAAAGAGGATGAAGACAAGGAAATTCACCTCAAAATTATTCCTGGTAATCCGTCTATTCTAATTGTCGATAAATGTCAAGCATGGGAACATGGATACTGTCCTCCCGAATGCACTATGCAATGCATCACCGAACAAATAAATGAAGATGAGGAATAAATAATGTCAGAAGAAAATATTGATACAAAGAACCCAGGAACCGGCACCCAATTCAAATATTGGGATCCCGAAGATGAAGAATTCTGGGATAAACACGGTAAGAAGTTTGCCTCACGCAATTTGTGGATTTCGATACCGAACCTGTTTCTCGGATTTGCGATATGGATGGTATGGGGGGTAATCATCACTAAGATTCAAGGTATACACGATATTGACCCGAGCCTCTATTCATTCAGTGGCTGGGGTGGATTGACTGGAGAAGAATACAAGGCTCTGTTGTATATACTTCCGGGGGTTGCCGGACTTGCTGGTGCGACCTTCCGTATCACTAATTCATTCATGATTGAGATATCAGGTGGTCGTAATGTTATCGCCGCCACAACACTGTTACTGCTACTGCCGATGATTGGAGCTGGTATTTCTCTACAAGACCCTAATGTTTCATTCACAATACTAATCATTTATGCATTGATGTCGGGAGTTGGTGGTGGAGCATTCGCCTCCTCGATGTCTAACATCTCCTTCTTCTATCCGCGCAAGATGCAGGGACTCTCACTTGGCCTAAACGCAGGAATTGGAAACCTCGGTGTTAGCGCCATGCAATTTTCAGTACCATATGTGATGGGATTTGCTCTTTTCGGAGGAATGTCAGGTGCGGCAGCTGGTGGCTATTATGTAGCCAATGCGGGTTTGTTATGGGTACCCTTCTGTGCCTTCTTTATGGTTGCCGCATGGCTATGGATGAACCACATGCCAGAGCATGATGTATCCAATACAGCAAATTCACTGAAGAAATATTTCTGGCTTGAAGCAATAGGCTACATTTCTGCAGGAATTGTCGTCGCTGGATTCGTTGCCACTCGTAACAGTCCAATTTTTGATTCATCTTTCATGGGTATTGTTCGCATTTTCATAATGGTTGGGATAGCGGTTGCCGTCACTCTCACCTTGATGCGTTATGCTACACCAGGCCCTGTTAAGGAGAGTCTGTTGGACCAATGGAAGATATTTGGTGAGAAACATAATTGGTTGATGACATGGCTTTATCTCATGACCTTTGGTTCATTTATTGGCTTCGCCGCAGTTTTTCCGAAACTTATTCTTGATGTGTTTGGATATCTTCCTAACACTGACCCAAATCCTTGGTACAACGACCAAGCTTTGGTTTACGGTTTCCTCGGGCCCTTAGTTGGTGCAGCATTACGCCCACCTGGTGGTTGGATGGCAGACAAATGGGGTGGAGCTAGGGTGACTCACTGGGCAACAGTGGTGATGATTATTGCTACAATCGGCGTCGGTTTAATTATCGTCAAGGCACAGGCATCTGATACTCCGCAAGATTACTTTGTCTTATTCATGGCTCTATTCATGGTTCTCTTTACCACCACTGGAATAGGAAACGGTTCGACATTTCGAATGATTGCTGTAATCTTCCCTCGTAATCAGGCGGGACCAGTGCTCGGATGGACCTCTTCTATTGCAGCATATGGGGCATTCATTATTCCAGCCGTATTCGCGGTATCAATCACAGCAAGAGTGCCTGAATATGCTATGTATGGTTTCGCCGTTTACTACATCACATGTCTCGCAGTCAATTGGTGGTACTATGCTCGTAAAGGCGCAGAGATGCCTTGTTGAATAAACTTCAATTATGTGACATATTAGGAGAGATGATGATGGAAGAGAACGATCACGCCTTGCACAATTTTTTCACCCAAGACCATCGCCGTTTGGACAAGTTGTTCGATAGCTTCAGAGCGGCAGATTCAACATCCCAAATTGAACTTCTCAACAAATTCGCTGCTGGATTAATACAACATATTGTCTGGGAAGAAGAATATCTATTTCCAATATTTGAGAGAGTCACTGGAATGATTCAAGAAGGCCCGATTGCAGTCATGCGTGAAGACCATCAAACAATCCAAGAGTTACTCTATGAATTGTTGATGCAGGCAAAAGCGGGAGAGATATCTCCTATTCTAACTGTCCAGCTTGAGGGATTGTTGCTTCAGCATAATCAGGCCGAAGAGAATGTGTTGTACGATGCGGTTGAAAGTATGCTTACGCCAGAGAGCAGAACAGAATTGTTACAGACCTTGTTAGAAGAGGATGAACTCGATATAGAAAAATGGATTGAGGGTGTCACAATCATTGAGGACAAATCTGATGATACACCTAATTCAGATGATTCAAATCCGATTACTCTTCATTGAGTCTTTGTTAGGGCGTGACTCTTGATCGATCTCTAGGGAATAGTACGACTTCGCGTACATTCCCGGCTCCAGTCAAGACCATTAGAAGTCGGGCCACACCCAGTCCCCAACCTGCATGTGGAGGGGCTCCATAGCGGAATCCATCAGTGTAGAAAGTGAAATCCTCTGGATTAAGATCCATATTTCTCAGATTTTGTTCTAAGACATCAACTCGGTGCTCTCGCTGACCACCACTTGTCATCTCGTCGCGACCATAGTTGAGGTCGAATCCTCGACTCAACTGTCCACCTGTTGTACCTTTCTCATTTTCATCATGGAAGATGTAGAATGGCTTCATTGCCATCGGCCAGCGTGGGAGGAAGTGAAAACCAGGGTATTGCGCCGCGATTAGGTCGCAGTGGTGGCTCTCAATATCGTCACCCCAATTGATTTCCCCACCGCTCTTTTGGACTATTTCAATAGCGTCGCAGTAGGGTATTCTAGGGAAGGGAAGTTCAGGGACTTCGATAGTAATCATTTCTTGTCCTTGACTGGCCTTGTATTCGTTCACAATATCAATCAGATTCTGATCATTAGCTGCAACTTGGCTCCAGACGTGGTGAATCATTCGCTCTTGGACGCCCATTACGTCCTCATCATTCATCCAAGCACCTTCTATATCGAATGAGATGAATTCATTCAAATGCCGATATGTGTCATGTTTTTCTGCGCGAAAAGCGGGTCCAATTTCAAAGACCCTCTCAAGGCCTCCTAGAACTGCCAATTGCTTGTATAATTGTGGAGACTGAGAAAGGAATGCTGGTGTGTCGAAGTACATCATTGGGAAGAGATTGGTTCCTCCTTCACTTGCACTAGCGATAATTTTCGGGCTGTTGATTTCTTGGAATCCTTCAGTGATGAGATGTTCACGTCCGTATTGCAATACTTTGCTTCGAAGTTGGAACATTGCATTGACATGTGCACGTCGCAAATCTAAGTGACGATTATCAAGACGGATGTCAAGTCCAACGTGGACATCATCCGTAACTCCGACAGGAAGTGGAGTTCCAGCCATTGAGAGAATTTGTGCACTTGAGACTTGAATCTCATATTCAGCAGGCGGTAGTGGCTCTCCCTCTGGCACCTTAGGTGGGCGCTTCTGTGCCACAGATCCTGTGACTTGTATTGTTGACTCTCTAGAAGCGGACTGAATCGCCTCAAATGTAGTTTCATCCATGTTATCTTTCTTCAGGAATGCCTGAATGTGCCCTGTCCCATCGCGTAGCATTAGGAAGCAAATGGCTCCTCTGCCTCGAACAGTCTCTGCGTATCCAGCCACACTAACCTCTTTGCCAACAAGGTCGGCTCCGTTATCGACGACCTGACCTAGAGTATGGGTTCGATAGGAGGTTGGTTTCCACGCGGAACTGTCTCGCATGAACTGAGCGCGTTATTCTTCGTTATTGAATTGAATCATTCCGACCTATGGTCGGATGCTCGAAGGATTACTCTTCTTCGTCAGCAATCTTAGCCCCAATTAGCAAAAATGCTGTATGCCCCATTGGTTGATTTCCAGGTCGAACGCCACCCTTTGCAGCCTTACTCCATCGTCTTTCGACCATTTCACCTGCGAATTCAGTCACTAAGCCTTGTTCTTCACAGGCATTCCATGATTTCTCAAGTTGTACCGTAGTTGGACAATAGCAGGCCAAACGACCTCCCACTTTGAGAGTGTCAGCTAAATTATTGACAACAGTCCATGGTTCTGCAATGTCGATTATTATAGCATCCAATTCGCCACATATTTCTTTGATTTTAGATGCCGATTCTGCGAGGTCCATTTCAAGCAAATGCCAATCGGGAAACTCACTAGAAAACTCAGCCATTCTTTCCATATTGGAGCGCCCTACTTCTGCATGTTCGGGTCGATTCTCAACCGAGATTAGTGTGCCTTTAGTTCCCATGACATTTGCTAAATTCATTGCAAGTCCAGCAGAGCCATGTCCGCCTTCCAGTACGCGACTTCCAACTCCAATACCCATCCAAGAAATGAGGAATCCTGAATCCTTTATTCCAATAGTTTGGGCCCTTCGATTCATATTCCTTCGCGCTTCGGGAAGTGACGCATCTACAATAGTCAGAGACTTCTGTCCAACTCTTATTCTGTCGCCAATAGAATAACCGCTCAGGAGTGTTATCGGATTAAAGCGTCCAAGTCCCTTGATCTTTACTTCACCTGGCACTCGGTTGACAAGGTAAGCCCGACCATCATCTTCCCTCAGGGCCATCCAATCATGGGTTTCGTTGGAGGTCACGAATGGGATGCGGCGGGGTCTGTGATTCAATACCTTCGATTGTGGAAATAGTCAAATCATTTCACCAGACGATTGATAATCGATTCATGATGAATTAGTTTTATGGGTCGAAAACAGTTGATTCTCGGACATGCTCGGTCACTTCTATATGGTAAATTAGTGCCCAGAACTTCTAATTCAATATCGATGACATTCAAAAAACCCCTTTATTTCGACCCGTAGGGTCGTTTATTGACCTTAGTCAGCAATGCAGCAGCATTATACACTCTAGCAAGAACGCCAAATCAATGAGCGTTGCTTTTAGGGTGAATCAAATTCCTACTATTTCGGTCGCATTCCTAATGCTAACCGTGTCTGCAATAGGATTCTTTTCTTTCGAAGAAAGTATCACGGAAAGAGAAGAATTAGCTGCCGAAGAGGTGCCACGCTTCGTAAATAGCCCTGGGCATCCGGTATTCTCTCAGTATATCACTTCTGATAATTGTGGATTTTGCTATCAGTATGGTTCTCCTGCTCATCACAGCATCAAATCACAGCATCCTGATGATTTTGTTTACATCTCTTATCAATCTGTCTCATATGGCGATACAGACACCACTAGGGCCGGAAATACACCGGGTTATAATTGGGCTTGGAGTACAGGTGGTGCTCCTGATTCGTACTGGGGTGATCGGTTAGACGAGAGAGTAAGTGGCTGTGGTTCAAACACCTGTTATGATTCGATGTTTGCAAGCGGCGGTGGGATGAGTGCTGCCACTACCAGTCAATACCTGCTTACAGCTAGTGTTAGCGAATCTGGTTCAAACCTAGATGTCAATATAGATGTCGAATATCTTGGCTCTGGAACAGCGCCCTCAAACATGTATCTCTATGCTGCGATGACGGAAGAGACTTGTTATTCATACACCTATAATGACGGAAGTCGTGGTCATAATTGTTGGAAATCATGGTTGATGAGCGATGGCGAGTATCGAACCCAGTCTGGAGGTAGCGGAAGTGGATTCCAAATTGTCGCATTGTCTAGCAATATTGCCTCATATAGTTGGTCGGTTCCAAGTGGTCAGGTAGGGGGAGGTTCTGGAAACGCCCTTGTTGTAGCGGCTTTGATGACAGGAGCTCCTAGTACGGGAGATAGTAGTGAGCATGTCCTCACTGTGACAGACAGTAATATGGGCCCTCTGGTTGATGTTGGAATTACTGACTTTGAAGTTACGAATACTAATGGAAACCAAGGATTCGGGAACCAAGGATTTGTCTCAGGCGATACGCTGGAATTAGAAGTCAATCTGAGAAACAATGGAGTAGATGCATACCAAGAGGGTGGGTCCATCAGTATATATCATCTATCAGGTGGTAATGAAATCGAACTCAGTAGTGTAAATATAAATCAACTCGGAGTGGGTGGTACTCAGTCTTATTCAGTAATTTTCGATAGTTCTGATGTAAACATGCTACCCTCTGGAACTTCTTCTTTCCGAGCTCGGCTATCAAATCTGGTTGGTGATAAAGTTCCTGGAAATAATAACGCTGACGCACTTGCTCTACACGACATGCCTCCAGTACCTAATAGACCTAATTCAGTTGGATCCCCTACAATAGAGAGAGGTTCCTCAATTCAATTTGAATCTACTGCAATGTCGAATGATCTAGTTGATGATATGATGAGTATGACAGCAGAATTACAGTACACGCCTACGGGTAGTGAGATCTGGGACAATTCATGGATAAGCTCAGCAATTCGAGTTGATTCAAATACTGGTTCACACTATGTCCACACAATCGATGCTCCACTGACTGCATCGGCAGGTTCCTATGATATTCGTATGAAGTGGACAGATTCAGGCGGCCAATCATCTGAATGGCAAGTCACAAATAATGCATTTACTCTGCAAAATGCACTACCTCTAGTATTGACTAGCAGTGATGAAGGTTTTTCAGGGATTCCAACCGTCAAGGTGGGTACGGATGAGTTAGTCTCAATTGAGGGTCAAATATTCGATATGGAAACTCCTTTGTCTATGCTTACAATAGAAAGTGATGACTCTAGGTTTATCTCGTTTGATTCCGCTAGTCTAATGTTAAGTGTTAACTTTGATAGTATAGTTAGTGATAGCCATGGTAATTCGATTTCTCAAGGAATCTATTTCACAGTTATGGATGATGATGGTGGAATTAACTCAGGAACTGTGATGTTCAATATCATAGAAAATGGGCAACCACGCTGGGCAGCTATTCCGACTCAATCTTTCGATGAAGGTGGTTCAGATAGCATTATTCTATCACCATATCTTTCCGATACAAATGATAATGGTGAATCAAGTTCAGTTAATCAATTATCGTTATCGATAATTGAAAACACTAACTCAGATTTAATTGATGCCGAAATTAATGGTTTTACATTAAATGTAGAAGCTGTTGATGATGATAATTTTGGTGTTGCTAAGATTATTGTTCGAGCCACTGATACAAGTGGAAAAGAGTCTGATACTGAAATAACTTATCATGTCAATAATGTAAACGATCCTCCCTCAATTTCTGTTGATGATTATGAAAGCATGACTATGCAGATAACAAATTCACTTGAACTGAACATAATTGAAACTGTGACCGATGTCGATGATTCCGATGATGAGATCTGGATTTCAGTAGAAAATGATGTACCGGGTGCAGTTCACTATAATCCGATTTCGGGAATTTTGTCTATGAGTTGGGATTTAGCCGGTGAGCAAGTAGTTGAAATTACGGCCGAGGATAGTCATGGAGATTCTAGTACTGAGACTATTTCTGTAACTGTGGTGAATAATCTCCCTCTATCTTGGGCTGATGTAATGGGTGTTGGTGACTTGTTACTAGAAATTAATTCTGTTGAATATGGTTCTAATCCAACAGTCCAAATATCCAATGTGGGTCAACTTCAGTTAACAGATAACGAGGCACATTGGAGTGTTTGTAACAGTATTACAGGAGTATGCAATGATTTCGGCATATCTTATAATTTAGGAACATTTGTCGTACTGGCAAATTCTGGTGAAGGACTGAAACATGGAGATTACATTGGAGTTTTTGTTATTGCAGTTGATTCAGACGGATTCAAGAGGGCATCCGAAGAATACAAAATTATGGCTACTGATAGCGTAGTAACTGTCGATCCTACAGACCCAATAGATCCAGATGAACCAGAAGATACAGAACAAGATGAGAGTCTAGATATTTGGACTGTTGGTTTAATCGCATTCGTCCTTCTGTTTGTTGTTATTGTTTCTCTTGGAATTACTATTGTGTATCGCCGACAGAACAACGACTTGGTATATCTTGATAACCAAAATCAACAAAATGTGAGTATAGAAGAGAACCCACGAACTGAAATCCCTCCTCCGCCCATTGGAATGTCCCCTCCATTACCTCCTGAGGGCCTCCCACCAGGTTGGACCATGGAGCAATGGGATTACTATGGGGCTGAGTATTTGAGGCGCCGACTTGAGCCATAATCCCACTCTCACCTTTCACTCACCTTCAAGAAGGTGCGACGTGCAGGACTAATCCCGAGGAGATGCATATGGGGGAATCTGAGCGACCTATTGACCCTCTTGAATCATGGGAAGATGGTGCTGCATTTGGTGCTGCCGAGGATAAAGATCCTATCTGCAGCATCCCTGTTGAGAACTGGACTGAATCATTAGATATCATCTCGACAGAGGAAGTCCCTATCCCTGAAAATTTAGTTGACCAAGTCATTGGACAAGAAGCGGCATCAATTATTGTTCGGAAGGCTGCAGAGCAGCGCCGTCATATCATTATGGTTGGAGAACCAGGAACTGGGAAATCTATGCTTGCACGCTCAATGACAGAGTTCCTTCCAAAAGAACAATTGGAAGACATCTTAGTTTATAGAAATCATGAGGATGAGAATGAGCCTCGAATCAGAACGGTTCCAGCCGGCCGAGGATCAAGCATAATTTCTGAGCGTCGTGCTCATATCAAACAACAAAAAGAAAGGACAAATCGAACTCTTTTGTTTATTGCACTAGTTGTTGGGGCAGCCCTCCTTCTCGCTACATTATCTACGGGAGAAATTCTTACTTTCATTTTCGGTTCATTTCTCCTTGTTTTTGGTTACTTCTTTTTGAGGACAAGATTGACAGCAGGAGAGGATGGAAATATCCCTAAACTTCTCGTCAAGCACCTGAAGGACGATGAAGTTCCATTTATCGATGCAACTGGCACACTTGCAGGCGCTTTACTAGGTGATGTTCGTCATGACCCGTTCCAATCAGGAGCAGATTTGGCGACACCAGCTCATGAAAGAGTTGAGCCCGGTGCCGTGCATCGTGCCAACAAGGGCGTATTGTATATCGATGAAATTCGCATGCTTCGAATGGAGGAGCAGCAAGCTCTGCTTGTTGCTATGCAGGAGAAAGCACTGTCTATTTCCGGTCGTTCTGAGCGAAGCAGTGGGGCATTAACGAAATCTGAACCAGTTCCTACTGATTTCATTTTGGTTGCAGCAGGAAATCTAGATAGTATCAAGAATATGCATCCAGCACTCCGTAGCCGAATTCGAGGATATGGTTACGAGGTCTATGTCAATACAGATATGCGAGACTCAGAACGTAATCGTCGTAGATTAGTCCGATTTATTGCTCAAGAGGTTCGTAACGAGATGAAAAAGGACTCTGGCAAATCCATCCCTCATTTTGATAAGAAGGCTATTGGGCTAATTTTGAAGGAAGCTCAGAGGCGCAGCGGACGAAGAGGCAAACTATCACTTCGATTGAGAGAGCTTGGTGGATTAGTGCGTATTTCTGGCGACTTAGCTGCTGAGGACAATGCGCCTTTAGTCAGTTCAGAGCATGTAATCCGGGCTCGTGCTATTGCTAAACCTCTCGAACAACAGGTTGCAGATCGCTATCTAGAGAGACAATCAGAATATGCAATGCTGGTTAACAGAGGCGAGCGTGTTGGCCGTGTCAACGGTCTAGCCGTTCTAGGTGCTGACTCAGGTCTATCTGATTACTCTGGTGTAGTACTGCCAGTCGAAGCCATGGTGACTCCAGCACAAGGTCGCTCAGGCAAGGTCATCGCTACAGGAGGTCTGTCAGATCTTGCTCAGGAGTCCGTCATTAACATCAGTGCAGTGGTCAAGAAACTAACCGGTAAAGATATCCAAGATTACGATCTTCATGTTCAATTCCCTGGAACTCATAATGTCGATGGAGATAGTGCATCCATTACAATGGCCACCGCAATCATTAGTGCATTTGAGAACGTACCAATCGATCAGAATTTGGCAATGACAGGATCACTTTCTGTTCGTGGGGAAGTGCTTCCGATTGGTGGTGTTTCTGCTAAAATTGAAGCCGCGGCTAAATCTGGTATTGCGAAGGTGATAATTCCTCGAAGCAATGAGCAAGATGTACTAATTGATGAAAAGTACGAATCCGAGGTAGAGATTATTTCAGTTAATTCTCTTGATGAAGTTCTTCATCATGCACTTATTGGTGCTGAAGAGAAGGTTAGCATTGTAGAACGTCTGGCTAATGTCATCGATACAATCTCTACTGGCCCTGATACTCAACCTTCTGCTTGAATAAGCCACCAGATTATTGATTTTCAATAAGTCCTAGTGTTTTCCTTCTTACCTTATCTCTAAGTCCTTGTTACAACCGGAGGAGAGGGGGAGGGAGATGACTAGGCCTGCAATAATAGCCCACGGAGGTGCTGGTCCAGGGCCAGACAGAACTGCTAATTTAGAACCAGCAATAGCCAAGGGTAGAGCGATTCTTCTTGCAGGTGGAAATGCAATTGAAGCGGCAGTAGAGGCCTGTGTAATCCTTGAAAACGACCCCGTGTTCAATGCAGGAACGGGCAGCGTAATCCGAACAGACGGAGTCGTTCTTACAGATGCTTCATTACAAACGAGTGAAGGAAAATTGGGTTTTGTTATCGCTATGAGAGACACCCCTAATCCGATTCGCATATGTGTTGATTTATTGGAAGAGGAAATCAACGGTCTTACAGGACTCGGTGCTCGTAAATGGGCTGACCAAAGAGGCCATCTCAATGCTCCAGTTGTTGGCCGCCAACCCGAGGGTCAGATTGGAGATACTGTCGGAGTAATAGTTCGTGATTCAGAAGGCCTCATCGCTGCTGCAACTAGTACTGGTGGTTGTAGTCACAGACCTCCGGGGCGTGTAGGAGATGTCCCCCTACCTGGGAGTGGTTTTTGGGTAGAAGGAAGTGTAGCAGTTGCGGCTACTGGGATTGGTGAAGCGATAACCTGTGCATTACTTTCAAACAAAGTCTATGAGCGAATTATTGCCTCTAAAGATGATTCAATCGAGTCTCTATCTAGTGCAATGAATTGGGGAATTGAATCATTGATTGCACCTATTCACCAAGTTGGTCTTATCGCTTTAGGGCCAGATGGTGAAGGAAGAGGTGAATCTAATACAAACATGCCTTGGGCAACTTGGTGTGCAGATTTGTGACACCAATATCCTCATTCACGGGGATGCGCTTAAGGAGGGGACTTTGGTCGAGCGAGCCGTTGGTGGTATCACATGTCGAATATCGAGCCTCGTATTCAGCAAATTGCTCAGGTACTAGGTCAGCTTGAGGACACTCAAGTTCCACGTAATATTCGCAACTCTGCTAGAGATGCGGTTCAGATGTGGCTTCTAAATAAGGACAAAGATCTTGACATCCGCTTAGGTATGACTGCATCAATACTTGATGAAATATTCAACGATGCGAATCTACCTATCCACTATGGTCCATTATGTCTTCAGATTCAGACCGCGCTGGAAGCACTTCTGAATGAAGTCAAGAATTCCTGAGTCTTGAAGTGCTGAGACGCATTCGCTCATTCGTAGTGGCGCACATGAGGGCTTGGACAAACTTATCCTACGCAAATGTTGCAACAACATCTGCAGTAGCACACAAGATATCTTCTGAATGGTCTGATTCTCTTGCTAGAGGTGGTGCTGCAGAGTTTGATGGAGAAGCGGAAAAGAATGGGATGATTCCTCTTAGAAAAGCAGTAGCAAGCCTTCTATCTTGCCCTATCGATGATGTATGCGTAGGCTCAAGTGCGACAGAATTGCTATGTTCGATAGCATGGGCTGTTTCTACACCTAGGGATAGTAATATTGTTTCTACTAGAGCATCATTTCCTTCTACAGTCTATCCTTGGCAGAGGGTTGCTGAGGAAAATGGAGCAGAAATCAGACTTGCAGATTATGATGAAAATTATTACACAAGTCCAAATGATATACTTTCATTAATAGACAATTCAACCTCGGTAGTAACTCTTTCTCATGTCGAATATTCTAATGGCCAAAAGTATGATTTGAGAAGATTTGCTGATGCAGCCCATGCTGTTGGTGCCTTGTTGGTTGTTGATGCAACTCAATCATTGGGAATGGTCCCCATCGATGTTAAATCGACAGGAGCAGATGTGATTGTTTCTTCTGGCTACAAGTGGCTCCGAGGGACGTATGGCGCCGCTGTAGCTTACATTTCACCTCAATTAAGCAGCAGTCTAACCCCCGGTCTTATTGGATTCAGAAGTCATGCAGAAATCTGGGACCTCAAAGCAGATCGAATGCAATTACCCAACGATGCAAGCCGTTTTGAGTACACAACCATTCATTTTGGTGCAGTCTTAGGATTAGCTGCTTCAGTGAATGAAATTAATGAATTTGGAATCGACAATGTATGGCGCCATGATATTTCTTTAGTCGATTCATTAATTCAAGGAGTTACAGAACTAGGGCTTGAAATTGCTTCACCTCTATCTGAATCTGAACGTAGTGCAATAATCAGTATTCGATTGCCTGATGAGTTTGACAGTATAGAGGTGGCAAATAGGCTACAGAATGATTTTTCAATATTAGTAACTAGTAGGGCAGGTTTACTCAGAGTTTCTCCACATTTTGATAATACAAATGAAGATATTCAGAAGTTGTTAGATGCTCTTCGAATTATATTATCATAAGTGCGGTAATAATATTGCTGAGGCAATAATGAACATTATACAAGCGATTCCAAGGTCAATCATTTTCCAAGCCTCTGGTTTATTGAGTATATTTGAGAGTCTCTTAGCACCATATCCTAAAGAGAAGAAGAATACAAAAGAGGCCGTTGCTGCTCCAATTCCAAATGCAATACGTTCATCCCCCAAGAATCTACTGGAAGCACCACCAATAAGCAACAAAGTATCAACATAGACATGAGGATTGAGGAAGGTGAATGCTAGAGCTGCGCCTAATGTGGTGCCAAGATTTCGTTTGGATTCTTGTTCCATCAGTTCATCAGAAGATATGGCTGAAGGATTCATCGCAGAGCGGACTCGTAATATTCCATATCCACTGATGAATGTTGCAGCGAAAATAGCAATGTAAAATTCCACCCCCTCCATTCCTGCAAGGACAGATCCCATTCCAAGAACTCCCGCTGCAATCAATGTGGCATCAGCTATGGAGCATACTAAACACACAGCAAAGACATGAGAGCGCAGAAGTCCTTGTCTGAGTACGAAAACATTCTGTGGTCCAAGTGCAAGAATCAGTCCAATACTGAGGGCGAATCCTTCTACGCCTGCGGCCAACACATTAGACACAATCTGAAGAACGGGTTCTCGCATTAGACGCTTGCTAAGGGTGATGCACTAATCAGACCTTACGACGCTCTGCTGCCTTCTTGCGTAGGCCGGAGTAGCCACACTTACGGCACACGCGAACCTTAGTGCCGCGGTGAGTTGCACTACATTTCATACAAATCCACTTGTCTAGGAGACGTTTCTCCGCCGCTGGAAATCTCTGAGCCATGCAGTCCGGCCGACCTGCCTCTCCTTCATAATCCATTCCCAATGCAATCTGGTCGACACAGAGGTGTCATGGCTGAACCAATTAGTTCATACACCATCCACAGAGCCATTGACTACGGTGCCTGCTACCGTAGTGCTCGGAGCCCAGTGGGGTGACGAAGGAAAAGGGAAAGCGATAGACCAGTTGGCTCCACAGTCAACATGGGCAGTTCGATTCCAAGGTGGCAATAATGCAGGCCATACAATCGTTCTTGGTGATACGACGATTAAACTCCATCAAATACCTTCTGGAGTAACCTCACCTCACTGTAATCTAGTCCTAGGAGACGGTATGGTCATTGATCCATGGGTGCTAGAACAAGAGTTGGATAGATGGCATGGACTGACAGGAGAAAGACCCGAGGGCAAGCGTCTATTCATCTCCGAGAGAGCATCAGTAATTCTTCCATTCCATCGCCTATATGATTCAGCAGACAAGGTGGTTGGGACTACTGGTCGTGGAATTGGCCCCGCCTACCGTGATAGAATTGAGCGGGTAGGTATTCGTTTTGCGGATATCAAGGGAGTTCTTGCCGATTCAAAGAAGATTGATGAAACAATTTCTCGTATGAATCAACAATTGAGAACAGTTGGTGTTGAACAACAAATCAATGCTGCAGATTTGCAGAGTAATCTTCAATGGATTCTTGACAGATATGGAAGCGCTATCAAGCCCACAGGCCAAATGGTCGATATTGCTTTGCGTAATGGAGAGAATATTCTGCTTGAGGGCGCACAAGGCGCTCTTCTAGATATAGACCAAGGCACATATCCGTTCGTCACTTCAAGTGTAGTGGGCCGAGCTAACGCTACACACGGTGCAGGTATTCATCCAGGTCACATTACCGAATGCTTTGGAATCACTAAGGCATATTGCACTAGAGTTGGGAATGGGCCATTCCCAAGCGAACTTTCTCTTGAGGAAGGACCGGGTATGCACATGGCTCAGGTTGGTCATGAGTTTGGAACTACAACAGGTCGCCCTCGTCGTACTGGATGGCTTGATATTGTAGCTCTGAAAGATGCTCATAGGATTAGTGGCTATACTGGATTAGTAGTCACAAAACTCGATGTTCTGGGTGGTCTAGATGAAATCAAAATTTGTATTGGCTACGAAATGGATGGAAAACCAATAAGTTTTGTTCCAACTCTAGCCGAAGATGTTGCTCGGTGCCGCCCCGTCTATGAAACTCATTCAGGATTCCCTGAGTTGTCTGATGATGATTGGATAGTGATGGCTGATCGCAGTAGAGCAGAATCTTCTGGATACGATGTAATGCCAGATGCTGTGCGTAATATCGTGGATAGAATCGAGCAATTAGCAGGCATTCCTGTGGTCTGCGTAGGAGTTGGCCCCGATCGTCGGGCATCTATTGCAAAGGTAGGAGGTCCCTTTGATATTGATTGGGCCGAGGTAACCTTCTAATTGGACCAATTAGGCGGTGTGCTACATGGGATTCAAGTCCAAGGCGCGTAAGAAGCGTGCCGCTGCTGATGCAGCCTCTGGAAAATCAGGTAAGTCCGAGAAAGAGGAATTTGTAGGCCAAGTCCGTTGTCACGTGGCTGGCTGTGAGGGTTTTGCAGACAAGAAAATTGGAGGTCGCAGAATCGCATTCGACCGTGCTGCAGATGTTTGGGGTGAGGATGGCCTAGAAGGGCAAGCTCGTAGAGTCTCAGTCTGTAAGTCCCATTATCGAGAATGGAAGAAAGCGACGAAGGACGACTTTGATGAGTGGTCGTAATAGCTATTCGGTGGCTTGAATGAATTCCGAATCTGACACGGTTACTCGTGTCGTATCAATTTTTTTAGGACTATTCTTCATATCCTTCGGATTACCTTTTGCTCTCGTACCATTCATGATGATTTACGATGGAGTAATTGATCCAGATTATCCGTTTGTATCACTCTTTATGTTGGCATTCTCATCTCCTTTTTTCCTCGCAGGAATAGGCATTATGTACATGGGTGCCAGGGGAGTCTTGACGGGTATTAGAGGCGAAGTAACAACTTCTGATTCCAAATTTGTACACCCTGAATTAGTAGATGAGCTTGAATCTCAAATTGATATCGATAAATTCGACCCACCGGAGCCCAGAGAAGAGGGCTGGTGGGAGGAAGAAAGCAATTCTTGAATGTGAATCGGGATACGCAATTTTGTTAGAGGCGATTCCTTACGAATGCTCATGCCCAGTCATCCGATTAACGAACCGATACTCGGATATGCTCCGGGAAGTGAGGAAAGAAGAGCACTTCAAGCAGAGTTGGATCGGCAGATGGCAGAAGTCGTCGAGATTCCATGCATCATCAACGGCGAAGAGGTCTACACTGGAACCACGACGACACAGGTAATCCCTCACAAACACGGTCACGTCATCGCCAATGTCCACTTGGCTGGAAGAGATGAGATGGAGGCGGCCTGCGAGGCTGCAGTAAATGCTCAGAAGGCTTGGATTGATCTGGGCCTAGAGGCTCGATGCGCAATTTTTGAGCGCTGCGCGGATTTACTTGCGGGTGACTGGCGTATGCGCGTCAATGCATCTACTATGTTGAATCAGTCGAAGACGGCTTTCCAAGCAGAGATTGACGCCGCATGCGAACTAATCGATTTCTGGCGCTTCAATTGTCATTACGCGCGTGGATTCCACGATGATTTCCAGCCTCTGGTATCGCCAGAGGGTGTGCAGAACTCCACAGAGATTCGCCCGCTGGAAGGATTTGTACTATCTATCACTCCGTTCAATTTCTCAAGTATTGCCGCCAACCTTCCTAGTGCTCCCGCCATAGTTGGCTGTACTGGCGTTTGGAAACCTAGTCGTAATTCGTATCTCTCGAATTATGTCTTGATGCAATTGATGATGGAGGCAGGACTTCCTGCAGGCGTCATCAACTTCCTGCCTGGCTCTGGTGCTGAAATCACCGAAATCGCTCTTGCTAATCCTGATTTCGCAGGTCTACATTTCACAGGTTCAACCGCGACTTTCCAAGGACTCTGGCAGGAGATCGGCTTAGCTCTTCCAAACTTGAAATCATATCCTAGAATTGTTGGTGAAACCGGAGGTAAGGATTTCGTAGTAGCTCACCCTGATTGTGACCGTCAAGGGCTTCTAGTGGCTTTATTACGTGGTTCTTTTGAGTATCAAGGGCAGAAGTGTTCTGCTGCTAGTCGAGCATATATTCCTCAGTCTGTTTGGAATGCAATTTCTGAAGATTTGCTGGCAGAAATTGGTAAGATAAAGATGGGGGATGCTCGCGATTTTACTAATTTCATGACCGCTGTAATTGACAAGCGCTCTTTTGATAAAATTACAGGTTATATCGACCGGGCTGCTGCAAGAGATACTTGCGATATCGTCTGTGGTGGTGGTTATGATAGCTCAACTGGATACTTCATTGAGCCCACCATAATTGTCACATCCAATCCAAATTCGGAATCTATGATTGAAGAGATATTTGGGCCAGTTCTAACTGTTTATCTATACGATGATGAAGACTTCGATAATGTACTGAAGATTTGTGATGAAGCCTCTCCATACGCTCTTACTGGGTCTATATTCTCAAGTAATGAAGAAAACATCCAGAAGGCATACAATGCTCTCCGCTTTACTGCCGGAAATTTCTATATCAATGATAAGCCAACAGGAGCAGTTGTGGCTCAGCAACCATTTGGAGGCGCGCGTGCGTCTGGGACTAACGACAAGGCAGGAGGTCCTCTAAACCTCCTCAGATGGATTAGTCCTCGCTCAGTCAAGAGAACACTGGATACTCCACAAGACTGGACTTATTCATTCATGCAGCCGGATGAAAATTGACCAGAGGAATGTTGAACTATCTCTTCCCTCACCCCTGAACTACTGGGGAGCTTAGTGCTGAGAGGTCGCCTATGGCGACGACCCAAGAACCTGATCTGGGTAATGCCAGCGGAGGGAGAGAAATGAATACGAATATTGCATACGGACTGATGATTGTAACGCTAGGTATTTTCGGTTATATCGGATACCAAGCATCGAATGCCAATGAAATCGAAGAAGATGAATACCTGTCTGCTCGGGGTTCACAGGATTGGCTCAGAATTGGACTGAGTCTTTTCGCCTCTGGAATGGGTGTTTGGGTACTTCTCTTACCATCTGAAGTGGCGTATTACGGTGGCTTTTGGGACGTAATGGGATATGCCGCTTCAGCCGCTACTCCATTCATCTTGTTAGCATACGTTGGCCCCATAATTCGAGAAAGGCTTCCTGAGGGGATAACTCTAGCCGATTATGCAAAACATAAACTTGGCCGGCCTATGCAAATTTATGTTGGAATCATTTCAATTCTGTACATGTTCACTTTCCTATTTGCAGAGTTTACCGCAATTGGTAAGGCTATGGAATACCTAGCTGGCATGGATCCGGTAATTCCAATGATTTTCGTTGGTATCATCACCTCTGCCTACACAGCATATGGTGGCCTTCCTGCTTCTCTAGCAACCGACAGGTTTCAGGCATGGGCAATATCTTTCCTTGTTATTGTCCTTCTCTTAGTTTTGTTTGGATTCGACCTGAGCCAAGTCATCGACGATTCGAGAGCTTACAACACTGATGATGATTGGTCCATGCTTGGCAGTATGAATTACATGGGCTCTTTCCAGTCAGGATTAGCACTTGTAGTAGCCATAACTGCCGCAGAGATGTTCTCTCAGGGAAATTGGCAAAGAGTCTACGCATCCCAAGATGATGAGGCTTTGAGAAAGGGCGCACTTCTTGCTTCTTGCATGGTGTTTCCGCTAGTTTTCATCATGGGTGTTATGGGTACCGTAGCGGCGGGTCAAGGAGGGGTGCCAGACGCTTCGCTCGCATTCTTTCACTTAGTCGATAAGAGTTCTACTCTCATTGTTGCTGCATTTGTTTTACTACTAATTTCTCTAGTTTGTTCCAGTACGGATACTTTGCAAAATGCAATAGCGGCATCTGTATCTAGAGATTTATCCAACGGAAGATTTGACCTCAGAATTTCTAGAGCGATCACTGTACTAATGCTTCCTTTGGCGATATATCTCGCAACAGGACCAGAAATACTAGGATTTGATTTCAATGATGCTTGGAGCGTCTTTGGAATCTTCCTTTTTGCTGATATATTAGCTGCAGCAACAGTAATCCCAATCTTACTGACTCTATGGGGCGGTGTTTCTTCTAGGGGAGCATTATTGGGTTGCTTTGCAGGCATAATTTCTGTTTTCGTCTACGGACTTATAGAACCACCAACCGATTCTGAATTTTACATGTACTTACTCCATCCAACCATTGAAGGATTACCAACTGCAGAGGGCGGATTGACAAATTTGTGGGTTTTCGTTTCAGCATTAGTTGGTTCTGGACTTGTAACAGTGTTGGGTTCATACGCTCTGCCCAATGAGCAGTAAACGTGGAAAAGCCTGACAATCTGCCTGCGGATAACACTTGTGAGATTCCAGTTAAGGTATTCATTCCTGGTCTCTGTCCTGAGTGTGGATCTGATGTTGAAATCGAATGGAAGAATTGTCTCAGTTGTGGTTTCGAATTAGGATGAAGAGTTATAATCAATTTTTTTTCAAGATATTCCTTTTAGCCGACTGATTCAAGGGGTACCTCGACTCCGGACATCTATGAGTTCCGAGCACCCTCTTGTTGCTCAACCCCATCCTACAAAGCTACATTCGTTGCTCATGCCATGGAAAATTTGGCGTCACAGTTGGTCTCGAAGGGAAATGATGAATGGGCATTGGTTCGCTTTTGAGATGTTTCTTGTAGGTATGTTTTTCGTAGCGATTCCTTACT
>Ga0187827_10001635_pt1 | contig 32535 bp, 30 predicted proteins | sample ETNtaG_39_FD_167969 | JGI IMG/M metagenome (GOLD analysis project Ga0187827, IMG submission 167969) | Marine microbial and viral communities from oxygen minimum zone, Eastern Pacific Ocean - ETNP2014_SV_150_PacBio MetaG (Illumina Assembly) | ecosystem: Environmental > Aquatic > Marine > Hypoxic...
GCGCAACTTCCCGTTCCAGCTTCGGATCGTAGGCCTGGTAAACCGCGCCATACGCGCCGATACCGATCCGCTTGAGTATCTGAAAACGGCCGAGAGTCCGGAGTTCGTTGTCGGCTTCACCGGCCTAGTCTGCAGCGTCAGATTCTGGCAGCGGGGCGTCAGGCCCACTCCGAGCTCCCGCCTTGAAATCCACCCCGCACTGAGTGCAGTGCATCACCTGCCCCGCCAGCTCCTCAGAGACAGGGTACGTCTTCTCACATTCAGGATTAGGACACTTGGCCAGTATCTGCCCCATCAGTGATTCCTTACTGGAAAGTAATGCGGGCACTCCGTGACCGCATGATCTCTTGTCGCGGAGCGAACTCGTAGCGCGGACACTCCGTGACCGCTTACTTCTTGTCGCGGAGCGCCAAGACCACAGGTTCTCCTCCAAAAGGTTCAATACACAGAAGCATTGTGGATTCATGCGCACTTTGAAGCAAGACCGGATTTGAAGGCAGGAACGCCTTCGGCGCTCTGGCGGCGAGACACCCACCCCACATTCTCTCAGTTCCGGCTGTGAAGTCGCCTCAAGACGATGAGAAAGAGAGGTCTTGGGGTAAAACCATACAGATCGGGGAAGATGTGTGTAAAGCTCAGCCCATATATCATGGACGGTGACCCCGGCTGCGAAGGCCGGCATTCCCGCCATCCGTTATTCCGGGGCTCCGTCATTCCATCTCGCATCCCAGTCGACCGAAAAGAAACAGAATTTAGAATCAATGGTCTTCGTCAGTTGAAAAGAGCCTGAAAGCCGTCGCAGCAGGATGGGCGTCTCGTCAGACTTCTTCAAAGACAGGAAGTCGGCCGAGACGGCCAACCTGCGATTGCAGGTCAGCACCACTAACCAAAGGAAACCTTCCCATGAAATGGCTGCCTAAGATTCTGGTCATCTTTCTCATTGTTCCGCTTTCATTCACAACCACCGGCTGCCAGCGAACGGAGAATCCGCTCGGCCGAAGGACCACGCACCTGTTCCCACCCAGTTACCTGCACAAACAGGCCGCTTCAGCCTATGCCGGCGAAAAGAAGAAGAACCCCCAATCAGACAACGCGCAGCAGCAGGCGTTAGTGCAGCGGGTCGGACAGCGTCTCATCGTGATTGCCAAGCGGGATTACCCGCAGCATTGCCAGGGCTTCAATTGGGAAGTGAACCTGTTCGAGAAGCCGAAAATCGTAAACGCCTATTGCATGCCCGGTGGAAAGATTGCCTTCTACACCGGCATCATGCCCATTTGCAAAAATGAGGCGGGCGTGGCCGCGGTGATGGGACACGAAATCTCGCACGCCCTCCTCCGGCATGGAAGCGAGCGCGTCACCCGTTCGTTGGGCGTCAACGCGCTCGTCATTGGTGCGGCGCTGGGCGTGGGCAGTTCGAAGATGCAGGATAAGAACAAGAAGAAGATGATGGCGGCCATCGGCCTGGGCAGCCAGGTGGGTCTCATTCTTCCTTTCTCCCGGAAACATGAATCAGAGTCAGACCGAATGGGCCTGGAGCTCATGGCCAAAGCGGGGTACGACCCGTCTGAAGCGCCTGAGATCTGGGTCAGAATGTCGAAGAAATCCGGCGGGCAGGCGCCACCCGAATTCCTCTCCACTCACCCCAGCAATCAGACCCGAATCGCAGAGCTCACCGCGCTGCAGCCTGGCGCGCAAGCCCATTATCGAAGAGCGCCGACCAAATACGGGAAGGGCCAGACCATGCGGTTTTGAACGGCGAGACGGTCTTCTGCAAATCACTCCTTTGGTTTTTCAGGCGGAGGCGAAGGGGGGCCCAAAGATACGCTGCAATCGAAGTATGCATGATGAGCGGCATAGACGTCCTCTTTCCCGGGCATCGGATGATTCAGTCTGCGCTCCTTTGCGGCGACCACTCTGTTAGCCGGCCCTTTCAATTCCATAATGTTTCTGCCAACAGCGGCCGGCATTTCAAAATAAGATGAACGATATCCTTGCCTGGTCTGGAAGGGCCTGTCGTCTTGCCGACAGACAAAGTCATTCACTTTCACGGCTCGGTCCGGGTCATATCCCCCCTCACCCTTAAGAGGATGGCCCAACAGTTTGATGTAGTAATCAGGATCGGGATGTGTCCAACCATTCCAATTCGTAGCGTAAGCCCGAATCACTGCCGGCATGCCTCTGATTCTGGCCATGCAGGCCGTGACTGTGCAGCCAGTCCTTGCTGACTGGAGAGCAGGGACGATCAACGCAAGCATGACGAGAGCCATAAAGAGAAGGAATAACACTTCGACCAGTGTAAAGCCCGATCGGGACTGTGAATTCATTTCACTCATTTTCTTCGTCCTCAAGAGGAAGGAGTTTGCAGCTCAGGTCAGCAAAAACATGCATGGCACCGTTGCCTTCCTTGCCGGGCAATGGATGCCTCGCTGAACGCTCTCGAAGGGCCAGAATGCTGCCGGGCCCACCAACTGTGGACAGGCTCATGATTCAGCCGCCGGTGAATTTATTCATGACTTCGAAGGAAGTGGGGTATCCGTGCCTGTTTTTTGCCGGTTCATCATCCAAAGGGCATAGAAAGTCTTTTACCCGCGCAGCTCTGACTCGCTGATAACCTGTCTCGCCTTTCAACGGATGGCCTGAGAGCTTTACATAGTATTCCGGGTCTGGATGAGTCCATCCATCCCAGTTTGCGGAGTAGGCGCGCATCTGGGTGACAATCGAACGGGCCTTTGACATGCATGACCGTGTGTATGTCGATTCCTGCGCCTTCGATAATGCTGGGATGGCCAACATCACTATCAACAGGATGCCAATGATGACCAGGAGATCGATAAGAGTGAAGTCTGCATCGTGATGGTCTGTCATGCTCACGTCATTTGCAGGTAGGAAAGGTGTCCCGGTTCGGTGGATCAAGTGCGGTGGTCCAGCATCAAAGATTCAATGGAGATGACCTGGTGATGACAAGAACCGGTGATGCTGAAAAATGCACCGGCATGCCGTGTTTTCCATTACCGACACATCATCCGATTGGCCCGGAAATCCGAGCCTGCACTTACTCATTACTCATTACTCATTACGCATTACCATCCTTCCTAACCCCTTTAACTTCCATTATTTGCCCCTGCTTTCAGACTTCGTGCATTTTTTCACGAATTCAATTGATAAATGGAAATGCGGTAGCTAACATTCCCCGCGCATTTGCCGCCAAACTCGGTTCTAACCCCGATATCAGCCACTTCGGAGCTCCTCCATCTTGGGTACCGAGACCCTCTCGCTGGTTGTCATTTTCATTCTGGCAATCTCTATCCCCATCGCATTTATGATCTTGTCCTCGCTGTTCGGGCCGAAGCGGCCGAACAAGGACAAGCTGGAAGCGTATGAGTGCGGCATTGATTCGCAGACCGATACGCAGAAGCGTTTTCCGGTCAAATTCTATCTGGTGGCGGTGTTCTTCATCCTCTTCGATATCGAGGTGGCCTTCCTTTATCCGTGGGCGGTGAATTTCAAAACCTTGACCCTGGAGCTCGGCGTGATGCCCTTCATGTGCATGCTGGCTTTCATCGTAATCCTCGGCGTTGGGCTGCTCTACATCATCAGGAAGGGTGCTCTCAGATGGGATTAGAAAGCCTTTTCGCCAATAAGGGCGGCTTCCTTTCGATGAGGTTTGACGAGTTGATCAATGAGGTGATCAACTGGGGCAGAAAGAACTCCTTGTGGCCCTATCCGTTTGGGACGGCCTGCTGCGCCATCGAGTTTATGGGCGCGGTCTCGAACAAATTTGATATCAGCCGTTTCGGCGCGGAGCTCGTGCGGTTTTCGCCTCGGCAGGCGGATGTGCTGATCGTTGCCGGCACCATCTCATATAAAATGGTGCCCGTATTAAAAAAGATATATAACCAGATGTCTGAGCCGAAGTGGGTGATCGCCATGGGCGCGTGTGCCACATGCGGCGGCTTTTATGACAACTACGCAACCCTGTTGGGGATCGACCAGATCGTGCCGGTGGACGTCTATATTCCGGGCTGCCCGCCCCGGCCCGAGGCGTTTCTGGACGGTATCGTCAAGCTCCAGGAGAAGATTGAGGGCGAGCGGAGCACCCAGACGTATGCACAGCCGGCCCCGCGGGAGCTTGTGCAAATCGAGACATGAAAGAATGGCTAATGGTTGATGGTTAAGGCCTCACCCCAACGACAGATTCATCACTCCAATACTCCAAGATTCCGTCACTCCAACTCGGCAGCCTCCAAGGCGAGATAAACTTTCGAAAGACCTGCTGCCTGCCATCGCGCTGCCACATCTTTATGACAACCGCTGTTGCTGAACCTGCTACCGAAGCCCTCACCGTTCGACGGCTGAAGGAAGAGTTTCCGGATGCCGTGGAATACGCGCACGGCTTCCGCGGCGACGACAGCATGCTGGTCGATAAAGACAAGATCATCGATGTCCTGACCTTCCTGAAAGACGATGACGAGCTCGATTACAACTACCTGATGGATCTGGCCGGCGCCGACCACCTGGAGCTCGACCCGGACTACCCCGAACGCTACGAGGTCGTCTATCACCTGCTCTCCATGAGCCGAAACGACCGTATCCGGCTCAAGGTCCGGTTGGACGAGGATGACGTGGAAGATGCCCTCGAAAACGAAACGGGCGTGATGGACAGTGCCGCCGGGCTTTGGGGTGTGGCGGATTGGGCCGAGCGTGAGATTTACGACATGTTCGGCATCCGGTTCAACAACCACCCGAACCTGCGCCGCATCCTCACGCACAAGGAGTTTGTCGGCCACGCGCTCCGCAAGGACTACCCCATCAAGCAGGGCCAGTTTCTATCGGAAGCAGATGACCTGCAGGAGGAGCTCGGCAAATACACCTCTGAAAGTGAAGACCTTTTTGCCGAATTGATGGAGCTGAATATCGGCCCCTCACACCCGGCCATGCACGGCACCTTCCGCCTCCTCGTGCTGCTCGACGGGGAGACCATCGTCAAGGCCGTACCGGAAATTGGCTACCTGCACCGGGCCTTCGAAAAGTCGGCGGAAAAGGGGACATACACGCAGGTCGTGCCGTATACCGATCGTCTGAACTATCTCTCCGCGCTCAGCAACAACGTGGCTTACTGCCGCGCCGTCGAAAAACTGCTGGACATGGAAGTGCCCGAACGGGCCACCTTCATCCGAGTCATCATCAACGAGCTCTCACGCATCATTGACCACCTCGTCTGCGTGGGCACTAACCTGGTGGATATGGGCGCGCTGACCAATTTCTGGTATTCGTTCAAGGTGCGCGAGGAAATCTACGAGGTCCTCGAAAGCCTCACCGGTCACCGCCTGACGAACAACTACGTCCGGGTGGGCGGACTGGCCTATGACCTCTACGACGGATTCACGGAGCACGTCCGTTCCTGTCTCAGAGAGCTCACGAGCTCTGTCAACGATATGAAGGGCCTGGTCGCCCGGAATCGAATCTTCCTCGATCGCACGAAGGGCGTCGCGGTCATCAGCCCCGAAGACGCCATCAGCCATTCCTGGAGCGGTCCCTGTCTGCGTTCCGCAGGCTTCGATTGGGATCTGCGCAAGAAAGCGCCTTACGATTTTTACGACGAGTTTGATTTTGAAGTGCCCGTCCTGGACGGGGCGGACGTCCACGACCGAATCTATATCCGCTTCCTCGAGATCGAGCAGAGCGCCCGCATCATCGAACAGGCCCTGGATCGCCTGCCGGGAGGGCCGGTCAACGTGGACAATCGTTCGGTAGTAATGCCGGATAAGCCGGGCCACGAAGGCGTCTACGGAAATATTGAGTCGCTGATTAACCACTTCGTCATGGTGTACGACGGGGTGAAGCCGCCGAAGGGCGAGTCCTATTGCGGTTCAGAGGCCCCGAACGGCGAGCTCGGTTTTTACCTCATCAGTGACGGGTCGGGGAATCCGTATCGGGTACGTGTCCGGCCGCCCTGTTTCAATATCTACACCGCCTTCCCAAAACTGATCGAGGGGGGAATGATCGCAGACGCAGTGATTGTGTTGGGTGGATTGAACGTGATTGCGGGGGAGTTGGATCGATGACTGAAGAAGGATTAGTCCCTGTCTGGAAGCCTGAACTACAAATCTCTTCCTCCAACTAAAACATCACACCGCCCACACTTACTTATTGTCTTAATTACGCCTGATGTCTTTCGAACTCTCACAAGAAACCCAAACGCGCATTAACGAGGAGATCATTCCTCTTTACCCGCGTAAGAAATCGGCCATCCTGCCGGTGCTGTGGGAGATCCAGGAAGAGCACGGGCATATCAGCCGCGAGGGGATGCTCTACACGGCCGAGATCCTCGAGCTGCCGGCGGCCCATGTATTCGGCGTGCTGACTTTCTATACCATGTTCGAGCAGGAGCCGATCGGCAAATTCCACCTGCAGGTGTGCAAGACGGCCTCCTGCGAGATTATGGGCTGCAAAGGAATCACTCAGAAAATCAAAGACAAGCTGGGTATCGGAACGGGCGAGACCAGCGAAGATGAGCTCTTTACGCTGACCGAGGTCGAATGCCTCGCGGCCTGCGAGATCGCACCGATGATGCAGGTAAACAAAGACAACTTCGGCCCACTGACGCCGGAGATCGTCGATGTCATACTCGATGAACTAAAAGAACACGGTGAAACGAAGACCACGAAACGATGCCTCTAGTCATTACCAGAAATTTTGGACGTGAGAACTCCCGCTCGATAGATGTCTATCGCGAAAACGGCGGGTACGAGACGCTCACGAAGTCCCTCGAAATGGAACCGAGCGCGATTATTGACGAGGTCAAGAATTCCGGCCTGCGCGGCCGCGGCGGGGCTGGTTTCCCGACCGGCGTGAAGTGGACCTTCCTCGACACCAAAAGCGGGAATCCGATTTATTTCTGCGTGAACGCGGACGAAAGCGAGCCGGGCACGTTCAAGGATCGTCACATCATGAACAGCGATCCTCACCTGCTGCTCGAAGGTATCATCATCTCGTGCTTCGCGGTCGGCTGTCACAAGGCATTCGTCTATTGCCGGGGAGAATTCCACCGACAGATTGAGTTCATGTGGAATGCAGTAGAGGAGGCCAAAGCTGCTGGTTTCATTGGCAAGAATATTCTCGGGTCGGGTTTTGATATCGACATCGTCATCCACAAGGGCGCTGGCGCTTACATTTGCGGCGAGGAGACGGGGCTGCTGAGCTCCCTCGAAGGCAACAAGGGCCAGCCGCGCATCAAGCCTCCGTTCCCGGCCATCAAGGGTCTTTACGATTGCCCGACGGTCGTCAACAACGTCGAGACCATCTGCGCGGTGCCGTGGATCATCGAAAATGGCGCCGAGGCATACACAGCGATGGGCACAGAGCGCAGCCCGGGTACGAAAGTTTTCTGCGTCAGCGGGCCGGTGAAGAATCCGAATTTTTTTGAAGTAGAACTCGGCTATCCGCTCATCGATCTCATTAATAATGAGGCTGGCGGCTTGAGGGACGGCGTCGAGCTCAAGGCATGCATCCCTGGTGGGTCTTCCATGCCCATTTTGACGCCGGAGGAAGTGGCCGAGGCGAAGATGGATTACGAGGCCCTCAACGCGATGGGGACGTTCCTTGGTTCTGGCGGGGTCGTGGTCGTTCCTCACACCATGTCCATCGTCTCACTGCTTCGGAACCTTGCGAGTTTTTATGCTCACGAGAGCTGCGGCCAGTGCACGCCCTGCCGGGAAGGCAGTGGCTGGATCGCCAAGATTTTACAGAACATTGATGCCGGCCGGGGCCGCCCCGGTGATATCGAGCTCCTGCACGACCTCTGCGACAACATGCGCGGCTGGGCGCATAAGTTCCATCCGATCCAGCCGTGGCTGCAGAAGGACGAAGGCATGGGGGGCAGCAAGACCATCTGCGTGTTCAGCGATGCCCTTGCCTGGCCAGTGCAGAGCTACCTCATCAAGTTCCGTCACGAGTTTGAAGAAGCCATCGCCAACGCGAACCCTTCGGCAGCCGTGCCCGCTGATATCAGCGAAAAGACGCCGTTTACAGTGTTGAATCATTAAGAATGAGAATGCGAGTTGTAGAAGAAAGAAATCCAAGGAAGACGTCCTGTGGCTACGCCAACACCTGATTCCTGAAAACCATGGCCACCATAACGGTCAACGATCAAGAAATTGAAGTCAAAGATGGAGTGCCGCTGCTTCAGGCGCTTCTCGATGCCGGCATTTACGTTCCGCACTTCTGCTATCACCAGGACCTGCCGGTCGATGGCAACTGCCGCCAGTGTCTCGTCGAGATGGAGACGCCAAAGGGCGCGTCCGGGGTCATCTCCTGCGCCACACCGGTTGGCGACGGAATGATCGTTCGTACCGATACCGAAGCTATCGAAAAGGCCCGCCGCGGCGTGCTTGAATATCTTCTCGTCAACCACCCTGTCGATTGCCCTGTCTGCGACCAGGCTGGTGAATGCCGGCTGCAGCAGTCTTACATGAACTACGGGTTCCATCAGAGCCGGGTGAATGTGGAGAAAGTTCACAAGAACAAGACTCTCCAGATCGGCGAGCGGGTCATGCTCGACCAGGAACGCTGCGTGTTGTGCCGGCGCTGCATCCGCTTCTGTGACCATGTCAGCGAATCGCATGAGCTGGCGGTCGGTGGGCGGGGAGACCACTCGTACATCACCACGTTCCCGGGCCACAAGATCGATAATAAATACTCGGTTAATACCGTGGATGTCTGCCCGGTCGGTGCGCTCACGGATACCGATTTCCGGTTCAAATGTCGCGTGTGGTTTCTCAAGAAGACGGACACCATCTGCCACGGCTGTTCCCGGGGGTGCAATGCCAGCTTCGAATCCTACAACCACAACACGATGGACGAGCTTAACGGCACGGCCTTCCGCCTGAAGCCGCGCCGCAACCCGGAGGTGAACAAGTCCTGGATGTGCGATGAGGGTCGGTTGCTCTACCAGATCGTCAACGAGAATCGAATCCATGAACCGCGCCTTGCGAACGGCAAGAGCCCGGAAGCCATAGCCTGGGAAAAGGCATTCGGCAGCGCCGCGGAGGCTGTCTCCGGAGCCGAAGGCAAAATTGCCGGGATCTGCTCGCCGGATTGCACAAACGAAGAGTTGTTCCTGTTCCGCCGCTTCCTGAACGAAGTCTGCGGCAGTGAAACCATTTCCGCCGAATCGCTCAGAAAACCGGGGTACGAAGATGACATCCTTCTCCGCGCGGACAAGCACCCGAATTCCAAGGGCGTCGATTTCCAGGGACCGTGGAACAGTTTCCAGGAAATCATCGACGGCGTCGATGCCGAGGACATCAAGGTTCTCGTCGTCCTCCGCAATGATTTCCTTGGCCTCGCAGATAACGGAAGCGAGCTCGGCGAGAAGCTTGCCAAACTCGATGCGCTCATCGTGATCGACAGCAACCACTCGATGACGAGCAAAGCGGCAACTGTCCTGCTGCCGACCGGCACGTTCGCCGAGCGCGCCGGCTCATATGTGAATTTTGAAGGCCGCATCCAGCGCACGTTCAGCGCTAATCAGCCGCGATGGGAAGCCAAGACTGAATTTGAGGTTTTCCGCACTCTCGCCGCGCAACTCGAAAAGCCGTTCAAAGGCTCTACCAACGCGGCTCGTGTGTGGCAAGACCTGGCCGAGTCCGTGAAGGAATTCGAAGGCATCGCACTTGCCGAAATTGGAAATACCGGCACCCTCGCAAAGGGCTACGAAACAGAAACTGCATCCTGATCCGCAAAAGAACAGAGACCCAAGAGTGGAAGCCACTCAACCCAAAACATCATTGATTAAGGACATCCTGGGCGTGGCGATCCCCCTTGCCCTCAAAGGGCTCGGACCGCTGGCGCTGCTGGTTCTCTTTGGGCTCGTTTTCCGTTTTGGCCTCGCACCCGATTTCTGCAGCCAGATGGAGCTATGGGCCGCGGAGCACATCATCCTCCCAGTTCTGGACGCGGGTGTGCGGCCGTTCTTCATGTGGTTTCTGTTGCTCAACCTTATCCCGCTGATGATCTGGCTGGAGCGTAAAGGCGCGGCCTACATCCAGGATCGTCCCGGCCCCAATCGTGCCCACATTTTCGGCATCCGTCTGGCCGGCATGATTCATAACATCGCCGACGTGGTCAAGCTCATGACCAAAGAGGATGTCATTCCCGGCAAAGTCAAAAAAAGTTATTACCTGGCCGCGCCTTTCATCGCGATGACGGTGGCGCTGCTGACCTATGCGGTGATTCCCTTTGCGGACAACCTGGTCATTGAAAAGGAGCTCAAGCCTGCCGAAGTGGATGCGAGGGCAAACTCGCTGATCTGGAAACAGTGGCCGCCCGAGTTCCGTGTGAATGAAGAGATGACTGTCGGCGAGGCCGAAGCTCAGGGGCTCATGCGCGTGTATGTCAACGACGTCTCGTACTCAATCCACCAGGCAAAAATCATCAAGCCGGACAAGGTGGTCGTAAAGGGAAGAATTGAACAGGCGGATGTGAACAAATACGAAAAAGTCGTTGCGACGTGGTCGTTGCCCATGCAGGCCGCGGATCTCGGCGCGGGCTTCCTCTACATTTTCGCGATCTCGTCATTGGCCGTGTACGCGGTTGTGCTGGCTGGATGGTCTTCCAACAGCAAATACAGCCTGCTCGGCGGCCTGCGTTCTTCCGCGCAGATGATTAGCTACGAAGTTTCCATCGGCCTGGCCATCATCGGTATCGTGATGATTTTTGGCTCGGTCCGCCTGAATGACATTGTCCAGGGCCAGGGCTGGCATTTCATTGGATACGGTCCGGATGGCAGCTTCCAATGGGTCAGCGATACGGGCCTGATCCCCATGTGGGGGATCATCATCCAGCCACTTGGCTTCGTGCTTTACACCATCTGCGCATTCGCAGAAACGAATCGAAATCCGTTTGACCTGCCGGAAGGCGAATCTGAAATCGTTGCCGGATATCACGTGGAATATTCCAGCATGAAGTTCGCTCTGTTCTTCATGGCGGAATACGTCAACATCCTCGTGCAGGCCGCTATCATCACGACGCTGTTCCTCGGCGGCTGGCAAGTACCATGGTTGCCTACCCCAGTGCTGGCGGAAAACATCGGGACGGTGATGCCGATCATATTTGCGCTGAACTGCGGCCTGTGTATTGGATTCGGCATACTGATGAAGCGTTACCACATGACGAATCAACACGCGTGGGCCGACCTGCGAAAACATGAGGGCAGCGTACTGACCAAAGTCTCCTTCCTTAAGGGACTTTTCTTCCTGGTTCTGCTGGCACTTTGCTTCTCGTCATTCGCGCCCTGGAAGTGGTCAGCCTGGGGAGCCCCGGTCTTTACCGCAATCGTTCAGTTTGGTGTATTCCTGACGAAGCTGATTCTGGTCGCCTGGGTGTTTATCTGGGTTCGATGGACTCTGCCGAGATTCCGTTACGACCAGCTCATGAAACTCGGCTGGCAGGTCATGCTGCCGCTCGCGCTGGTAAATCTGCTGATTACCGGCTTTTTATTGCTTGTTATTTATATGACTGGATTGTCTTAAGAAGATGTTGAGGAATCCTCTACTCTTGAATCAGCTTGTTTTCAGCCCCGGAGGGGCGGAAGCATGTAGCCTGGGGCGCAAGCCCCAGGATTTAGAGTGGTGTGGTTTGAAAGCCCCGGAGGGGCGGAAGTGGATTTCGTGTCTGGACGACTGCTTTCGCCCCTCCGGGGCTACCTCAGGGATTGTTCTTAGCTCCCTGGGGCTTGCGCCCCAGGCTACATGCTTTCGCCCCTCCGGGGCTGAGGTGGTTAAGAAATGAGTGACACACACGATCACCTCCCAGTAACCGAAAACGGAAACGGAGCTCCATCCGGTGAGATGACGTTCCAGGAGCGCATTTACCTGGTAGAGGTCGTCAAGGGCATGGCCATCACCATCGGTCACCTGATCCGCAATATCCTGCAGCCGGGCCGATTCAAAACGATCAGCTATCCTGAACAGCAACGCCCCCTGCCGCAGAGATTCCGTTCCAAACATCGACTGAACAAATGGGAGTCAGGCGAGACAAAGTGCACCGCCTGCATGTGTTGCGCGACCGCCTGTCCGGCTGGTTGCATTACTATCGTTGCCGGCGAGATGACCGAACCGAGGGTCAAGAATGACAATGGTGTGAACAAGGTCATCGACAAGTATCCCCTGGTTTATGACATCGACCTTTTGAAATGTGTTTACTGCGGTTTCTGCGTGGAGGCATGCCCCTGCGATGCCATCAAGATGGATACAGGTAAGTTTTCGCATGCCGCCTATCACAGAGAAGATTTTTATTGGCAGAATCGTTTTGAGAACGGCCTGCCGGTCGTCGAGAAAGCTGCCGTCGACAATTAGGCATTTATGGAAACCCTTTTCTTCACGATCTTCAGCATCATGGCCATCGCAGGTGGCTTCTTCACCATTGCGAAGAAGAACCCGCTGGCTTCGGCGATGAGCCTGACGATTACATTCCTGGCGATCGCAGGGATGTACTCGCTGTTGGATGCCCCCATCCTGGCCGTATTCCAGATTCTGGTTTACGCAGGGGCGATCATGGTGCTGGTGATTTTTGTGATCATGCTCATCAACCAGCCGGACGAGGAATACGCAAAAGAAAAGATCGGCAGAGCCCGTTTAACCGTTGGTATCGTGTTGGGCGTGTTCCTGCTCGGCATCCTTCTCAAGGTCATCGGCAGTATCAATATCCCAATGCCGCCTGATACCCCGGAGGGTTTCGGTGGCATCAATCAACTGGGGCTGACCCTGTTCCGCAGTTACCTGTATCCGTTCGAAATTATTTCCATCCTTCTGCTCGTAGCTATCGTCGGCGCGGTCATCCTGGCCGCACGCCACCGGCAGTAGCATCATCAATTTTGTCCATCAGCCATTAACCATTCCAGTGGACCCCAAAGCTTACTTAACTGTCGCCGCCATCCTGTTTGTCCTCGGCGTTGAGGGTTTCATTCTCAGGCGAAACATGATCATCATACTGATGAGCGTGGAGCTGATGCTGAACGCGGTCAATCTTACGCTGGTCGCTTTCGCAAGGATGAATCTTGATATGGACGCACACGTTGTGGCGTTTTTTGTCATGGCCCTGGCCGCGGCCGAGAGCTCGGTGGGACTGGCCATTGTGATCGCAGTGTTCCGATTAAAACGCACGGCCAACGTTGATGACATGGCCATTATGAAAGGTTAGTTCGGAAGTAATTGAGATTTTCACGTCGAGGCTGATTGCCTCTCTCAAATAATCGCCAAATCATGGAAACCGGAATCATCGCACTTATCCCATTCCTCGTGTTACTCGGGGCCGTATTCAATGGCACGATTGCGCTGCTCCACGCGCACGACGAGGAAACGCCGGACTGCAAAGTCACGTGGATAGGCTGCTTTGCACCCATTCTCTCCTTCATCTTCTCCTGCTGGTCTTTCTGCAAGGTGAAGGGTGGCGCGATACTTACCTGTTACCTCTACAACTGGTTCACTGCCGGCGATGCTGGTTCGGCCGTTGCTATTGATTTTGCGCTGCGCGTGGATGAGCTTACCTCGGTCATGCTGCTGGTGGTCACCGGTGTTGGCTCGCTGATTCACATTTACTCGATGGGCTACATGCATGGGGACAAGGGATACGCCCGCTTTTATGCGTACCTGAACCTGTTCATGTTTTTCATGCTCATGCTTGTCATGGGCGACAGCATGGTAGTGCTCTTCCTTGGCTGGGAAGGGGTCGGGCTTGCATCCTATCTGCTCATCTCTTTCTGGTGGGAGGACGGGTATAAGGCAGATTGCGGAAAGAAAGCGTTCATCGTGAATCGAATTGGTGACCTGGGCTTTCTGCTGGGCATGTTTGCCCTCTTCAGCGTTTTTGGAACGCTGAATATCCACGGCGTGAAGAAAGACAGCCCCAGCCTCCATGAAAGTGTGACCGCCCAGGCGGCCAAGATTGAGAACAGGGATGTCTTCCGACCGAATGCCGATCCGGAAATCGTGCCTCATGGCGTGTTCAAGGGCTGGCGGTACGCCAATGTATTCACACTCGCGGCTCTGTTGCTTTTCCTTGGCGCGTGTGGAAAGTCGGCCCAAATCCCTCTCTTTGTCTGGCTGCCTGATGCCATGGCCGGGCCGACGCCTGTCAGCGCGCTGATCCATGCCGCGACGATGGTCACCGCCGGTGTCTACATGGTGGCTCGCATGGGCTTTCTATACTCGCAGTCCACCGCGGCGATGGCCGTCGTCGCATGTGTGGGTGCCCTGACCGCGCTGATAGCCGCATCGATGGGGCTCGTGCAGAACGACATCAAGAAAGTCCTGGCCTACTCGACCGTCAGCCAGCTCGGTTTCATGTTCATCGCGGTTGGGGTGGGCGCTTATTCGACCGGCATCTTTCATTTGTTCACCCACGCATTCTTCAAGGCCTGCCTGTTCCTTGGCGCAGGCTCTGTCATCCACGGCATGCATCACGAACAGGACATCCGAAAGATGGGTGGTCTGAAGGAATTCATGCCGCATACATATTGGACGTTCCTGCTGTCCAGTATCGCCATCGCCGGGATCTTCCCGTTCGCCGGCTTCTTCAGTAAAGATCACATCATGCTGATGGCCTTCTCATCCAATACGCTCGGCCATCTCGGCAAGTTCCTCTGGGGGGTTGCGTTCATCGCGGCGGGTATGACTGCCTTCTACATGTTCCGGCTGGTCTTCCTCACCTTCCACGGACAATGCCGTGCGGAGCGCAAAGTCCAGCATCACATTCATGAATCACCTTTCAGCATGGTTTCCGTGCTGTGGCTGCTGGCGATTGGCTCGGTGCTGGTGGGGCTGTTTGGACGCCATCACGGCGACCCGTTCGGCGCTTATGTGGATCAGGCCGTTCATGGTCACGAAGCCCATCCGAGTGGAAGTCTCGCACTGCTGATGGCCGTCGCCTCAGTGCTTTGGGCGCTTGCCTGGATTCTCGCGGCCAAGCATTTTTATCTGGACAATCCGGAAAAACCGAAAGAGGTCGCGGAAGAATACGACCAGGCATATCAGCTTCTGAATGAAAAGTTTTACGTCGATACCCTCTACGATGGAGGCATCGTGCAGCCCATCTGGGCCGCGGCCAAGGGCTTCCTTTTCAAGATTGTTGACGTCAAAGTGATCGACGGGGTCATCAATGCCCTGGGTGTTTTTGTCAGACTCGTGGGTGAGATTCTTCGCATATTCCACACCGGCGCAGTGCGTACTTATGTCGCATTCCTGCTGTTCGGCGCGATTGTTTTCATGTGGCTCATGGTTTCCTGAGAGTTCCAAGTGCTTTTATCTTTTCTGACGTTATTGCCGGCTGTTGGAGCGATTGCGCTGTTCATGTCGCCGGACCGTAAAGGGCGTGAGCTGATGTACACGGCGCTTGCCGTGTCGGGCTTCACCTTTCTCGGCAGTCTCTACTTTTTCTTCACGTTCATGAACAGTGAAAGCGGATTCCAGTTTGGACTCGACAGGCCGCTTGCCTGGATACCGTCACTGGGGATCAGTTGGCAGGTGGGTCTGGACGGCATCAGCATCCTGCTCTATGTGCTCACGACACTCATAACGCCCTTGGCGATTCTCTCCGCGGACAGCCACATTAAGGAACGCAAAAATCTCTTCTACGGCATGATGCTGGTGCTCGAGACTGCGATGCTTGGCGCACTCATCTCCCTCGACCTGTTCATGTTTTATGTGTTCTGGGAGCTGATGCTGATCCCGATGTATTTCATCATCGGTCTGTGGGGCGGGCCCAGGCGGATTTACGCAACCGTAAAGTTCTTCCTGTTCACCATGGCCGGGTCGTTGCCGATGTTCCTGGCCATCCTTTACGTGTACTGGAAATACAAGACGCAGTTCTATCCAGGCGGGGAGGCATTCGTCCTGAATTGGATTGAACTCAGTCAACTCGACCTGAAAGCCCCCGAACAGCTTTATCTCTTCCTGGCTTTTGCGATCAGCTTCGCGGTAAAAGTACCGATGTTCCCATTGCACACTTGGCTGCCGGATGCGCACGTCGAAGCGCCCACTGCCGGCAGTATTATCCTTGCCGGCGTGCTGCTGAAAATGGGCGGATACGGGTTCCTGCGTTACGGACTTCTTCTGTTCCCGGGGGCGGCAATGGCCATGGCGCCGATGATGATGACGTTGTGCGTCGTCGGGGTCATCTACGGGGCCCTGGTGGCGATGGTTCAGAGCGATATTAAAAGCTTGATTGCCTATTCATCGGTGAGCCACATGGCTATGGTCATGCTCGGGATTTTCTCGCTGACGACCACCGGGATTCAGGGCGGAATCTACCAAATGCTGGCGCACGGCTTTTCAACCGGAGCGCTCTTCCTGCTGGTGGGATTTGTTTATGACCGCCGACACACACGCAAGATTACTGATTACGGCGGCATCGCCAAGGTCATGCCGTGGTATGCGGCCGCGTTTCTGGTCACCACTTTCGCCTCCATTGGCCTGCCGGGCACGAACGGCTTTGTTGGCGAGTTCCTGATTCTGATAGGCACTTTCCAGGCGAGCCCGTTTATCGCAGGGGGAGCAGGGCTCGGCGTTATTCTTGGGGCCTGGTACATGCTGAGGATGTATCGGCACGTCTTCCATGGCGAGATCACTGTCGAAGAAAACCAGGGCCTCGAAGACATGACCGTCTACGAACGCTGGAATGTCGCGCCTTTCATCCTGTTTATCATTCTGATGGGAGTGTTCCCGCAGCCTTTTTTGAAAATGACAGAGAGCTCAGTGCAGAAGCTAGTTGGAATCATCAACAGTGAACGAACAGTGGTGGCTGAGAAGAATGCCATCAAGCAGAAACTCGTGGTCAGCGATAGTGCAACCACTGCAAGCGTAGATTAAGAACATGCAAGACCTCATTCGGGCTGCCCCAATCCTGGTAGTCGCTCTTACTGGAATCGTCCTTCTTATCCTCGATGCGTTTTCATCGGAAACGCCGGACGAAGAGGGGCATTTCCACATCACCGTCGGCATATTCGGCCTTGCCCTGTCCCTCGTCCTGTGCCTGATGGCGTGGGGCAAACCGGGCGATACCACCTTCTTCGCCGGCTTGGGGAAGATGGACAAGTACGCGGTCTTCCTCAACATCACCTTCCTCTTCGGGGCCGGATTGACCATGCTGGTGTCGGCAGATTACCTCTGCAAATTTGATGTGGAGGTCGGCGAGTTTTATTCGCTGCTGCTCTTCGCCACATCCGGCATGATGATCATGGTTTCGACAACGAACATGCTGATCATCTTTCTCGGGCTGGAGGTGATGTCCCTGGCGTTTTACATCCTGTGCGGTTACCTGCGTGCGAGGCCTAAATCGATTGAGGCGTCGATGAAGTACTTCCTCATGGGCGCTTTCGCCACTGGCATCGTTTTTTATGGAATCGTCCTTCTTTACGGCATCAGCGGCCCCATCGGAAAGCTGACGCAGCCACTGGCGAAGCCGACCCTGGATGTGGCAGTCTTTTCTACATACGTTTCCCAGGGCATCGAAAAGGCAGGCGGTTTCGATTCGCTGCCAAACCATTCAGTTCTGATGCTGGGTGTCGCGCTGTTAGTCATCGGCTTCGGTTTCAAGGTGGCCTCTGTGCCTTTCCACATGTGGGCCCCCGATGTATACGAGGGCGCGCCGACCACCATCACCGGCTTCATGGCAACCGGAGTTAAAGCCGCCGCTTTTGGAGCCTTTGTCCGCATCTTTGCCTCGTCCATGCTGCCGTTGAAAGATCAGTGGCATCAGGCCATCTGGTGGCTTGCTGTGCTTTCAATGTTTGGCGGCAACCTCATCGCCATCACTCAGACGAATATCAAACGCATGATGGCCTATTCGAGTATTGCCCACGCGGGCTACATGCTCATTGGCCTCTGCTCGCTGGGTCCCGATTCATCCTCTGCCGCAGCGATCCTCTACTATCTCGTCGCTTACGCTTTCATGAACCTCGGGGCGTTTGCCGTCATCTCATTTCTTGAAACAAAGGAAGGACGCGGCCTCAGCCTGGATGAATACTCCGGTCTCGGTATGAAGTATCCGGCGCTGTGCGCGGCGCTGGCGCTGTTCATGCTTTCTCTCGGCGGCATTCCTCCGACCGCAGGTTTCATGGGCAAGTTTTATGTTTTCCGCGCGGCCATCATTTCCGGCGAATATACACTGGCCGGCCTCGGAATCTTGAGCAGCCTGATTTCCCTTTACTACTACCTCCGAGTTCTCGTCCGGGCCTACATGGATAAATCAGTCGCTCCCGACGAGCATCTCCCCGTCCCCAGCACTTTCCTGAAAGTAGCGACCGGAGTGGCAGTGGTCGGCACACTCTGGCTGGGCTTCGGCCCGAACATCGGCTTTGGCGTCGAAGATATCTGGCAGTGGGCCATCCTGTCGCAAAGCCAGATCATGTGGTAGCAGCGTGCAGCGGATGAAGAGGGCCGCGGATAAAACCAAGAAAAGGGCCACGGATAAAGAGGGCCACGGATGAAAGGGCCACGGATAAAACCAGAAAAGGCCACGGACAAAGAGGGCCGCGGATAAAACTAAAGACTTTGCGTTTCTCTTCATCCGTGGCCCTCTTCATCCGTGGCCCTCTTCATCCGTGGCCCTCTTCATCCGTGGCCTGACCTTGTTCATCCGCGGCCGATGTATTCCTGTTCGACAGGCAGGACGATAGCCTCGAGCACATTCACATGCGGCGGCGCGGCGGCCATGGTGACTGCCGTCATCGCGAGTTCGTCCACTGTCATCATCGGCTCCTGATCCATTGGCATGTCACTCGCGTTCCGGCGCTCGGTCACTGTGTTGCCGGGATGCAGCGCGCTGGCAACCACGCCGAAGGCACGGCCTTCAAGTGCTGTGGACTTGGTCAATCCCACCAGGCCGTGCTTGGAAGTGGCGTAGGGTGCAGCATTCATACGTGGCATCTGTGCTGAGATGCTGCCGATATTGAGGATGCGACCGCCGCGCTGCTTCTTCATGATTTTCATTGCCTCGCGACTGCAAAGAAACGGGCCGGTGAGATTGACGCCGATCACCTTCTGCCAGGTTTCTAACGAAAGCTCTTCAAGGGGGCCTCCATCGAACACGCCGGAATTATTCACGAGGATGTCCACCCGTCCGAACACATCCATCGTCCTGGCAAAGAGCGCGGCCACCTGTTCTTCATCGGTAACGTCGGTCCGCACAACCAGAACTTCCACGCCCTGGGGCCGAAGCTCCTCGGCGGCGGCGTTCAGGTTTTCCTCTTTTCGAGAGGCGATCACCAGCTTCGCTCCCTCACGACCAAAGGCACGGGCGATGCCCTTTCCGATGCCGGTACCGGCGCCGGTGATGATGGCGATTTTGTCTTTGAGCAGCTCCATTTCTTCTCCTTCTTCAGTTGGTAATCTCAAATGCACGGGCGGTCAACACCGGATCAATCCCAAATATCTCATTCACAAACTCCGGCGCTTCCTCCACAGTGAGCTCCCTTTCTACTGTCTCGGCTTCAGTACGAGTCTGATAGCTGAGGCCCTGTAGATAATGTTGGCGGCCTTCTATGATTCGCGTGACCAGCGGATACTCCATCATGTCGAAATCAAAGCTCTTCTCCCAATGCATGAGAAACGCATCATTTTCAACCGGCTCGGTTTTGATGGTGAACCGATGCTTCCTTGAGCCCCTGAAGGTAGTGTATGCCTCGAAAAGGTTTTCTTCCGTTGGCAAGAGCTCGAAAGTATTGAGTGCCGTTCTGATTTTCGTCGTCGAGGCACATTTCATCAGAATCGGATCGAAAACGAGAAATCCGATATCGAGCAGCCAGTTCTCTGAATCCGCTTCGCACACGAGCGCGCAGTGGGTGTTCTCTCCATACCTGCGGTCACCCATGACGAGATGTGCATTCAGTCCAAGATGCTCCAGTGTTTTGTGGGCCAGCCAGGTGAGCGAAAAACAGGTGCCGCCCGTGCCGGATTCCAGAAGATCCGTAACCATGATCTCGGGGGTTCGAAGCACGCACCCATGCTCGGCAAACGACAGAATCTTCGTGACGTTCTCGTAGTTGATTCCTTGAAATGCAGCGAGGAACTCTCGGAGAAACTGAACACTGTTCGATGGGCTGGGAATTCCGGCGGCCTTGACGAATTCAACCACGGCCTGCGCTTCGGTCATGACAACTCGTAGACCTCGTAAGGATTGCTGCACGGGTTGCCTCGGCTGACATGCATCCGTCCCTGTTCCGGTTCCATGATGACAGAGAAAACCGTCATCCAGATTCCTGTCCCGGGATCGTCATTCAAATGCCGGCAGATGGAGCGCGGATGATTGTCATGGTCGGAGAGCAGAGCTTTAAGATGATCCACACCGAGCGGGGCATCTGTCCTCAGGGCCTGTTCCGTCCGCTCGAGACGCGGGCCGGAATTGATCAGCTCGGCGAACTCTTCGTTGATGGCCACAAGGTCCGGGTGCAGGCAATGGTTGGTGTGAGTGACCAGTCGGTTTTTCGGATCGCGCAGGATGTGGCAGTCGTCAATCGTGACCTCGAAATCGGCCGGCCCCTGCGGCGTTGTAAGTATGATGTTTGCCGGAATCGCTCGCGTGGCGCGCCTGACGGCATCCGCGGCGCCTTCGAGTGAATCCGATTCGTAGATCCCCCTGACGGTGAAATAGTGCGGGACGCCCAGCTCGCGGCTCGGAGCAGGCAGCGTGTTCAAGCAGAGACTGACGCCGGCATCGTTGAGGCCGATGTAAGCAATCAAGCCGGCCTGGGTGACATTGATGTGTGCGGGCCTGCCCGCGGGCCGTCGAGTGAGAACGATGGTGAATTTGTCAAGCTCGGGATCGTTATCCCAGTTCTGCCCGATGAGGCTGGCATTCGTATTACTGGCAACCGGGCCCAGGGCGAACGACGTGCAGCCCGCGTCGTCCGCGCGCAGTTGATTCCGGACCTGCAGCAGCATCAGATCCTCGAGTGAGACGCCGGAACCCTCGGACATGCCTCGCATCTCTTCCATCATATCCGGTGCGTAATCTTCCACGTATGCGATGCTGGCCGCGGCGACCTCCATTGCTTTTTCGCTCGAAACATTCACGGTGAGATTCACACGTTCGAGCGCAATCTCACTGAACCCCGTGATCTCATTGCGAGCCGCTTCTCCGACAGCCTGGCCTAACTCTCGTGGATGACCTCTCGCTTCTATTTCTCGATATCTGCTGGACATTTTACGCTCCGAAACTTGAGTGAATGTGAATTTACCGCGAAAAGCATTTACTTTGCAGCGAACGAATCAAACCAATCAGAGAATCATGGAAGGAGAAAGACAATGCACAACAGAGAATCAACTGCACCGCAGGAAGAAGGCACGTCCAATTGCAGCGATTGCCTGGCGCGCCTCGGCAGAGAGATTGTAGAGATTAATCACCTCAATGGATGGAATGTGACAAGCCCGGAAAACTGGTCTGACACCTATAGGATTCCTGCCATGCTCGCCCTGATCCATTCAGAGGTCTCCGAGGCCCTGGAAGCGTTTCGAAATGATGATAAGGCAGATTTTGAGGAGGAAATTGCAGACATCATCATCCGAACACTCGACCTTTCAACGGGGCTGGGTATTCAAACGGACGAATGCTTAAGAAGAAAAATGGATACGAATCGGCGGCGCGGACACAAGCACGGAGGGAAAAGAGTTTAGCAGATGAGACCTTTGGACAGTCAAGAACTTTATGAGCGAGGGAGGCGGATCGCTTCGGAACTGAAATCAGCCGGCGCAACCGATTGCGTCATGGTTGGCGGGTACGTGCGCGATTCGCTGCTCGGGCTGCCCTGCAAAGATATGGATCTCGAGGTCTACGGGCTCAGCTATGACCAGATCGTAAAAGCACTGTCGCAGAACCATCAGGTCAATCTCGTTGGGCAGGCATTTGGGATCGTGCTTGTGGATGGGAGACTCGACGTAAGCATCCCGCGCAGGGAAAGCAAAATCGGGGTCGGCCACAAAGGTTTCTCTACGGTGTCCGATCCGAATATGACGCCGAAGGAAGCGGCGCTCAGGCGCGACTTTACTGTCAATGCCATTGCCCAGCGATTTGATGGCGAGTTTGTCGATCCATTCAATGGCAGGGCGGATCTCGAAGACGGCATCCTTCGAGCCACCAGCAAAAAATTCAGAGAAGACCCGCTGCGCGTTCTACGGGGGATGCAGTTCGTCTCACGATTCGGATTCGAGATGGATTCGGAAACGGTCTCGATGTGCCGTGATTTGCAGGCCGAGTTCTCCACCCTCTCACCCGAACGCGTTTACGACGAATGGGCAAAGTGGGCCAGAGGCAACTCCCCCGGCAAAGGGCTCGAAATCCTCAAGAAAACGGCCTGGCTCGAAGGTTTCTCATGCCTGAAGGCGATCGATGGCTTGCCGCAGGATCCGGATTGGCATCCAGAGGGAGACGTCTTGACTCACACGGCTCATGTCTGTGATGCCGCGGCCGAAATCGCGAACAGGGACGGCTTGCCTGAAAACGATCGGATGATCCTTTTCATGTCTGCTCTGCTTCATGACGTTGGCAAAGCAGGGACGACCGTTAAGAACGAAGCGGGCCGATGGATTTCCCCCGGCCACGCAGACGCGGGCGTTCCGTTGTCCGAGGAATTCCTGAAGAATCTTAAAGCGCCGCATTGGCTCGTTGATCACGTAAGGCCGCTCGTCAGAGAACACATGGTGCCGATGTCCATCGGCAAGGGCGAAAAGCCTTCGGCAAAGTCAGTCCGGCGTCTGGCCAGACGGCTCGAGCCATCCTCCATTTCCATGCTGGCCCTGTTGTGCGAAGCCGATCACAACGGCCGTCCGCCCAAGCGGAAAGGCAAGCCGCTCGAGCGCTGGATGGGGATTGCAACGGAAGAATCAGTCGAGGCCAGCGCGCCCGATCCAATCCTGCTGGGCCGCCACCTGCTCGAACGCCCAGAGCTCGGATTCGAGCCGGGTCCGGAGATGGGTCGAGTGCTGAAAGCCGCGTATGAAGCACAGCTTGATGGGTACTTCGCGGATTTGGACGAGGCAATTGAATGGGTGAAGAGGAAGAGGCGTTGTGAATTGTGAATTGTGAATTGTGATTAGTGAATGGTGAATGGTGGAAGAGGTGAATGGTGAATGATGGAAGAGGTGAATGGTGGATGGTGGCGGAGGGGAGAAAGGGCCATGGGCTCTCAAACCGGTTGAAGCTGGTGACTACAGATCGGAACCTTGCAGCATTGCGAGACTGCTCCAGTCTTCATTCTTCCATCCCTCCATTTTCCTGATGAACAACCTTCGCAACAAGCTCTGGTATGACCGCCCGGCACAGGATTGGAATTCGGCGCTCCCAGTCGGTAACGGGCGACTTGGTGGCATGGTCTTTGGCCGGCTGCGTGAAGAGACTATCCAGCTCAATGAAGATTCCATTTGGTACGGCGGTCCTCGAAATCGAATCAATCCGGACGGTCGGGAGAACCTCGGCAGGATCAGAGAGCTTCTTTTTGAAGGCAAAATTGCTGAGGCCGAATTTCTGGCCACACACGCGCTGCAGTCTGTCCCCCGGCATCAGACCCCCTATCAGTCACTCGGCGTACTGAAGATTCATCTGCCCAACCAACTCAAATCCGAGACGTATCATCGAGAGCTGGATCTCGATACTGCGATTGCAGCGGTCGAGTATTCCATCGAGGGCGTGACCTACAGACGTGAAGTTTTTTCTTCAGCGGTCGATGACGTGCTGGTTGTCCGCATCACCGGTTCTGAGGCGGGTTCCATCACGCTGGCTGCCGAACTCGAGCGGCGTCCTTTTGGAGGAGAGGCACGTGGTCTGAAGCCGGAAACGACTCTGATGTGGGGACAGAGCGGACCCGATGGAGTGAGATTCTGCGCCGGGCTCAGGGCAACCGTTGAAGGAGGAAGAGTATCCGTCCTTGGTCAAAGCATCATGATCGAGAGTGCGAATGCTGTCACGCTCTTTCTCGCAGCCGAGACAACCTATCGAAAGCAGAGGCCAGAGGATGCGGTCCTCCACACACTTGATCTCGCCTGCTCGCATGCATTCGATCAGATGCGTGAGGACCATATCGAGGACTATCAACGGCTCTATTCACGGATGACGCTCGATCTGGATGGAGAAGATTCGTCTGACATTCCTACCGACCGCCGACTGGAACAGGTGACGGAGGGGGCCGTGGATTCGGGTCTCTTACGGCTCTACTTCAACTTCGGACGTTACCTCATGATCAGCTCCAGCAGGCCGATGGACAAACCGCTGCCGTCCAATCTGCAGGGCATCTGGAATGAGAGCATGACGCCGCCCTGGGAATCAAAGTACACCATCAACATCAACACCGAGATGAATTACTGGCCGGCGGAAATCTGCAACCTTGCCGATTGCCATCTTCCACTCTTCGATCTGGTGGAACGGCTCAAGGAAAACGGTCGCCGCACAGCCTGTGAGCTCTACGGATGCCGCGGCTTCGTCGCACACCACAACACGGAAATCTGGGCCGACTCAGCCCCGGTCGATGCCTCGCCCAGGAACAGTCTCTGGCCGATGGGCGGCGCCTGGCTCAGCCTGCACCTTTGGGAGCATTACCAGTTCGGCCTAGACAGAGGTTTCCTTGCAGGGGCGTACGACACGCTCAAGGAATCGGCGATCTTCTTCCTCGATTGGCTGGTGGAAGATGACAGGGGACGCCTGGTGAGTGGCCCGTCCAATTCTCCGGAGAACGCTTTCATCCTGCCCAATGGAAACAGAGGCGTGATGTGCATGGGGCCCTCAATGGATCATCAGATCATCACCGAACTGTTTCAGGCGGTTATCGAAGCGAGTAAAACCCTCGATGTGGACGCCGACTTTCGAGGCGATCTGAAATCGGCATTGAAACGCCTTCCTCACCCAGCGATCGGCAAACACGGCCAGCTCATGGAATGGGCGGACGATCACGATGAGCCCGAACCCGGTCACCGGCATATTTCTCACCTCTTTGCGCTGTACCCGGGCAGCCAGATTTCACCATCACGCACGCCAGAGCTTGCGCAGGCTGCACGGGTCACACTGGAACGCCGTCTCGCGCACGGCGGCGGGCACACGGGGTGGAGCCGCGCCTGGATTATCAATTTCTGGGCTCGGCTCCGCGATGGTGAAAAGGCGGGCGAAAACGTCCAATCCCTGCTGGCAATATCAACCTTGCCGAATCTCTTCGACAACCACCCACCTTTCCAGATAGACGGCAACTTTGGTGGAATCGCCGGTATGGTCGAGATGCTTGTCCAGAGTCATGCAGATGAGATTCATCTCCTGCCGGCTTTGCCGAAATCCTGGCCCGCCGGGAAGATCAACGGCGTCCGCTGTAGAGGCGGATACGAGCTCGATCTCGAATGGGAGGAGGGGCAGGTAAAGCAGGCCTCGATATCGGCCAGCCATGCCGGCGAGTGCCGAGTACGTGCAGAAACGCGCCTTCAGTCCGGGGAAAATCAGAGTGATGATTCAGGGCTGTTAGTTTTTCCAATGGATATCTGTGAGCAAGTAGTGCTTCACCCAGGTTACCGAAAAACAATCGAATGACTGAAGGTTCTGTCCAATCCATCCGTTCTTTTGGCATCGTCCTTCAACCACCGTATCTTCCCATTTCGTAGAAACTGGTGAAGAAGACCCGTAGGTTTTCAGTAACTCGCGGGGTCACAAGCATGTTGATGAAGTGAAGCACCAGGCCGCCGTCTGTGGCGATTTCGTCTGTTAGAAACTGCAGATGGCTCCGAATGTCCCGGCCTTCCCCGTGGGCATAGATACTCTGAACGGGGCAGCATCCCCACAATGTCAAGTCACGGCCGAATTCCTGCTTTATCTCCGCCAGGTCCATGCATTCCGGTTGCACAGGGTTGATGGCGGTGACACCAATTTCGATCAGGTCAGGAAGTAGTTCGGTGAGGTCGCCATCACTGTGATACAGCACCTGAATCTCCGGGTTGATCTGTCGGGCTGCCGATACTGCCGAGGCGTGAAACGGCTTGATCCTGTCGCGGTAGAGCTCGAGGCTGACCATCAGCGATTGTTGAGTCGCGATGTCATCGCCAATCCGTAAGACATCCACACCTGCTTCGGCATAGACCCGAGCCTGGAACCGCCGCCGTTCTGCAAGCTTCTCGAAGAGAGCGGCAACAAACTCGGGCCTCTCATGGAAATCGATCATGAGTTGCTCGATACCCCGCATGAGATAAGCAGTTTCCAGGATGGTCTGGGACATCTGCCCTACAACTGTGTAACCCTCCGTTTTGGCCTTCTTGATTTTGGCTTTCAGCCCTGCGGAACACCGGGGATCGACAAAGTTCGGAAAAGGGAATTCATCCAGCCCGGATTCCTCATCAATGCCAGCCAGGGGATGGTAATACTGGTGGCCTGCGTGGTGCCCCTCGGCTGTCTTGAGTGGGATTCTGCCGACACCCCAGCACGACAAGCTTGCATCATCGGGCAGCCGGGGCAGGAAAGGCTTGAAGATTCCTCGGTCCCCCTGGGGCAGGTCAAGAGACACATACCTGAAATCGCCATCCAGGCAGAAGGAACGGTGATCCGCATCCAGACCCATCGAATCGACGAGCTGAGACATACCGCGAGTGCCGGAAGCATCATACGGAATTCGGTCCGCCGACTGATGGGCGAAGGTCTTGGCGACACGTTCTCGGGATGGGTAGGACATCGAGATTCCAGACAAGAATGAATCGCCGCATCCCCCATGGCCCGTGATTATTTCGAAGTATCCGGGAAACAGTATTCCCGAAATTCTGGTGAATCCGGTTACGATTCACTGATGCTCTTCGGTGTTTTCAGTTTCGTCGACTCTGACGATGCCCTCACTCTGGATGCGGGAATCCATGTCTTCACAGCGGGATGTGCGCCTCGACGCGAACTTATGATATAGTGATGAGCAAGGTTTCGGCCAGTCGCGGGATGCCCCGCCAGCGCCAGTGCAGAACTAAACGCGTGAGCGAATATGAAGCATCAGAATCAACTCAAACCGATCGGCAAGTGCAAGGGGTGTCGTCTCAATCTTAAGAAGCGTTGTGGAGTTTTTATCCATCCCAAAGAGATGTGGGACCGAGGCCACTGCAAGGGCTTTATGAATGAGGATCTCTACCAGGATTACCTCGCTGAACAGGAACAGTTTCACGCCAAGACGCCCAGGGAGCTCAGGCAGGAGAGGTCTAAGAGGAACAAGGCGGAACCACATCATGACGGGCTGACCAATCCCGGCGCGTCACGCTGGTAAGGGCACAGGCCGATCACAGATGCATAACAGATTCCGGATCAAGCATCTAACATTCAGGAGTGACAAACCAGATGAGTGAACGTGCAGTTCTCGCCCAGGTATCCTCAGCGGGCATTAAAGGCTCGCGCCGGGAATCTCTCGAAGAGCTTCGACGACTCGCCGATACGGCGGGAGCAGATGTGGTCGGCGATTGCATCCAGCGCAGCGGCAAGCCGCGCGCTTCCATGCTGATGGGCCAAGGCAAGCTGGACGAGTTAGGCGCCCTCTGTCGCGACCAGAAGGCTGACCTGGCCGTCTTCGACAACGACCTCACACCAGGACAGATGGCCAATCTCGACCTTGCCCTGGGCGTCAAAGTCATCGACCGAACGGAACTCGTACTCCAGGTTTTTGCACGCCGTGCGCGAACGAAGGAAGCACAGGTTCAGGTTGAGCTGGCTCAACTCGAATACATGATGCCGCGCCTGGCGGTCACCACAAAAAAATGTCCCGCTCCCGGGGAGGCATTGGGATGCGTGGCCCGGGCGAATCTGCTCTGGAAATGAGGTCGCGACACGTTCGCGCTCGGATTCGGCATCTGAAAAGAGTTCTCAAAGGCATCGACGCCGAGCGAGAGACCCAGGCGCGTCAGCGGCGGAGGCTTCCGTCTATTGCTGTCGTGGGGTATACGAACGTTGGAAAGAGCACTCTCGTCAACGCACTGACGAACGCGCATGTCTACGTGGACGACCGGCTCTTTGCCACCCTCGACGCGACTTCCCGCGCACTGCAGCTACCCGATGGAAGGAAGGCCATTCTTAACGACACGGTCGGCTTCATTCGCCACCTGCCTCACGGGCTGATCGCTTCCTTTCGTTCCACTCTCTCGGAGGTCCGAGAGGCAGACGTCATACTGCATGTGGCAGACGCGACGCATCATGACACTGCGAACCAGATGAAGGTCGTCGAAGACACGCTGTCGGAAATCGGCGCGACGGAAGCGCCCCGAATCCTTGCCTTTAATAAGATCGATCTCGTCGGAGACTCCGATTCATTGGACGCAATCCAGGAGGCATATCCGCAAGCTCTGCTGATCTCAGCCGTGAAAAGAGCAGGGCTGGACGAACTGCTTTCCAACTTCGGGGAGGCCATTCCAGAAAGGGCCGAGGCCGGCGCAGCACATTGATTTCAATCGGCGATAGCGGGTGCAAGGGCACAATGGTTGACTGCTGTCTCTTCGTAGGGACAGCTCGGCCCAGGCGTACAGGAGACCTTCTGCAGACAGTGTCTTTTGTCCTGCGTGACGATTCTGCAATGGGCGGCTCTCGTTTTTCACCTTGTCTATTCTGCGTATCTTTCACGAACCACATCGAAACAGACATAACAGATGAATCGGGAAATGATTGAGGGGCAGAGTCAGTTTTGCGGTATGCAGGGCCGGAGTATAATTGCAGACAATCACGTGCGTATCACGTAAACAATCCATTCAGATTTCAACAGAGGAAAGAAAAATGACAGCCGAAGAACTCCAGCAGTTGAGGGAAGGATTACTTCACAAACGAAGCACGCTGGCCGGCGATGTCGAGAGCCTTTCCAACTCGGCGCTTAGCAAAGAAGGCTCACATCTGCCGCTGCATCTCGCAGACAATGGCACGGATACATTCGATCAGGACATGTCCCTTGGGCTTGTCGATTCGGAGCTTGATGAGATTCGATCCATCGACGATGCCTTGGACAAGATTGCGGCCGGTACTTACGGCCTGTGCGAAGGCTGTTCTCAGCCCATTCCCGTGGCCCGCCTGCAGGTGCTTCCCCATGCCAACCACTGCGTTGCGTGCCAGGCAGCGAGGGAAGAGGCGTAGCCCGTTGTGAAGCCACACATCATATTCTGGCTGGTTGCCGCGGCGGCCACCTTCCTCGATCTGCTGACCAAACATCTTGCCTTTGATTGGCTCGGGGGAGAGAAGAGCGGGACGTTTCACACCTTCATCTCACCCATTCTGGATTTTCGCTGCGCACGCAACACCGGCGGAGTCTTCGGCATCCTGCCCGACAACGGCTTTGTCTTTGTGCCGCTCTCCTTTGTCGCGCTCGGCTTCGTCTACTGGTTCTTTATCACCACTTTCAAAAAGACCTGGAAGACGCTGCCGCCCCTGGCTCTCATCTCCGCGGGCACGCTGGGGAATCTGTATGACCGTTTGATGTTCGGGGGTGTCCGGGATTTCATTGATTTTCACGTAGGCTCCTTCACCTGGCCCACGTTCAATCTCGCAGACACCTGGATATGTACCGGGTGCGGTGTTCTGATTCTCTTGATTATGACCGAACCGGCTCTACAAGAAGAGAAACACAAGAAAGGGAAGCAAGAACAAGCGGCCACGGAATCAGAAAGAGATTCCTGAGAGCCATCACGCGTGGCGACGGGCTGCTGGCATCTTGTTGCCATATGGCTAAGCCTGATTCCTCAAAAGAGGTGGAGCCATTTTGCGATGTGCAAGACCATGGAAAACTACCAGGCTTTCTACAATGTGGACGAGAACTACGAAGTGCCCGCAACCATGCAGGCACTCGTCATGTGCGGCACGAACTGGGATTTTCTCGACGTAAAAGAAGTTGCCGTTCCTTCTCCGAACGAAAACCAGTTGCTCGCCCGCGTGGACGCAGCAGGTGTCTGCTCGTCGCTCCTCAAGATCATGGCTCAGGGAGCGGAGCACAAGCACTTCAATGGTTGGGATCCGGAAAAGTATCCGGTCATCCTTGGCGATGAAGGTGCACTCACGGTCGTAGAGGTCGGTGAAAATGTGCAGGCCAGTTTCGCCGTGGGCGATCGCTGTTCGCTGCAGCCTGCGGTGCATCACGGGCCCATCAATCATCTCGAGCGTTACAACAGCAACGCCGAGGGCATGGACTTCACTGCGGTTGGCTACACGCTCGGTGGATGCCTGGCCCAGTACATCCTTGTTCAGGAAGAGGTGCTTGCGGGAGGCTCTCTCGTTCGCCTTCCGAATGACAACATTCCTTACTTTGCGGCCTCATTGGCTGAGCCTGTCTCGTGTGTTGTGTGCGGCCACGAACGCCACATTCACATCCGCCAGGATTCGCCGGGCGCGCCGAGGCATGCCGTGCTTGGCATCAAACCGGGCGGGGTCTGCGTCATAATCGGCGCAGGTCCGATGGGCAGGATTCATGCGGAGCTTGTTCTTCGATACAAACCCTCACAGGTCATCGTGAACGACCTGGTCGATGCGCGCCTTCAATGGATTCTTGATGTCGTCAAACCCCGGGCCAACGCTCGCGGCATAAAAATTCACGTGGCACAGGGCGACAAACTTGAAGAAGTCCTGCGCCGGGTGAGCGATGGTCGCGGCGCCGATGATGTTATCGTCGCGGTTGGTGTGCGCCCGGTACAGCAGGCATCGATCGATCTGGCCGCGCCGGGCGGGGTGGTCAATCTTTTCGGTGGGCTGAAACGCGGGGATCACGTCATCTACCTTGACACGCTGAAGGTGCACTACGATGACATCAGAATCGTCGGCTCGAGTGGGGGCCTTCCCAGCGATATCACTGCATCGTTAGAGTTGATGGCCGCCGGCGAGATCGTCCCAGGTAATCACGTGGGTCTGGTCGGCAGTCTTGACAGTGCAGTTGAAGCCTTGCGGCTTATTGATGCTGTCGAGACCGAAGGCAAGACCATCCTGTATCCTCACGTTCGCCAGACCGATCTCTTTGAATCTGATGGTTGGACAAAAGAGAAGGAAATCGATTTTCTGAATGAGACTTTGAACGACTGTTAGCAGCGTGAATATGGGAATAAGGCCAGAGTGACAGTCGGTGGCGGGCTGTGAATTAGAACCTCTCGAGGAACAGGCAACGTGATCCCGCCGCCGAAAAAGCTAGTCACAGTCAGGAATGTGCCCGTCAGGTTCAAGCAGGAGCATGGCAATCTTCCGCGGCTCAGAGGGCACATCTTCTTTCTCGTCGCACTGTTCTCACTCGTCGCAAATCTCTGCTTCGCCGAAACAGATCCCGAATCTGACGGGGCGTTCATTTCCCATAAATACATCGGCCTCGCGCTCGGACATTTATTTTTTCTGTATGTCGGCATCAGATTCGTCTGGCCCGGATCGCAGGTCCGGTTTGGTATCTACATCGCCGGGTACGCCTTCCTTTACTGGCTTCTCGGCGGATATACCCACCACGAATTGCTCATGATGCTGTTTTCGATGTTGTACGCGGCGACCTTCCACACGCCGCTGCTGTTCGCGTGGTTTCTCGTTTTCATATTTTCGTTTGTCCTTTTTCCGTATTACGCGTTCGCGGAATTTGTGGTCGGCATCGTACTGGTCACAGGCGTCTACTCTCTTTGGAGGAGTGACCGCGGCTACTTTGTTCCCGGCTCTTTTCTGTGGGGAAGTGCGCTGCTCGCTGTCCTGTTGCTGCCTTTGGTAAATCTCGTATCGCAGAGCACACCGCAAGAGGTCGTAAGAGTCTGGCATGGCGCGGATCCGGCCTCCGGCAGCATGGTGCGCGGCGCGATTTGGCTGAGCCTCAGAACCGCGACTATTTCGACACTTATCCTCGCAGTGATGGGTATTCCTCTCGCCTACGCGCTGTCCCGTGCGAGATTTGTCGGCAGACAACTGCTCTTGACGATGATCGATATTCCGATCGTGATCCCGCAGCCGATTGTCGGAATCGCCCTCCTGCAGCTTATCGGGGAAAATGTCACCCTGGGCGCGACTCTGAAAGAAACCTTCGGGCTGCGTTTTTCCGGGGCGATCGGAGGAATTGTGCTGGCGCAGGTTTTTGTCAGCGCGCCCTTTCTGATCCGGGCGACGGTGGCCGCATTCGAAGAGGTGGACCCGAAGCTGGAGGGGGTAGCACGCACCCTCGGAGCGAATGCGGTACAGGCCTTCGGCTTAGTCACATTACCACTCGCCGCCAGGGGCATTTTTGCAGGGCTCATCCTCGGCTGGGCGCGGGCCATCAGCGAGTTTGGCTCGATTCTGATCCTTGCAGAATTCCCTGAGACCGCGCCGGTGATGATCCATCACCTTTTCATGCGCCACGGTCTCTCGCAGCAGACGCTGCCCGCGGTCGTCTTACTGATCTTTGTGTGTCTCTGGTGCTTTATTGGTCTGCATCTGGTTCGGACGGTCTGGGGCGGCAGCTACTTGGGAGGAGGTGGGAATGCCCAGCACGATCCGAGCTGAGGGCCTGTGCCGATCCTGGGGAAGATTCGCCTTCAGCGAACTCGACCTTCATGTTGCCGCGGGCGAATATTTTGTGCTGCTGGGCCCAAT